>Ga0272441_10008294_pt1 | contig 16506 bp, 10 predicted proteins | sample SSMProp6N_FD_193582 | JGI IMG/M metagenome (GOLD analysis project Ga0272441, IMG submission 193582) | Marine sediment archaeal communities from Little Sippewissett salt marsh, Falmouth, MA, United States - SSM-Prop-6N | ecosystem: Environmental > Aquatic > Marine > Wetlands > Sediment ... | reverse complement strand
AAAGTTTGTATCGTGGGGCTTGATTGAAGGGCAAAGAACGGAAATCACGAAGCCTCTAACTGAGCATATCAGCGAATACATAAAAATCCTTGAGGCCAAAGGTTTTTCGAGAGACTATATTGTCCGGAGCAAGAACCGGTTGAAAAAGATTATCGCCGATTGCCGGTTTTGTTATTTCAGGGACATTACACAATCGGCGGTTGAGATATATTCGGGCAAACTCAAAAAGGACGGCTACAGCAAAACGAGCAGAGGCCATTATATCGATGCCCTTAAAACATTCCTGAACTGGGCGGAGCAAGACCGGCGGATTATCAGGAATCCGATCGCAAAGATGGAAAAACCGGCAAGGGATTCTGAGGAAAAGGGAATATTGACTCCTGAACAGTTTTTACACTTACTAAGAACCACTTTTGAGAAAAATACTCTGATAAGCGACAGTCACCTTGGAACGAGCAGTGGGCAAGAGCGGGCTGTTTTGTATCTGCTTGGAGGCGTGACAGGATTAAGACGAAAAGAACTACTTGGCTTAACATGGGCTGATATAAACTTACAAGCCAATAATGCTTTTGTTCGTGTGCCTGCAAAACTTGCCAAGAATAGCCAAGAGGCCAAACAACCTATTGCTGGAGCTACAATAGCTGTTCTAACGGCTTATAAGGACACACAGAGACCAAAAACTAAAGACAGGGTATTTAACTTAGCAAAGTGGGCAAACACAGCCGGACTAATACGAAAAGACTTGAAAACGGCTGAACTGCCACTGAAAGACCGGGAAGGTAATGAGATATGCTTTCACAGTCTGCGAAATAGTTATATATCATTCCTTGCGAATAGCCAGACACCTGCTAAGGTTGTCCAGAAACTTGCACGACATTCAGACCCTAAATTGACTTTCAATACATACGCAAGGACGTTTGAAGAAGCAGAACAAAAGGCCGTGACTTTTTTGCCGAGTATCGGAAATTTTGTCTTGTCCACCTGCTTGGACAAAAGTGGTATAAAACAGGAGATTTCGAGAGACAAGCAGAGACAAAAAAATGGCCAAGACACGCAAAAAACCGCATTCTTGGCCCAAAATCAAATAGCCCCAAGGGGATTCGAACCCCTGTTGCCGGGTTGAAAACCCGGTGTCCTAGACCTACCTAGACGATGGGGCCAACCAAAATTACTCTAAACTGATTGCTTCTGCAGGACAGGCATCGACGCAAACCCCACAATCAATGCAGGCTTCGCTGTCAACGACAGCCTTCTCGTTGGACATGCTTATTGCCTCACTCGGGCATTCCGAAACGCAAGTTTCACAACCAGTGCATTTTTCTTCATCTACTTTTGCTGCCATTTATAAAATCCTTTCAAAAAATAAAATTATAACCATTTTAATAAAATCCAGCCACTAAAATGAAAACGGAATGTTACAAGATTATAACGATTTTACAACCAAATTTTTCAAAGAAATTCACCCGATACCCCCATAATTTTAAAAAACTGCATTTATTGTATGCCCTTGCGGCCGGATATCTGTTTGTTTGCCTCTATACATATATCATAAGCCATCAATTTATAATCCCCTGCCGGAAAACAATTAATAGAAAATACGTTGTTACTGCCCACCCGGTTCATTAAAAGTATTTATCGCCGAAGCCGGATTTAGCGGCAATCCGCCGGGCACAGACCTGCTCAGCAAAATCGCCATATCACGAACGGATTTATTTACATCGTTCTTTGCCACCCAGTCCAGAACTTTTTCAAAGCCGCTTTCCGGATTGTTAGCTAACAAATAAACGGCCATTAATCGCACCGGCCAGCGTGAGTTATTCAAATTCTCGGAAACGGCACTCATTAATTCGTAATCCAGAGGGAAAGAAATCATATCCGCCATAGTATGGACTTTGACCGGCCATTCACTTTCGGCAGGATTTAATAACAAGCCGTATTCATGTGACAGGCCGGCTTTTAAAGAATCCGCCATACCGTCCGCATACATCATATTATATGACGGTATGCGGTTGGAAAATGCATATTGCTCCTTCAACAACCCGGTAAAAAGCCCGGCAGCTCGAATCTTCTCTTCGAGCCGACCGGGGGAAATTAAACTGTTGAGCCTCTCCGAGAGCAATTGACCTGTCAGTTTAACTCTGGGACGCTGAATGCGAACCTTTTTCGGAATTAAATAAGTTAACCTGTTTGTAACCTTCCCGTCGGGATTTTCCACGGGATCCAGATAAAGCGTAAATTCAATATCCAATGACGCCTGCGGGTAGCCCGCCAGAATTTCTTTCAGCTTGCCCGTGACCAACTTCAAGGGAATCAACATGCTCCTACCCGGCTCCACTAAATGAGTAGTCCCAATCTTCCTGGAGATTAGACGGGGTATATCCATCCGAATATCTCCGGCAATCTGAGCATCGACCCTGATACTGCCGGTAAACAAACCGTCATCGGTTATCACCAAAGGTTCGAGAGAATTATTTACGATTGCCGCGATTCCCTCGAATTCGCTGCCATAGTTAAAATCATTGCCCCGGATACCGAATTCAACGGAGATAACCTGCTCCGGCCGGGTAAATGGCGGAACAATCGCCTGGCCGAAGGTATTCTCAAGCACTCTCAAAACAGATTCCGCATTAACCGGCGGACTATATTGCTGTCCCTGTTGTGCTAGAATCTCCTTCGCGCGTTCTGCCGCAAATGAGCCGGAATCTCTTGCGATTGCAGTTCGCAGGCTCTCGATCGCCTCAGCATTTTTCCCCTCTGCAAGTTGAATCTGAGCCAAAGCCAAATCCGAGATCTGGTTACTCTCGAAAGTCTTAAGCAGGGGCTTGGCCGTTGCATACTCCCCGTTCAGCACGAGGGCATAGACCATCAAAGAAGCCGCCGCCGGGGATTTTTGCCGGTCATTAAACGCTTGTTGTGCCCACACCAGTGCCTGATCCTTAAGGGGAAGAACAAAACAATAGAACCATGCCAGCTGTGTCGTATCGACCTGCTGCAAATCCCCTGCCTGTGGTTGAGCCGGGACGCCTGGATTTTGTTTCTGTTGACGCATTATTATCTGTCTGGCTTTTTCTTCTGCGTCCTGGAAAATCTGTGTTGCAAGGTCACCCTTATGAAGCTTAATAGCGGCCGCCCTGCCGGCGACAGATTCCAGACGCAGATCGAATTTGCCTGTTTTACGGATACGTTCGGCAATCTCGATACACATGGATTGATTCTTTTGCGAATTGTAGCAGCATATCGACCAGGGGATATAAATACGGGAAGAGAGAATTTCGGAAGGATACAGATAAGCAAATAATTCGGCGCAGTACTGATAAGTGGCCGCCGCTAAATCGTAAAGCTGCAACTGCTCGGCGCGCTGCGCGAAGGTAATGGCCGCTTCAATATTCACCGGATTCTCGCGTATCGCCAGCCTGAGGCGTTCGAGCAGTAATGCAGGCTCGATCTGTTCCGGTGCGAGTTCCGCCAGTTTGGTAAAGGCTTCTTTATTGTACCTGTTGCTTTTATAAGCATGTATAAGGTAGTTTTCCGCAGCATCCAAATCCGGTTTTTCAGCATTCAATATTCCAAGCAACATGGCCAGCTCGGAACCAAGCACGCTGTTTCTGCCGCCAATGGTCCCGAGCATAGTCTCGAGCATTTTCTGACGTTCTTCGACGGAACTTTCCCTTTCAAGCAGATAATAAATCGCCTTTCTTACCACTTCAAGATCGGCGAATTCATCCACATATTCCAAGAGTAAATTATATACCAAACCGGAGTAGTTTTGCTTCGTGTCCCGGCAGGCCAAATTAATCAACAATGGACGAACGGCGGGATTGTTTCTGTCAAGCTCCATAGCGGCCATCAGGAATATAATGGCCTGTTCGGCTTCGGTGCCACCGGCATCCTGAGAATTGGCCAGATCATAAGCCAGTTCGTAAAAAACTTTACCCACAGAGGGTGAGACAAGCAAATTAGGATTCGACATCGTGTTTGACGGATAGACAGGGCCGCTTGTGACTTCCCCGCCGGGCCGTTGCATTGACGCAACAGGTGCAATTCCCTGAGCGGAGGCCGAAATGGAGCAAAAAATTAGAAATAAAAATGCTAAAAAAGACAATCTTCCCTGCATTTGTCCGTCCTGAAGGTATAGCTAAACAATATCCCCTTGCTATACAAATTCAAAAAACATTAGTTAAATTCTTGTACTTACCGGAATATTATATGTCAACTTTTATCTGCATACAAATACTGTTTCTATGTAACTCATCCGGCCTTCCCACAGGTTTTTCATCTTCGGCCCCTGATACGAGAAGACAGCCGCAAAGAAATACCTTAATCAAGGGCTTTCCTCCCGGCAAAAAGAGAAAGCATTTCAATACGCAGCAATTTCGCACACAACACATACACAGCGGCCGCCGAAGGTACGACTGCAATTAGTCTCAAACAATTATATAATCTGACATCAGGCAATCCTCTCATTAAAACAATAACAGCACCGCCCGCCAGGGACATAATAAAAGTGGCGATAAAAGTTTTGATTATAGTAACCGGCAGGCCGCCCAATACGGTCGGCCCCAATCGTTTTCGAAGCACAATCGTTAAAATAACGACCTGAATATATGCACAAATTGCCGTTGCCGCCGCTAATCCGGTACGTCCGAGGAACCATATAAGGGTAAGATTCAACAGAAAATTCGCAACAACAGCCACCAACGCGCTTCGCATCGGCATTTTAGAATCCTGCATCGAGTAAAACGCCCTTGCAAGAACCTGCTGGGCAAAGTATCCGCATAATCCCAGCGCATAAAAATCCAGCGTTCGCACCACCATTGACGTGTCTTCGTCCGTGAACTGGCCATGCTGGAATGCAGCCGCTATCAGCGGTTTGGCGACAATCATAATCCCGATTGTTGCCGGAAGAGCTATAAAAACAGTCCCGCGAATACCCCTGGAGATAGTTAACCGCAAAGCAGTTAAATCTTTCCTCGCCGCATCGGCGCTCATCACGGGAAATATCGCGGTCGCCAGCGATATTCCCAATACTCCTAACGGCAGTTGATAAAGACGCTGCGCATAATACAAATGCGAGACCGAGCCTCGCGACATCGGATATTGTATCTGAGCCCCCAGCAATTCGAAGAAAGGCCCCTTTTCATCCGAACCGGAAAACCACCAGGCAATAAGGTCGTCGGCGAGAGTGTTCATTTGTGTAACCGTCAGGCCGATTATCATCGGACCCATGAGCAGGATTATTTTCCTGAATGAGTCGGATCGAACTTGCCACGCCGGTCTAATGGAAACACCCGAACTGCGAAGGGGACGAATTTGTATTGCGATTTGCATAATTCCGGCGATAAGAACCGCAACCGCCACATAAAAAAGCTGCTGCCGGCTGTCGAATTTCAGCAGCCACGCAGTAAACAGAATTGTCCCTATAATGAATATGTTCAGAACAATCGGGGCAAAGGCCGGCATGGCAAAATGCCTGTGGACATTCAGTATCCCGGCCAGGATCGCCACAAGACATACGAACAACATATACGGCAGCATGATCGAGCTAAGTGACAATATCAGTTGCGTTTCATTCGTCCCGGCAAAAAATTTGTAGTACAGCCAGATACCCGCTTCACCGAGAACAACCAAAGAGGCCAAAATCACAAACAGTACCGTGACAACCGTATTGAGCAGCTTCGCAGCCTGCTCCGGTTCATTGTGAAGCGCCTCACTGTAAACCGGGATAAACGATGCGGACGCCGCCCCTTCGCCGAAGAGCCTGCGGCTGAGATTGGGAATCCGAAACGCGATGATCCAGGCATCGAGTAAGCCACCGGCACCGAAAAAATGGCCGTAGGCAATGTCACGTACAAGGCCGAATATCCTGCTCAGTGCGGTAAGAATAGCTATCTGTCTGAAACCTTTTATCATATAGTGTTGTGGAAATTTTTATTTCCGGGGTAATCCCACATTGTCGTCCTTATATCATTATAGAGACACGGCAGGCAGGCCGCTCCTGTTATGTTTTTCGCGCCAGACTAAACGGCCTGCATCGCCCGACATTATTCAATAACCCCACCGCCATCATGCTAACCAGCAGGCTCGAACCGCCATAGCTGACCAAAGGCAGTGTCAAACCTGTAATCGGCATAATACCCATTGTCATACCAATATTTATTATCACTTCCACCACGAACATCGCGACGATACCCACTGCGAGCAATCTGCCGAACGGGTCCGTATTATTAGCGGCAATTTTAAGCCCGCAACCGACAATTATAACGTAAAGTATCATCAAACCCAGACAGCCCACAAATCCCCATTGCTGGGCGATGACGGCAAAAATGAAATCATTGTGCCTTTCTCCGAGAAAGTTATATTTTACGAAAGGCCCCCGCCGATAGCCGTATCCCGTGCCGGAATTAACGCTGCCGGAAGCTACCGCGTATTTAGAACGAATTAAATGATACCCCCAATCGGTTTTCCACTGAATTTCGGTGAATTTCGTCCCGACAAGAAGCTCACCCAGCCATTCATGCTGTTCGGCCTTTTCCCGAATCCATGAATTTTGCAGCAAAACACTGCTGATCCTGATTCGCTGATAAGGCCTCATTTTACCCCAAAGCAACGGACTGACCAAAACAGCCATAAGGATAATAATTAAAAGATGTTTTACCTTCGCCCCGGCGACAAAGAGCATTGTAAAAAGTACCGGCATCATCAACAGCACTGTCCCCAAGTCCGGCTCAAGTAAAATTAGCATCATCGGCAAAAGGGTCAGAACGAAAGGCCCGATGAGGGCTTTGAAGTTACGGTAATTGCTTCGATACCGCAGATACCAGGCAAGCGTTAATATATATGCGAGCTTAAAAAATTCGGACGGCTGAACCTTGGGCAATCTGTTATGAAATACAAACCAGCGGTGAGCAAAAGTCTTGCTTTCAGGCGCAAACGGCAGCGGGATAATATAACGACTAAAAAGCAAATAAGACAGGGCAATCAGCCCCAAAGCAAATATCCAGTAGCTGATCGCTCCGAATCGTCGATAACTTATTAGGTTGACTATTATTAAACCGACTAAACCAAGCCCGGCGAATATAAGCTGTCTTTCCCAGTAACCGCCTAAATCATCCTCGACCCGACTAACCGGGCTCGGTTCAGCCGGATGACCAACCGAGTAAATAGTTATTATCCCGATAGTAACCAGCATTAAGGTAGTTACCAGTAGGCACAATCTTACAACAACCAGACGTCCCTTCAAGAAGTTGTACATAGCGCCAACATTAACATAGAGACGGCGAAAATCCACACAAGAACTGAAAAACCGCAAAAAAACTTGCCTTTTACCCTAAAAAAGCCGCTCCGGTATCCATATTTACTGCGATTTTATACATATAGCTCTCTCTACTCAAATTTCCCGGATTTTTTACTATTTACAAAAAACATACGATTTTTCAATAAATTTCGGCTCTGGATAATAAATCCGCCCGCCTGCAATCACATCTTAAATTGCAGGGAAAGGCCGTATTAATAAAGAAATTATAGGGTCATTTAAAAATTTAGGTAATTTTTACTTGAAATTTTTTAAAATGTGTGTTAAGATACGTTAAATATTTGTTCAAGAGATTTTTAACAGGGTTAATACATGCATATTTTCACCGTTCGGTGAGAAAGGAGTAGGTTTAAGTAAGGTTTCATAATGTCCCGGTTGTCGACAAAGGCAGCCCGACCATGCTCGAAATGTTTCATTAGAATATTCGAGCAGATATTAGTCATCATAATTAAGAAGATAAGAGAACCAGGATTGTGCAGAGCTTACGGCTCTGCAAAGAGAAAAGAGAAGAGAAGAAAGGAAAGGGTCGAATAATGAGAAAGGTTTTTTTCCCCGTGTTAGTGGTCATGCTTGTCACTCCGGCCTGGGCCACTATCAACATAACAGCTAATAATTTGGGCGACGGAGTTGTCTCGATAGATTATTCCGGAACCGAGCTGGCCAGGGCCTTTGCACTGGACATCATGATTGATGCGGGTGTGATTGAGAGTATCGATGGCTATGCTAAAGGTGACGACAACAACGGCTACGGTATCTTCCCGGCAAATTTCAGTCGATACATCACAGTCCTTGATACTGGCGAGGTGGAAAGCTGGGACGAGAGCCAATACAGCCCGGTCGCCGATGCGAACGATCCGGGTGCGTTAGGCGGCCTGGGAACAAGCGGCATAACCATCGAGATGGGTTCGCTCTATACCAATAATGCCCCGCCGATGTCAGGTACTTTATGCACAATTAAAGTCACTGAATCGTGTCTGCTGACCGTCACAACAAACGCCACACGCGGCAACGTTGTGCTCGAAGATGCCTCCGAAGCGGAAGTGGATTTAAGCGGCGCAACGGATTATCAGGTCACAATCGGCGCAACATCCGCCTACACAGGCGCGCATCCCGAGCAGTGGGAAACAGTAGGTAAGCCGGATTGCTGGATTTCCAGTATTAATCCCAGACAATGCCATGGTGACGCCGACGGCACTGCACAGGGCAAGCAGCAATTCTGGGTATCGACCAACGACCTGGATATTTTAATTGCAGCCTGGAACAAGCCGCTCAGCGAGCTTACCGGAAACCAGATATGTGCGGACTTCGACCAAATGCCCCAGGGCAAACAGCAGTTCCGCGTTTCAACCAATGATTTGGATATTTTGATTGCCAACTGGAACAAGGCCAACAGCCCGGCTCCGGACTGTCCATAGAAAAACCGTTGGCAATATATTGACGTGTTAAGAAGTTATATTCCTTCAAAAGGGATATATATAAAAACATAGAGAAAGGAGAAGATGATGAAAAGATTAGTGGCTATGTTGTTGGTTTTTGGTCTGGCCTCGACGGCGAATGCCGTCTTACTGCAGGTCGATGGGGTTTCAGCTACTGACGTGGAAATCGCAGAAGGAGCAACTTCATTAATTACTATAGTCGGCGAAGACGCTTCGAGCTGGCTGGGTTATCTCATTGTCGAAGTAGGCGGAACCGGGGCATTAAGTGATGCCGTGATTCTTCCGGCAGCGGGAGACTTAGCGGCGGCCGAACTTTATGCCGATCCCGATGGCGCCGGTTATATGCTCACCACAGCCGAAAGCCCGGGCAGCAGCACGCCTATCAGCACGGGTGCTCAGTTCAATGTCAATTACTCCGGCGGAATTATGGGCGAGACTGCCAAGATTTCGCTGTTTGTCGATCCGGAATATACGACGCCCGTCGCCTCGATAAACGTATCGATTATTCCCGAGCCGATGACGATTGCATTGCTCTCTCTGGGTGCTTTATTCCTGCGTAAACGCAAATAAAACGCCGCAGGCAGTTATAATCTAAAAATTTGTTATTAAAGAGATAAGCCTCTCTGGCTTGTCTCTTTTTTTATTGTGCCTGAGAAGGTTTTCTCCTAAAATGGGCTACGCTTTGCCGATGAAAATTATCGAAGAAAAGTTAAGGTTCGAGTTATGAGGCGATTGTCACTGCTGCTGGTTTGTTCGTTGTTAGTATCACTGCATACCGGCTGCCGCAGCTGTATAAAAAACAGCGGCGTAGAGGTGACAGTCGAGCAGGACGGTCGATTCCCCCCCTCTCTTGTCGGGACATGGAAGGCGGACCGCGGCGGATGGGAATTCGTTATCGATACCCAAGGGAGGATTTCCTCGGCCGTAGTCAGTATAGGCAGAGTCAAGCTCAAACCCGGCCGAAAAACCACCGTCCCGATGGAAATGGGCGGCAAAGGAACCTTCACTCCGGGACTATGGACGGTCCAATACCTGCCGGACCAGCATCAGCTTATCGTGGAAATCGTCATCGATAGCTTCCGCGTCGAAATGGGAGAAAATATCGTCAAGGGCAAGACGCGTGATTTTTTCGTCGGCCAGGTCTCCAGGGACGGCACACAATGGTGGACCGAGAGGTTCAGCTATCCCGAATACATCGTCGATACGGCCAAATTCCCGAACTACAAGCTGCCGACCGACCCCAACGAAAACCCACGAGAAAACATCCTCTTCCAAAAAATCCCGCAACAACAATAAATTTAGCCCGCAGTAATCAGAGCTAATACGCTTATCGTGTATAACGCCGTTTTCATAGACTACAAATATCTCCACCTCAAAATTCTATAGGCGTTACAATAATAGCATAATGTCAATTCTATCAAAAGTCTCGTTGATAATATTTCCCAAAAATTAATCAGCAGTTTTATTGTCCTTTTTTTTAAATTTCCTTGGTTCTAATGCATCTTTAGGTTGACGTGCTCTCTTACTTAAATCTTTGCCGTCAAATCTTCCTTTTCCAATTAGGAACAAGATATTTCTTCCATCTGACCACCATCCCATGCCTGAATACCAGAATTTGGGTGGTGGAGTGCTTGCCTTGTAATATATCCTTCCACATTTTGAGTTTCCTATATCGAGATTGGACACAAAAATACGAGGTTCTTCTTTTTTCTCATCGAGTTTTGGAAGATTCATTATTTGGAATGCAACTGATTTGACATATTGTGTTAGATTCGATTGCTCTATCTTATAATCTTCGTCCGGGAGTATGCTAAGATACAAAGCTTTTCCATCCTGAATTTGGATTTTGAGTTTTTTGTTTCTATATTCCAACAAAATATAATCGTTAGCATCCCTTAAATTCTCCACAGCAAAACTATTTGCATCAAAGATTTTTTCGCTCATTATGTATTCAGGTTTTATTACTTTTTTGATCATATCTTTGAATTTATCCATATCTTCCGGTATTGATTTCTTTGATATTTTTTTATTATTAACTACTTCCTTAGGATACCAAAAAATATGATCAATGTACTTCGTGTACGCGTCTTTTCTGATTTTTTTAACATCAACAGTTTTAATTTTATTTTCTTGAGCAACTACAGATGTTAAAATAAAGATTGAGAATAATATTCCTAAACAACCAAGTATGTAATTTCTTTTCATTTTCATTTGAACTACCTTCCTTTCTATAAGATACAAAAAATTAGTTTGTATTATGGAATATCGGGTGTTGAACCAGACTGATCACAGGGGATCCACAATCCAACGTTATAATCATACCAGCAATAGTGTTGCGTAACACCCGAGTTTCCTAGAGTTTGTAGCATTGTATAATCATTTGTCGCTTTTGCTTGAGGCCAAACAGCATAGTAATAGCCTGCTGTTACACAACATCCCTCATATGTATTCATATGTTCCCATGTTCCACCACCGTAGAAGTCAAGAAATAATTTTTCAGAGCCATGAACAGGGCAATTAGGTACTCGATTTTCAAAATCCAGACAATTACCTTCTCCAGAGTTTGTGCTTGCATGTACTTCTACCGTATCTCCGCTTACGCCTAACATATCCACAGCTAATTCCATTAATCCAGCTTGCTGATCACATTCACCATAAGTCGTTCCCGCCATCAAAAGCCATCCACCGCCGAGCATTGTCTTCTCATCTGGTTCATATGGAGGATCACCCCCTAAGGCATCGTGTATACCATCTGCTGCATTAGGCTCTGAGGTTGCTCCATCTGCTGCAGCACATATCCAGTCTATTCTCTTTACAGTAGTATCTTTTCCACCAAAGGCAAAGTCATCATATATCACATATACTGTAGGAAAAGTAACATCTGTTGGTATCCATAAACCTGTACCTCCAGGTGCTGGTACTTTGTAGTACCAGCCGATATGAAAGTCTGTTCCATCATAAGTCTCGACCTCGTTTTTAATATAATACCCGTTGGACATGTTTAAAGATATCTCATCGCTCGTCGTACCACTGAAAGAGACATCGTTTACACTATCCCACTGCGATATCCAGCCTGCATCAATTGTTATAGTTGTAGTATAGGATAGCGGTTCCGAGACCTTTAATTTCACATTGGTAAGAGATATACTGGAATTTTTAGTAACACATACAGGATCATTCTTTGTCGGTGTATAGACAGGATCGGTGATCGGATCTGTTCCATCTTCCCATATATTGGTCGGAGTTTTATACAACAGGTTGTCTCCACCAAAACCAAATTGATATACTACAGGTTCCACAACTTTTATGGTGACTTTTTTTCCTTGATCATAAGTCCCGCATTTGGCATATAGGTCATAATTCCCGGTGCTATCAAAAGTGACGTTATATATCGTTTCTCCAGTATCACTGGCACATCCAGACCAACTCGGTGCAGTTGGCCACTGAGCACCAGATGGGTTTGGTAAAGCCTTAAAATTATATTTTGTACCCTTCAAAACAACAATCGTTTCATCAGTAACATTATCCCAACTTCCAGATGAATATTCAATATCAATCTCGCCTACTTCTGGTACAACATAAAAACCATGTTCATCGAAACAAGGGATGTAACTATAAGGGTGATAAGCTCTCAGTTGTGCAACATAGTGACCGGGAGGTACGTAGTCGTTTGAATCGTCTTTTCCATCCCATGAAAAACATCCTTCTCCAGGGCTTGTGCCTTCATAGCTTATACGGAAGGGCATTTCATAACCCCATTCAAATAAAGATAAATAAATATCATCAGCCGTCCAGCCTGAATCGGGAGCAATAAAATAATCGAAATCTATGCCGGATCCGTAACTTACGTTATCTTCTGTGATATCATCTATATCGGCTTTAATTACATAAATATTATTTATGGTTTTAGTATCTGAACCGTTTTCATCGTCATATACAGTTAATCTGATAAAATAGCGACCAGGCCCCGAAATATCGGGATTTAGGTGCCATCCTGAGCCCTCGTGATATTTCCATTCAGAACGTTCATAATCGTATAGCGACCATTCATAACGTGTTATATATCCATCGGGATCGTAAGATTCGCTCCCATCAAAATGTATAGAATGATGAATGCAGTGTCTGTCATTTCCTATAAGAATTGCGACAGGATCTTGGTTACAGGCATAAGACTTCCCATTGATACAACAAATGCAAGTTAAGAATAATATTGCGATCAAGATATATCTGTTCATTTCTGGCCTCCTTTGGTTGCTCTATTTTTAAGGAAATAATATCTCTGAGATGGTGACAGATCCTTTAACTCTCTTTGTAATGTTATTCTCTCCTGGTAATTATTCAGCCAGATACTGGCACTCCTGGCCGGTGGGCAATCGGGATAGTTTTCTACAAGTCGCTCAAAAGTATCCTTGATTATTAAGTCGGCATCTGATTCCGGGATTGTATTTGAGTTTTTAAGGTCCTTATATATACGTCCTATCATGTATTGGCAGTGCCATGCATATTGATAATCCGGCCAATTGTTAACTACAGTCTGATAGTATTCTATTGCCTGTTGTTCTTGGCTGAGTTTTCGATGGCACTCAGCTACCATGTGACAAGCTTGGGCAGTAGTAGAAGATGAAGATAGTTCTTTTATGATTCTTTCCCAAATGACATGAGCCTTTGTATAATTGCCTTTTATTTTGTCATCAAGAATCGGCCACTGCCTGAGATTGGGTGGGATCGGATTGTTTGGACCCGGTTTTAGATTTATTTTATTACGTTCAGTACGTGCTATATCCCAGTATTTTGAACCAACATCGAAGATAGCTTCAGCCAGATCGGGATGGTCTTTGAATTCGACATATAAATTATCAATTGATTTTTCTACGGAAGTATCGTTTCCTTGAGCGATATCTATTTTTACCATTAGCTCTTTGACCCATAACAACTGCTTATGGCCGGGGAAGTTATCGAGAAGATATTTGCTGAGAGCAGAGGCCGAATCGTATCGGCCGGCATGGTGATATACATCAGCTATACGCCAGATAACCTTGGGAAGGTTCTCATCATCGGTAAATTCGTTGATGATTTTATCCGTCCATAAATCGCTGGTCTTGAAATCAGAAAGGATAATGTTCGTAATCACAAAGCCCATTTTTGGCCATATCGAATCCGGCCCGGACATGCCTTCACAAGCAACCGCATACAATTCGCGTGCTCTTTCTTGCTTAACTTCTTTCCAACGGTAGTTATCAGCGATATCCTGAACAGCCTTATAAATAGATGGGTGTTCTGAGTAATTTTCACAGAGCTTTTGTGTAGCTGATTCTGCGGCATCGTAATTTCGAAGACAGATATTGGAGATAGCAAAACCCCTCAGTGACCACATCATTTGTTCAGAGTCGGCGTGATTGTCAAGAACATATTGGTAAAGCTCGATGGCCTGCTCGTGATGATTATTGTAGCGAAAGGCATCGGCGATCTGGCGGGAAGCCATAGAAAGGCGATCATCATCTGCAAAATCAGAAAAGATTTGCTTAGTGAGAGCTTCGCCGGTCTTGAGGTCGGAAAGGTTGATACTTGCTATGGCAAGACCCATCTTCGCCAGGATGAAATTGGGTGATTTTGTATCAGCAACAGCGATATTGTACATATCGCGTGCCTTTTCGTTCTTAGATCTCCACAGATAATTATCGCCGATAAAGCGTACGGCATCGGAGAAATTCTTATGTTTCGAGTATTTCTCACATAGCTGCTCGAATGCCGCATCTACTTCGTTTTGGTCGCTGGTGGCGATGCGAATAATCACAATCCGCTTTTCGGCCTCAAGGGCGTTGTCGCTGCTGGGATTTTCAGCCAGAACCTGCTGGTAGATGCTTTTGGACTCTTCGTATTGGCCTTTATAGAATAACGATCGTGCCTGTTCAAGCTGATCCGACTGGGTTGCTGGAGAACCTGCCGCTAATATTAAGATCAGCAGAGCGATTGTGGGGATGAGAGATTTGATTTTGCGCATTTTGAGAACCTCCTGTTAATAAAATTTGTTAAATTGGGAAGTTGTGTAATATTCGTTATTTAGATATCCTCATTGATATCGAACTTTTCACTTACCTCTTGACGCAAAGAGCTTTAATTTATAATAAGTGTCAAAAAATATTCGAACTGGACAAAAAAAATTTGGTTTTTGGATTTTTAAAGTAAATTCTTTTTAAGAGGCAAGGTTCGGAAGGGAATTTAAGGTCGATACATTTTCCCAGAAAAAACCTTTTTTTGGTTGCGTTAAGGGGGTTTTTCATTATAATACTCGATGAACTATGGAGGGTTCATCGAAACAAATTAAAAATCAAATATCAAAATGCAAAATTGCGGAATCCCGACTCTGTCGGGATGGCTATTCCAAGGTGTTTCGATATACGAATCACGCAATACGAGCGACGAACTTATTCGACAGACGTAGAGAACCTTCTACAAATTGGCAAAATTTGAAAAAACGAACCCAATCCTACGGCAAGCTCAGGACAGGTTTGCCGGCCTTTCCTGCTCCGGCAACGGCCTTCGCCGTGACGAGTGGCCGGAAACACTAAATGCTAAACTCGAAATCCGAAACAATTTCAAATGTTCAAAATCACGAATTTTCTAAACAAAATGAGCAATATCTAACAAAATTACTATAGATCATATGAGCATAAGTCCTAAGTGCATAAGTCTTGTGCTCCTGTGCACCTATGAACCTATGAACTTTTTTGAAAAAACGAACCCAATCCTACGACAAGCTCAGGACAGGTTTGTCGGCCTGCGGCCGGAAACACTAAATTCTAAACTCGAAATCCTAAACTTATGGATTCTGGAAAAAAATGCAAAACGAACCCAATGTTAATTTGGGCAACTTAGCGTAAGCTCTTTTATGACAAGTAAATAGGCGGAATTAGGCGATTTTCGGGTGCAAAAAAACGAAGCCAATCCTTCGACTGACGCTCAGGACAGGTTCTACTGGGTTTTTTGAGACTGGATTTGCTCGATATCGCGCTGGAGCTTTGCGGCCGCTGCTTCGTTGCCGGAACCGGATAGAAAATCCGCGGCCTTTTGCAGTTCGACAATCGCCTCATCGTATCGTTTCCGGATAACGAGGACCTGGGCGAGCATCGAATAGTGACTGACGTCGGAGGGCTCCAGGCCAATCGCCCGGCGAAACAGTTCGGCAGCTTCGTCAAAATCGCCGAGCTCGGCTAAGACGTTGCCCAATCTACCGGCTATATTGGCCGAACCGGGCATTCTGGCCAGATCGGCCCGGTATCCCCGGACGGCTTGTTTTAGATGGACAGAGGCCTGCTCTTTGCGGCCCAGTCTTCCGAGAGCAATGCCCAGATTATAATGAATGTTCGAGACGCTTCGCCGGAATTTGGCCTTTTCATTATATTCGAGGGCGCTTTCGAATGCGGCTATCGCTTCTTCCAGAAGCCCGCGAGAGGCCTGGAGCATTCCGATTTCGTTGTAGGCATGAATCGAGCTGTTCGGATTGATTTTGACGATGCTTTCGTATTTGCGGATGCTCTTGTCAGGCAGCCCGGCAGCTTCCAGCTCGGCCGCCCGCTCGAAGTATCTCTCGACGAGTAAATCGACCGCGCTTTGCAGAACTACTGGAGCGATAAGATTTTCGACCGGGGCGTAGTCGTCGGTTAGAATAATGCCCCGTGCCTTTTGTTTAAGCAGCTCTATTTCAGAATCGCTTAATATCCACAGGTCCATATCCCTGACGGGCTCTTCGATGCGGAT
>Ga0272441_10008293_pt1 | contig 16508 bp, 12 predicted proteins | sample SSMProp6N_FD_193582 | JGI IMG/M metagenome (GOLD analysis project Ga0272441, IMG submission 193582) | Marine sediment archaeal communities from Little Sippewissett salt marsh, Falmouth, MA, United States - SSM-Prop-6N | ecosystem: Environmental > Aquatic > Marine > Wetlands > Sediment ... | reverse complement strand
TCAACTGCCCTACTTCGGGCGGGACTGATCTCAGCTCGCAGCCGGAAAGGATGAGCTCAGTTGCTTGGGTCTCCTTTGCCTCCGCGATGATGTTGCGTAGCTCTGCCTGGTCCATCGCTGTTCCTCAGTAAGCACATTGTCTCGGGGGAGACGGGTTTTCCCTGCCGGTTTTTATGTACGCCGGGTTTATGGTACGGCGGGATGGGGGCGGGGGCAAGGGGGAGTTTGGGGGGCGTGGGCGGCAGGTCGTAGGGCGGAGGGGAAAATCGGGTGGTGGGTCTTGGCGGGGGACGGTAGTATGGTCGGGCGTTGTTGCTTGGGTGGCGGCGTTCGGTAGGGCGCTTCTGCTAAGAGGAAAGGGGTTGTTGGCTTATGAGCGGTGGTCTGAGACGACGATGGTTGGGGGTTGTTTTGGTGTTGGGGGTATTGGGGGCGGTTGCTTCGTTGGGACAGGAGGAGTCGGGGGCCGTGGCGGAGGTGCGGCATGTTAGGGTTTTCTTTGAGGCGGGGCGGTTTGCGGGGTGGCCGGCTAATAATGGCATCTGGCAGTGGGGCGACGAGATTCTGGTGGGTTTCAGTCTGGGGTATCTGGCGCCGCCTGAGAAGCAGGGGCTGCACCAGATCGATCCGGACCGGCCGCGTAGCAACATGCTCGCGCGGAGCCTGGACGGGGGCGAGACGTGGTCGGTCCGCGAGGCCGACTACCCCGAGGGCGAACTGCAGCGGTTTCCCACGGATATTGCGTTCGATGCGGCCGGTTTCGCGCTGAACGCGCGGGGCGAGAGGGCGTTTGTCTCGCGGGACCGGGGGCGGACCTGGAGCGGACCCTTCCGCCTGCCCTTTGCCGATCTGCATCTGCGGGCGCGGACGGATTATCAGGTGCTCGGGCCGAGGGACCTGATCCTGTTCCTCACGGCCCAGAAGACGAACGACCGCGAGGGCCGGCCCTTCTGCGCGCGGACGCGGACCGGGGGCAAATGCTGGAACCAGTTCGCCTGGATCGGCCCGGAACCGGCAAGCGGGTACTCGATCATGCCGTCTTCGGTTCGCCTGCCGAGCGGCGACCTGCTGGCGGCGCTGCGGCGTCGCGACAACGACCCGGCGCAGCATAATTCCATCGAGTTGTTCCGCTCGCGCGACGGGGGCCTGAGCTGGCAACGCCTGGCCCGGCCCGTTCCGGAAAACGGCGCCCACAGCGGCAATCCGCCCTCGATGGTGCGCCTGGCCGACGGACGGCTTTGCATCACCTGCGCGAACCGCGACGAGCCGCGTACCATTTACGCGGTGTTCAGCCGCGACGGCGGCGCGACCTGGGGACATCCGTATGTCCTGCGTCGCGGCGCGGGCGAGCCCGACATCGGCTACACGCGGACCGTGCAGCGGCCCGACGGCAAGCTGGTCACCATCTATTACTGGCTGGACGCGCCCCGCAGCGAGCGATACATCGCGGCGACGATCTGGCCGGCCCCCAAAACCGATTGACCGGCGTCGCCGGCGGACTTCTCGGCCTGGCATGATGACACAGGGTCTCTTGGCGTTGCGCCATCGCCAAGGCCTGCGGCCTTGACGCTGCCACCCTGGAGGCGGACGCCGGCCGGTATCCGGATGCCGCGAGACGGGCACGCAGTTGCACGGTGCACGCGGCGGATTGGGTTTGGCTTGCGGGCGAGGGGCTGGTATGCTTGTGACGGGTATGAAAGGAGGTATCGATGCGTATTGGTAAGGTCTTGGTGACAGTTGTGCTGGCGGGGTGCTGGAGCGCGGGGGTAGCGCGGGGCATCGAGCCGGCGAATCCGAATCTCAATGCGACGGCGCGGGCGGTGCTGGAGTACCTCGACTCGGTCTACGAGACGAAGATGCTCAGCGGGTACAATGTGTATGTGCATACGCCGGACGACTACGAGCAGACGGGGATGCACGCCGCCGTTTGGGGTCGCGACATTCGCTGGCTGGGCGATCCGGCGGAGATCGCCGCACACGCCCGGCGGCATCGTTACCTGCTGACCCTGCACTGGCACTGGTTCTTCGACGACGATTCGGCCTGGACGAACAAGCGGTCGCGGCCCGTGGACGTGGGCAAAATGGTGACGCCGGGGACCGAAGAGCACGAACGCACGATGGCCGAGCTGGCGGCGGCCGCCGACAAACTCCAGGTCTTCGAGGACGCCGGCATTCCCGTACTCTGGCGTCCCCTGCACGAGATCGACGGCGGGTGGTTCTGGTGGACCGACAAAAATAAGCCCGAGAACACCGCACAGCTCTGGCGCATGATGTACGATTACTTCACCCACACGCGCAAACTCGACCACCTGATCTGGGTCTACAGCGCCGGCGTCGGCAATAAGACGGCCGAGTACCGGCGGCGGTTCTATCCGGGCGCTGCGTACGTGGACATCTCGGGGATCGACATCTACGGCGTCGACTTCCGCACCGACACCGAGACGTACTGGGACTATTACAACGTCATGGCGCAGGTCTCGCCCGGCAAGATGCTGGCCTGCGGGGAATGCGATGCCATTCCCGACCCGAACAAGACGCGGGGCGGGACGCTCCCGAAGTGGCTGTATGCCTTGCCCTGGTGGGGAGCGCCGAGCCACCGTCGGCCCGCCGATTGGGCGACGTACACGATGCGGCACGATTTCGTCGTCACGCTGGACGAACTGCCCGCTTTCGGCGCCGGCAACATCGCGCCGCACGTGGGCATTCTCGATCCGCTCGACGACGGGTCGGCCTGGTACGCGGGGAGCGATCCGGCGATCTCGGCGTACGCGGTGGACCGCGACGGAACGATTCAGCGCGTCGAGTTCTGGGCGGGTGAGACTCTTATCGGCACCGATGACGCGGTCCCATACGAGCTGACGTGGCGCAACGCCCCGCACGGCTGTCACGACGTCAGGGCGGTGGCGGTGGACGAGGCGGGCGAGATTTCCACCTCGAACAACGTCCGTGTGGCTGTCGGGCTGGTGGACCTGGCGCGGGGCAAAAGCGTCGTGGCCTCGTCCGGCGAGTCGCCCGAGAAGGCCGTCGACGGCGACTACTATTCGACGTGGTCGAGCGACAAGAGCGACGACGAATGGATCTACGTCGATTTGGGGCGGGTCTATCGCATCGACCGGGTCAATCTGCTGTGGGGCTGGAAGATTCATGCGGCCGACTACTCGATTGACGTGGCGCGAAGCACGTCCGGGCGAGAGGCGCACTGGCGCACGGTCCATCGCGAGACCGGCCATGCATACGTGACGTGGGAGGCCACCTATCGCATCCACTTTGAGCCGACGGACGCCCGCTACGTGCGGCTGCACGCCACGAAGCGAGCCGGCAACCAGACGTGGGGAGGCTACCAGTTGGCGGCGTTCGAGGTGCCTGTTGCCGCCAATGCACCCCGATAACCGGTGCCGCATTGTCACCGACACATGGGCGGGGGGGGGAGATTCGGCTGGTCGGGGCCGCTGGCGAGTGGTAGTATGGGGGCGGTGGGTCGCGCGTTGCGCCGCCGTGAGTAAGGTATGGTGTTTTCCGGAGGCAACAGGATGAACGTTGTTTGGGCAAAGGTCGGTGTGGTCGCTCTGCTGGTATTGACGGTCGCTGCGGCCGGTGTGTGCGGGCAGAAGGTGGAGGCGAAGGTTGCGGGGGATCAGGTGGTTGTGAGCGTGGCGGGGGAGGTGTTTACCTGCTACAAGTTCGAGGCGGGGCAGAAGTATCCGTATTTCTGGCCGGTGAACGGGCCGGCGTCGGGAAAGTCGATTACGACCGAGACGTCGCAGCCGTATCCGCACCATCATTCGCTGTTCTTCGGCTGCGACCGCGTCAACGGGGGTAACTACTGGCAGGAGGGCAACGAGCGGGGGCAGATCGTCTCGCAGGGCCCGAAGGTGGTCGAGGCAGGGGGTGAGCGAGTCACCTTTACCGATACGTGTCTGTGGCGCCAGCCCGGCAAGGAGGCGATCATCCGCGACACCCGGCGGATCGTCGTTACCGCGCCGAATCAGGACGTGCGCGTCATCGACTTTGCGATTACGCTGGAGCCCCTGACCGATATCCAGGTTCTCAAGACCAATCACGCGCTGTTCTCGGCGCGGGTGGTGCCGGCGCTGAGCGTCAAGTCGGGCGGGACGCTGGTCAACGCCGCCGGCGCCAAGGGCGAAAAGGGCACGTGGGGCGTCGCCTCTCCGTGGTGCGATTACTGGGGCACGCGCGGCGGCGTCACCGAAGGGATCGCGATCTTGCAGCACCCGGGCAACCCGGGGTATCCGGCCCCGTGGTTCACGCGGGACTACGGCTTCTTCTCGCCGACGCCGATGTACTGGCTCGAAGGCGGACGGCTGGACATCCCCCAGGGCCAAATGGTGACGTTGCAGTACCGCGTCGTCGTGCATATCGGAGACACCGAGCGCGCCGGCATCGGTGCGAAGTTCGAATCGTACCGGCAGGCGGCGGCCCCGGCGAGCAAGTGACGTAGCGGCCACAGGACGCGGGGTCGACCAGGATGCTCTCTACGATCATCGGCTTGTTCTTCGTACTGCTCGGGATCGTCTTCTTGCTTTATCCCGAGAGCTTGAGAAGGCGGCTGCGCAAAAAGGCGCTGCGGAAGCTGCGGCGTTACTTCTTCGGCGCGGCGCTGGGGACGGGGATTATGCTGATCTCGCTGGGTTGGCGGTACGCGGGCGTGCTGCCCAAGGTTCTGGCCGTGGTGGGAGTCGTGGCCGTTCTCAAGGGTTTGCTGCTGCTGAAATTGCGGGCGGCCGAGGAGGCCACGCAGTGGATTCTCAAGCAGCCGGTTCTGGTTCTACGGATATTCGCTGGCGCGCAGATCGGGCTGGGCTTGTTGATCTGGCTCGGCCTGAAGGGTTGAGTGACAGTCTCATGTCGCGACGGCGCGTCACGAACCGGATGTTTCCCGGGCTTCCTGGTCGAGGCCGGGCGGGTTGTGGCCCTGGTTGACGTAATGCTCGATCAACCGGCTGACCTCGTTGTGCTGGGGGGTCTCCTCTTCATTCAGCTCTTCGGTGGCCCGGACGAAGCGCTTGGGCTCCGTGCCGTGTAACTGGCGCAGCAGAGCGAGCGTTTCGCGGCGAATCTCGGGAAGGTGCACGTCCATCATCAACCCGGCGTCGACGTCGTGCCCATACACGCGGAGCAGAGACTCTCGTTTGGCGAAGGTCTGCAAGAAGGCTTTCTGCAGAACGATGGTTTCCTGAATCGTGAGCAGGCGATTCTCGATGCGGCCGTGCAACTGCGCCGCGGTGTCTACACCGAGCACGTGCAGAACGTGCTTCCACGTGCGGCAGGGCAGCATTTTGATCTTGGTCATCCGGTGCAGAGCCTTTCGCTCGCAATTGAGAAAGACGCGGAAGATCTGCTGCGCCTCATCTCGCAGGTGGACCTGTTGCTGTCGCTGCACCAATTCAAACTGCCAGGCGTGGACCGGGTCGACGGTCTGGCCGGTCCGGATCAGGGAGCAGAGATTTTTCGCCTCCGCCAGCGCCGCCTCCTGTACGGCGGGCAAGGTCTGCTCGCTGAGCGAATCGGGAATGGCCGGCGTCGTCGCCGCCGGAGAGATTGTTAGGGTGTCTGTCGTGGCGGTCTTCGGCGCGGAAGGGGTCGCCAGCGGCCTTCCTTCTCGGATGTCCCGGATGAACAAAAGGAAGGACTGGGCGGTCTCCTGGTATTTCCCCTTCCGGACGAACCGGCGCAGAAGTCTTCTCCAGGTCTTGCAGCGTTTGTCGTCCCGAAAGTAGTCTTTGAGATCGACGGCCAGCCCGGAGGCGATGCCGGCCTCGCTGCTTTGCTCCGTGAGCGTCTTGACGCCCTTGATCACCGAAAACAGATACTCCTGGTACCGTTGGGCGTCGCCGACGGTGAAGCGGCGCAGTTTCTTCAGTGTGGTTCGGATGTTGTCCAGCATGAGATCGTTCACCGTCAGGACGTAGGATGGGACCTGCTCGGCCTCGCTGAATTCGGCCACTTCCGTCATGCCCGCCAGGACGCCTTCCTCGGGCGCCTCCTCCTTCGAATCCTCGCTGGTCGCCTCCGCCTCTTTTTGAACCCTCTGGAGCAGATCGTCCACGCCGCGCACCGCCTTTCGCAGGTGCCTGTCTCTGGCGTTGTCGTACATTCGCGCGGGGCTGAGGATCTTCAGGGCGACGATCGCCAGCAAGGCGGCCCCTATGCCCAGGAAGATCTTTCCCGCTAACTCCAGTGCGTGGTTGATTCGGTCGAGCTGCTCCAGTCCCGGCCGGTTGATTTGCTCCATGTCCTCCTGTTCGTAAGCGTCCTGCGCCCGGGCCGCCGTTATCATCGTCAGGGCAAGCAGGCCGACGAGAACGAACGCCACGAGGCCTTTCTTCGAAGTGCCGCCGTGTCCGCGCAGCGCCGGCGCCCACGTGCGGGGAGAGACGTTGGACCTGCTGTCACTTGTCCTTGCGTCCATCAGAGTACCTTCCCGAACAGGGACGGACCCGATGGGTGGGAACCCTGCCGCACCGGTCCGTCGTGAGCCCATGTACTCGTCATGGCAAAGAAACTGACCCGCCGTATCGGCAACCGACACCTTGCACCGCCTCATCCGGCTGCCCGCGGCACGTCACTGCCATATTCTACCATGCCGCCCCCCCACACCGCCACTACTATGTCCTGACCGGATGCCAGCGGTGCGTGCATACCCCTCGGCCTCCGGGTTCAGTCCCGCGCCGATCTCCCGGGTGGCAGCGTCAAGTCCGCAGGACTTGGCGATGGCGCAGCGCCCAAGGCTTTTGCAGCAGTGCTCGGCAGCGATGCTCGGTGTTTGTTCCGCACGCCATATCGTCTTTGCAGAACCTGCTTGGGGATTTTTCTTGTGTTCGGGGACGGCTGCAAAGAAGATAGGTTCCGGCGAAACAGGATGCGGATGGCGGTTGACATCTGTGTGTTGAATCGCAGGGACGGACGGTGCCCGGTCGCGCGGGAAGGGCAGAGGGCGGTGGGATGGGTTTTCACGAGGACTTGGATTTGAGTTTGCGGGACGGCGCATGTTTGACGTGGCCATTGCAGGAGCCGGGCCGGCGGGAGCCACGCTGGCCAGACTGATCGGGAAAAGCTATCGCCTTCTACTGATCGACAAGAGACATTTCCAGGAGCCGTCCGAGGGATTTGCCTGCGAGAAATGCTGCGGCGGACTGCTGGCTCCGGATGCCCAGCGGATGCTGTCGAAGTTGGGGTTGGGTTTGCCCAGCAGCGTCCTGGAGGACCCGCAACTCTTTGTCGTCAAGGCTGTGGACATCCCAGCATCTCTGGAGCGGTACTACCAGCGTCACTATATCAACATGAACCGCCAGCGGTTCGATTGCTGGCTGTTGTCACTGGTTCCGCCGGGCGTTGACGTGCGGACCGGCTGCCGGCTGGTATCCTACGCAACCCGAGGCGCCTCACTGGAACTTACGCTGGCTCAAGGCGGGCGGACGTACACGGAAAACGCGAAAATCCTCGTTGGTGCCGACGGCGCCGCTTCGAGGGTCCGTCGCGGCCTGGGGTCACAATGTGTCCCGGTGCGGCGGTACTTCGCGGTGCAGGAATGGGTCGAGCGGGATCACAGTCTGCCGTACTTTACCTCCGTGTTCGATCGTGAGATTACCGATTACTACTGCTGGACGATTCCCAAGGCGGATCACTTGATCATCGGAGCGGCGCTTTATCCCAGGCGGAAGACCTGCGAGAAATTCGCGTTGCTCAAGAAGAAGCTGCGCGGTTGTGGTTTCGCGTTCGGCAAAACCATCCGGCGCGAAGGCGGCTTCCTTCTGCGGCCGCTCGGGGCTGGGCAGGTGTGCACCGGCAACGAGCGCGTGGCGCTTGTCGGTGAAGCCGCCGGCTGGGTCAGTCCCAGTTCGGCCGAAGGGCTGAGCTATGCGTTTCGAAGTGCGCTGCTGCTGGCCGAGGTCCTGCACCCGGCGCCGGAGGCCTTTGCCAAACGTTACCGCCAAAAGACCGGGCCGTTGAAGCGAAACATATTCTTGAAGAACCTGAAATCACAGGTCATCTTCAATCCGGCGCTGCGAAGAGCCATCATGCAATCGGGGTTGCAGAGCGTCACAATGTACGCGCCGCCACAGCACTGAGATTCCTGAGGCGCTGATGGCCTTGACCGCTGCTGTCCGGGATTGGGCCGGCTGCGCGAGACGGTCAGAGGACCTGCTTGCCCTTGCCTTGCTGGATCAGGGGGACGTAGGTTTCGAGCTCATCGAGGACGTGCGTGTCGGTCAGGTCGAGGGTCTTTTTCTTCTCGTGTGACATGTATGCGGCCATGATGAGCATGGTGACGAGCTTTCCGTATTCGAGGTTGAGCAGGGCGTCCCGGCCCTGTTCGAAGGCGGCCAGGGCGTCGAGCCACTCGGCGACGTAGCCGTAGAGGGCGATCTCGTCCGGCTGGAGGATCAGCGAGCCGCGGCTGGCCTGCGATTTTTCCAGGGCCAGTTCGCCGTCGGCCACGGCGGCGGCGGCCGCATCGCTGATGAACATGCCCGCGGGCGATTGCAGCGAGTTGACGGTGTAGGAGTAGCCCGGCCCGAACGTCTCCATCAACAGGCGCAGACCCGGCGCGTCGTACATCCACGAGTTGGTCGCCTGCACGATACTATGTTGGCCGCTCTTGGGGTCTTTGAACTCGACGGTGACGCTGGAATAGTCCTCGGCCGGTACGGCCGAATAATCTACGCCTCGTTCCTGGAGCTGGCCCAGCCAGGGTTGCTTGCCCCATTTCAGCAGGGCCATGGTGGCGTTGACGCGGACGGCCTTGAGATAATCGACCGGCCGGCCGGTCGGGGTGAGCATGAACATGCCGCAGGCGATGCTGTGGCAGCCCATGTCGCAGCAGACGCCGCCGCCCTGGGTGGTCGGGTCCCAGAACCAGGGCTCGTGGGGTCCGCCGTGCTCCTCGGCGCTGCGGGCCAGATGGGCCGGCCCCATGCTCCTCTCTACCTGGGCGAGTTGGGCGCGGGCCTGAACGACGGCGGGCATGTGAATCTGGTTCTCGAAGTACGCCGTGGGAACGTTTAACGCCTTGGCGATGCGGACCAGCGTGTCGGCCTCCCGAAGATTGCGGGCCAGGGGTTTCTCGACGATGATGCCCTTGACCTCGGTCCCGTCTTCGATGGCCTTGGCCACCTCGCGCATGATCTCGATGCGGGCGAAATTCGGCGCAAAGAGGCACACGACGTCTACCGCCTCGGTCAGCGCTACGACCGAATCGTAGACTTTGGTGTCTCCGAGACGGTCCGCCTGGGCCTGTTTGGCCAGCTCTTCGGCCCCTTTGGGAGCGTAGACTCCGGCCAATTCAGCATTTCGGACGGAACGCAGAGCTCGCTCGTGGAACCCTGCAACGAAACCGGCGCCGATCATCCCTACCTTCAACATGAGCAAGCCCCTTTCAAATGAAAGCTCTGTGCCATTGTCCGCTCGCAAATGCCCGGCCGCTTTCGCACCAGTGGCCCGAGTGGCCGAGGAACGCCTCTCCTATCTACTGAGCGGGGGGGCAAAACGCAAGAAGAAACCGGGCCGGGTAACGCCGGGGTGGCTGGGCAATCTTTCGGGCACCATTGTCGTTGATCCTGGGCAACTACGGGTGGCAGCGTCCGGGCCGAAGGACTTGGCGGTGGGGCAATGCCAGAGGTGCATATAGCGTCGCACGCGGCAGAGAAGTTCCCCATCGCCAAGCTGGCGCTTGACGCTGCCACGCGCACGCCTGAATATTTTCACAGGCACAGGTGTGAGCGGTTTCTCGCCGGTGTCGTGTGGGACGCATTTTCAGCGTTTCCACGGGCGGCGACTGCATCGAGCGGTGGGTCGTCCCTCTACCAGCGACCCACCGCCACGACGGCCCATGCGGTTCCGATCCCACCACCGTCGAAGCATCCGGCCGCACCATCCGCTTTGCGCGACCATCAGCACGCGGTCCTCAAAACGTTCAGTCCCGATTGGGGTGCCTGTGTTACGCGTTTTTTGGGAAAATTCATTGATTTTCACAGAAAAAACCTTCGCCAGCGGTACGAGGCTGCCTCGCAACGGTCCCGGGACGTGTGGTATACTATTTTTTTGCGGAAGTTTTCCGTTGGGACTGTAACGAAACGTGCGGTTTCGGACTATACGGAATGAGTGAACCCCATGAACGAAAGTGCCGGATTTGTTAAGCTGGTCACGCAAGCGCAGCTTGGCGACCAGGAGAGCATGGACCACCTTGCCGAGGCGGCAAGGCGGAGGCTCTTTGCCTATTTGTATCGATTGACGCTGAACCACGATCTGACCCTCGATCTTCTTCAGGAGACCTTGCTGAAAATGGTCGAAAACATCAAGAACCTGGAACAGCCGGAGCGCTTCTGGCCGTGGTTGTTTCGCACGGCGCTGGGCAATGCCCAACACTATTATCGTGAGCGTGCGAGAGCACAGGAAGTGGAGTTTTCCTCGTTGAGCCGGCAGCGCTTGTCGGACTATCTTGCCAGAGACCATGACGACGGCCTGGATCACGTCATGCGAAAAGAACTCTCGCAGGTCGTCGTCGACGCCATGGCGCGGCTGCGGTTGAGCTACCGCAACGTGCTGACGCTGCGCTGCTACGAGCAGATGTCCTACGCCGAGATTGCCGCGCTGATGGGGTGCAAAGAACTTCGCGCCCGCGTTCTGTTCTTCCGGGCCAAGCATTCGCTCGGTCGGCAGTTGTCGCAGCGTGGCTTCGGCAAGGGGGCGTTGCTCACGGCGCTGGGCGTGTTCGGTTTGTTGACCGCCCCTGCCGACAGTGTTCCGGCGGCCGGTACCGTCAGCGCCGCCTCTCTGCACGTGGGTTTGCTCGGCACGCTCGCAGGCACTGTCGGCACACCCTCGGGGATCGTGGTGGCCGTCACGGTAGCCGGGGTGACGTTGACCCTGACGATCGAACAGTGCCTGTACGTGGTTTTGCTGGCCTGCTTCAGCTTCGTTTGCCTCATCGTCGGACTCTATATCGAGTGCAAGTGATCTGGGTTCAGCGGCAGATCTCCGGATGCTCTCGCATGCACGTGAAGACGTGGAGGATCAACTCCACGCGGTCGTTCAAATCAAGCTTGCGAAACAGACGCGTCATGTGCGTGCGCACCGTAGGCAGGGAAATGCCCAGCTCGCGGGCGATTTGCTTGTCCGACTTGCCGTGCATGATAAAGTTGGCAATCTCGGCTTGCCGTGGCGGCAGACCCAGATGCTCTTTGAGCTGGCTCCATTCCTGGGCCGAGAGCAACTCTGTATGTGTGGTCGCTACCATTCTACCTCCCTGTCACGGAAGCAACCAGTGGGGCGACTCATGCACCGGGCGGGCCGCCCCCCCCGCGGCGCGCCCCGTTTGCCTGCTATCCCCCGGGTTCCTATTCAGTCGTATATGCTATTATGAGATTCAGGCAGGCCTCGTCAATTAGGGGAAATACGTATTTTTTTAGGGGGAAAGCGGGGTCGAGCCGGGCCCGCGCGGGCCGAACACCGACCGGGCAAGGGCGTATACAAGGGGGGCAATACATGCATACATGTTTGAAAGGATAGCGCCGCCGTGGTAGATCGAGTTGAGTTGAACGATAACAAGCAGGATATTCTGAGTCATCGGAAGCGGCGCGATCAGATTCATATTTTGACCATCGATCCCGTTCTGGCAGCCGATATGTCGGAACGAATTCACTCGGACAAGCGCCTGAAGCGTTATCGTCTGTTTCACCCGCACGCGAAGCATGTACGAACCGCCGTTGAGGAAATTGGGCAGATGGCGGTGGAGACGGTCGGTTCGCGCCTGTTGATTTTTGACGTGCGGCGGGTCACGTTTCCCAAACTGCGCGGCGCTTTCAACGCCATCGTCGGGTATAATCGCCGGGATTTCAATACGCTCTGCTACACGATCTGCGTCGGTGACGGGCCCGTAAACCTGTTCCAAAACGGCAAGGCCCTGGAGGTGTTCGTTCCCTATCTGTCTTCCCATCGGGTGGATTATCATCCGTCGGTCTTTTTCTACGATCCGTTTCTTCACTACGAGGCGGGCGAAATGGAGCCGCGCGGTATCGACGAACAGTTCCTGATTCCGAGCGAGCTGCCGCGCCGGCTCATCCCGTATTTCCAGAACGGCGACAATGTGGACGTTGCGAAGATTCGGCGGTACTTCCGGGCCATCGACAAGGCCGACGACGTCAGGAAAGAAAGACGGCGGATGCTGAAGCGCCTGTACAAGAGGAGGTTTGTCGCCCAGTTCCCCGCGCGCCGGGAGCAGATGACCAGCCTGCTGTCCCGCGACGGGGTGCGCGTGGTGACCGAGAAGCTGAATCTGTATCCCCTGTATTTTGAAGACTGGGTTTACAAGCTGGTCCGGCAGGCACGGAAGAACGCCTCGGCGTTCTGACAGCCGTGGGCCGGCGGCGGTCGCGTTGAGCCAACCGTTCCGCCCACGAGCGGGACGCGGCATCAGGCCAGGAACGCGTCGTCCGACGCATCGCCCCCTTCGCAGCCCTTCTTTGATTTCTGACGATCGCGCTTTGAGGCAGCGCCGAGACGTCATACGACAGCGATCCACGTTATCAGAGACCTCCGTCCGAGCGCCGGCGGGACCGCCTTATAAAGCACGCCCTGGTTTTGCATTTGTGTTATCGGAACCTTCGAGGGGGCGACCGCTGCGATTGGAGGTTGACATCGGTCCTTATTGGCGGTGCGAAGCCGCGATGAGGCTTGCGTAAGAGCGTGCGAGTCGGTAGAGTAACAACGTTGGTTTGTCTTTTGATGAGGTGTGTTTTGAGTTGGTTCGCCGTCTCACGGCGCGGTTGCTGTAAGGGGCCGTCTGCGTGGATATGACCACTCGATACGTGAAACAAGGATGTCTCCGTCAACCGCCGTTCTCTGGTCTGGTTGCGCATCATTGGAGCGAACGGTAATGCCTTTGGTGACGCTGTGTTTGCGCTTGCATCAACCGGTCCGGTTAAGCCCGGACGAAACCGCGTCTCTCTGGAACGAGAAGAACCGGGAGATTTTTTTGCGGCAGGCCGAGCGCTGCTATTTGCCTTCTCTGCGTTTGTTTAGCGAGTTGGTTGGGGCGCACCCGGACTTCCGGGTCGCGTATGCGATATCGGGGACGTTTCTGGAACAGGCCGAGCAGTTTCAGCCGGAGGTGATCGAGGGCTTGCGCGGGCTGCTCGATGCGGCCCGTCACAATCGACAGGTCGAATTCTTCGAGCAAACGTATTACCATTCACTCGTGTCCGCATTTTCCGATCCGCGCAAGACGGAGTTTCAGAATCAGGTCTCGCTCCACCGGCAGAAGCTGCACGATGTGTTCGGTGTCAAGCCCACCACTTTTGCCGACGCCCACCTTCTCTACGACAACGAGATTGCCAACATCGTGGCCGACATGGGATTCAAGGCCATCCTGTGTGAGCCGAGCGACAAGATAGTGGATGTCCGCGCCCATGCGCCGGCGGCCTGCAACCGGGTCTTTCGGGCTCGGGGACGTAAAGGACGCCCTCGCAAACTGGCCGTCCTGGCGCGCCACGTCGAACTGAGCTGTACGTTGATGTCCGAATCGGACGGTGTGTGCACGACGGCCGCCGAATACGCCGAGCGCATCGAGCAGGTCGGCGGTGAGGTGGTTCTGCTTGTCTGTGATTTTCCGCTGGTTCGAGAAGGCACCCTGGCCTGTCACGAGATGTCCGAATTCTGGAAGTCGCTGCCCGGGGAACTCTCGAAACGCGTCGATATCGTACCGGCCAATCCCACTGAGGTGGCGGAGTGGTTCCAGATTACCAACTGTCCCATGGTCGATCGCGTTGGCACGACGGACCTCTTTCATACGAACGGTACGGGCAAACCGGCGGTGCTCGCCTCCGGGGGCCAGCGGATGCTGTTTCGGGCGATTGAGGATCTGGAGAAAGACGCCGCTCGTGCCGGAGGCGAGCTCTTGCGCCGATTCCGCTACTTGACGACGTCGGATCATCTCTTTTGCCTGGGCGCTTCCCGCGGCGCCGACGGGGCGCTTGCCTGTCCCTATGATTCAGTGACTACGGCGACCTATACTCTCACGCGCGCCGTCGACGAGCTCTCGCAGGAGATCAAGAGCTTCAATATCCTCAAGAAGAGTACGCAGACTCCCGTCATCATCGTCACGCCGGAGACCGGCCGGCTGCCGTCGGAGGGAATGGGGCAATTTGCCAAATATGTCTCGGGCAAGAGCGGGGGGCTGGGGGAAGTCATTTCGGCTCTTTGCAAGGGGCTTTCCGAGCGCCGGATTCCCGTGCATCTGATCACAATCAACCTGAGCCGGCGCTTTCGGGAAGAGGCCGGCCTCAGCGAGGCCGAATGGACGCAGAAGAGGCACCATTTGAATCCCGAGAACGTACACCTGGTCAGCTCGTCGATCTTCGAGGGGTACCGCAGCGCCTACGACGGGGCGCCGCTGGCCAACGCCGCGGAGTTCCAGAGGCAGATCGTCAACCATTACATCAAGGAGATTCGCAGCCGCTACGAAGGCCGGGCGATCCTGCACACCAATGACTGGATGGCCGGCGGCGCGGCGGTGGCGTACGCCAGCCTGCGGGGGATCCCCGTGTTGCACACCATCCACAACACGCACACCGGCCATATGCCTCTGGATATGCTCTACGGCGTCAATCTGCAGAAACTCTGGCCCGCTTTGTACATTTCGCCCGATCCGTACCGCGGATGCATGGACTCCCAGGCCACCGCGATCAAGAACGCCACCAGGATCAGCTACGTCGGGGAGAAATTCCTCAAGGAGATCGTGGAGGACTACTTCGCCGACCGGGCCATTATCCCGTGGAGCGTGCGTGCCGAGACGAAGGCCAAGTACCACAGCGGGGCCGCTCTGATTATCCCCAACGGCATATCTCCCGACGTCTATCCGGAGAACCAGGCGGAGGACCCGGATCCCGACAGTTCGCAACTGGCCCGGGCCTATGGTCTGGACGACAAGATCGTGGAGGCCAAGAAGCTCAACCTGACGAAGTTCCAGCGGCTTATGGGCCTGGCGGTCGATCCCGAAGCGATTCTTCTGTTTTGGCCGGCCCGACTGGATCCGGTCCAGAAGGGGGTCGAGCTGCTCGAGGAAATCGCCCTTCCGTTTATCGGTCAGCACGCGGACGTCCAGATCGCCGTGATTGCGGACCCTGTCGGCGGAAACCCCGCCCACGCCGACATTATGGGGCGTATCGCCTATACCTCCGGGGGCAGGATCGCGTATCGTCGTTTCGATCAGGCTTTGAGCACGCTCGGTTACGCCGCCGCCAGCGACGTCTTCGGCGCCTCGCTCTACGAGCCGTTCGGGCAGATCGACGTGGTGGGCAACCTCTACGGCGCCACGGCAACGAATCGGGACACCGGCGGCTACAGCGATAAGATCACGCCCCTGAACCTGCGGGCCTGGGGCGCTCCGATCGACGACGGCAACGGCGTGCTGTTTCGCGATTACAACGCCAGCGGGCTCTGGTGGGGGCTGGCCACGGTCGTTCAGCATCATCGCTATTTCCGCCAACACCCCAAGGAATGGGAAAAACAGGCTCGGCGGATCATGAAAGACGCACGGAACAAGTGGAGTCTTGACAATATGGTGGCGCGGTATATTACTGCCTACGAAGGGCTCAACGACAAGAGACCGCTGGTGTAGCAGGGACCCGGGAGGCAAGGACGCTCAGCCGGCGATTTCTCCGGAGGGCTCGCCCGCGAGGGCCCCGGCGCCGCGACGCAGGGCATTCGTTCATGGCATTGACGCCGATCGGCAGCCATTATTGGGTCCGCGAACAGCGGAAATCCCACCCCGATACCAGATGGCTCCGGCCGGGGCTTTTTCGGAGATTTTTGTTGACAAATGGAGGCTTGTTGATGTAGTATTTTTTTGATTTCGACAGGGGATTTGCTTTGCTCCCTCAGAAGCGGTCTCTCATCGAAATCACTGTTTCGCTGTTTTTGTAGTACCGAGGGACGAAGGAGTAGTGCCGTGAGCAAAGGTAAAGTGAAGTGGTTTGACGCCAAGAAGGGGTTCGGTTTTATCACGCCGGACGATGGGGGCGAGGACCTGTTCGTGCATTTCTCGAATATCGAGGCCGACGGGTTCAAGTCGCTTCTGGAAGGACAGGAAGTGGAGTATGAAGTTGGCGAAGGGAGGAAAGGACCTCAGGCCACGCAGGTGCGAGCGTACTGAGTGGAACGCCTTTGAGTCAACCGGGTCGAGGGTTAAGGGTCCCGCAAAACGCGGGACCTTTTTCATTGCGCCCGGGAAATACAGGGTGGTTTGCGGTCGGGAAAGCCTGGTTGCCCCCCGGCCCGGGAAGGACAGAGACAGCCGGTGGAACCGGAGCGGAGGGCGGGAAATGTAAAATGCATTTTATAAAGCACTGGGTGGTTTCAGACTCGTCGGCGGAGGCATTGCCCCTTCGGCCGGACCGCAAGTAGAACGCGTAAGTGAAGGAGTTCGCGGCGTGACAGAAGAGAGGGGTGTCCTATATCCCATAGGGCACGTAGAAAAGCAGGAAGGGCAG
>Ga0272441_10008292_pt1 | contig 16510 bp, 18 predicted proteins | sample SSMProp6N_FD_193582 | JGI IMG/M metagenome (GOLD analysis project Ga0272441, IMG submission 193582) | Marine sediment archaeal communities from Little Sippewissett salt marsh, Falmouth, MA, United States - SSM-Prop-6N | ecosystem: Environmental > Aquatic > Marine > Wetlands > Sediment ... | reverse complement strand
ACCATCCGGACTCTGGATTACCCGACCCAGCGCGCTGACGATCCCAAACGTCATCGCCTGCTCCAATCCGAACGGATTGCCGATGGCGACGACGAACTCCCCAACCTGAACTTCATCGGAATCCGCCAGCTGGAGCGGGACGGGAAGATCCTCCTCGGCAATTCGGATCACTGCCAGGTCTGTCGAAGGATCGAGCCCCACAATCGTCGCAGAGCAGCACTCAACACGATCAAACGAAACCGTGATCTCCTCTGCACCTTCGACCACATGGAAATTCGTGACGATGTTCCCGCTGCAGTCATAGAGGAACCCCGACCCACTTCCTTCAACGGGCACCGGCTGCATCATGAAGCTCTCTGCCGTACCCCTGACCGTGATGTGGGCTACCGCAGGGGCTGCTGTGTTGAACACTCGAATGACTGCTTGCTGAAGCTCTCCAACTTGTGCTGTGACCGCCATCGTGAAGGCCATCACCAATCCAACAACAGTGCAAGAGCGCTGAGCGCGTTTCATGGAGCCCTCCTTCGTCTCGTCGTATGCATCCACCAGGGATCCTCGGCGCGGACCCTCCTCGCAGCCACCGAAGCTGCAAGAACCCGTCACGACTTGCGTCTCACGAGGATCAACCCCTCATCCTCCTCTTCCAGAAGCCGCGCATCAAGCCAGTCTAGTGCTTCAGAACAGCCCCCGATATGCCCGAGGAAGAATGCTGTGAGGTAGGAGGCCGATGAGGTCCGTACCCATTCGCTCGGCACATCGCCTCGTGCACACGGACTGTCTTCATCCGCAGCTTCCTCATCGACATACTGACTGTGAACAACATCAAGTTGGGCGATCTCAATCGCCGGTAGGTCTGCATCTTCATAGGACTGCCGGTAGTTCTCATCCGCTGGATCACACGGGCTGAACGTAGTCACCACGGATTCCAGTTCAGCGCCTACGAGCAACAGGGGTACCTTTGGCTCGGGCATGAGCTCCGGCACAACGCTTGGATAGCGCTCAGGGTTGTTCCAGATGCGGTTGCCCTCATCCACCGGGTCCAGGACTCCGATCGCCTTGACTCGATCCTCCGTGCCAGCCTTGAGCAGGCTGAGCTTTCCCCCAAGCGAGTGACCAGACCCACCAATCCACTCGGGGTCAATCGCTCCGAAGAGCGGATGGCTTTCATTAGTGGTTGCGTCGATTAGGCAGTCGATGACAGAGCTGACATCCTCAGCCAGCCGCACATGATGCACGGATAGGAAGGATGTCGGAAACGATGGCAACGCCACAGCGAACCTGTGACTCGCGACGTGTTGTCCGCACGATCGATAGTCACGCGAGGTCAGCAAGAAACCGTGATTGAACACCACGAGTGGCCTCGACTCGAGTGGGACATCATCCTTGCCCAACAGGTAGTAGACGAGCAACCCCATCGAGCGGCTACGCGCTTCGTCCTCGAATTCAGTCCCATAGACTCCAAACGCGTAGGTTCCAGGCTGATCTGGCCCGACATCCCATGCGAGTGCCGGGAAGATCGCGAGTCCAGCAAGAGCCACGCAGACGGCAATTCCACAGGCTTTCATCATTGCGCTCTGCCTCCGAAAGCACACTCGTCTCGAGACGCCTTCTCACTATACTCCGCGCATGGACGCGGGTGAACCTCGACGAACGTTTGGATTGTCGTTGCTGCAGCACTCACGGGGTACCTTCCGGTTCCATCCCTTCCGCAGTCATCATGGTTCGACTCTTCAGCGAAGGATCTCGCCCGAAGCCCCTAGCCCTGAAAGCGCCGGGTGAAAGTGAAGTACTGCGCAGTGAGACAGTCATTGCGAAGAGACAAGTAGTGCGGTCAGCTGCCACCACGTTGCTGCGCACTGTGCGCTTCTCACAGTCCCCAGGCTCCAGATTGCCGTTCGCATTTCGCTAGGGCAACTACTCTGCACCTTCCATTGCATCGTATGATCTCGCGGAGTTCGTACTGCCAACGGAATCCGAAGGGGGCAACGTGAGTTCTGCCGCTATGCACTGGACAGTGCGTCCAGCGAAGATGCGAGATGCAGCAGCCGTTGCCTCAGTCTGCAATGCCTGGAGTGTCTGTACGCGAGGAAGCAGCGAGACATCCAAGGAGGACGTGCAACGGAACTGGCGGCGATCTGGCGTCGGAATCGGAGCCGACACGCGAGTTGTCGAGACCTCTGAAGCCGGGATTGTCGGCTATGCGGCGTTCGACAACTCGCACCAGGACTACGCCAGGATCCGCGGATCCATCTATATGGACCCAGAACATCGGGATGCTGAGATCGAAGACAACCTACTAGACTGGATTGATGATCGCGCACACGAAGCACTACAGCACATCCCAACCGGGACGCGGGTCGTTCTCTCCCACCTCGTCATGGCTCAGGATGAATCGCGCCGGGATCTTCTCCTGTCGCGCGGATATGGACTCGTGCATCACTCCATCCGCATGCGCGTCGAGCTTCCTCAGCTCACCCAAGCAGTAGAGCTCCGAGTCCCGGCGGGCATCTCGATCCGATCATGCGACCGTAGCAAGGATCTCGCTGCCGTTTCCACAGTTGTCCAGGAGGCGTTCCAGGAGCACTGGGGTTTCGTCGAACGACCAAGCGAAGAGGATGTCGACCGCTACGAGCGCTGGCTCAACGACGATCCCAACATTGACATGAGAGTATGGCATCTCGCATGCAATGCGACCGAGGTCATCGGTGTCTGTCTGGGAACCTCCAGCTACTCCGGCAATCCGAAGCAAGCCTACATCTTCACCCTCGGCGTTCGCGAAGCTTGGCGCGGAAAGGGTGTAGGACGTGCGCTGTTGGCACACGCCATTGGCACGTTCGGTGCCAGGGGGTGCACGGCTGTCGATCTCGATGTCGACACGGCCAACGTCACGGGGGCTCTCCGCCTTTACGAATGCGCTGGCATGCGAGCACGATGGCAAGTCGACGAGTATGAGAAGGATCTGTGAGCGAGACGCGGCCCTGGCGCCGGTTCTGAGGTCCTATGAAGTCAGGCTTCAACTGGTGGAATGCCCGATTCGCACTGGATACCAGAGTCACCGCAAATCGCATCTCAAGACGTCGCCCACCAGGCAGCGATGTGCGAACGCGCTCTACATTCATACCCCCAGGCTCTAAACCGGTGTTCGCCTCTTGCCTTCGACGGCACTTGACACTTGGATACAGCGCTTCCTCACGAGATCCGGTTGAGTCCCAAGGCAACATCACGTTTGACATGGATCACAAAGCGAATGTCGATTGCCCAAAGATGTATCCTAGACTTGCAGGGATAGCACGACGAAGACGCCGAACAGAGGAACTATCATGAAGACACTGATCATCTACAAGTCCGCCCACTAGCTCAATGCGGAGAGAGTCACCAAAGCTCTGCCAGATCTCCCGGCCTTGGACTCCCGATGCTTGGCTTCATGACGAGGGAAATCCCCGACCTGAGAGTCGACATTCGGCTGACGCTGGCAGATGGTGACATGGTTGTCTGTCTGATGGAGTATCGCGGCACTCACGCCCACTTCAAGCGGAAAGCAACCTGGAGAGAGGCATGGTTCGTACGCTTGTCTGAAGGCAAGATCGTTGAGAGTTGGCCTCTTCCAGACGTCGATGCCTACTGCAGGCAGCTTGGCTACCGGATCACGCCGCCCAGTCTGTGAGGACGTCCCACCTCGAGTGCAAGGAAAGCCCGCTCCAAAGGAACATCCCTAAGGTGTCCCGAAGGATATCCAGATCTCTACCTTCTCCTGCGCATGCGGACGGCAACAACGGCGATTGCCACCGCCACGGGGATCAAAAGAAGCAGCAGATAGTTCATGCCCCCGCTGCCACCACGTGCGTCTGCTCCGCTGTCTCCGACAACCGTCACAGTCGTTGAGGTCTCATCGACTCCGCCTGCGCCGTCCATGACGACCAGACCGATCGTGTATTCGCCCTCGGGCGGGTTTGCCCACGTCCACTCGGGAAGGTTCCCGATGTCGGCATCGTACTCTCCGTTGAAGTACCACGAATACATGAGCGCGTCTCCGTCCGGATCAGAGGATGTGCTCACGCCGACGATGGTATCATCGGTCGTCGGATCCTCGGGCATCAGGTCGAATGAAGCGATAGGAGCGCGATTGGCGGATTCCTGTCCGGTGTCCGACGCTATCCGCAGGGGATTGGCGCCCCCAAACACGGCCGCGTATCGATCTGCGAGGCTGAGCATATCTTCTTGACTCAAGTCCAGCGTGGGGGAGAAGCCGTCATCCGCAACCTCAATCCGCTGCCCCGCAGAGAGCACGATCTCAGGGGAATCGGTCAGCAGACTCGTCACTGTCACGGAGTCCTCGAATACCGTGACCGTCGTGATTCTAGATACTGGATCGTAGCTGAACTCAAACTTGGTGTGGGTGGAGAAGAGCCCGGCATTCTCGGAGAACACGGACACGGTAAACGGATTGATGTAGTCGAGGGGGGCCAAGGCGATATCTGCAACACTGCTTGTTGCACCTGCGACGGCTACCAGTGCATCTTTCGAGTACTTCAGCCATCCCACGACACCGTTCTTGACCCGAGCCAACAGCCCATCCTCGCGCAGCTCTTCGATCTCACATTCAGTGTCTGGGCCCACCATCATCAACAGTGCATCGTCTGCGATGCTGAGCTGCATCGCCGCCATTTCAGTGTCTTTGGTCCTGATGATGCCTTCCTTGACCGCGAGGTCAACCACCTGTACCGCATGTACAGCGAAGAGCAAGTCATTCATTTCTTTCGCGACTCTCAACTGCATCTCCAACTGCTCGTTCTTCGCTCTGAGTTCTTCGATAAGTACCTGCTGGGTCAGGTCCTCGATCTGTTCGTCGAGAGCCTCGATTCCCAGGTTCAGTTCCTCGATTCCCTGGTCAATTCTCCTCAGCTCTTCTTCCAATTCCCGGCTATCCGCCGGGGGATCATCGCGGTCATGGATTCGTTCCTTCACTGCATCGATCGCGCTCTGAGTGGCATCGTGCAGCACGTTGAGAGCATCTACGTTCGAAGGACGTGCGCAATCGTTGTCGGTCGTGTAGTCGCACCCCGACGGGCAGCACCCGTCGTCATCAATACATGACGTGATGGGTTGGTGCGAGCAGGCGGCAGACGGAGTCCCCGGATTGACGCAAATGTCAATCGTACATGGGTTGCCGTCGTCACAGTCCGAATCCGAGGTGCATGCGACAACGACCTCACCGATGGTGATGTTGTCAACTGTCTTGCTCACATCGGCATACCCTTGTGCAGATGCAGTGACGCGAAGTGAGTAGATGCCCGGCGGGATTTCCGTGAGTTGGAAAGGGCCAAGGAAATACCCGTCTGAGTCTGTGCGATCCAGCTCAAGGTACCATTCGATATCCTCCGGACCTTGGTCGTACAGGTACGTCTTGATGGTGACACCGCCCATGGGGTATCCGCCCTGCAGATTCCGCACGTAACCTTCAATTGTCAGATTGACGGTTTCGGGGGCGCATACCTCGTTGTGCTCGGGCATCGTAACGTCCAACGCCATCTCCTTCGGGCAGCCCCGACTATCCACAACAACGTTATCGGCTGTGCCGGGGCAATCGTCGACCATGTCCGGAACTCCGTCTCCGTCCGAATCCGGAGCTTGGATGTCCCCACTGTCTTGTCCTGCATCCGGCTCGCTGCCCGAGGAAGGTTGCTGGGGCTGTGCGATTTCCGGCGCCTGGATGCATCCATTGCTCACACATCGGTTCAGCCGGGCTTCGGCAGCATGAAGCGCGTTTGCAGCATTGCTCAGATCTGATGGCGACGCATCAGACGGTGGATTGGCCAATCTAGCTTCCCACAGCTCAATCTCGGCAATGACCGTATCGCATCCGGCACAAGGGTCATCCTGGGCGAAGGCGACTGAATAGCCGCTTCCCGAGATTCCCGGACTGATCACAGCATCAAGCACTGGGAGCAATATGATCAGCAAAGCGCACACCACAAGCGCTGCTAGAATCGTGTGAACTGGCATTCCAGGCCTTCGCATACCGAGCACCTCCAAAGAACATCAACAACAGCCTTTCGCGAAGGCCGCTAGCACATTCTGCACGTTCCATCCTATGCGGAGTCAAGTCGCACGTGCAAATGCGTGTCTGCGCTGACTGACAACGGGCGGCGTTCGATCAGGCCGCTCCTGCGAAGCCGGTAGCTCTGCGTGTGCATCGGCTCAGCATCTTCGGAATCCGCGACATCCCGCATGATGCGAATTGACGAACTGATCAGCGTGACACCGCGCTTCGCCATGCGCAACGATCCGACTGCTCCTCAGCTACTGGCACGCCGTCGATATCATTGCATTGGCCAATGAGCTGCAAGAGCAAACGGGAGCGACGAGCGTTCAGGTGGAGCATTGACCGAATGCATCCGCCCCGAGGGGACGCGCGTCGGCCAATCCGGGCGGGCGCTGTCTTGAATCGGGTGGCTACAGTCGTGTCGACGCGAGATTCATCCATCCGGAACACGAGGCAGGACTCGGATCCACGGGCAGGCTATCACTCGTCGCCCTCGACCGTGAGGCCCTTTCGCCATCGGCGATAGTCCTCGCTGAGCACCTGCGGCGTCGCTCCATCCAATACGTGGCTCAGTTTGGTCGCCAAGGGCAAGCTCAGCACAATATGCCCTCCGCTCTCCACCAGGACGAGATCTTCGACGCGCATTCCAGCCTTCTCCGCGAGCTCGGATCTGTCCAATCCAAGCGCCTCCCGGCGTTTACGAATCGGCTTCATCGGTCGCTCCACAGCATTCCTCCTTGTCTTTCGTTGTCCGAGCCGAAGGACCTCAGGCCACAGACACTCGAGTGTCTGGCTCCGTTTCTCGTCTCGCGTGAGCACCAGAATGCGACAGATCGCGTTCAGCATCTTCCGCTTGCTGTCTCCAGTGCGCGTGACTAGGCGATGACCAGACCTGCACGCCCGAGCAGCACAAGGCTACTCACAATCCCTCCGAACAGCGTGCCGGTCAGAACGATGACAGCCCATCGGGGGCGAACGACGGAATCTCCCAGACTGCGAAGCAGTGAGTACAGAAGCATGCCCAACGCGAGCACGTGCACGGCACCGGCCCACGGTCGCTGCCAGAGCATGCCAACTGCAGACACAGTGAGCAGCCCCGACGTCATGACTTCAGTCGCCAGCCGGATCCACAGCGCTCGCCTTGCCGGCCATAGTGCCTCTCGAGTGTAGAACCGCGCACGCGTTGTCCGAAACGCCCACAACAGCGGCACGACCACGCCTGCAGCCAGACCGAAGCCTATCACGAAGAGCACGGCGGCCTCCCTGTCCAGCGTGGCACAGTGGAATAGACCATCACTGCTCGCTATGCACAATCAGCACAGGAATGTACGATCCGTGCAGCACTCCTTCCGGGATGCTGCTCGAGACAAGACGAGACACCCCTGATCGCCCGCGCGTCGAGACAACGATCAAATCCGCATCCATCCGTTCCGATTCCGTCAGAATCTCGCGGGCGGGATCGCCGAAACGAATGCTCACTCGTAATCTGTACCCCTGTTCATTGAGGGAGCTACGCACAGGATCGAACGCTGTCGCGAGCCTTCGCCGCGCAGACTTCCTCTGGTGCTGCCGCATGGAGCGTTCCATGGGAGCTCTCCGCATCGAGGACGTGCTTCTCCAGAGTTCCTCTTCCAGCGCCTGCAACGGCTGGGCGCTCGGCCACATGGACTAAGTAGAGCTCCGTCCGCCGAGGCTCCAGCAATTTTCCCGCAGCCACAAGTTCATCATCGTTGATGTCCGCCCGCTTGAGAGCGAGCACAACGCGATTTCTCTTCTCCTCTGTCATCAGCGTTCCTCCTTTCATTCGGCACCTTGCATGGCGCATGGGCCTTCGTTGCGTGCGTCCGGTTGACGCAGACGCACGTCGGCGCGTCGTATGGGAACCGTGCACACCCGCGCTTCCCTTCTCCGTTCCTCTCTCTGGGCCACGCAGAAGCCAGCTCGTCTATCTCATTCATCCGCACAATCATCAGACAGGGCAATGCGCGGTGTTGCACCCTCTCAATCCTGGCCGCCAGGGTTCACCAGGCTATCTTCGATCGAGAGCTTTGCAAGCTCCGCAAGCAATGTACGAAGCTCATGTGATGAACCAAGACGATAGCGTGCACGTGAGGGCACAGTCCCAATGCGAACGGTGTATGCGTCTTCGGGAAGCGTCTCGAACAGTTCTTCATCCGAGGCATCGTCTCCGGCACAGAGAATGAAATCGGGGGATCCATCCGCCATGAGTTCCGCCACGAGCCTCGACTCGGAAACGCCTGCACTCTTGATTTCAATGAAGCCGTCCCCTCGCAATACATCGAGACCATACGATTGCAGAACAGGCGCGAGATCTGCAAGGAGTTCGGCGATCCTCACTTCAGCGAACTCCCGCTTTGTGCTGCGATAGTCCCAGACGAGAGAGTAGTCCTTCTCCTCCACCCGAGAACCGGGCGTGCGCCGCGTGTACAACCCGAGCAACGACTCCACCTCATCCTTCCATTCGTGCGTCACCCAATGCGCTCGCTCCCACTGACCCTCGGCACTGCGTATCCAGACGCCGTGTTCGGCGCCAACGAACAGCCGCGCGTCCGCGAACCACGTTTCCAGCTGCTGTCTGTCTCTCCCACTGAGAACGACCACGTCGTTTGCGCGGTCGGCAAGCAGCGCGGTGAGAATCCGAGAAAGGAACTCGGGAGGAGCCGCTTGATCCGGTTGTGAGGCAAGCTCGACGAGCGTCCCATCGTAGTCGAAGACCAGGAGTCGGGAATCCGCCTCGTTGTACGCACGGATAAGTTGCTTCCGTGCTTCGCCCATCAATCGAGACGTCGATAGCTTCGCTTGCAGCGCCTTGACGTCCTTGAGACCACTGATGAAGTCCTCCGCCCAGCGCACGACGTCGTAGTCTCGCACGCGAGTGCGCAAGACGCGGCAACGAGCTGATCGCTCGTCTCGGTCCATTGCCAATGCCTCGGCGATCGCCTCCGCAATCTGTTCCTCGTTATTGGGATTGACGATGAGCGCCTCCTGCAGCTCTTGGGCCGCGCCAGCAAGCTCGCTCAGGATAAGCAGACCATCCTCGGATACCTGCGCGGCAAGGAATTCCTTAGCAATGAGGTTCATTCCGTCCCGTAACGGTGTGAGCAACGCAACGTCCGCAAGTCGGTAGAGGGCGACAAGCGTCTCATCCGGAAGATAGCGGAAGATGTACCACACGGGGACCCAGTCCAGGGTCCCGAAGCGTCCATTGACGCGACCGACCGCCTCATCAAGGTGACGCTTGAGACGGTCATATTGTGCGATACCTGCTCTCGATTCGATCGCCTTCAGCACCATGGTCACGCGTCCGTGTTGCTCGGGGTGATCCTCGAGAAACCGTTCGAACGCGCTCAGTCGATGGAGCATGCCCTTGCTGTAGTCCAGTCGATCGACCGAGAGAATGACTTTTCGATCCTCCCCAACGTCCTTGCGGATCCTTTTCACCTCAGATTCAGTTTCCTCTTCCCTGGCAAGGTGATCGTAGCGATTGAAATCGATTCCCATCGGGAAAGCATCCGCCCTCACAAGCCGTTCTCCCGTCGGGATCACCGTCTTGCCCGCTGCGATCGGTGCGAGTCCGAGGATTGCGCGAATGCTTGCGAGAAAGTGCCGAACGTAGTCGTAGGTGTGGAATCCGATCAAGTCCGCACCGAGCAGTTGTGTAAGCAGCTCCTCTCTCCATGGAAGTAAGCGCATGACCTCGGAAGAGGGAAACGGGATGTGCAGAAAGAACCCAATCGCCGCTTCGGGCATACGCTCCCGGAGCATCCCTGGCAGCAGCATCAGCTGGTAGTCGTGGACCCAGAACGTGTCTTCCGGCCCCGCACGTCGCATCACTGCCTCACAGAAGCGTTCGTTTACCGCGCGATACGCGCGCCAATGCGCGTTGTCGTATCGCGCGTAGGAGGGGAAGTAGTGAAACAGAGGCCACAAGGTCTGGTTGCAGAAGCCCCTGTAGTACTCATCCAGCTCGCACGTGGAGAGGAAGACGGGTTCACACTTCTCCCCGCGAAGCGTCTCCCGCATGTGGTTCTGCTCCCGTTCGGAACAGTCTTCGCTCGCGATACCAGGCCAACCGATCCACTCGGCGTCCCGATCGCCGTAGAAAGATGCCAACCCGGTTGCCAACCCCCCGACGCTCTGCGAGATTTGAATCCCATCCTCTGATCGATTCACTGTGACGGGGAGGCGATTGGACACGATGATGAGCCTGCTCATCTCGTTCGTCCCTCCGCGCGGTTTGCCACATCGGGCATGTTTTCGGGCCGCGTAGCCCCCGGCCCGACAAGCCTCGTTCCGCGCCCGATCAGGCAGTCATGAAGCTCGAGATCGGTAAGCTGACAGTCCGTATCGACAATGCATCCGCGGAGGGAGCATCCGTAGATTCGCGAGTTCCCCAGGAGGATACAGTTCTCGACGTAGCTGCCATCAATCGAAACCTCACTGCTGCGCCAGGTATCCTGCTTGCCGTAGAACCTGTTGGCGGTCAGGTAGGATGCTCGATCCCCAACATCGAACCAGTGTGATTCAGACACGAATGCATCGATGGTCCATCCGTGTTCCGTCAGGCCCCATTCATTGAAGTACCCGGGGGCGTCTCTCCCGGAGCTCGATTGGGAGTAGAACTTCGCGAAATACGGAAGTACATCCCGCGGGTAGATGTAGCAGGCAGTGCTTGCCAGCGTGCTCTGCGGCGTCTGAGGCTTCTCCTGGAATCCGGTGACCACGCCATTTTCTACAATCGCAACGCCGTAGCGTCCCCTTACAAGATCAGGATCCTTGAGATCGTGGAGGGCAATGAGCACACGTCCTCGGTATTGGGAGACGAACTCCGCAATCTCAAACCCAAAGAGATTGTCCCCGGCGATGACGAGAACATCGTCGTCGATCGCACACTGCTCGATGACGTAGCCGATCGCACCGACAGTTCCCAGCTTCTCCTTCTCGGATCGCGTTCCCTCAACAATTAGAGCTACATCCCGATTCCCCTTCTTCCGCCATTCCTCGAACTGGGAAGCAAACCGTTCGTTGGTTGACACCACCACAGGTTGTGGGAGATGTTCGTGCTCCAATAGGTAGTCGATGATCGGCTTCCCAGCAACGGGAAGCAGCGGTTTGGGACGTTCAGCAGTAATGGGAAGCAGGCGCGTCGCAAACCCACCTGCCAGTACGATGGTCCTCATGTGATTCACTCCTATCGTAATGGAAACATGAAATGCCCGGCGTTTGGTTCCGCCGAATGGCTAAAGACTCTCACACATCGACGTACGCGTCGTTCGTGGCTGTCCTGCAAAGGCGCCCTACTGCACAGCACAGAACGGGCCAGTACAGAGACTCACGACTCCCAGGAATCCAAATGGATGAGTGGATTCGCATCTGAGACTCCCACAGCCGTCCCCGCATCTTCGCAGAACGCCACAATCGAAAACGGAATCACGTGCTTTGGAATTCCGAGCACGATGCGTAGCTGTTCCACGAGTTTGCCGGTGCCATATAGACTGGCACAATGTGGTCGCAATGAGCGTGCATGTGCCGCGTAGAGAAGGCTGTCCGTGGCATCACAGCAATTGGCAACGAGGGGGCCAAGCTGCTTCTGCACGCTACGATCCCCACAGATGACAACGGCCGATTTCGGACGCTCTACACATGCGGTGATTACTTGGGGGATGACTCTCCCCAAGTCCTCAATGCCCACAGGATCCGTAATAAGGACAATGTGCCACGGCTTCCGCCGACCAACAAAGGACGCCGAGAGCGCTGCGTCTAGAAGCGTTTGATCTCTCTCGTGTCGGGCGGGGGTCTTGGAAGGGGACTGGCACCCTGCCCAACTCGGATTCGTCTTCAGCCATCGGGTTGCCATTTCACCCCCTTGGTAGATGGTGAGCATTTGCGTTGGTTCACATCTTCGGACATGCACACAGTATAGTTCCTATCTACATTTTCGAACTCAATTATACCGCAATTCCTCTTCTATTGCAAGTTTCAGCACTCCCACATCCTCCAACTTCTGTTTGCATCTGCGATACATCGATTCCTGATCTCCACCTGGCCGTTCCGTAATGGGGATTCGTGCCTCTTCGCCGGCCCTCTGAGCATGCAGGCGCTGTCCGCGCCCCTGCAAGCCTGATCTGGTCGGCACAGACATCACCGCTCTTGAGGACGAGCACGGCCATTTCCTGTTTGCCGATTTCATCACGTCCGCGTTGGACCCTGGCGCTGATTGGGTGGAGCACTGGTGGCCCAAGCCAGGCGCCACGGAAGTGTCCCCGCGAAACCGGGCGCCAGTGAAACTTGCTGTCTGTTCAGAGGGCGAGAGACGCACGCCGTATGCCCGGCCACCTCACGCCGAGAGTGGAGCGATGCTCAAATTGTCGGGAAACGGACCGCCGACTAGACTGGGTTCATTGGGAGGGTGTGCCGACATGACGCGCATGAACACGATCCGGAGCAAGCCACGCATTCCCGGTCTGCGCTTTTTCCAAGATCTCCGGACGGGTGTGCAGGCAATCGGCTGGCTTGTGTTGTGCGTGGTGTTCGTAACATGGAGTACCGCTCACGCGGCGCCGTGGGAAGCAGTGGGTCCATTCGGAGCGACAGTCAGTGCACTGGCCATCGACCTCGTCGACCCCGATACCGTCTACATCGCAGGCAGCTCAGCCGGCCTGTTCCGAAGTGGGGACGGAGGAGCGCATTGGTCGCGAACGAACATGCCGGAAACCAGTATCAAGGCAGTCATTGTCGACTCGGCCGTGCCCGACACCCTTTATGTCGCAGCAACCACCGGATTCTATGTGAGTAGTGACGCCGGAGACACGTGGGAGATGCGCAACCAGGGCTTGTCTAGAACCTATCTGAATACGCTCGCGGTCGATCCAACGGATTCGAGCACCATCTACGCTGGTGCATGGGGGGGACTCTACAAGACGACTGTCGCGGGCGAGGAATGGGTAGACATTGGAGCCCAACTCGGAGACATCAGCGTTGTCGCACTGGCCGTTGACCCGGAGAACCATGAGACTGTGTATGCTGGGACGAGCGACCGCGGCGTGCTTCGCAGCAGGGATGGAGGGGAATCCTGGAGCAGTATCTGGTCGGGCGTCGACGATACCCTCATACGTGATCTGGTTGTCGATCCAGCGGCTCCGGGGACTCTCTATGTTGCCACGAATTCAGACGGTGTCTACCGCTCGTACAACGGCGGAGAGACATGGCAGTCGACCAATGAAGGACATCGAGGCGGCGCGTTCCGGCTGGCCATCGACCCGCGCACACCGAGAACCCTCTACTTGGGAACGCAGGGAAGAGGCCTGTTCCGTACTCTCGATGGGGGAGATACGTGGGAGCAATGGTCCACAGGCTTGCCGCCGGGGGAATCAACCTACGCTATAGCCGTCCGTGCGGATACCGGGGAGGTCATCGCAGGGCTTTTCAGTCGCGGCGTCTACCGACGCGCACGCGAGGCATCGGAGTGGAACGAGGCGAACGTCGGTTTGGGCGGATTCACCGTGAGTTCTCTCGTAATCGACAGCGTGACCGACGAGCTCATCTTGGGAATCGAAACGTATGGACCAACCGTTTTTCGCAGCGCGGATGGCGGGACCACTTGGACGCCGTCGGGGAACGGGATGCACTACCCCATCGTGCATGACATGGTGCAACATCCCCGTCGATCCGAACGTCTACTTGACGGCCAATGCAGGAACGGTCTTCCGAAGCATCGATGGCGGGACGTCGTGGTCGGATTCGGATCGTGGACTTGACCGTGGACGGGTGACTGCCTATGGGCTTCTCGTCAATCCCGACGAACCATCGGTCGTTCTTGCAGCGATGAGTTCGGGAATCTGGAGGTCACGTGATTCCGGTGAGAGTTGGGGGCTTCAGCAGGCCACGCCCGGCGCCATGCGCACGTTGGCAGGAGCCGGGAACAACTCAGAGCTGGTGCTCGCGGGTGGAGACCAAGCGGCCATCTACAGGACAGACAACGGTGGCGACAGCTGGGTACTCTCCAATGAAGGCATGCCGGTCGGCGCCTCAGTTCAAGTCATCGCGTTCGATCCAACTCATCCCCGGACGGTCTATGCAGGGACGGACCACGTGGGGATCTTCCGAAGCGCGGATGCTGGTGCGACGTGGACCGCATTTGTTACGGAGTCTGAGTTCTCGGGAACGTACGCGCTTCTGCCGGTCGACGGATCGACGTTGCTTGCAGGCGTAACACGTGGAGTGTTCCGAATCGATCCGGCAACGGGCACATGGCAGACTGTCGCGAGCGTCTTTGATACGGACGTGCACGTGCAGCTTATCCTGTACGATCGCGCTGCGGGTGTCCTCTACGCTGGCGGTACCGGCGGACTCTTCAGGATCGATTGGGCACCCTGAGAGAGTAGATGTCGTAGTCCCGATGTGGCTTCCTACATCTCATCATCCGTCGGGAACGGGAAGCGGACGGACGCCAGGCGGTCGGTCGTCGAGAGGAAGAACCCCTTCGTGAGCGACAGCGCGCCGCTCGAACAGATATCCTGACACAGTCCGCAGAAACAGCACTTGCCTAGATCGATCTGTGGATAGGTTTTCGGATACGTCTCCTGTCGTTCCGCTGGGGCTTCGATCATCTCGATCGCGCGATTGGGGCAGATGCGCGCACACAGCGTGCAACTTGTGCACCGGTCGACGTCGTACGTGTGCTCTCCGCGATACCCTTCCGGTATCGGGATCGCTTCGTGCGGGAACGCGACCGTCATCGGCCGGGAGAACAGGTTCTTGATCAGTTGGGGAATGACTCCGAGTGCCATATGAATCACCGATCCATGTCCGCGGGACAGATGTTGAGGCTCCAGTAGATGGCCGGGACGTCGGCCACTTCCGCGCCGACGAGCAGGTGTTCCAACACGGGGATCATGTGGAGGAGGTCCGGTCCCCGAATCTTGCACCGGTACGGCTGGGCTTCCCCCGTGCTTCGCATGTAAACGGCCGCTTCGCCACGAGCAATCTCGTTGCGCACGTACACCTCGCCCTCCGGGATCTTCACGGCCACCTTCGGCTTGATCGGCGGGAGCGTTTCCGCCGGGAGCCGATCGAGCACCTGGCGAATGATCGTGATCGATGCCCCGATCTCCCGCCTTCGGATGATCGATCGGGCCAACGCGTCGCCCTCTTCGCGTATCGGAATGTCGAAGTCGAGCTCGTCGTAGATCTCGTACGGTGCGTCCCGACGCACGTCGGCGGCTAGGCCGCAGGCGCGCAGCACCGGTCCGGTTGCCCCAAGCCGAAGTGCGTCATCGAGCGCCAACACGCCGACGCCGTGACATCTCGCCGCCATCGTCCGGCTGTCATACGCTTCGAACTCGAGAACCATCTTCTCCATCGTGACCAGAAGATCCTCGATTCGCTTCTTCGTTCCGTCCGGGAAGTCTCGCCGGACGCCGCCCGGGCAGAGGTAGCCGGCCGGGTAGACGCGCCCGCCGGTGACGAACTCGAACAGGTCGAGCACGTAGTCTCGATAGCCGAACGCCACTTTGAAGCCCGTGTCGAAGCCGAGCGCCTTGGAAAGCACCCCGTACCAGATGATGTGCGACTGGATCCGCGAGAGCTCGGCCATGATCACCCGAATGCACTTCGCCCGTCGTGGGATCTCAGCGCCGCAAAGCCGATCGACGGCCTCTGCGTGAACGAGATTCCAGTTCAGCGATTCGAGAATGCACAGGCGATCGGACAAGACGGCATTCTGCATCGGTGTCCGATACTCCATCAGCTTCTCGAACCCGCGGTGGAGGTATCCGGGATCCGAACGTGCGGCGACGACGCGTTCCCCCTCGACGGTCAGCTTGACGCCGAAGTTCCCCGAGCCGGGATGGACAGGACCGAAGTAAAGGTCGTAACCATCCACTGCGCGGTGACCTTTCGCCATGTGCTCAGTCCCAGTAGCTTTGCTCACGGGAATTCCCCTCCTCGTAGAACGCTTCTCTCACGTACGCCCGCCAGTCGAAGTCCTTGCGAAACGGTGGCGGGCCTTCCCAGTCCTCGAGGAACAACGGTGCGAGATCAGGATTCCCCTCGAAGCTCACCCCGAACAGCTCGTGAAGCTCGCGCTCGTGGATTCCTGCGCTGGGTCCCCAAAGCGAGATCACTGACGCTGCCGTCGCTTCCTCGCGATCGATCCGAGACTTGACTGTCACCAGGATCTTGTCCTCATAGGACCAAAGATGGTAGGTGAGTTCGAATTCGCCGTCCTCGGGCCAATCCGTCACGGAGATCGCGGAGCAATGGGCGAACCCGTTGTGTCTCAGGAACGCCAGCAGCTCAGGCAGTCGTTCGTGCTCCGCCGAGATCCACATGGTTCCGTCCGCCGCGACGTGTGGCTCGACGGCGAACCGCAGTCCGGTCACTTCGAGAAGCTCCGCTCGTTGCTGCTCGCTGTTCACGCCGGCCATCACATCTCCTTGACGTGCT
>Ga0272441_10008291_pt1 | contig 16513 bp, 16 predicted proteins | sample SSMProp6N_FD_193582 | JGI IMG/M metagenome (GOLD analysis project Ga0272441, IMG submission 193582) | Marine sediment archaeal communities from Little Sippewissett salt marsh, Falmouth, MA, United States - SSM-Prop-6N | ecosystem: Environmental > Aquatic > Marine > Wetlands > Sediment ... | reverse complement strand
ATGTTCATCATACACATTACGGAAGGCTTTGCCCTATTGAAACCCCTGAAGGTCCCAGCGTCGGCCTCATTGTGTCGCTAAGCACTTATGCCCGTGTAAACAAGTACGGATTCCTGGAAACGCCTTACAGGAAAGTGGTGAACGGTGTCGTTACAGAAGAAATAGAGTATTTGTCAGCAGATCAAGAGGATCCGCTGACCGTGGCTCAAGCCAATGCTCCTACGGATGAGGATGGAAGCCTAATCGGACCGCAAGTATTGGCCAGGGTCGGGGACGACTTTCCAAGGGTAGCTCCGAATGAAGTAGATTATATGGACGTATCTCCAAATCAGGTGGTCAGCGTTTCAGCTTCTCTCATACCTTTCCTGGAACATGATGATGCCAACAGAGCATTGATGGGCTCAAACATGCAGCGTCAAGCTGTGCCGCTGCTTCGCCCTCAATCGCCGTTTATCGGAACGGGAACAGAGTATAAGGCGGCTGTGGACTCCGGATCCGTGATCGTTGCCAAGCGTTCAGGCACAGTGGAAAGCGTATCCGCTGACGAGGTTATCATCCGGGCGGATGACTCTTCGACGGATTCATCCGATCAGTCTTTCAGAATGGGATACGACATCTATAGGCTCATCAAGTTTAAAAGATCGAACAATGGTACATGCATAAACCAAAGGCCTATAGTCAGGTTGGGGGAGAAAATCGAAGCCGGACAGGTTATAGCGGATGGACCTGCTACCGAGATGGGCGAACTTGCTCTTGGTGGAAATGTTCTAACCGCCTTTATGCCATGGGAAGGCTATAATTTTGAAGATGCTATCGTCATCAGTGAAAAATTGGTCAAAAATGACATGTTTACCTCCATTCACGTGGAAGAATTTGAACTGGAGGCGCGAGATACTAAACTAGGTAGAGAGGAATTCACTCGTGACATACCAAACGTAGGTGAAGATGCTCTGAGGAACCTGGATGAGGACGGTATCATACGCGAGGGATCTATGGTTGAGCAAGGCGATATCCTGATAGGAAGAGTTACTCCAAAAGGTGAAAGCGAACTCAGACCTGAAGAAAAGCTTCTCAGAGCAATATTTGGGGAGAAAGCAGGGGACGTTCGGGATGCTTCTTTAACAGCTCGTCCCGGGGTCGAAGGTACTGTAGTTGGTGTAAAGGTGTTTTCCCGTAGAGAGAAGGAGAAAGATAAACAAACTCAGCTCAGGGAAAGCTCCCAGATAAAGACTATCGAGAGAAAATGTGCTGCTCAGATAGATTTTATCAACGAAAAGAAGAATGAAGAGATTAAGAAGCTGCTATTAGGCAAAACCCTTGCAAGTAATGTGTCTATAGTAGTTTCAGATGAAGATGATTTGGCAGAAGACCTGAAGACCGGAAAATCCCGAAAACAGACTATTATTGCGAAACGGGGAAGCAAAATCTCGCGAGAGGTTCTTGATTCGGCAGCGTCACCGGAAGATTTCTTCGTAAAAGAGGGAGAAGTCAACCTGGAGATCCAGAGAATTCGTCGCCTGGCAGAGGGTCGGAGAGAGGAGCTAATCCGTGAGCGGGATAACAAGATCGAGAAGATCCAAAAAGGCGATGAACTCCGGCCCGGCGTTATCAAACTTGCGAAAGTATATATCGCCACTAAACGTAAGATCGCTGTAGGCGATAAACTATCTGGCCGTCACGGCAACAAAGGTGTCATAGCCAAGATTCTTCCAGAAGAAGATATGCCTTATCTGGCTGATGGAAGCCCGGTGGACATTATCCTGAATCCTTTAGGAGTTCCCTCTCGAATGAACGTGGGACAGATATTGGAAGCGCATCTGGGATGGGCCGCAGACAGGCTTGGAATATATGTGGCTACCCCGGTCTTTGACGGAGCAAAGGAAGAAGAGATCAAAGAGGCTCTTGAGGAAGCTGGGATGCCAGCGTCAGGACAGGTTACACTTTATGATGGCCGGACTGGAAGACCTTTCGACCGTAAGATCACCGTGGGCTATTCGTATATAATGAAGCTGATTCATTTGGTAGAGGATAAAATCCACGCAAGGTCTATTGGCCCATATTCCCTTGTAACTCAGCAACCTCTGGGCGGCAAAGCTCAATTTGGTGGTCAGAGATTCGGAGAGATGGAGGTCTGGGCTTTGGAAGCCTATGGAGCAGCGCACTTGCTTCAGGAAATGCTTACGGTGAAATCCGATGACGTAACGGGTAGAACGAGAATTTATGAATCTATTGTGAAGGGTGAAAACGCTCCGAAACCAGGGACGCCGGAATCTTTTAACGTCTTGGTGAAGGAACTACAAAGTCTATGTTTGGATGTTATATTGGAGCAAGACAGCTCTAAGGAAAAGCAGGACGCGATTCCAGAAGAGAGTATGGTTAGCGCAAAGTTAGGGATAGGAGGCGAAAAATAAATTTTGCTTTGGATTTTGAGGAGCTAAAAGCATAAAAAATGAAGGAGCCAGGTATGAAAGTCTTAACCTGTAAGCTCCAGGTTCTATAAATCCTGTAATCTAAGAATTGAACGGGAGGGAAGAATATATTGCGAGCAGAACAAGCGAAAAATCAAGCTCCGAAGTACTTTGATGCGATTACAGTAAGGATCGCCTCTCCAGAACAAATCAAAGCATGGTCAAAGAAAACCGCTTGCCATTGCCCCCCTGGCAGAAGCAAAGATTGTACTTGCGGTGAAGTAAAAAAGCCGGAAACTATCAATTACCGGACCTTCAGACCGGAACAGGATGGTTTGTTTTGTGAAGCCATATTTGGTCCGCAGAAAGATTGGGAATGCGCATGCGGTAAATATAAGCGTATAAAACATAAAGGTGTCGTCTGCGATCGCTGTGGGGTTGAAGTTACCAAGAAAGAGGTCAGGAGAGAGCGCATGGGCTATATACAACTTGCAGCCCCGGTATCTCATATCTGGTTCTTTAAGGGACTGCCCAGCCGGATAGGGCTTATCCTGGATATATCTCACAGGGATCTGGAAAAAGTTCTGTATTTTGAATCCTATATCGTTTTGGACCCAAAAGAAAGTCCTTTGCAAAAAAAGGACCTACTTAATGAGAATGAGTATAATCGCTATAAGGAAGAACATGATTTCCGAGCTGAAATGGGAGCTGCTGCCATTAAGGAACTACTCTCGGAGATCGATCTGGAAGCAGAAATATTATCACTGAGACAAGACCTGGCCGATACTAAATCAAAGCAAAAAGAGAAGAAGTTCACCAAACGCCTTAAACTATTGACTGCCATACAGAAGTCCGGCAATAAGCCAGAGTGGACGATCCTTGACGTTATCCCGGTTATTCCACCCGAACTACGACCTTTGGTGCCATTGGATGGTGGTAGGTTCGCAACTTCCGATCTTAACGACCTCTACCGACGTGTTATCAACAGGAATAACAGGTTGAAGAGGCTGATGGAGCTTCGAGCCCCGGATGTGATAATTCGCAATGAAAAGCGGATGCTGCAGGAATCTGTAGACGCACTCCTGGATAACGGTAGACATGGTAGAGTGGTACGCGGCCCGGGAAACAGGCCGTTGAAGTCTCTCAGTGATATGCTGAAAGGCAAACCCGGCAGATTCCGTCAGAACCTTCTGGGCAAAAGAGTTGATTATTCCGGTCGATCGGTTATAGTCGTAGGACCTGAACTGCGCATCGATCAGTGTGGTCTGCCAAGAAAGATGGCTCTGGAGCTTTTTAAGCCGTTTATCATACGCAGGTTGCAGGAGAAGGGCTATGCCAGTACGATTAAGAGCGCGAAAAAGATGGCAGAAAAGGCCACTAACGAGGTATGGGAAGTCCTTGAGGAGGTTATCGCGGAACATCCTGTTATCCTGAACCGTGCTCCTACGCTGCATAGACTCGGTATTCAAGCGTTCCAACCGATCCTTGTTGAGGGGCAAGCTATTATGATCCATCCTTTGGTTTGCCAGGCATTTAATGCAGATTTTGACGGCGACCAGATGGCGGTTCATGTTCCCCTTTCAACAGAAGCACAGATCGAGGCGAGACTTCTTATGATGGCCTCGCAGAACCTCCTCAAACCAGCTCACGGTCATCCTATAGCCGTGCCGGATTTGGATATTGTCCTGGGATGCAATTACCTGACGAAGGAGAGACCTGGTAAAAATAAATCGGACAAGATCTTCTCAAATGCAGATGACGTGGTCATCGCTCTGCATTCGGATGCTCTTGATCTACATAATCGTATAAAGTTCAGGGTTAATGGTAGCATAATAAATACCACTCCGGGACGTGTCATATTCAACCAAATTCTACCGGAGGACTTCATATTCGAGGATGGCGAAACAAGCGAGGAGATTCCATTCTGCAATAGAGAATTGGAGGCACGCGACCTGGCGGATCTTGTAGCCATGTGCTACGATAAAAGCGGTAATCGCCGTACTGCCAAATTCCTTGATGACCTCAAGAATCTGGGGTTCGAATACGCGACCAGAGCGGGGATTTCCATCTGTATAGATGACATGATGATACCAAAGAACAAAAAGGATCTGATTGCCAAGGCTCAAGATGAAGTCGCAGAAGTAATGACCAGGTATCAAAGCGGCGGCATGACCGATGGCGAAAGGTACAACCGAGCCATAAACATCTGGGGCCGTCTGAAATCCGAATTGGAGGAATCTCTTTTTGAGACTCTCAGTAGGGATCCTTCAGAATACAACGCGCCAGGATTTAATTCGGTGCATATAATGACAGATTCAGGAGCCAGAAGTAAGAAAGACGCCATCAACCAGATTGCAGGAATGCGCGGTTTGATGAGTAAGCCTTCTGGCGAAATCATTGAAACACCTATCTTCGCGAACCTCCGTGAAGGACTTACCGTCCTGGAGTATTTTATCTCAACACATGGCGCTAGAAAAGGACTGGCGGATACGGCTATTAAGACTGCCAGTTCCGGGTATCTTACCCGAAAGCTGGTGGATGTGGCCCAGGATGTCATTGTCACAGAGGAAGACTGTGGAACGCTCAATGGTATTGTCAAAACATCATTGGGTATAGAAGATGAACCTGGTTTGCTTGCTGATAAGATCGCCGGGCGTTTTGCAGCAGAAGATGTTTTAGTTCCGGATAGCGATGAGATCATTGTTAGAAACAACGAGGAGATCACCAAAGAGATAGCAAAACAGATAGAGGACGCCGGTATCTCCAGAATTAGAGTACGATCTCCGCTTACCTGTGAGTCGGAGCAAGGCGTGTGCCGAAAGTGCTACGGTGCAGACCTTAGTTCCTGGGAACTGGTTAATATAGGCGAGGCTATTGGAATCATAGCTGCACAGTCTATCGGAGAGCCGGGCACTCAGCTAACGATGAGAACATTCCATACCGGCGGCGCCGTAAGCGGTGTGGAAGAGCAGTCAAAGGTAGAGGCAAAGACCACCGGAATCGTCAATTATCACAATGTGAATACAGTGGCCAGACCAGACGGCACGCTTGTTGTCAGCAATCGAAACGGTGAGATTTCCGTGATTGATAATAAAAAAACTGAAAGGGAGAGACACTCCGCTATCTATGGAGCCGCCCTAACAGTAGACGATGGTGGAGAAATAGAGCAGGGAGAACTCCTTATGGAGTGGGATCCGCACAATGATCCTATCTTGACAGAAGTCGGTGGAAAGCTCAAATTTGTGGACATCGTCGAAGGCCTGACAATGCGGGAAGAAATCGACGAAAGCACCGGTCTGGCAAATCGCGTCATAATTGAGCATAGAGAGGAAAATCTCCACGCCGGAATCTCTGTTCTGGATGATAGTGACGAAGAGATCGCAAGATACGATATGTCAACCGGGGCGCATATCTCCGTTCATGATGAGGATGATGTTGCACCCGGTGATGTGCTGGCCAAGATTCCGCGTGAGATCTCAAAAGCCAAGGATATTGTCTTGGGACTTCCTCGAGTGACGGAGCTTTTTGAGGCCAGGAAGCCCAAGGATGGTTCTACCATCAGCGATATTGAGGGTCAGGTAAAATTTACCGGTATCAGCAGAGGAATGAGAGTTCTCAAAGTTGTCAATCCCAACGGTAATTCGAACGAATATCGTATCCCTAGAGGTAAGCGTCTTATCGTCAGAGAGGGGGATCAGGTCTTCGCTGGGGATAGTCTCACTGACGGACCCATCAATCCTCATGATATCCTCAGTGTTCTGGGTGAAAATGAAGTTCAGTCATATCTGGTGGATGAGGTCCAGAAAGTCTATCGAGCCGCAGGAGAGCGCATCAATGATAAACACATTGAGGCTATCGTCAGGCAGATGCTTCGGAAGGTCAGAGTAGTCTACGCTGGAAATACTGAATTTCTCATTGGGGATGAAATAGATAGAGTGTCTTTTAGAAAAGAAAACCAGCGAGTTATGGCCTTATCAACAGATGATAATCCGATGGAACCGGCAACGGCAGATTCGATACTGCAAGGGATAACAAAAGCAGCTCTCAGTACGGAGAGCTTTATCTCAGCAGCGTCCTTCCAGCAGACTACAAACGTCCTCACCACAGCGGCCATCAGTGGAAAACGGGATGAGTTGCGTGGACTTAAAGAGAATGTGATCATGGGACATCTCATTCCTGCCGGGAGTGGCATCCCGCGATATAGGCAGCTTGATGTTCATGAGGCGGAAGCTCAACCGATTCTTCCTGATTCACAGGAAGAACTCGCTATTGAAGATCAAACATTGGAAGAGGCTCAGATCTAATGCTATCTATGACGGATACTGGATGCCTTGTGGTATCCAGTATCCGGAGACTTCTAATGGCTTGGTTAAAAGGAGGTGGATAAAGGGATTCTTGTGTAAAAAGCGTTTGGCTGATATATCAGGGCTTGGCTTTAGAACTTACTCGCAAAAAAGAGTCGCATTTTTCCCGAAAGTAACTTGACAAAATTGAATATGTCTGATATAATTTAACGCTGGTGTCTTTTAAGTCGCTAGGACAAATTCCTGGATGGTCTTCCTTGTGATAGCTACTCAGGATCTAGAGGCTAAGAACGTTAAAAGAGGTGATATTCGGCAGGTTTTTGGGCTTCTGAGTTAAGAGTACAATAGCCCCCAGCGGGGCATTTTTTCTGTCCAAAAACATGCAATTACAGACGGTTACAAGCTTTTTATAATTTCCTTATGTTGTAGAATGCACACAATCTGATTGGCGGTGTGATTCTGCTAAAAAGGTAAATCCGTTACTGAGGAGGTAGGAAGTGCCGACAATCAATCAATTAGTGCGAAAAGGTCGAAAGGTGACCAAAAAGAAAACAAAAGCACCGGCGCTGTCAAAGTGTCCCCAGAGACGTGGCGTTGTTTTACAAGTGAAAGCTGTTGCACCCAAAAAACCCAATTCAGCTCTTCGGAAAGTTGCAAGAGTTCGATTGACCAATGGTCGGGAAGTTACATGCTATATCCCAGGCATAGATCACAACTTGCAGGATCACTCCATCGTTTTGGTGCGCGGTGGAAGGGTTAGGGATCTGGCAAATGTAAGATACCATATTGTTAGAGGTACTCTCGACTCTTCCGGTGTGGAAGATAGAGGACAGGCCAGATCAAAATATGGAACCAAGAAGTCCAAGGGGGGCGCTTGATAAAACGTCAGCAAGTAATGGATAACCTGACTACCATTCGAGGAGGTTGCAATGCCAAGACGCAGAGAAGTTGTTAAGAGAGATGTTTTGCCTGATCCAAAATATAGCAGCAAGCTGGTGGCCAGGTTTATAAACAGTCTTATGGCAAAAGGAAAGAAAAACACGGCTGAATCCATCTTCTACGGCAGTATGGACATAATAAAAGAGCGGACAAACGAAGACCCTCTGGAAGTATTCCAGCAGGCCGTAAATAATGTTAAACCCAATCTGGAAGTGAAATCCAGACGTGTTGGCGGTGCTACCTATCAGGTACCTGTAGAGGTTAGGGCGGGACGTAAGAATGCTCTGGCCATACGTTGGATCATTGGCTACGCTCGGGAGCGTGGAGAAAAAACCATGAGAGAGCGACTAGCCGGCGAATTGATGGACGCAGCCAATAACGAGGGTGCATCTATTAAGAAAAAAGTGGATACATTCAGGATGGCGGAAGCTAACAAAGCATTCGCTCATTATAGATGGTAAAGTCCTATAGCACTATATATTGCAGATTATATAGCACGCAGTGAGAGGTTGACCTAGGTGTCTCTGATGACCGTAGAAACAAAAATTAAAAGACAAACAGAAAGCTTGAACGCCGGGCTTCCATTGACCAGAACCCGGAATATTGGTATCATGGCCCATATTGATGCAGGGAAGACCACGGTCACAGAGAGGATAATGTACTACACCGGCAAAGTGCATAGAATGGGTGAAGTCCACGATGGCGCGGCCACTATGGACTGGATGGAACTGGAGCAGGAACGTGGCATAACCATAACTGCTGCTGCGACAACATGCAATTGGCAGGGATACAATATCAACATAATAGATACACCCGGACACGTTGACTTCACCGTGGAAGTAGAACGCTCTCTTAGGGTACTGGATGGCGCCATAGCTGTATTTTGCGGCGTTGGCGGCGTACAGCCTCAATCGGAAACCGTTTGGAATCAGGCGGATAAGTATAAGGTCCCAAGGATCGCTCTGGTAAATAAGCTGGATCGCTCCGGCTCAGATTTCCTCAGAACAGTTGAGATGATGAAGGAAAAGCTAGGTACTAATGCAGTTCCGATACAGCTTCCTATTGGTTCTGAACGTGAGTTCCAGGGCGTTGTCGACCTGATAGAAATGAAAGGGATCGTATGGCATGAAGCAACTTTGGGAGCAACCTATGAGGAAATAGAGATACCTGCGGACATGCGGAACATGGCCGAAGAATATAGAGAAAAGATGCTGGAAGCGGTCGTCGACAATGATGAAGAATTGATGATCAGATATCTCGATGGAGAGGACTTAACATACGAAGATATAATCAAAGGTATCAGAAATGCTACTCTAAACGCGGAGATGACCCCCGTTCTCTGTGGTGCTGCATTAAAAAATAAAGGTATACAGCCACTTATTAACGCAATTACCTCGTTCTTGCCCTCACCCTTGGATGTCCCTCCCGTAGAAGGCCTTGAACCTGAAACAGGAAAACAAGAGCAAAGATTTCCACAAGATGATGAGCCAATGGCTGCACTGGTTTTCAAAATCGTATTTGATCCACACATGGGCAAGCTGACTTATCTACGCGTCTACTCCGGTTCCTTGAATGCAAAGAGTATGGTCTATAACGCTACAAGAAAATCAAAAGGGCGTGTAGAGCGTATCCTTCAGATGCACGCTAATAAGCGGGAAGAAAGATACTCTGTGGCTGCTGGAGATATTGTTGGGGTTTTAGGATTGAAAAATGTCGGCACAGGAGACACGATCTGTGATGAAGATCACCCTATATTGCTAGAGTCTATCTCATTCCCTGATCCGGTAATCTTTATGGCTGTGGAACCGAAAACCATGGCAGATCAGGAAAAAATGACCCTGGCCCTGGCCAGGCTGGCAGAGGAAGATCCTTCTTTCAAAATAGGGACGGATCATGAGTCGGGACAGACCATTATCTCCGGTATGGGGGAAGTTCATCTGGAAGTCATGGTAGATCGAATGATTCGGGAGTTTGGTGTTGGAACAAACATTGGCAAACCTCAAGTGGCATATCGAGAGACCATAACAGAAACTGCAACAGCGGAGGGCAGGTTCGTTAAGCAGACCGGTGGACATGGTCAATACGGTCATACCAAAATAAGATTATATCCTCAGGAAAGAGGTCATGGCTTTGAGTTCGTCGATGAAACAAAGGGCGGCATTATACCAAAAGAATATATGCGTGCTGTTGAGAAGGGCATCAAAGATGCCATGGCCAGCGGCGTCCTGGCCGGATATCCGGTAGTTGATGTTGGGGTCGCGTTATGCGATGGGTCTTATCACTCGGTAGATTCGTCGGAAATGGCCTTTGCTATTGCTGCCTCCATGGCTTTTAGAAATGCTGTTGAAAAAGCATCTCCAGTGATTCTGGAACCCATTATGGACGTAGAAGTTACAGTCCCCGAAATGTATATGGGGGATGTAATTGGGGACCTGAATTCCCGAAGAGCCAGGATCGAAAGGGTAGAATCGCGTGCCAGCGCACAGGTAATCACGGCATATGTACCATTGGCTGAAATGTTCGGATATGTTAGCCGCTTGCGTTCACTGAGTCAAGGACGGGCAACCTATTTTATGGAATTTGCACATTATGATCCCGTCTCCGAATCTCTTACTGGCCATCGTGGTGGGGAAAATAGTTAAAACGAGTTTGTAAGCTTATAAATCTATGGGTTTATAGGGGAGGTATGGATGAACAACCAGAAAATAAGGGTTAAGCTAAAAGCATACGATTACCGATTGCTGGACCAGTTTACCAGTCAGATAGTTGATACCGCTAGAAGAACAGGCGCTTTGGTATCAGGCCCTGTTCCGCTTCCAACTAAAAGGAGCATATACACCGTTCTCAGATCGCCCAATATTGACAAGAAATCCCGAGAGCAGTTTGAGATGCGCACACATAAGCGACTTTTGGACATTCTTGATCCAACTCCTAAGACAGTGGACGCCTTTATGAGATTGGATATGCCGGCTGGTGTAGACGTTGTACTGGAAGTAATTGAATAAAAGGTGTAGATAAATATACCTATACGGGCGGAGTAACGATGAGTATCGGAATTCTAGGAAAGAAAGTTGGAATGATGCGTTTGTTTGGGGAGAACGGCTTGGCCATCCCGGCTACCGTTATAGAAGCAGGGCCGTGTCCCATTGTACAGGTGAAATCTGAAGAAACCGACGGATATGAAGCGGTGCAGATCGGGTTTGGTCAGAAAAGGGAAAATCTGGTAAAGAAACCGTTGAAAGGACATTTTAAGAAAGCCAATGTTCCACCGATGAGATTTCTAAGGGAAATGAGGTTTCAGGAACCGGTTGCTGAAGAAAACCTAAAGGTCGGAGAACAGGTTACTGTCCAGATATTTTCTGAAGGGGAATTGGTTGACGTCAGCGGCATCTCTAAGGGCGCGGGATTTGCAGGAGTTATGAAGAGATGGGGATTCAAAGGTTCAAAAGCCTCTCATGGCGCTGAGACCCACAGGCACGGAGGCTCTATCGGTGCAAGTGCTGACCCATCCCGCGTTTTTAAAGGGCTCCCAATGCCCGGCAGAATGGGCGGAAAACAGATTACTGTTCAGAACCTGGAAGTTGTGAAAATTGATCCAGAAAGAAATCTTCTGGTTGTTAAAGGCTCTGTACCTGGGCCAAAAAATGGCATGCTAGTAATAAAAAAAGCAGTTAAAGCTTAGAGCTAAATGCTGGACCGGGTTGCGAGTATGGAGAAAGGTCATCCATGAATGTTTACAGTCAAAGTGGCGAAAGCACGGGACAGATCGAACTGTCCTCTGATATCTCCGAAACTACTATCAACAAAGATGTGCTTCATCAGGTAGTGGCTATGCACCTGGCAAACAAAAGAAGCGGAACTGCCTATACCAAAGGCAGATCTGATGTACACGGAAGCAAGAGGAAACTTTACAGGCAAAAGGGCACAGGAATGGCACGCGCAGGTGGCAGACGCTCACCTGTCAGAGTTGGTGGTGGAGTTGCTTTTGGTCCGAAGCCAAGGGACTACGGATATAAAGTGCCGAAGAAAGTTAAGCGACTTGCTATTAGATGCGCGCTGGCTGATAAATTGCAGAATGATAGCGTTGTTGTGGTGGATACCATCAAACTGGATCAACCTAAGACAAAGCAAATAATAAATATGATAGATAAACTTGGGATTCCCGGCGATGAAAAAACTCTGATCGTATTGGATTCCTCCAGTGATAATGTGCTTTATTCTGTCAGGAATATACCAAGAGTAAATGTATGCGTTTGGGACACACTGAATACATATGACATTCTCTGGCATGATAGACTTCTTGTTACACAGGAAGCTCTGGTAAAGATAGAAGAGAGATGGGGCAAGAATAAAACTCAGGATGCGCAACCTGTTGATGGTTAAGGAAGGACGGTTCGATGAAAGACCCATATCAAATTGTTAGATATCCGTTAATTACAGAAAAGAGTACTGTACTCCGTGAAGATAAATTTAAATACACCTTCAGGGTCGATAAACGAGCCAATAAAATAGAGATCAAACAAGCTGTTCAGGCCATCTTTCCCGACGTTGAGGTTATTTCGGTAAATACAATGAATGTCAATGGCAAACCCAGAAATTACAGAAATAACAGAAAGGGAAAAACGCCGGATTGGAAAAAGGCCATCGTTACTTTGAGGCCCGGAGACGCTATCGAGATTTACGAAACTCTGTAAGCGGAGTGCTGTAAGCAAGGAGCTGAAAGCTCTGTTTTCTATGCATTGTGCTTCTTAGAACTTCCCAGCGGAGGATTAAGACATATGGCTCTTAAGACATACTCTCCCACTACTCCTGGAAGGCGATTCATGACAAGCTCGGATTTCTCGGAATTGACTAACAATCAACCCGAGAAGTCACTCCTGAAGCCGTTGAAGAAAACCGGCGGTCGCAATTCTCAGGGGCGGATAACCATGAGACACCGGGGGGGCGGACATAAACGCAGATATAGGGTAATTGATTTCAAGCGGGATAAGTTCGTTGTCCCAGCGAAGGTCGTATCCATTGAATACGATCCAAACAGGACCTGCAGGATCGCTCTGTTGCAGTATTCTGATGGAGAAAAGAGGTACATCCTCGCCCCGCTTGGCATAAAATTAGGTGATGTTTTATCCGCCGGACCAAATGCGGAAATAAAAGTGGGGAATGCTCTGCCGCTTGCCAATATCCCTCTGGGTATGCCTATTCATAACCTGGAATTGGTTCCCGGAAAAGGCGCACAAATGGTTAGAAGTGCTGGTGGATTGGCTACCATGATAGCTAGAGAAGGAAAATTTGCTCGAGTCAGACTCCCGTCAGGAGAGATCAGGCTTGTTCGAGTTGGCTGTATGGCAACAATAGGTCAACTGGGGAATGTGGAGCATGAAGGTATATCTCTGGGAAAAGCGGGAAGATCCAGATGGCTTGGGCGCAGGCCAAAGGTGCGCGGGGTCGTCATGAACCCTATTGATCATCCCCACGGTGGCGGTGAAGGAAGAAGTTCCGGAGGAAGACACCCATGCACCCCTTGGGGTAAGCCTACAAAGGGATACAAAACTCGAAAGAAGAAAAAGATGTCTAATAAATACATTGTAGTTAAACGAAAACAGCAACAATAGCCGATACTGGATACACGGGGATTCCATCCCCACATCCCTTTTGCTCAAGCTTTATCCCAAAACTTGGGTGGATATGGAGTATCAAGAAAAAGGAGCGTCTATGGCTAGATCGTTGAAAAAAGGCCCATATATTGACACAAAGTTGTTGGCGAAGATCCAGACCATGAATAGAACCGGCGAGAGACGAGTTATAAGAACGTGGTCTCGCAGATCAACTATAACGCCAGAACTGGTGGGACATACTCTGGCCATACATAATGGAAAGAGATTCTTTCCGGTATATATCTCCGAGAATATGGTGGGTCATAAACTAGGAGAATTCTCTCCCACAAGGATCTTTCGTACCCACGGCGGTAGGGCGGGAGCAAGATAGTACCGGATGCTATAGACTTCCCATAACAGGGTTCAGGTTTATATGGGTAATAAACAACCCGTAGCGTGTTATTTGCGGGTTCGGATTAAGTATAGGAGGCTTATGGTATGGAGGCGAGAGCAGTCTCTAGATACATTCCAATCGCCCCCAGAAAGGTCAGGCTTGTAGCTGATCTTGTGCGAAACCGCGATGTGGAAACCGCCTTGGAAATTCTGAAGTTTTCTGATAAAGCTGGAGCGGTGCCTGTGGAAAAAGCTGTTAGATCAGCTCTTGCGAACGCCGGGCAAAATCCAGATATTGATGTGGAAGGTCTCTATGTAAAGACGATCTTCGTGGACAATGGACCAATTCGCTACTGGGCACGCTTCAAAGGACGCTTACATGTATCCAAAATACGCAGAAGGCGCTGCCATGTTACCGTTGTCCTGGATGATGGTGCCGAAGCGGTAGCCAGTTAAAACCAAGCTAATTCGCCAACGAAAGGAGATCGTACTTGGGACAAAAGACGCATCCGATAGGATTCCGATTGGGAATCGTCACTGAATGGAATTCGAAGTGGTTCGCAGAAAAAGAATACTCTCAATTCTTGCATGAAGATCTCAAAATACAGAGCTTTGTAAAAGACAGACTTATGAGAGCAGGCATATCCAAAGTAGTAATAGAAAGACATGCCGATAAAAGAATTATTTATATCCATACTGCCAGGCCGGGTATAGTTATTGGCAGAAGAGGTGGAGAGGTAGACAAGCTAAAGAAAGATATGGAGGACTTTATAGGTCATGAAGTCCGGATCAATATCGAAGAAATAGTCCGGCCAGAACTTGATGCCCAATTGGTTGCTGAAAGTATAGCTCTTCAATTGGAGAGGCGAGTACATTTCAGAAAAGCAATGAAAAAAGCCGTCGCTTCAGCCATGCGTGCAGGAGCAGAAGGCATTAAAATTCAATGCTCTGGTAGAATCGGTGGAGCAGAAATGGCTCGCAGAGAGCAAGAAAAAGAAGGAAGAATTCCACTGCATACCTTGAGGGCTGATATTGATTATGGAGCTGCAGAATCCTTTACTACTGCCGGGAAACTTGGTGTAAAAACATGGATATTTAAGGGAGAAAAGCTCTCTCCTTCAGAAGAAACAAGACTTACTCGAACTGAGTCGGGAACATCTGAAAGAAGAAGAGGGCCCGAGCGAAGAGGATCCGATAGAAGAGGAGATAGAAGAGGGCCCGATAGAAGAGGAGATAGAAGAACCTCTCGATCGCGGGACCAGTAAACACACAAGATCAGGCGCTCTGGTGGTTCTATCGCATAAGTAAAGAGATTGCTGGAAGTATACGCAAGATTCAGCGAAATGCTACGGGGATAAGCAGATGTTAATGCCAAAAAGAGTTAAACACCGAAAAGAACATCGAGGACGCATGACTGGTAAGGCACATAGAGGCAGTAATATAAGCTTTGGTGAATATGGCCTGCAAGCGCTGGAGCCAATTTGGCTCACCAACAGACAGATCGAGGCGGCGCGTGTTGCTTTGACCAGGTATCTGAAAAGAGGCGGGAAGGTTTGGATAAACGTCTTTCCAAGCAAGCCAGTTACAGCAAAGCCCACTGAAAGCAGAATGGGAAAAGGAAAAGGCGCGCCAAGCAAATGGGTCGCTGTTGTCAAGCCGGGAAGAATCCTTTATGAAATAGCGGGAGTACCAGAAGAAGAGGCTCGTGAAGCCATGCGTCTTGCTTCCCATAAACTTCCCATCAATTGCAGGTTTATAGTTCGAGGAAGTGATAAATAGATATGAGAGCTACAGAAATAAGACAACTTTCTCCCGAGGAACTGGAACAGAGACTCAAGGATTCCGCAGATGATCTTTTCAGATTGAGATTCCAGTTAATATCGGGACAGTTGCAGAATCACAGAAGAATTAGAGAAGCAAAGCTGGAGAGAGCCCGGATGAAAACCATAATTCGGGAGAGAGAGTTACAGACTAACGAAACATTGATCAAGGAGGAAAACACTCCTGCCGAGGAATAGTATGAGTAATCCAGGAAACCGCAAAATTCGTACAGGAACTGTGGTCAGTAACAAAATGGACAAAACAGCCGCCATTCTTGTAGAAAGGCTTATCAAACATCCTCTATATCATCGGGTCTTGAAACGGAGCCGTAAGTTCCTTGCTCACGATGAAAATAACGATTGTCAGATCGGTGACAAAGTTAGAGTTATGGAGACCAGGCCGTTGAGCAAACGCAAAAGATGGTTGGTAATTGAGATCACAGAAAGAGCAAAATAATCTAAAGGCTACAGGTTATAAGTCCATGGGCACATAAACTTACTGCCTTATGGTCCTATTAGCAGGAGGAAGACGCGGTGATTCGTGTCGAGACTAGATTGGGTGTTGCCGACAATTCGGGCGCCAGAAAGATCATGTGTATCAAGGTCTTAGGCGGTTCTCGAAGACGGTATGCACGAGTGGGGGATGTCATAATCGCATCGGTGAAAGAGGCAAATCCAAGAGGTACTGTGAAGAAAGGCGAGATTGTGCGAGCCGTTGTGGTTCGCACGGCTAAGGAATTCGGACGCCCAGACGGTTCTTATATTAGATTTGATAAAAACGCTGCTGTCATAATAGATAATCAGAATCAGCCTCGTGGAACCCGAATTTTTGGCCCTGTGGCAAGGGAACTGAGGAGAGGTTATACCAAAATCATCTCTCTGGCACCCGAGGTGATCTAAGGTTTATTATAGGGAGGCGTAAGAAAGATGCACATAAAAAAGGAAGACCGTGTGGTGGTGCTTGCCGGAAAGGACAGGGGAAAAACAGGTAGAGTATTAGCTGTATACCCTCGGTCAGATACTGTCTTGGTTGAACGAGCTAATCTCGCAAAACA
>Ga0272441_10008290_pt1 | contig 16513 bp, 17 predicted proteins | sample SSMProp6N_FD_193582 | JGI IMG/M metagenome (GOLD analysis project Ga0272441, IMG submission 193582) | Marine sediment archaeal communities from Little Sippewissett salt marsh, Falmouth, MA, United States - SSM-Prop-6N | ecosystem: Environmental > Aquatic > Marine > Wetlands > Sediment ... | reverse complement strand
TTATAATTCAACTCTAGTGTCTGGTCAGCAGTTGCATTATTCCAAACAGTTGTACCAGCATCACCACTCCATGTGATAAAACTTGTCTCATTATAACCAGAAATTGTAAATGATGAGGCCTGCGCACCGGCTCCTTCTTGCTGCACACCTAAAGTAAAAAAGCAGTTTACTGAGCCGTTAGTTGCATTATTAATGGTGTTATACGTTGTGATAAGCCAATCATTGCTTCTACTAATAGTAGACAACCTTATCTCATCAATTGTACCATTAAACAAACTATCTGTTTTACTACCTGTAGAACCTATTTTGAATGTATATTCATTATCATCTGCATCAAAAGTATCACTACCTGCATGAGGAGATGTACAATCACCTGCAGAACCACAAGTTGTTCTTGGCACACCATTAAGAATAGCATAACAATTACTACCACCATTAACAACACCATACCAACCAAAATAATTGTACCCATTCCATTCTGATGCTGTAATATTACAAAGATAATTATATACAGCATATTCAGGGTCACCACCAGCACTATTATCTTCTGTTATACCAAATAAAAATGGACAACCTTCTTTATTAGCCGCTACTGAATACATTGCAGACCAACCTTGTTCAGCTGATGCACCAGATGTACCCATTATTCTTTTTGTTGAACCACCATACTCATACTTAAGATATATTTCTGCTGTAAATAAATGGTCATTATGAAACGTGTAACTTTGTAATGTATCAGTGACATTGATAAAATCACCAATACCATCAAAATCCTGTCCATACCCTATATTAGTAGATACTTGAATAGGATGATTAGAAGCATTCTTTGTTCCATGTTTTGCGTGGATTGTAGAGTCATGTATCTGTGATGTTGTATAGTCATGCATATGCCAAACACCTTCGTAATCCGAGTTCCATGTATCTGCAATATTTTCTGATGTTGCGCTTATATCAGCGTCACCATAATACATGTAGATAGTTGTATCCTCATCATAATCAAGTGTGGTTATGTTTACCCATGCAACAAGTTGTCCGGTACTATCATCAAAAAGTTCAATTTCATGATTCAGCTGTGTAGACTGGTCATCTGCAAAAAATGCTATATCCCAACCGTCGCTATTTTGAACACGATTTTTTAGGTCAGCATCACCTGATAAATTAATAAGAATAGGAAAATTTATTAAATCACTGGACCCTTCAACCTGGTCAGATTCGAGCGTAATTGATTTGTAATAAGAGAATTGGTCTACTGTTGCAGCACCCGCTTCAATTACTATATCTTGCGGTGGTTGCACAAGAAAATATCCTGTTAATCCTGCGAAAACTAATAGAAAAGCCACAGTATATGGTAAAACTCTTGCTTTGGTATCTTTAATAATGCTTTTCATTATCATCTTATTTTCCTCTTTATAGTATATATATTTATGGTTACTCACAGTTTAAGTAGCGTGTTTGGCCAACTTTAATCTGCAGCACACCCCATTGTGGTACGTCCTCATTAAATGCACTTGGTGAAATATTTGAAATCCAGAAACTCCAACCATCATCCCAGTAACCAGTCCAGTAACCAGTCGCTTGATTAAGGTTTGTTTCGGAAATAGTTTCCAAGTCGCTTGAACCTGGGCCGTATGAAACATAATTATAGCCGTTATTTGTCGCAACACATGTCACCTCTCTAGCATTTGAATAGGCGATTTCAGGGTTCGCAGTCATAGTAACCGTTATGTCGCCCGAATCATCAGTAATATATGTTTTCACAATATCGAAGGTATGCACTGTCCAATTATTTGAGTCAGGGTCTGTTCCATATGAAATATTCCATAAGGCATTTGTCGAGTCATATGTGTCATTATTATAAATAGCAACATATTCGCCAGAAGACCATGTTGCACTAATGTTTTGAATAACATGATAGGCAGAAACATTTGAACCCAACCATGTGAAATAATCAACACCTGTTGTTTGCACGGATGTCTCATAAGTTGCTGTTTGCTCTGCGTTGTACATTACCCACCAGTCTGACCAGCTATTATAAGTGGCTCCTTCATTGACCGTCGCACCACCTCCAAACGTACGACTTGTATATTCATAGGTTATTCCACTTGTTGTAAACTGCGCATCACTGCCGTAACCTGTGTCATATTTATTGCTCGCAACCGCTCTAAAATGATAGGTCGTGTCAGGGTCAAGACCTGTTAGATTTCTTGAAAATTCAGTATCTGCGCTATATAGTTCAAAACCATATGCGAAAAGCCCGTTATTTGAGGCGCCCGCATAAATGTAAGTACCATCACCCCAAAGAGCCCTATAGAAGCCACCATCATCCTGTGTGTCTTCAACGACAAGCGTACTACCATCAAACTTATACGCATACATACCAGCAGTCCAATGCGTTAAATATACATAGGTACCATCACCCCAAATTTGTGAGTTATCGGCACTATTATCAGCAACATCGCTAGAATCTAACAAGGAGAATCCAACACCTCCAGTATAGGAATAAACAATAATTTCACTGGTATACTCATTTGCGTAAATATATCCATTGCTGTCAACCCAGACATTATATACGAAACCATCGTCGCGACTCGTAATATAGTCCAACGTTTCACCGTCAAAAGTATCATATAATAATACACCAACATTATCAGCGGCTATATACAATCTTGAATTTGCTGTATCGCCCCAAACATCATAGTACTCACCATTATGATAATGTGTATCTTCCCAGGTAAGCTCTCCACCGCTTTGGCTGTATACACGCAACCCTTCACTCATACAAGCAGCATATATATAAGTACCATCGCCCCAAACACTTACATAAGCACTGCCTTCGTCGTCGTGGTCGCGATACCAAAATTCATTGGTAGCGTTATCATTAAATGAATATGTTCTAATTCCGGCGTCTGAGCAAGCAACATAAAGGTAAGTTCCATCGCCCCAAACATCGTAATAATAACCACCATCATCACGACTTGCTACCTCCGTAAAAGTCTGACCATTAAAAGTGTATGCCGAAATGCCGCCACTATAATCTGCTGTATAAATATATGTTCCGTCGCCCCAAGAAGCTCTAACGCCGAGATTTGCCTCAGTATCAAGTAAATCAAAACCTGTCGCATATGTAGTATTGCCATATGATGTAGTCTTTCCCCACTCAAACCATGTAGAGCAATTAGTTTCACCACTAGCACTGCGAAGATAACCATTTAGTGTTGATGCAGTAGTATTTGTATTTGTTGATGCATTTGTCTCAACTACCGGCGCAGAAGGCGAAGAAATCGCTGTACTTCCACCAAACGATGCAGAATAATATTGGTATGTTGTTTCGCCTGCTGGAACGGACACCGCCGCACTTCCACCGAATGTTAAACTTTCGTATTCAGTACCGGGTATTGGAAATGGTCCGCCACCACCGGAAAAAAAAGTTAATGCGGTTGCAAGAATGATTCCGCCGACAACAGCCGCAAACTTAGGCCAATGTCGTCTGAAAATAAAAGCTAAAATAATACACGCTATGATTATGAGCGCAACAATTAATAATATCATTCATCAATATTTTTACAAGAACTACTATAAATAGCTTTAGCTGACCAAAAAGTGTATAAAAGTGCTAATTATAGCCACCATAATACCAGAAAATAAAGTAGCGTAAAAGCCCCATTTTCGTGCTTCCAATTTAGCAGTAGTTTCAAGAGTTGTAAGCGCAGTTAACGTCTGTTCGCGGCATTCAGAGTGTGATGCCCATAAAGCCTGAACTCTGCGTTCAAGCTCATCCTGGTTTTTCACAATTGATTTAACTGTCGCGTCTACACCGCCTTGCCATGCCGCTAACTTACGAATTGCGTTAGCGTCACCGTTCATCGTCTATCGCTTCCAGAAACTCCTGCCAAAGTCTATCCAAATTTTTGAAATGTTTAGCAATATCATTCATAGTTACACCAAAAGAAAAGAGAGGGTAGTGTTTAACTACCTTATGGTGCTTGGTCTAATGTAACTCGCCAGGTAATTGTCAGTGAATCACCGTCGTCAACAGCTAGTGCTGTGAATGTCTGTCTGCAAAGCATATCACCGGTTGAAGCGTCGTTAAATACACCGGATTCAGCGATACTTAGTTCCCCTGAAAAACTACTCCACGTGGAAGCTAATTGGATGGTATCATTCGCTGTATTCTCTTCTTCTGCTGTTACTGATGAAGCAGCTCTGCCTCCACCATTCGAATCTATTTCCGCTTCGAGTGTGGTGTCAGTTACCGTTGCAGTTGTCGTTCCTGTACCAATAGCTATATGTGTAAATGCGTCACCGCCTGTACCTGCTGCTAATTGGACAATCTCACCAATTCCGCCATTCACTACTGTGTTTGGGCCGCTTCTTTCTTCTTTTATGTAACCGTATTTATCTCGCAAGACCATATTTACTTGGCCTGCAAGTCCTGTTTTTTCAGTTGCCATTTTTTCAGCCTCCTTAACTAGTACAAGGAATGTCTATCGCAGCGCCTGCTACTACAACCTTTGGTTGTAAGAACTTAGCTACTGCATATCCTTCAAGGAATCGTGGGTCATCGTCGCCGTATTTGATTGCCATTTCTGGACCTTCACCGAGAATTACTGCTGGTGCGGTGCTATCAACCATTAGTACATGGTCGGCAGTTATACCATTATCAATTGTTAGGCTGTAACCTGCAATTGCTGGTAATGTACCTGTCTTTACAACACTGCCACGCTCTAATAGAGATGTAATATGCGTGTTTGTTAGCAAGTGAATATACTGTGTATGGTTCATTGCCACTTTGTCTGCATCATATCCGTTACCATAGATTGTGTCTTGTGCGGAAAGCAAATCAAATACTGGGTCGTGGTCAGAAACTCCGTTTGTCGCATCATCCCAAACATAACCAGTTCCGTTTGTTGCGTTGGCCTCAATCTCTGTTACAATTTGCGCGTTTTCCATTCTTGCTAGCTCTTTTGCAGCACTTGAAATTTGTAAAGACATAATATCTAAATCAGATTTCAATTTTGCTTCCCAAGAAATTGCAAGGTGAACAACGTTTTTCCATAGATTGAAACTTGCTTTGGTGTATGCTTGTGATTTGATGTCAGCTTCTTCAAGCTCTTTGACCTTTTCACTTCCAGTGTAATCGGTTGCAGTTCTAATGTCAGCAACTAAATGTGGCATTTGAACAACTTTGCAAAGTTCTCTCATTCTATATTGAACTCGAGCTAAGCCAAGAAGTTCTTTTAACACAACTGTTGCAGTAACATCTGATATATCATTAACCATCATCATAGGCATGATTACCACCCCGCAAGCATGATTTTAACTTCTGCGGTCGTGCTTGTTGCCGCCTCTAATGTATGTCCAACGATTAAGTATTCTGCTGATGCTGTAGTCCATGCTGTAACTTTTCCTGATGTTGTTGCGGAAACCATTACAGGCTGATGTTTGTATAATGCGTCGTCTGCTGCTACGTCGTGTGATACTTCAACAACACCTCTCCATGCGACAAGTAATGTGTCTGCATCAGCGGTTGCAGCTTCTAAAGCTACACCGTATGGTGGCGTGTTTGCTGCTCCTGTGTCAACAAGTGCTACTTTGCTTGCATTAGCTGCTTGAATAGGACACACAACATATCCTAGCGCGATTGCTTCGCTAGCGGTTTCTTCTTCAACATACATGTCGTATGTTTTTTGAATCCTTCCAATGTCTGCCATTTTTATAACCTCCCTGCCTGCTTCTGCTTGGCGTAGTACTCATATGGGTCTTCCTTATGCCCAAACATACTGAGTCTTAGCTGCTGAATTTCCTGCTCTCTTTTTTCTTCTTCTGATGGTTCAGATGGTTCATCAGCAGGAGTTGCGGCTGGTTCTTTGGTTAGTTTCACTTGAACTGCGGACAGTTCTTCATGCAACACATTTAAAGTATCAGCTGTCATTTTTGAAAGCTTTTCAACTTCTTTCTCTTTATGTTCTTCATTCATAAGGCCTTTAGCCACTTTGAGTTCGGCTACCTTCTCTGCAAGAGCATTCAGTTTCTCTTGCTCCACTTCAGCAAGCTTATCCTTTAGCGTCTTATTTTCTTCATTCATTTCATCCATCTTGGATTTCATATCCTCGAGTTGCTTCATAAGTTTTTCAACTTGCTCATTGTTTTGAGCTGGCTCCTCTTTTGGATAAGCATGTTCCAAGGTTTCAGAAACCTTTTTTGTTTTTTCTGCCATAAGCTTAACCTAATTTAATGTTCTAACCACGAAGTATATAAACGGTAGGAAATTGGAAAGGTAGGTTCATGCTATAAAAAAGTTTGGTTGTCGACCGGGTCATAAGATAGCGGCACGGGTCGGAAAATGTCATTCTATTTAAACCGTAGGGGGATATAAAATGTCCTCTAATTTTTCGCGCAACTTATCGCCTTTTGCGGCGTCCACAATCTTGCAAACCATATCATATGTTAGCTGCGATTTTTTGCCGAATTTTCTGTGTATTTCCTTAATGCCCTCTGGGTCGAGATGTTTTTTCTTGCTGAAGTCGTTATGCAGCGAGTCAACCCATTCATCGCGAACCCCCAACACTTCGCTCAGCATAATACAATTTTTAATGCCGAAAATTTCGAGCGAATTAAAATATTTAGTCTTATTAATAGTAGATTTGATATTAAATTCAGCCAAACCAGCCTGAATTTTCTCTAAAAGCTCAAGCGACCCATCAATTTGATAGTAAGGAGTAGGTCTAACACCATAGCGTACATCGGGCCGTTTTGCAAATGTCACACCCGGGAACCCATCTTCTTTCAGAATTAGCGCCCACTCTCTTCCCATCTTATGACCTGGTCGACACCTTAACAATTTCCTTGTTTTCTGCCGGCCTTTTTGCCTCTTCTACCTTGATTCCACATAGCAGAACCTTGGCGAGGGCCTGTTCCGTCGCGCTTTCCGCGCCTATTTCTTCCTATTTTATCACCTTATTGAAAATAACATAGTTTGCACGCAGGGTTTGCACAAACTGTAAGTCTTTTATACTGCTTGACACCATCAATCATGCGTCTTTGTGGGTCGGCAAACACTGTTGCGTCTATTGAAAGGCCTTTATATTCGCCGTTTTTGATGCGTTCAATGGTTTCATAATCAGTAATTTTGAATTTTACGTTGATATCTGGGCCATCAACTGATTTTTCTATGACTGCACCCACTGGTTTGCTATTGTCGTGCTCTACATCGACTATAAGCCCATCAAAATCATCGATTGGTGAGTTCTGAATTACCTCGGGTGACCAATAAAATCCGTTCCAAACACCAAATGAGAGTGCCGTTCCGTTGATTATCAGGCCATCTTCGACTTCTTCCCATTCACCAATGTCACCTGAGAGGAGAATCGGCATAGGTGTTTGCTCGGCAAGCTTGATTGTTTCCTTTAATGCGCTCCAAATGCCTGGAACTGTGCTTGTAAATGACCATCTTCCTTCAATTTTATCACCAAAAAACTCTAATCTGACTAAAAGTGACCCGTCACCTTGCGGTGCAGCCTCGTATAGTGCGAGTTTTCCACTGTCAATACGTTCAACATTGCAAACCATGGATTTTGACGGATTTCCCGGCTGATTTGGCTCGATTTCTTCGATTTCTTCGCCTCTAAGCCAGAAATTTTCGGAATAAGGCTCTCTTTGCGCGGATTTTATGCTGGTTTCTTTTAGTGGATTTTTGGATAATACGAAATGGGCTTGACCCCCTTCGAAAAATAAGTCCCAATGTTCGTATTCTCCGTTATTCCACCAATGATGAATTAATGTAAAATCATCTAAATCATGCTCTTCTGCGAGCCTATCAACGTCTGATTTATCAGCATATGTGTCAACTTCGAGCTCTTTTTCCGTGTAACCCACGTAATTTTTGTCATTGTACTGGTCATGTAGCCTGAAAAGTTTACTTTGCAGCTTCTCGGTTACTTTATACTGGTTAATTCCGTGCTCTTTTGCAATTTCTTCGAGTTTTTCGCCACCTAAATCATCAAGAGCGTGCTTAAATCGCTCAATATTAAGGTTTCCCTCTTTATCTTTAATAGGATAATTGCGTTCCTTATCTGCAAACGCCTCATCAGGGAGAGATTTAATGTAACCATCGCTCCATTCTGTGAAAATTTCCTCAAAAGCAGATGTTCCTCGTGCCATATCCACAATATATGGCATATAAGTTAGTTTTGGTTCAGTTAAACTGATTGTTGTAATTTTTCCATCAACCATTTCTATTTTCGAGATTTTGACATCAATAAGGTCGTTCTCTTTGAGCTCTTTTTCACATTTAAAATCGGTCTTAATGTAACCGTCTTCACAGTCGGGGCACTCGAAACCAATAACATATTTATCCTCCTTTTTTGCTAAAACTTTTGCTTGTGCTTCAATATAATTATTCATTATTTTCTTCCTCCTTATCGGGGTTTCCTGCAGATTCGGGTACGCGGTCAAGCTCCCACCCTAGTCTTCTGAAGAATTCGTCGCCGCCTATTACTCCCGCATCATATGCACGTACTAGTGCAATAATTAAATCTGATTGTGGGTCTAAAATTGGTTTCCATTCATGACGAATTCTAATTTTATCAGCATATCCTAATTCCTCTACAATTGGGTCGTACCACTGCCTTTCAAGTTGCCTTTTAAGATACATTTGTTCGGCTGCGATTGTAGATTCGTAAAATGCGCGAATACTAAATTCTAGTGTTGCGCGAGCCATAGTCTTTTCACGGCTTAGCAATGCCTTTGGAATGCCAAAATTACCAATTATTTCTTCATCTTGTTTTTCCATGGCTCTAATCAAATTATTTAAATCTGGATTATATTGGACAACGTTTGATTCAACCTGTCTGTTGGTGACCACTATTGCGCCAGGTCTTAAATCCTCTTTCAAATCAGTTTTTAATGTTGATTGTTCAGATGGTGTGAGACCGCGCATATCTGCGGAATAAATCACAATGGGTGCCCACAAACTTCGGGCTGCATATAATAAATCTCTTTCTAAATTCTTCTTAATTTTGATATTACGTTCTATTGACCGGATTGCAGAAACACCATTTAATGCACTAACACTGTTTTCAATTTGGTCATTTACGAAATATAGTAATCTGTCGGTTTTAATAACATTACCTTTAACATAGGCATACTTAATATGTGTGAAATCGCCTTTTGTGTCGAGTTGCGGATAGATATAGGCACTATGTAGCGGAATTAGTCTTCGGGTTTTTAAAAGTTTCGTTCCGTCAATTTGCCACCCTGCATTACCGTATATTTGTCTTTTAAGTTGTGTGATTTTTAAAACTTCATCCATGTTAACGACACGATTTAATTCATCAATTTGCCGCTTAACATTTTGGTATTCTTCTTTTTCAGGGTCATCTTTCTCATTTAAACATCTGACAGTCGTTTCAAAACCAGCTCTTGTTGTGAAATTAGCAACCATATTAATACATTTTCGCAAAACACCAGTAGATTTATAATACTCCCAATATCTTGCATCCGAACCAAATGTCTTTCTAAGTGCATCCTCAATAGAAACACCGCCAAAATGCGGGTCACCGGCCGCTAGCTTTGCACTCATTTCATTAGTAATCGGCTTTTTTTCTGGAGTTAGTTTTAATTCACTATCATAATCAACAGCATTTGTAATTTTTGCATATGGTTTATTATCTTTAGATTGTGTAGTCATGAAACTCACGGTCATCAATTGGAACTATAGGGGGCAATGTATCAACTTTCTCATATACCCTGCCTTTGGATGGGGGTCTCCATACCGTAGGTTTTTGATTTGATTCTTCAGACCATTCAGCTACCGCATTTGCTAATGCATCAGCCATGTCCTTGGAACCATCACGAGGATGGTCAACTCTTAGTCCGCGCACTAATTCAAGGCTTTTTAGTTCATCATTTAATTTTTCATTTTCTGGTATTTTAAGTTTGCCTGTATATATAAGCTCTTTCAGGCAATCATACTCCGGTTTTTTAACGGTATGTTGCTTTACAAATACACCTTCTCGCTCTAAAGCTTGGATTGTTTCAGGGTATTGCCATGTATCAACAACAAAAGACCGGAGTGGAAATCTTCTTGAAACGTCAATAACAAAGTTTTTAACTTCTTCCGCATCAATTTCGGGATTATCAACATCTTCCTTTTGTGTAAAGCGATGCACAAAATCAGCAACAACATTATAACCATCGAAATGTACGAGCGCAAGACCAAATGCATCATTTCGTACAGCTGGGTCACCTGCCATATAATAATATGTTTTTGCTTGTGGTTGTGCTGACGGTATAAGACGGTTATTTTCAACGAGTTGTGGTAATTTTGGGTCAAATGCGGCATCAACCATGGGTCCATTTCTGAAATATGCTTCAACAGCTGCGGAAGGTTTGGCACCATAATCACGCCAAGCTGTTTCAGGATTAAGCGCAAACTCAGGTTTTAATATATCAAATGTAATACGGGGATTCATTTCCCAAGTTGGAAGTTTATATGTTAAGAAATCGGCGAGTTTTTGGCCTTTTTTATGTAAACGCATTTGAAAATCATCAACAAAAATAGGGGATGAGACAGATAACACTTTTCCTTCACGACCGAATGTCTTAACCGCACGAGAAACAGTATAATATACAGCTTCCCCTGAAAATTTTCCGGAATTATCTTTAAATCTTGCTGTTTCATCGAGCACAACAGCTTTTGCAGTACGACCTGCTAACGATGCAGAGTTTGAATGCTCGGCTCTCAAGTAGAGACTATATTTTGGAAATGAAAATTCGTTCGCGCGCTCTTGTAAGCCATGGTCAACAAACCAATCTGCGTTATCAAGCAACCCAGCTGTCTGTGCAAAAATTGTATCAAGAGCCTGCTGTCTAGAATTTGCTACGTGAAGCACATAAATAGGCTGTCCAGGCGGTAATTTATAATATGCCTGCGGGTCACCCAACATTATTAATTTGAAAAGCTCGTAGGTAGTAGCCATAGCGCCAAGTTGTGTTTTGCCACTTCTCATCCCGCACACTAAAACTAAATGAGAATATTTATGCGGCGGGTTAGTCATGTAAAATTCGCGTAGAATCTTCCTTTGCATTGGATAAGGCTTTATATGCAAGATATTTTCACAAAAATAGACGGGGTCGTTATACGCCTTTAGTTCGTGGCTTAATCTCGATGACAGGCTTTTCATCAGGTTCTTCCTCTAATTCTTCAATCATATTTACCCATAATGCTTGGCACTTAGGGCATAAATTGGGATACATTTTAGTTATTTTCGCAACTATAACTGAACGAAAATCATTATATTGTTGAATAGTAATTTTCTGGTCGAGCTGTTTCTTGCCTTCTAGCTCATTTAGGTCCATAATTGTTTTTCTTACTTCAGAGGCAAGTTGTACAAGTTGCTTTGTTTGCGCGGGACTTTGCGAATCAACACTATTTATTTTTTCGAGATTCTCATTAAGTCTAGTTACAGAGGTAATAAGAATATTTCTTTTAGACTCAATATCTTTTAATTTATTGCGAACAATGTGCTTTGTCATATGTTCGTATACCTCATCGACTCTGCAATCAGCATGCTCCGCCAAATCACGTTTCGTCATCTTTCCTTTTAAAACTGCATTTTCCATTTCATATCGGTCCTCTAAATTGCAGATAGGGCAATCGCTCATATTCATATTATATCTCTTTTATTATTTATAAAGGGTTGGTTAACCATGTCGCCAACCATAGTAGTTTGCTTGTCTTTCCTGGTCAATTTCCTTTTTTATCAATTTCCATGCTTTAAATAGGTCGTCGGGAGTAAATGTGCCTTTCATTATTAATTTGCGTTTCAATTTATTCCCGTCATAGCAGCCGAATATACCGTAATATGGTTTCATGGACTGGCTGCTCCGTCGACCGGCTCATAAGATGGGGCCGAGATGTCATAGTTGTGTCTCTTAAATTCGTTTGATAGGCCAATGAAATATGCGCCAAAATTCCAAAGCATCTGGGCATTGTACATGGCCGTTATTCTTTCGTCGCATAATCTGGTACCTTTTGAGGGCTCTCCAGTTCGCGCATCAATCCACTGGTTCGTCCGAGTAAGAACTGCAGGTGTTTGATTGTCGGCTTGTGTAACTCCTGCTTCATAGAGCTTAACGAGAGTCCATGGCGAGCCAATTCCGAAAGCGTGTATGCCGATGTCTGGATTGATATTCCTGACCATTTTGCACACAGCCGTATAGCGGTCAACAGTTGTTTGGCGCCGTTCTCCTGCGAGACTTCCGACTCCGATGATATTTTTTGGGTCATTTAAGATACCATAATCATTGTATGCATCGAGGCATACTTTATATTCCTTTGGGACAGTGCCCTGCAGGACGAAACATTTCTTAGCCTTAGTTTTGAGGTCAAGCATCTGGACTGCGTTATCGATGGTGTGTTTTTGCGCCCCTGCAATTGTTAGGTCGCATTTTTCAAGTAGATGCTTTTTGCAAAGAACGTCAAGATGAACGATAATATCGGCTTCAACAGCATTTGCAAATTCAACGAGCTCAGGTTGGCGCTTAAACCATTCGGTGTCGCCTTTACCCATCGCAATTATTGAGGAACTATCAATCATAAGCGAATCCATAAGGTCGCGGCGATTAACCATATCAGAAACCATAGAAAGACGGCCTTTCGCATGAAGAATATGATAGCCCGACACCAGGATGTGGCGTTGAGGAAGCAGGGTCCAATCAATTTCAGCGGCAGCGCCGAGAGTAAAGTAAAGGGTAAAATCTTCGGGGATATGGATTTTGAGCCTTGTACCATGCTTCTTCTTTTCTTGTGGGTCAAGTTGATTGGTAAAGATAGGTAGTTGGTTAACAACGGCATATTGGCGATTAAGTTGCTTTGCAATTTTTGGCAGGTCAGATTTTGCAATCTCGCCATCAACAAGCTGCTGGGTGATTTTGCGCCGCTTATTCTGGTTTTTAATCCGGCGAAGCGATAGGATGTCGGCAAGTTTTAGTTTATTTTCTTTAATATATTTGATAATATAATCAGGTTCGTTGAGGATAGAGATTGTGTTTGAAACGGTGGAATGCGAAGTTTCGAAAGATTCCGCTATCTGTTTTGTGGTGTAGTTGTATTGGTCTACGAGACGTTTCCACGAGATAGCTAGTTCATGCAATGTGAGGTCTTCCCGCTTTTCGTTGTAGAGTATTGCGAGTTCATATGCACGGCCTTCAGTTATGTCGGCAAAAGGAGCACAGGGTATTTGATGCCAAGGGGGCTGAAAGTTGTGTTCTGCGGCAACAATCATAAAGGCTGTATGTGACCGGTGGCCGGAGATGATTTCTGCGTAATTTGGTTGCGGGTACCAGATTATAATGGCCCCGCGAAAACCTTTAGACCTAAAGGTATCGGCAAGCCCCTGCACTTTGCGCTGGTCCATACTAAGACGAGGTTGTGAGGGCATGGGATGCAGTTCCCTGGGGTCTAGGTAGATGATTTGTTTATTTGGCATACTCAATCTCCTCGAATTCGGCTTTTATATGTCTAGTATCACCTTTGAAAAAAATCAATACATTTTGATGCGAACGCCCAACTTTTCTCCATTTCATGTATTGGCCAGCACGCATCTGCAAAGTCCCAATAGGGTCAATTTTCACAATATCATTATAGAGAATCATTCCGTTTTCGACAAATATATGCTTAATATCATCAGGCAACATTCTATATGCGCCTGCTTTATCCCTCACATCGGAAATCACAATAGCAGCAAATCGGTCATTTTTTAATGTTGAAATGGCGCCCGCAAATGCATTATTAATAATTTGCAAAAAGTCCCCGTATTCTTTTTGGTTACTAGCGTCATTGGGCAAATCACTATATACCTCCAAGTCAAAATATGGCGGACAACTAAATAAAAAATCCTGTGAGTTAGGCGGCACGTGTGCAGCAATATTTTGGCCGTCATCACAGATATATGTGCTTGCTAAATCAGCACACCGCTGATTGTTGAAATCCACTTGTTCCTGTCGAAGCTCTATACCGGTAAAATTATAATGCTTGTAACCAGCAACAACCCCAAAAGCCGCACCACCAGCAAACGGGTCAATAATCTTGCCCTTAGGTGGACAAAACCAATATAAAAGAAGCTCGGCCAAAACCGGGTCAAAAATCGAACTGCACCCCATATGAGCCAATTCCTGCGACACATAATTCTGTCCCCCACCGCCATATACGCGCGCCTCTTTACGCGCATCAGCATCATCCAAAACCAGGTCCGTCCACTTTTTTTTGCGCGCAGTCCAATATCCCTGCCGTGCATCAAGCACACTAAACGGCGGCGCAATAAATTGTTCGGCCAAAATGCCCGTGCCGTCATGCAAAAATCTCTCGACACTAGCAGCAATTCGCGATTTCGCCAACTTCCCGTCAATAACCTTAGCAGCTAATTTTTGCTTTGCCAACCCCTCCGGCATTCGTTTCAGTTGCAAAATATCAGCCAACTTCAGCTTCCCACTTTTTGCTCCGGCAAGAATATAGGGCGGCTCGTTAAGGACAGAAATAGTATTACAAACAGTAGAATGGGATGTGGAAAAGGACTTGGCAATTTGCTTGGTAGTATAGGCGAAATCATCCACAAGCCGCTTCCAGGAGAGAGCGAGTTCGAGCAGGGTAAGGTCCTCGCGCTTCTCATTGAACAGAATTGCGAGCTCGTAGGCTTTACCAGGCGTAATATCGCGAAAAACGGAACAAGGTATACGGTCCCACGGCGGAGCAAAGGAGTGCTTTTGGGCCACCAGGAGAAAGGCCCGATGCGAACGATGCCCGCTGATGATTTCGGGGTAACCGGGCCGGGGGTACCAAATTATGATGGACCCCTTGAAGCCTTGGGTCTCGAAAGTTTGCGCCAGAGATTGCAGCTTTTCGGGGTCAATGTACGTACGAGGCTGATTGGCCATAGGGTGAAGTTGGCGGGGGTCGAGGTACTGCATAAATAGTCGTATAGCAGTCATGGTATATAAAGGTTGTGGAAAGATTTTTGAGGGGGCTAGGTTGTAAACACGCCCACCCTCACAAATTAGTGCCTACCCCCATTTATTTTTAAGTTTTTTGTTATTATAGTAACGATTTTTCAAAAAATACATATATTTATATGGTTTGACGCGAATACGTTATTTGTAGAAGAACAAGTGAGCATGGGTAGTCACTCCCATGCGTGGAGCACCCGGCGACGGGTGTTGGTGTATATGCGAAAGGTTAGGCGTAAAGCTGAAAAGTTCCCAATACTAACAAAGTGTTCATACGACCTACCAGGCAGGAATTGGTGTCCCTGAGAAATCAAACCTTCTAAACTGATGGTAGCGATAGAGAACTCCGTATCCGTAGGTTGGTTGCAGAATCTGGGTAGCAGAAAAAAATCATTTTATATATAAAATGTGGATACCTCTGGCGAAGTTTATTGCGAGGTGAATTATCATGAAGGTATTTGATAAAGACTACAATATATTAAAAAGTAAGGCTGGAAAAGGTCAAAGAGCTACGAAACGACATTTAATGTTCGTTTTTAACGCAGTTACTGAAGATTCAATTAAAGCTTTGGAAGGTAGTGGCGAACTTTTAAGGTTACAAGAGATAAAAGACGAGTTATGCGAAATGAAAGGAAATCCTTTCAACATGAATTTAACACCAGGACATGCCAACGCCAAGGTTAGGTCATGGTGTTTAACATTGGTTACAAGAGGCACAAGAACAGAAGTTGACGGTAAAATCGAATTTCAGCGAATTGACGCTTTTGAAATCGGTGACGCAGTAGTTTATGCGAATCTCCAGGCTATGAGGCATAGGCTAGCCAAGGAGAAATCAGAGAAGAAGAAAGAAGCTATGCAGAAACGTTATGAGGCAATTGCAAAATTGCCAAGGAGGGAAACCTACTATAAAAAGTAGGTAAATTTTGCCACAGGCCACAAAATTTTATATGCGAGGTAATAAAATGAATAGAAAAGAATATAGAGTAATTGAGAGGCTAAAGCGAATAGACGATATGGTTAAGAAATACGCTAATTATAAAGGTTGCAGAACCATTGAGGAGTATTGCGAAATATATAAAGAGGATTACAATGAACTCTTTATTAGAGCCGAAAGCCAATTAAATCATTGGCTATTTGGCCAACATAACTAGGTGTTAAAATGAGAACAACCAAAAAAGAATTGCACGAAAAAGATATTTATGAATTAAAAAGATTACAAGAAATTAAAAGAAATAACACAGAAAAATATATGAAATTTAATTGGACTACAGAACAAAAACTACAATATGCGAGATTTCAAAACATTTTGCATAAATGGACAAATATCGTAAAGCCAAAAGAATTTAATGTTTATGGTTTAGCCGAATGGTTTAATCATAACATTTAATATTTTTTTTTTGAATTTTTATTAATATCTATATATTTTGATATATATATACTTATATATGCGCCGCCGCGCCGACCCCCCTATATCCGACCGCCAATCCTGAGAGAACCGACCGCTTTCCGC
>Ga0272441_10008289_pt1 | contig 16513 bp, 11 predicted proteins | sample SSMProp6N_FD_193582 | JGI IMG/M metagenome (GOLD analysis project Ga0272441, IMG submission 193582) | Marine sediment archaeal communities from Little Sippewissett salt marsh, Falmouth, MA, United States - SSM-Prop-6N | ecosystem: Environmental > Aquatic > Marine > Wetlands > Sediment ... | reverse complement strand
TTAACATTACTCTGATATTTTATAGGTTTCCGCTAATTTTTTCAACCCCTCCCATGTAAGGACGTAAAACATCAGGAATAATAACACTACCGTCTTTTTGCTGATAATTCTCCAATACGGCTACAAGCGTTCTTCCAACCGCCAAACCAGAACCGTTTAAAGTATGAACGTAATTTACTTTTTCATTTTCTTTTGAGCGGTATCTGATATTCGCTCTTCGTGCTTGAAAATCTTCACAATTACTACAGGAAGAGATTTCCCGAAATCTTTTTTGCGAAGGAATCCATACTTCCAAATCATAGGTCTTTGCTGCAGAAAAGCCCATGTCTCCGGTGCAAAGCAAAATGACCCGATAGGGCAACTCCAGCTGTTTTAGTACTTCTTCTGCATTCACAGTTAATGATTCCAATTCATTATATGAATCTTCCGGTTTACATATTTTTACCAATTCTACCTTGTTAAATTGATGTTGCCTGATCAATCCTCTTACATCCTTTCCGTAAGAACCGGCTTCTTTTCGAAAACAGGCAGTATAAGCCGTGAAACACAAAGGTAAATCTTCTTCTTTTAAAATCTCTCCCCTATGAAGATTGGTTAAAGGTACCTCTGCTGTAGGAATCAGGTAAAATCCGTTGGTAGTTTTAAATAAATCGTCTTCAAATTTTGGTAATTGTCCGGTACCTGTCATAGTTTCTCCATTCACTAAAAATGGTGGAAAGATTTCCTGATAACCATGTTTATCCGTATGAAGATCAAGCATAAAATTTGTTAATGCTCTTTCTAATTTTGCACCCATCCCTTTTAGAACTGTAAAACGGGCAGCCGATATCTTTGCCCCCTGTTCGAAATCAAGTATATCCAGAGCTTCTCCGATATCCCAGTGAGGAAGTGGTACAAAATCATATTTTTTAGGTTTTCCCCAGTTCCTGATTTCCGGATTGTCTTTTTCATCCTCCCCGATGGGAACGCTTTCGTGAGGAAGATTAGGTATTTCGAGCAATATATGGTACAATTTTTCTTCCATTTCTTTTATCTGAACATCAAAATCTTTGATTTTCTGGGATACTTTTTTCATCTCTAAAATAATTTCCCTGGCATCCTTTTTTTCTTTTTTTAATCTGCCGATTTCTCCGCTAACCTTATTTCTCTCTTCCTTTAATAGATTCACCCTGGAAATTAATTCCCTTTTATTCCGGTCAAGTTCAATGATTTCATCGATACTTACTATAGAATCCCGTTTTTTTAATCCTGCCCTGATCAATTCCGGATTACTTCGAATCGTTTTTAAGTCTAACATTATTTTTTTCCCCTCTTTATTAAGTGATAAGTGGCTCACTTATTGACTATTGCCCGATTGCCTGATTCCTTGATTGGAATGACAAATTTATATTATTCATACTGAGCTTAAATTATTTACAAGTGAGCTGATTAATTGGTTAACACATAAGCTCACAGTTATATACCGCATCTTTACTAACAACTATTCACCATTCACTAACGACTGATTTTTATCCCTTGATTACTCCCAATGGTTTCATGCGCGCTACTTTTTTGGAAATACCGGTTTGATGCATCACTTCTACGACTTCATTAACATCTTTATAGGCATCAGACATTTCCTCAGCTAATACTCCCCGATTCTCTGCTTTAACAATAATGCCTTTTTCGTTTAATTCTCTTTGAATATTTCTTCCCCTTGCCTGTTTTCTTGCGGACGTTCTGCTTATCACCCTTCCGGCGCCGTGACAGGTTGACCCAAAGGTTTCTTTCATGGCTTTTTCTGTTCCCGCAAGACAATAGGAGCAGCGTCCCATATCTCCGGGGATTAAGACCGGTTGTCCAATTTCCCGATATTTTTTCGGTATTTCGGGGTGAAAGGGAGGGAAAGCCCGTGTAGCTCCTTTTCGATGCACACATAACTTGGTTTTTTGACCGTCTACTATATGTTCCTCTAACTTGGCCATATTGTGAGCCACATCATATACCAGCCTCATCCCCAATTCTCTAGCACTGGCGTGAAATATCTTAGCAAATGCCTCTCTGGTCCAGTGCATGATGCACTGTCGGTTGACCCAGGCATAGTTTGCCGCACAGGACATTGCCGCATAGTAATTTTTACCTTCCGGTGACTGGACAGGTGCACAGGCTAATTGCCTGTCCGGAAGATGGATCGCATATTTATGTACTGCTTTTTGCATACTTGACAAATGATCCGTACAAACCTGATGGCCAAAACCTCTTGAACCGGTGTGAATCATAATTGAAATATTACCTTCCTCCAATCCTAACTCTCCGGCAATGTTTGCATCATAGACCTTTTCGATTAGTTGGATTTCCAAAAAATGATTTCCTGAGCCAAGTGTACCTAATTGCGGTTTACCCCTTTCCAGAGCATGTTGGCTGATCAGGTTGGGATTCGCATCCTTCATATATCCTTCCTCTTCAGTCAAGAGAATATCTTCCTCCCATCCATATCCCCGGTCTACTGCCCATTCAGCTCCTCTTCCTAATAATTTTCTTAATTCATTATAACTAATTTTTATTTTTCCTTTTGAACCAACTCCGGAAGGAATCATTTTGAACAGCTCGTTGATCAGTGATTCAATCCTCGGTTTTACCTCTTTTAGGGTTAAATCAGTTCTGACTAACCGCACCCCACAGTTAATATCAAATCCCACTCCTCCGGGCGAGATGACTCCTTCATCTAAAGTAGTAGCTGCTACTCCCCCAATCGGGAAACCATACCCCCAATGAATGTCCGGCATAGCAAGGGAATGATTGACAATCCCCGGCAAAAAAGCAACATTGGCAACCTGTTCAGGTGCCTGATCCCGGCGAATCATTTCCAACAATTTCGACGAGGCATATATCAATCCGGGAACACGCATACCGGATGCATAATCTTGCGGAATCTCCCAGCGATAATCATCTATTTTATTTAATGGTCCTTTCCAGGATTGTTTCATTTTTTATCCTTCTTTATATGTCAAAAATTACCCGGGCTCTCCAAAGACCGGTTTCACCATCTTTCTCAATAGCCAAATGATGATAAGTCACTGCTTTTATCTCTTTCTTAATTTTAAGTTTCGTTCGATGTATCTTCTTTCCTTCAATATCTGCTTCAATATGATGGCTCGATAATTTTTTTATATTGAATCCTGTTAAAATAACCCATTTTGTTTCACTGATATATAGCAATTCATTTAACCAGGCTACCAGCAAATCCTCCAGGTCTTCCGCATTCAACTTGATTTTCCCGGAAAAATCCTCTCTCGCGATAATACTGCTATTTCCGGTCATAATTGCAAACATGCCTTCTGCCGAATGGATAAATATATCCTGAATGGTTCTTCCATTTATATCAATTCCAATATCTGCAGTGTGATCAATGATTTCATATTTTTTCATAAAAATACTTACCTCTCCAATAAAAAAAGCCCTCATCGCTTAGTAACATTGAATACTAGGGACGAGAGCATGCTCACGTGGTGCCACCCTGGTTTAATAGGAAATTCCTATCCTTTATTGGCAGAATTATATCGCACCGTCTGGTACGTCTCCGGATAATATCATTTCACCGAAAATAGAAAAAGGGTGGAATTCGGTGAGTTAAATTGCTGATTTTCACCAACCATCAGCTCTCTGTATGAAATAACTCTCCTACTATTCCCTTTTGCTCTTTTTGGATATTCTATTGTTGTCAATATTATAGTTTTCCCTTATCGCAAAGTCAATTTTTTATTTGAAATCAATGCTTAATCAATTCTTTTTCTGTCTTGTTCAATTTATTATCACCAATGATAAAGGTATTAGTCGTTGCGAATATTTACTGAATCATTACCGGTCATTAAATAATGATATTTTTTTCAGAAAGATATCAAGCCCTTTTTCGTATAAAAAATATCTTATTTTTTACTCTTATTAACCTTATTATCCGATAAAAAGTGCTCCAATTCTAATTCTATCTCCCTGTGTTAAACAAACGTACAACTGTTTCATAAAAAATAGAAAAGCCTATTGACATTCGACTGACCAGTCAGTAAAATAAAGCTTAGTTTAGAAAATGAGAGGATGAAAGTATTATGATGCAAAAAGTTGCTGACTTTGTCACTAAATATGCCTGGCTATTCGTTATAATAACCATTGCTATCACTATTTTAGCAGGCTCACAATTACAAAAGTTAACCATAGAAGATGATATTACCAAATACATGCCTGAGGATGACCCGGATATTGAATTTTATAATGAAGTTGTGGATAAATTCGGTGGTTCGCAAGCAGAAACAGCAGTGATCTCCCTGGAATATGATGAACTTTTTCAGGTAGAAAATCTAAGAAGCGTAAAAAACATTATCGATGCATTAAATGATACTCTCTATGTAAAATCTGTCACTTCTTTTTTAAATATGCCTGAAATTACAAGCACTGAATTTGGATTGGAAGTCAAAGATTTAGTTGAAATATTCCCGGAAAATAACGAAGAAGCCAAAAAGCTTAAAGATACGCTGCTAAGAAACAATATGGTTAAGGGTAAATTTATATCGGCAGACGGCAACGTCACCCTTTTGGTCATTGAAGTAAAGAAAGGTTATTCGGGAAGCGAACTAAAAAATAACTTAATAAAAATAATTGAACCCCTAAAAGGAGAAGCAACAAAAATATATTATTCCGGTATGCCATTAATGAGTGCGGAAATATCAGAAAGTTCCCGGGGTACCATGGGATTAAGCATTGTTGCCCTTATTGTTATACTTTTTGTCCTTTTCTTCTGCTTTCGAAGTTTCCGTGGAGTCATATTACCCCTTTTCGTCGCTTTTATGTCTTCGATTTGGGTTTTGGGATTAATTGCTTCCACAGGAAGAAATGTCACTATGGTAGTTGCCATCCTACCGGTTATTATGATTTCTCTGGCAACTGCCTATGGAATTCATTTTGTAAGTCGATACTATGAAGAAAGATATCGTTATGAGCCACTTAAAGCAGTCAAAATGACTTTCCGGCATACTTTTGTGCCCATATTAATGAGTGCTTTAACAACTATGGCCGGTTTTATGTCTCTTTCTGCAGCCATCGTAAGGCCCATTACTGAATTTGGCATTTTTTCCACCCTGGGAATATTTTTTGCGTTTATCCTTGCAACTTTTTTCCTGGGTTCTTTTTATAAACTTTTCCCTCCTCCTAAAATACATAAGAAATTTTCTTCCCATTCTAATGATTTAGTCAGCAGATTACTGAAACTCGTTTTTTATTTGGTTTCAGAAAAAAAGAAAATGGTTATTGTTATTATATTGGCCGTAGTTTTAGGAGGAATCGGCTTTGCGACCCAGATCATGCCTGATTCTTCCATTGAATCAAGATTGGGAGAAAAGAGCCAGATTGTAAAAACTTTAAATTATTTCAAAGAAAAATTTGGAGGAGTAGATACGCTTTATATTTACACTGAAGCTGATAATGTTAAAAATCCGTACGTCCTAAGACAGATAAAAAAAATTGAGGATTACTCAAAACGACTCCCTTCACTGGCAGAACCCTCTTCAATCAGCGATTTCTTAATTGATTTGAATGATGCCATGGAAAACAAGAAGATCATCCCGGCAAGCGAACAAAAAATTGATAATCTCTGGTTTTTTGCCCAGGATAATGAATACATTACTTCGATGGTAGGTGATGAGGACAAAGAAACACTGGTATCTGTAAAGGCTAAAGAAATGATGTCAGGTGCAATAGATTTATCTATTGCTAAAATAATAAAATTTATTGATACTATTCCTAAAAAAGTAAGTCAAATAGATCTATCACAATCAGACATAGAAGAACGTAAAAATTATTATCCTTATATTGCGGACGAAATTATTTCCTCTTTACAGGCAAAAGGTATGGAAATAAAGAATATTGACAATTTCAAGAAAGAATTAATTCAATTAGCCGCTCAACCCATTAATGAATTTGAAAGAAAAGACCAGGCGTTTATTTCTGAAATTTTATCTCTGTCTTATTTGGAAATTGAAGACTTAGGCTTAACCAGGGAGGAGATTTCACCTTTACTTGCATCTTATATCCAGAACGAACAAACAGCCGATTTCTTTATAAATGAACTGACAAATCAAATAGAATTACTGGAAGACGATGCTCTATATTTACTGGAAATATTAGAAGAATCCCGTAATATGGCCCGGGAAAGAGAAAAAGTAAAAGTTGCACAATTAATGGCAGAAAATTTTTTAGATAATCAATTAACCGATGAAAATAAGGATATACTATGGTACTTAACTGATAATGTGGCATATGTTCCGGATAGCAAAGGAAATATCGAAATCTCATTCCGACTTAGCGGAACGCCGGTCATTACAGACCGGGTCAACAGCAGCTTATTCAGAGGACAGATAAGAAGTATTGTTTTAGCATTTTTAATGGTATTTGTCATGTTGGTCATTCAATTTAAATCTTTAAAAGTAGGATTCTATTCCATTATCCCTCTTATTTTAACGGTCATTACCGCTGGCGGTGTCATGGGTATGTTCCATATACCATTAAATGTTTCTACTATGATGGTGGCAAGTATCGCCATAGGAGCAGGAATAGATTATACCATACATTTTATATCCCGATATAAAAATGAATTAAAAAGCAAAAAAAGAACAGATGCGCTAAAAACAACTCTAACCGGAACAGGGAGGGCAATTATTTTTAATTCAATATCTATTGCAGCAGGTACGTTTGTGCTTACCCTCTCCAGTATCGGGATGATGGTAGCTTTTGGCCAATTAATTGGAAGTGTTATGTTGGTAAGTGTTATATACACTCTGCTGCTGCTTCCAATATTACTGAATAAAGTTGATTTCAAAATAAAAAAGGAGACAAAATAATGAAAATAAGAAAAATATTTTTTGCTATGATACTTGTTTGTTTGTTTATTCCAGGCGTCATAGCTTACGCTGGAACAGAAACAACGCTTACCGTAGACCAAATTATGGATAAAATGGATGAGACGGAGCCTAATTATACTACGCAAAAAACCATTTCCGAGATGATTCTTATTGATAAGGAAGGGAAGGAAGAAATTAGAGACATGGTCATGTTCTCTCAAAAAGTTGAAAATGATCAAACGAATACACTTGTAAGATTTCTTTCTCCGAAATCAGTAAAAGGGGTGACCCTTCTAAACATCAATGATGGAGAAAAAATATATTTATATATGCCTGCTTATAATAAACCAAGAAGAATTGCCGGATCTTCCAAGAGCGATGAATTTATGGGAACAGGCCTCTCCTATGAAGATATGAGTATGGATTACGAAGATAAGGATTATAAAAAAACACTTTTAGGAGAAACAGAGAAGGAATATATTGTAGAAGTTTTACCGAGTGGAGAAGACTTATCTTATGAGAAAATTATTCTTCATGTGGATAAAAAATATTTTTATGCTAAAGAAGTAGAATTTTATGAAACGATGAATGAATTGACCAAAACCTTAACCATCAACAAGATAAAAATTGACGATAAAGACAAGGTTACGCCGATGGAGATAGAATTTACTGATATAGCAGAAGAAGATAAAACTAAAATAGTCATGAAGGAAATAGAATATGACATCGAATTATCATCCAGCTTCTTTAGTATCAGGACATTATCAAAACCGACTCTTTAAAAACAGTATATAGCATGTAGTATTTAGTATATAGTAAAGAAAAAGAAAGAAAAAATTCAGAAGAAAAATTAATTCGTATTGCGTACGCCTTACACAGTAATAAGTAAATACATTTTTTGTCATTGCGAGGAGTGAATTAAGCCTGCCCCAGCGAAAGCGGGGGAATAATCTCATTAATCGCGGAACGATAGTTTTCTAAAAATTGTTTTGTTCTTGACACAATACTTGGACTTGATACTCAAATAATTAAATAATTGGAGAAAAACATGATTACAAAAAGAAATATATTTTTAATGATATCCATCATCTTGATATTTTCAATGTCTGCTTTTGCTTTAGATTTTTCGGGAAATTTAACTTACACCGGAGAGTATAATCTAAATGATCTAAATTTAAATAATACTTTGAATTTAGATCTCAATTTTGTGCATACTTTTTCCGATAAGCTTTTTGCAGAAGGAGATTTAATCATTAAATATAGCGATAAATCCGTAAATCCTTTCATGGTAATCCCGGAAGAATTATATATCGGTGCCTATGAACTGATTCCTAACTCAGATTTAAAAGCAGGAAAATTGATTGTTAGCTGGGGTTCTGCAGATATGCTAAGTCCTTTAGATAATTTTAATCCACTTCCTCCCGAAATGTCTTTTACGGGTATAAGTCAAAAAATGGGAGTATGGGCAGCTGACCTCACTTATTATTTTGATGATATTACTTATTTGCAAACCATCATTCTTCCCTCTTTTGTTCCTGCTTTTGTACCGGAACAATATGAAGAACAATTATATCTTTCCATGTTCGACCCTCAATTTCAAGCGCAAGGCATAGAAATAGAATCAGTGAATATAACACACACCTTACCGGAAAAACCTGTTTGGGGATTAAAACTGGGCAGAAGTTTCAGCTCCTTTGATGCAGCAATCAGTTATTATAATGGATATTACTTTAACGGTTATCCTGAATCCATAGAACCTATTTTTACAACTTCCGGAACAACATTGAATTTAGGATTAGGTTATCCTAAAAAAAATGTTTTTGGCTTTGAATTTCAGGGAGATTTTCCCGGGATTGAAGGGGCGACTTTAAGAGGGGACTTGGCTTACATCACTCCCCAGCCCTGGCAATTCCAAGGTGAAGACATCTTAAAGGACCCTTACCTGAAAGCTGTCATCGGTGCTGACTATACCACCTCCTTTAACCTGTATTTAAATACCAGTTTCATCTGGGGATTTGTCACTGAAGAAGGGGATCAATGTTCTCCTTATCTTTCCTTAAATGCAAGACAAGAATTAGAAAATAATAAGTTGACTCCCGAATATATAGGCATTATTAGTCTCAAGGATGGCAGTATGATAAATTCTATCGGTGCCAGTTATGATTTCACCGATGACTTTTTCCTTACTTTTTCCTATGTTTTCATTTTAGGGGAACCAACTTCAAAACTAGGCCAAATAGGAAGTGCGGCAGGGCTATATCTAAAAGGAGAGTGGGCGTTTTAATGAAAAAGGGAAATAAAGATAAAAAAGCAAGAATATTTGAAGCTGCCCAGGAAATCTTTTTTAAAAAAAGTTTTTACGAAGCGACCATGGACGAAATTGCTGAAATTTCCGGAATAAAGAAACCGACCATTTATTACTATTTTTCTTCCAAGATAGACCTTGCTTCAAAGCTTTTAGAGATTAATATGGAAAGTATTTTTGGAAAGATTGACGAAATCATTCTTTCAACGGATAATATGAAAGTTCGAATTGAAAGAATTGTAGATTTTTATATAAATCTTCTAGAAAAAAATTCCAAATTTTTTATTATTATCCAAAGAATTGGGTATGATTTTATGCAAAAAGAAGATAGCAAGAAAACAATGAACTTTTTTTTGGAAAAATTATTTGAAAGACAAAAGAAAGCTGGTGATTTATTTGGCGAAGTCATTTTATCTTCAGGAAAAAAAATAAGCGGGAATATATTTTTATATTCCACGATTGCCGCTTTGGGAAGAGTGACTTTTGCAGCAGTATCTCATGGAAAAAAACCGGAAAAAGAACAACTTTTAGCCATTAGAGACATTTTTATTGCTTCTGTTAAATAAATAAATCAATACTGAATAGATAATACTTTGTCTTTTTGCCATTTTTTACTTATCAGCAGAAAATAGTTAAATGTTTTCTGCTGATAAGTAAAACCCTCTTCATTTGTAGATCACAAGAACTCATAGCACACCTTAAAATAATTTACTTTCATTTAATTTAAAAATTTGTTTTACTGCTAAAAGTAAAATGGTGTGTTCTGATATATGGTGCAACGACCGGGCCTACGAATCCCGGTTTGGCATGGCGTTCCCGGGATATCATATCTACACTTTTTAGCAAGTCAACCACACTTGTATTAAATCGCATATTTTTTATCGCACTTGTCAATTTTCCATTCTCAATTAAAAAAGTGCCGTCTTTGGTCATTCCGGTTAGCTCAATTCTCATCGGATTCAGCAGATTAACATAATGAAATCGATTAATGTAAACACCATTTTTTGTATTGCTAATCATATCCTGCAATCTGTCTTCTCCTTGTTTCATAACAATATTAAAAGAAAGAGCTCCTATGGCAGCACTTTCGGGGGGTAAAGTATTTCCCGTACATTTTTTATGGTATTTTAATGCTGTAAGATGGTCATAAACACCATCTACAATAACGCCATTTTTGATCAGGTCAGTTTTTCCTCTGGGATATCCTACAAAATCAAAAGGTATCGGCATAGTAAGCTTCTCAAAGGGATCATCGGATATAGTAATTGATTCGGGAAATATTTTTTTGCCCTGCTTACCTGAGATAAAACTTTTTCCTTCCATAATTAACTTCCCGTCAAAACCCGCATAATCGGTTTCACTTAAAATTTCTGCTAGTGCTTCCGGAGAAAGAATCACCGTATAATCTCCCGGTTCTATCTCCATCTGGTTTACATTTTTTAAAGCGGTTTCTAAAAGTTCATCACCTATCTTTTCGATATTAAGATGATGAATATCGCTACTTATAAAAGAACGGTAAGCAGTTGAATTATCTTTAGAAATAACACTGTTGAAATCTACTTTTGTTTCACGGTTAAAAGCAAAAAGGTCTTCAGAATTTGCTACCACTATGGTCTCTGCTCCGGTTTCAAACGCCCCTGAAGCTTCATAACCTTTTTGATTGGCTTTCTCGACCAGTCGCTTGATTAATCTTGCACGGTCAAAGGGTGTAAATTTTTCAGTTTCTTCAGAATATTTACCTTCTATTTGATAAATCTGGGGCTTTACCTGATGATAGAGATAGTCCAACTCAGGCATTATTCTGCATAATTCTATAGCTCTTTCTATATTTTTTAATAGCACCGATTCATCCAAATTGTTTATTTTTACTACGCTGATTTTATTTTTATCAATCACCTTAAAATTTAGATTTAAATTAGTTTCTGCTACATTCTGATGAATGGTTGATTGGGCAAATCTAGTTAGTCCACTATTTTTTTCCGAAGCGATCATTTCAAAATTAATATTTTTAAAGTCTTTTTTTATCTTTTTAATAAAACTTTTCCAAAAATATATATTCTTCATTTTGAAGCACCTACCTTAATATTCCTGAATCGCGCCGGCGAGGTACCATGGCCTACGTGCATGGTCTGTCCCGGTTGCCCCTTACCACAATTGGGTACGCCCCATATATGCCAATATTTATTATTGCTTATTGCGTCACATGAATGCCAGAATTCCGGCGTAATCCCATGATATACCGCATTTTTGTAGATTCTGCCCAGTCGTCCATTTTTTATTTCGCGGGCTATTTCTGTACTAAATTGAAAATTTAATCTTTTATCATCTATGCTCCAACTTTTATTAAAATCCAGATACAAACCCCTTTTAATATCTGAAAGCAATTCATCGAACTCTAGCTCTCCCGGTAACAAGTTAATATTGGTCATTCTAACCAATGGTATCCTGTTCCAGCTTTCCGCCCTGGCAGTTCCATTGCTTTTTAGCCCCAATTTAAAAGCATCCTCTCTGGAAGTCAGATACCCGGTAAATTTCCCGTTATTTACCAAATAACTTTTACAGGCGGGAACGCCTTCATCGTCATATCCAAAAGAGCCTAATCCTTCCTGAAGTGTGGCATCTGCCGTAATCGTCACCAGAGAACTCCCAAAAGCAAAATGATTCAACTTGTCTAAAGTTAAAAAACTGCCTCCTGCATAGCTTAGTTCTTTTCCAAGTACCCGGTCTAATTCAGCAGCATGTCCACAGGATTCATGTACCTGCAGAGCAAGTTGGTTTCCTCCTAACACAATATCGGTTTCGCCTTCCGGACAGAAAGGAGCAGAAAGAAGTTCGTTTGCTTCCCCTGCAACTCTTTCGGCATTTTCCAATAACGCCATTTTTTCAATAAATTCATAACCGGAAGTAGCATAATCACCGCCGAAGCTTGCAGGGTAGGAGCGAATCTGAAAATCTCCATCTTCTATGGCATAAGCACAAATGCCACCTCCGGACTCATAGAGCGTCTGTTCGATCTCAGAACCTTCGGTCGACAAAAACCATTTATGCGTTTTCCAAAAATCAAGTGAACCTTCCGATTTTTTTACTTTATTTTTTAACATTAAATTTGTTGCTTGAATTAGAAGTTCTATCTTCTCGGTAGAACCTATTTCGAAAGGATCTTTAATAATAGGAGTGATATAACTGGTAATATGCTTATCCTCCGAAGCAAGTTGTATATTCTCTTTTTTTACGATGGCGGAAGCTCTGGCAATTTTTACTGCTTGAGCTGCAGTTTTTAATAAAGCATCTTTTCTTAAATCATTTGTAGAAGCAAATCCCCAGGCACCATTCACCAACACTCTTATTCCTGTCCCTCTATCTTTTGAAATGTTGTAGGCGGAAAGTACTCCGTTTTCTACTTCAATTATTTCTCTATCGATTTCTACGAATCGAATATCGGCATAATCTACTTCTGATTCCAGGTAACCTAAAATGTTTTTCAATGTTTTTTTCATATATATGATCACTTCCTCTTCATCATTTGTCTTAAGTAAATTAGCCTGATACAAAGAAGCTGCGTAAAATAATTACAGAATTAAAAATATTACTTATCAAATATAACTTTATCCACTTCTAGTCACCTAATACTGCAATAACTACTCCGCCTATACCTATATGTACACTCAAAGCCGGAGAAGCTTGGGTGATGATTATGCTTGAGGAACTGAATAAGTTTTTAATCTTCTCATAATACCACTGTGCAAGCTCTGGAGCTGATACATGGGCAATACCGAAACGTGGATTTTTTACATTTTTAGCAAAATTAACTGCTAAATCCAAAGTTTTGCGTACTAATCTTTTTTGACCTATTGTTTTTGCCGCTTCTATAATATATCCGTTATCATCGATGGATATGACCGGTTTTAGATGAATCATCGTTCCCAAGAAACCTTTGGTCCTGCTCAAACGGCCACTCTTCATTAAATACTTTAAAGTAGGTATGCTGCAAAATATTTTTGTATTTTCGGCAATCATTTTTAATCGATCAATAATTTCCCTTGTCTCATATCCTTCTTTAATTAAGCGAGCTGCTTCAATCAGCATTAAACCTAATGCGATGGTCGTTGTTTTACTATCAACCGTAAATATTTTTTTATGATAATTTGAATTTTTAGCACCAACGCGAGATGCCTGTATTGTCCCGCTCAATTTTTCCGAAAGATGCAATGAGATAATGGAGTCATGTTGATCCGCAATTTTATTATACATTTCTTCAAAAGATGCAGGAGGAGGTTGTGAAGTAGATAATCTTTTATTTGATGTCTGTAAAAGCCGGCTAAAATCATCAGGCTTTATTTCTACCTTGTCTAAATAACTTTCTTTTCCCACTTGTATAACTATGGGCACAACATGAATATGATGCTCTTTAATGATTTCCGGTGGAAGGTCACAGGTTGAATCTGTCACCAATCCAATATTGGAAGGTTGGGCATGCTTTTTATTTTGTTGTTTTTGTTGAAACATATCATCTATTTTTATTTGATCAACTGTTCCGAATTCAGACAGACAGGAAAAGACCGCTTTCGGAAAATCAGTATGTATATGTATATGTGCTTTATCTTTAGAGCCGGCAACAATTAAGGAATCTCCGAACGGAGATAATTTACTACGAATTGCATCCCGGTTTAAGTTCACTCCTTCAACCAGGCATTCAGAGCAAAATTGAAAATTTATCTCCGGTTCTATTTCGGCGATATTATATTTCTTTATCTGCTTCATTGAAGAATCAATCGATGTCAAAGATTTGATTTTCCCAGATTCAATATAATGCACAATTGCTTCTATTAAATTGACAAAGCCTTGTGCTCCAGCATCTACCACACCCGCTTTTTTTAAAACGGCCAGCTTATTGGGTGTTTCAGCTAAAGATTCCCGGGCTCTAGCCAGTGATTTTTTAAAAAGCTCGGCAAAATCGGATGTGTCAAGAGAATACTTGCTTAGATAATTAGCCCAATCTTTCATGACTGTAATAATAGTACCTTCCTGAGGATTGGAAATTGCTTCCCTGGCTTGTTCAGCTGCCTTAAGCGCAGCATATGCAAAAGCCCTGGTCGATAATCGAATTTTACCGTGGGTAGCTTCAGCTAAACCTTGAAAATATTGGGCTAATATTGCTCCCGAGTTTCCTCGGGCACCTTTTAATGCTGAATCGGCTACAACTGAACTAATCTCTGCAAAAGAGGAATCTTTACATTTTTTTACACCCTCCATAATACTGTTCATTGTAATTGACATATTCGTTCCGGTATCCCCGTCCGCTACCGGAAAAACATTGATTTCGTTTAGATAATTTTCCATTTGATTAATTCGACGGGAAGAATGAATCATAAAACGTTTAAATCGAATGCCATTTAAATACCTTATTTGGATTTTCATTTTAAATTAACTCCGAATTTTTAATTTATAGATAGATGGATTATATTCTCTGTAGTTTTATTTTTATAAAATAAAACTACAAAATAGATTATAGTTCCAGTCTAATGATTTCTACATTTTTTGCAATATCTCCTTTAGGGATAATAGTAATTATTTATTTATGCCCTAAGTAATTAAAAAAATATTAATCAATATCTTACTTTTTTTCTTTTACGCTTTATACCAATTCCTTAAAATGCTTAAAGCCCTTAATGTAATCCATTTACTTGGTTTTCCTTTTTGCTCGATATTAGTTATGAATCGACCATTAAAAGAATTTTTTAAAATCCATTTCCCCTGGTCATTTTGTTGAGAAATGACCTCTTCTATTGCTTCCTGCATACGAACATCTTTCGTGCCAAGTTTCATCAATATTATCAATATTTCCAAAATATCTGTCTGGTACATCAGGGGAAATCCAAAACGCAGCCACCCGGGCCTGGATATTTTTCCCAAATGATGGCTTTTTTTATAAATATGATGTTCTAAAAAATATTCTACTCCCGTTTTAATGGTTACGTTGATTGCTTTACTTCTTTTATCCGGAGGAATTTCTGATAAAGCTTTTAAAGATTTAACAACCCCCATATGGCAAGTATGCTTTCCCCAGCAGGGTTCTGCCTTATCATAAGGCCAGCCGATCGGCTTTTTAGCAATACCATCATCAAAACGCTGATAACGGATAATCCATTCAATCGCTTTTTGCAATCTATTGTCTTTTAAATATCCAAAGCGGATTAAACTGAAGACCATGTTGCCGCTTAAACAGGGAATCACTCCGCTGTGCCTTCCGCCACCTAGTTTCTTGTTGGGCCATACAGAAAAGCCACCGCTTTCTTTATCCTGAGCTTGATGTAAAATGAATTCACAGGCCTTTTTAATCCTATTATCTTTCTTATCTGCCCCTAATTCAGCCAAAATAATAATCTGCCATACAGTGCCAATATATTTTTCAGTATAATATTTATCCCTTTCTCCCCAAAAGCCTTCCTCGTTTTGCCGGGATAATATTTTAACCACCGGATTTTGCAACATGATATTCTTTCTCGCTCGGAGAACGTTTGGAGAATCTTCTGCCTCACCTAAAAGTCCGGTCAGCGTATAATAACGAACAGCAGCATTGTCTTCCTGTAATAACCAGTTTAATACATCTTTTTTTAAAAAATCGGTCCATTTTTTCATTTTAACCCCATACCGTAATATATAATCCCAATCCATTCATGGAGAGCCCTCATATTATGTTCGAAGGAAAATATATTTGGGAAAAAAGCTACAAAATAAGGTAAACCTTCAAAAATATAATTCACCGGAGCAGGAATTATATTTATTCCCTGATTTTGGAATAATTGTACGGAGCGTTTCATATGTAGAGCACTGGTCACTAAAATAATCTCTTGGTAATTCTTTTCTTTTAATTTTTCTAGAGTATAAATGGCATTTTCCAGGGTGGTCCTGGAATCTTCCTCAAGAATTACTTTATCCGGCTCTACTCCCCAGGATATCAATACTTCTTTCATGACTTTGGCAATGGAAACACTACCATGACTTCCCAGGGTCATCCCTCCGCTAAGCCAAATATCTACCTGATAATCTTGGTAGACTTTTAAACCTCCATATAATCTCGCAAGAGTAATCTCTCCAATTTCTGCCCCATATGCACCCGCTGCCGGAGAATTTTCGACCATCCCGCCTGCCAAAATAACGATTGCGTTTTTTTTCAGAGGATCCCGAATGACAAATTCATTTCGATGATTTAACGGAAGATAAGCATTTTCCAGAGGTCTCAATAACAACCATTCACCAAACCAGGAACTAAAAATATATGATAAAAGCAAAAATAAGAAAGTCAGCCACACAGCAGCTTTTCTTCTTTTTAACAAGAATA
>Ga0272441_10008288_pt1 | contig 16515 bp, 19 predicted proteins | sample SSMProp6N_FD_193582 | JGI IMG/M metagenome (GOLD analysis project Ga0272441, IMG submission 193582) | Marine sediment archaeal communities from Little Sippewissett salt marsh, Falmouth, MA, United States - SSM-Prop-6N | ecosystem: Environmental > Aquatic > Marine > Wetlands > Sediment ... | reverse complement strand
TTTTAGTCTAAATAATTTTAAAATTCTACTATTTTTCTTCGTGCACTTCGTGGTGATAAAACCGACCCACAGAGAGCGAAAAATAACTTCAAAGGCTAATCCGGCAGACGCTCAAGGACTTTTGAGATCAAGGTGGTGAGGGCGGGGGCTATTTTCTCGGCTACCGCCACCACCTGCTCTCCGGTGAGGGGTTCCAGCACCGGGTGAAAGCATTCATCGGAAATACCGGAAAAGGCCAGCACCCGCATATCGCAGTGGGCGGCTGTGATCGACTCCGGAATAACCGACATGCCCACCGCGTCGGCGCCCATGAACTGGAACGAACGGTACTCGGCGGCGGTTTCAAAGTTGGGGCCGGAAACAGCGACCAGAACCCCGGGATGAAGATCGACAGCATTGCGCCGGGCGATTTCCAGCGCCAGTTCTACCAGCTCGGGGCTGTAAACCCGGCCCAGATCGGGGAAGCGGGGTCCCATCTCCTCCAGGTTGGATCCGGTGAGGGGGTTGCCGCCCAGCAGGTTAATGTGATCCGTTATCACCATGACCGATCCGGAGGGAAGCGACGGATTGAGGCTGCCGGCCGCGTTGGTGGTGATCAGGGTACCGCAGCCCGCGAGTCTCATCACCCGGACCGGAAAGGCCACCTGCTGCAGGGAATAACCCTCATAATAATGGAAGCGGCCCTGCAAAGCCATTATCCTGCACCCGGACCATTTTCCCCAGATCAGGCGGCCGGCATGGCCCAGAGCGGTGGAGACGGGGAAATGGGGAATTTCACTGAAATCTACGCTTCCGTCCTGCTCGATCGATTCAACGAGATTGCCCAGACCCGTTCCCAGAATCAAGCCCACCCGGGGAGCAGATTTCATCAGGGAGGTTAAGAAATCCGCCGTTTCCTTCAGGTTAGACCAGAGATTTTTCATGGAGCTTCCTCCAGAGATCTTTTTGGTTGATTCCGGACACGGCGATACGTTTGCGAGAAGTGGTTTCTCCTTTTTCAATTTTCACCGAGCTTTTCGGTACGTTCAGACTCTTGCTTATGAGTTTTATCACATCCCGGTTCGCCTTCCCGCCTACGGGAGGAGCGGTGACTTCAGCTTTCAACACCCCCCCTTTGATTTTTAGTAACCGTTGGCGCCCGGAGGCCGGGCGCACTTTCAGCTGAAAGCTTATTCCGGCACGGGTCTCCAGTATGTTCAGGGCTTTCATACGGGTGGAAGCGAACGATAGATCCCCTCCACGATTAACAAGAGGAACCGTCTCACCACTACCAGAAGAAAAATGGCCACCAGGGGAGTAAAATCCCAGTTTTCAATTCTCAGATTCAACCTCCTCAGCGGTCTCAAAAACGGTTCGGTGGCAAAATACAGCGGATCGACCGGCCCGGAAGCGACACCGAAAATATTCAGCCAGGACAGGATAACTCGGATGATGATCAGAATCATGAAAAGCTTCAGCAGGTTGACCAGAAAAACCGCCGCGCACAGAGCCGACCGGAAAAAAACTAATCCCGGCGAAGGCAACAGACCGACTTTTCCCCAGGCCGACCAGAGAAGCGATAAGGCCAGGGAGAAGAGCAGAAAACAAATGGCGAGGGGGGTGAACCTGCCCCCCCCTATTCTTGAAAATGGCCTGAGCAGCTCTCTGACCAGTCGCGAGATTTGATCGGAAAAATCGACGGCGGGGGAAAAAAGAACGATTAATAGCAGAAAGGCAGAAAAACGGTAAATAAAAATCAGATAGAAAGTCAGGCTTTTCGCCAGTCCCCAGAAACGGAAAGAAACGTCAAACTTCCAGTTCCAGCCGGTCATCCCCATCTCCAGGATCCGTTCCGCGTGGCCGTAACCGTTGTAGATGAACCCCTGAAGCATGACCAGGATGAATATGGCGAAAAGGGGTGACATCCTCCTGGCGCTCCTCGGCAACGCCCTCCCGATGAAATTAAGAACCGGATCGGTGAATTTAACCGTCAACTGAAAAAACCGGTTGAAAGCCATCTGTCCGCTGTCGGAAATCATCAGCCGGACGAGAAAGAGGATGAAATATATCTGGAATAATAGCTCTATTATAACCATTGGAACATAGCCCCGGCACAACTGATATATTTTCCCCTCGGATTGAGACCACCACGGATTATAATATTCATGGATATCGGGGTCACCGGGATATCAGGAGGATAGGATATCGGGGTACCGGGATATCAGGCCGCCTTATTTCCTGATAGCCGGTTACCCTATCCCCCCGATCACCTGATTTCCTGATAACCTCAAAGAAGCATCCGTGGTCGCCTCAGTCCGCGGGGCAATAATTTAATAATTCCGGCACGGCCGGTGATTTTCTCAGTTCAGATTTCCTTCTCCATCTCCCGGCTCCGCCGGCGGGCCGCCCGGGCGGCCTCCTTGATCAGGGCGGCAAAGCCTTTCTTCCGCAAGACCCGGAGCGCCGCTTCGGTGGTGCCTCCAGGAGAGGTCACTTTTTGTCTCAGAGCGGCGGGATCATCGCCGGTCCGCTCCAGAAGTTTCACCGAGCCGATGACCGTTTCTTTCGCAAGTGTTCGGGATAGTTTTTCTTCCATTCCCAGCTTCCGTGCCGCTTCGGACAGGGCCTCGATGAAAAAATAAAGATAGGCCGGACCGCTCCCGCTGATCGCGGTTACCGCGTTCATCATACTCTCCGGCAAAACCAGCACTTTTCCCACCCCTTTCATAATTCTCTTTGCTTCTTCCAAATGTTTCCGGCGGGCGGTGCTTCCCCCGCACATCACCGCCACCCCGGCCTGGACCAGTGCCGGGGTATTGGGCATGACCCGGATCACCGCCACCTTTCGACCGAGCTGTTTCTGCAGCCAGGAGGTGGAAATCCCGGCCATAATCGAGATTATCAGCTGCTCCTCGCCGAGCACGGGAGCGATCTCTTCCGCGACCTTCCTGGCTTCCTGCGGCTTAATGGAAAGAATAACGATTGGGGCGAACTTGACCGCTTTCTTATTATCGGATGTCACCCTGATTTTTAATTCGCTCTCGAGCTCTCGCCTCCTTCCGGCCCGGGGTTCGCTGGCCATGATATTTCCGGCCGGGAAAAGCCCGGTGGCCAGAATGCCCCGGATCAGGCTCTCTCCCATGTTTCCGGCCCCAATAACGGAAATTTTTTTATTCATTGTTTTTTAATCTCCCTTCAACAATTTCGATCCGGAAAACACCCGACTCTCTGCCGGACGTGATCTTATCGGAATCAGGTCCCGGAGATCATGGAACCGAAGAACACTATAACTGAATCGCCGGCGAAATCCAGCAGATTTCATGGAATGAATCCTGCCCCCGGGCAAAATCAGCCTTCAGCAAACACCGCAGGCCCGGCAGAAAGCGGTCCGGCACGGACCGGTGGTCATTCCCGTTTTCGATCTTTGATATTCCTCCCAGAGATAATCCGGCTCGACCCCGCTGTCCACCACCAGCCAGGGAAAAAATTTATCCTTATTTTCTTTTTCGATAAGAAAATCAGCTCGGCTCCGGCTCCGCAGTCTCTCTTCCTCGATTTCCCGGGACATCCTTCGATCTCCCCGGCTCAGGGCTGCCTGCTGGACGGCCCGGCGGGCGCTGCCGGTCCGGGTTTTCACTCTCCGGAGCTTGGCCAGTTCCGATTTAAGATACCCGAGTTTAGCTTTCAGAGAATCGTAGCTGTCCAGAGCCGCCCACTGGAACGGAGTGTGCGGCTTGGGTATAAAAGGGGAAACGGAAACCGCGAGCGGAAGAATCCGTTCCAGCCGGCGCGACAGGCTGACGATTCCCTCGATATCTTTTTTGGTTTCCCCCGGCAATCCCACCAGAAAATAAAGCTTGACCCGGGATAAACCCGCCCGGCGCGCCTCCTCCATGACCGCGGCCATTGATTCTTCGGGTATATCCTTGTTGATTTTCTTGCGCAGGCGCGCGGAACCGGCTTCCGGAGCGATGGTGATCTCGTTCTGACCGCCGGCGGCCAGAGTTCGCAGCAATTGGCCGGAAACCGATTCGATTCTCAGGGAGGAAATCGAAGGCGAAAACCCTTCTTCGATCAGGGCCGAAAGGAGAGCTTCGAAAGCGGGGTGGTCCGAAGGCGACGGGGAGACTAATCCCAACCGCCGACTTCCCGCTGAAATCTGTTTCGCCTTAGCCAGAACCGCCGGGGCCGGAATGTTTCTCGGCGGGCGGTAGAGATAACCGGCCGCGCAGAATCGGCACTGTCGGGTACAGCCCCGGCCGATCTCGATCAGACCCCGCCGGCCGAAGACGGTGTTGGGGGTGAGGTAGCGGGAAGCGGCGGGAGATACTCCCGGATCCGGGATCCAGCTTCTCCGCACCGGGAAGGGCACGCCTCCTTCCGGGATCAGAGCCGAGAAACGCCCATCGCCATCGTAGCGGCTCCGATAAAAGCGGGGAACATAAACTCCGTCCATTGCCGCCAGGCTCTTCAAAACTTCCCGCCGGTCAGCCGAGCGGAGCTCATTGAGACGCTCGAGAACGGAAGGAAGAATTTCCTCCGCTTCCCCGATTAACACGGCATCAACCAGCTCGGCGATCGGCTCGGGGTTGATCGCCATTGCGATTCCCCCGGCGATGATCAGGGGTTGATTTTCCCGCCGATCCCGGCTTCTCGGCGGGATTTTTGCCTCTCGAAAAATACGGGGAAGGTTGAGAAAATCAACCTCGTAAGATATTGAAAAACCGATCACGTCAAAACTGGAAAACGTCCGTCGCTTTTCCAGGCTCCGGTCATATCCTAGAAACGCCCTTTCCGCGTACCAGCCGGGGACGGAATCAACCAGCGAAAGAATGGCGTGGAAACCGAGGTTGCTCATCCCCAGATAATAGGAATTCGGATACACCAGCAAAAAGGAGCCGGGGGCTTCGACTTTTTTCCCGCCCAGCGCAACCTCGGACCTTATTTCCGAAGCAACAAACTTTTTCATGAAAGCTTATCAATTCTTTTGAATCTGATTTGCTTGATTTCTCCGATTACTCTTATTCCAGGTTTATCAGGCGCCAATAAATTAAAGAGCCGGGAAAATTATTCCCGGCTAAAACACAACGACACAACCTACTTTCTTAAATGGAATGACCAGCTCAAAGCGGGGGGATTTTCTTTCCCCCTCTGCTCATACCTTCACCATGGATTTGTTCTTCAGATACTTGCGGATGCGGGTGCGATCGGAGATATTGATATCGGTGAAATACAGAGCTACTTCATAACGCTCCCCCGCTTTCTCTTTCTCGCATTTCACCACCACTCCGGAACAGCGGATGCCTTTACTCCGTGACCTGGAAGAGGCCTGATCCGGAATGATCACGTTTATTTCCACTTCTCGAAAGGTGGGAATGTAGGTATCCGACTTACAAAAAATGCCGTTGGCGGACAGGTCGGCCACCCCGGTCATGATCGCTTCGTTCTTGCGGGAGGAAGGTGAGAGCTTGCGGGAAATAAATGCGTCCAATTCCTGTCGATCTTTATTCGACATCTTTCCGAAGTTAAATGCTAACAGGTAATCCGTCGGGCCCGACCGGCCGGGCGGTTCCGTTCTAACCACCTTGGCCCGGCAAATAACCGGGATATCGGAAGCGGGGCTTCCAGCGGCCGGCAAAATTAAATCTATTTTAACCGGGGTTGAAATCGGCAGCGGCACCGGGGAACTGCAGGCCAACCCGCCCAGGCTGACGTTAAAACTTGTTCCCCGGTACGTTTTGCCTCCGGCCGATATCTTTACCGGGAAACGTTCAGACACCCGCGGATTCGCTCTCCTCTCTTTTCCTGACCCGCGCCGTTTTCCCATAATTTACCTTCGATTCATGACTTTTCTAAATTTCAAGCGGGAGGTCGCCTAAGCAAACGTTATTAAATGTTAACATTATTATCTTAGTTTGTCAATGCCGAGTCCGGAAAAAGCATCGTTTCCTTCATTCTTTTTTCGGCGGCCTGACGTTGGCCAATATGATCCCGACGATTAAAATTAAAATGCTCACCCCCAGGGCCGGTCCGGAGCGCGGTCCGAGGGTGATATGGGACTCCTGTTTAATCATTACATCATAACCGTAGACGAAAATCGCCGCTATTATCCCGACCACGATACAAATGACTCCCAGAGTTTTCATGCTCTCCCCTCCTTTATTTTGCCGATGAGTTTTAAGCTTTCCTACGGTGACATCGATGAACTATAGCAGAACCCTGCTCAGACTTCAATTGCTTCACTCCGGATTCACTGCAGTGTCCTTTCACTCCGGTAACGGTTCCAGCACCACCCGGCATTCCCATTTGCTCCCCCCATCGAGATCTATCTCCGCTGCCACCGCCTGGCTTTGATAATCCTCTTTTTTAATAATCAGGGGCGGGACCGCCAGGCTTCCCTTTTTTTTGTCTTCCTTGGTGGCGGTGAAGCAAAGGAGGCGGGGGGTTTTACCGAGATAATAATCCCCTTTCCATATCTCGGCTTCCGTCGGTTCACTGACCACGAGCAGGTAACAGTCCTGGTGGTATTCGGCGCAACCTCCGAAAAGGCCGGCGGCGATTGCCATAATGATAATAACGGATACTTGCTTTTTCATTTATTTCTATGCACTCCCGGTCAAACGGGGGTAAACGGGCAAAAGGGAGGCCGGGACCGAAACCGCCCTCTTTTCCAGCATCGATTTCAGCTGGAGGGAATTGCAAACCGCCTGCCCCCGATAATGGTTATTAGCGATCACGTACACCTGAGGGGCTTCTTTCTTCAACAGATCGATCCGCTGACGCCATTCTTCCAGTTCCGGTCCTGAGTAGAGATAGTTGTAGCGGTCGTCACGACCGGCATTTTTTCTGAACCAATCGCGGACGTTACGTCCGTGAAGCCGAACATAAGCCACCGGCGAGGTCACCCGTGAAGTCGGAGGTTGAGAATAAGATATCCGGGGCTGATCTATATTGCAGAAGCCCACCTCGATATCCCGGAGAAAGTCAAATGTCTCCGGGCGGTCCCAGGAACGGTGCCTGATCTCAAGAACCAGGGGCAGAGCGGAGAACGTTCTCCGTAAAGCATACAGGTAATCGAGGTTCTCTCGCGAATAATGGAAAGAATAAGGAAACTGCATCAGGATCGCGCCCAGGCGTCCGGAATCGATCAGGGGTTCCATCCCTCTCTTCCACTGTTGCTCTTCTTGAGGTTTGAGTTCATCCCTTTCGTGGGTGAATTTCCGGTAAAGTTTAACGGTGAAGCGGAAATCGCTGTTGCCGGAGGTTCTTTTCACCCAGCGGTAACTGTTGCGGGGATGGGGCGGACGATAGAAAGTCGAGTTGATTTCTATAGTGTCGAAGTACCGAGCCAGGTAGGTGAGCGGGTCGAATCCTTCCGGCTCCGGGTCGGGATAAACCACCCCTTTCCAGTCGGGATACGACCATCCCGCCGGGCCGATTCTCACTTTGCATTTCGATTTTCTCTTATTCAGGACATTCAATTTATTCCGGCCTATTTGCAATGGATACTACTCAAAAAATTCTAAATCCGAATATCTAAAATAAACTTCTCCCCCACTTTTAAACCCAGTTTTTCGGCGGCGCTGCCACCGTTGACCGCAAGTTCCAGGTTGCCGCAGCTGCCCCGGATGGCGAGCGGCCGGCCTTTTTCAACCAGGGAATAGCTCGTAACCAGCGGGAGGATGAAGCGCCGTTTGGAAACGGTGAGCTGGAGCGTTTTCACTCCGGACAGATCGACTGATTCTTCCCACCTGCGAAAGTAAATAGAAGTAATGAGATTTCCGAAGTGATCGGCGAAAACCACTTCGGCCGCCCACCGTTTCTCATTCACTCTCTTCATCCCCGGAAGCGGAAAAACAATCGGGTTACTTAACTCGTCGCCGAGCTCGGAGGGGGGCAAACCGTTTGCCAGGCTGGCCGCTACCGGGGCGAAAACATCCCTTCCGTGGAAGGTGAAGCTCACCTCGTTTAAAAATAGATCTCGGCGTATCACCCGGCGCACCGTCTTTTCTTTTATCTCATGAAGAAGATATGACAGCACACCGTTATCCGGAGCGAGAAATACCTGTCCCTCCCCCTCCATCACCGCGACCTCCCGTTGGGCTCCGACGCCGGGATCGACCACCACCAGGTGAACCGTGCCCTCGGGGAAAAAGGGATAAACGCATTTCAGAATCCAGGCGGCGTGTTTGACGTCACCCGGAGGAACCCGGTGGGTCACGTCGATCAATCTGCAGGAGGGTGCCCGTTCCGCGATAACCCCCTTCATGCTCGCCACGAACCAGTCCCGATCCCCGAAATCAGTCAGCAGTGTGATTATCGCTTTATGATTACCCTTCATGCTATTCACCCGAGCTCGGATTCTTTCCGCTTCCCTTCCCCGGCTCCGATCTTTCCGGACGATGTTATCTTATTGATTTTTAAGGCCCAATGCAAAAATTATTCCCATTTTTCCATGACCGCCGCGAAATATCCGTCCCCGCCATCCTCTACCGGCAACCTGAACTCGTCCTTGATTAGGACGAAGCCCGGTTTGATCTTCAAAAACTTTTTTACCACCTCTTCGTTTTCTTCTCCTTCCAGCGAACAGGTGCTGTAGACGACTTTGCCTCCCGTCCTCAAAAAACCGGCGGCGGCGATAAGGAGCTCCAAACCCCGCGCCGCCAAACGACCGATGTCGCCTTCATCGATTCTCCAGCGGGCATCGACCCTTCTCCGTAGAACCCCGGTATTGGAACAGGGGACATCGAGGAGTATTTTATCAGCCGAAAAATTTTTCAGGCGCGCCGCTTCTTTCAGCAGGTTCAACTTTATTATTTCCGCCCCGGTGACACCGAGACGGGCAAAATTTTCCCGCAGAAGCTTCAATCTTTCTCCGGAGGAGTCAGCCGCCAGCAGTTTTCCCCGGCCTTTCATTTTTTCGGCGATGAAGCATGCCTTCCCGCCGGGAGCGGCGCAGAAGTCAGCCACCGACTCTCCCGGGCGGGGATCCAGCAACTCCACCACCGCCAGTGAGGAAACATCCTGGACCTGCAGGTATCCCGCCCGAAAAGACGGCAGGGAAGAGATCGGGGCCCGGGGATTGATCGTCAGTACATTGGTACGGTTTTTATACATAGAAAACGTCACCCCTTCTTTTTTCAATTTTTTTGCCAGTTCTTCCGTTTCTATCCGGCATCGATTCACCCTGATGAAAATCGGGGGCGGGGCGTTGTCGGACCGGCAGAGGTTGGCGACCGCTTCGGGATCCCACCGCTTCAGCCAGCGTCGTATCAGCCATTCCGGATGGGAGTGAACCACTGATAAATAACGGATGTTATCATCCGGGGAAGGAAACGGTAATGTATCCCGGCGCTTGAGCATTTTTCTCAGCAGGGCATTGATATAAGCCCGTTCCGGAGAGGAAAGATCCTCCCGGGCCAGTTCCCCCGCCTGATGAAGCACGGCGTGCGGGGGGACCTTTTCCAGATAAAGCAGCTGAAAAATCGACAGTCTTAAGATCTGGCGGAGGATGCTTCCGGAGGGCGGTCTCCTCATCGGGGAGAAAGAATCGATCAGCCAGTCCAGAGTTTTTTTCCTCCGGATGACTCCGTTTACCACGTTGGTTATGAAAGCCCGTTCGCGGGCGGGAAAAGAAGATTCGCAGAGGGCGGCTTCGAGAAGATTCCGGGCGAATATATTTCCTTTTTCCCATCGCCGGAGAAGATCGACCGCCAGCCGCCGGGGGGAACTTTCCGGAAAATGATTCATCGGCGGAGAAAATAGTCGAGGGCTTGTTCTACCTCCGCCAGGGCGACCCGGGTATCCTGGCAGGGCCCGTGCGGGCGCCGGATCGCGATCGCCAGAACCGGCTTTCTGCCGCTCCGCAACAAACCGCTGACCAGCTCAAGCTCGCAGGCCGCCGCCACCACCGCACGGACATCCTTCCGCCTCAGCAGCTCCAGCGCCCGCGCTCCCCCGGTAACAAACGCCAGCTGGACCCCCCGGTCGAGGGCCAGCTTTACCAGGGAAGCCACATCACACTCACCGCACTGGCGGCAGAGAAACGGGTCCTTGACGATTTTCTGCACGCAGTCGCTTTTCTGGAGGCAACGGGGGCAGAGCAGAAGAACCTGGCTCGGTTCCAGATCGAATTTTTTCCTCCGGGTCAGCCAGTTATTTAATCTGATCAGTGCCTTTTTCAATCCCAACGTCACCCTCGAGCGGAATTCATCATTTCCCCCGCCCGCAGGCGGTGGCCCCGAAGGAATTCAGCGGCCGACATCTTCCTGCCCCCCTCAAGCTGGAGACTCAAAATCCCGATCGCTCCCTCCCCGGCGGCGATGACCAGGCGGTCCCCGGAAGCCTCAAGAATTTCCCCCGGATCGCCTCCCGCATCCTCCAGCACGGCGGCTTTGATAATTTTGAGCATCCTTACGCCTTTCTTGCCGGAAATGAAGGTGTATGCCCCGGGCCAGGGGTTGAGCCCCCGGACGAGATTATAAATATCGGAGGCCGGCTGTTTCCAGTTGAGGTGACCGTTTTCTTTGGAGAGTTTGGGGGCCGCCGTCGCTTCGTTTTCATCCTGGGGCCGGGGCCGGGTTTGATCCCCTTCAATTTGCCGCACCACCCCCAGCAGGAGCTCGGCGCCTTTCCGGGCCAGCTTCCGGGAAAGAGCCGGGAGGTCGTCATCGGGAGCGATCGCCACCGTTTCCTGGGCCAGAATGTCGCCGGCATCCATTTCACCGGATAAATAATGAACGGTCACCCCGCTGATCTCATCACCCCTGATCAGCGCCCAGGCGATGGGAGCCGCTCCCCGATACCGGGGCAGAAGCGAAGGGTGGAGATTGATGCCCCCGCGGGGAACGCTCTCGAGAAGGACGGCCGGGATATAGCGGCCGAACGCGGCCGAGACGATTAAATCGGGGGCCAGATTCCGGAGCCGGTGAAAGAAATCGGATCCCGACAGCTTTTGCGGCTGCCAGATATCCAGGCCCAGCTTTCGGGCGCGGTCCTTAACCGGCGGGGCGATTAATCTTCGGCCCCGCCCTCCGGGGCGATCCGGCGCGGTCAGCACCGCCACGATCTCCTGGCCGGAACGGTGAAGCGATTCCAGGCTGGGAACGGAAAAAAGCGGCGTGCCCATGAACAGAATCTTCATAAACTATATTTGTTCTCTTACAGACAGTGCGGCTAACTAAACGTAAAATATACGTATTTTTAACCACAAGACACGAAGGTCACGAAGAAAAACAATAATATTACTAACTTCGTGTTCGGAGTCTACCCCGCCTCTGCCCCGAAGTCTTAATCGGGGTTTATCGGGGTGACTTCGTGGTGATAAATCTAATCAACCGAAACGCAAGAAAAGCTACTTTCATCACCGGGCAGCGGAGGTTAGCCGGCCGTTGAGCGAAATCATATCGCCGGCCTCGACTCCGTTTCGGTCGAACCATTCTTGATTCATTTCCAAAGCGTAGCGGTACGGACGCGGGCTGTGGTAGAGTTTGTTTTCATTCAGCGGTTCCATTTCTGCGATCCGGATTATCCGCCCTTCCCGGTCCAAAAAAGCGATGGAGAGGGGTAGAAACGTCTCTTTCATCCAGAACGGGTGCCGAACGTCCCGGGGAAAAACGAACAGCATCCCCGCGTCTTTTCCAAGCTCCCGCCGGAACTTCAATCCCCGGAAGCGCGCCTCGGCCGTTAATGCCAGCTCCACCCTGATTTCTTTCCCTTTGATCCCGATCACCGCGCTTCTGAAATCGCCTTCTTTTTCCCCGCAGCCGGCGCCGGAAAGCAACGACGTCAGAACCGCTCCGAAAAGAAAGCAGCACAGTTTATCACGGGTGTTCTTCAGGAAAATGTCTCCCCGGAAAAAGTGCCGGGCCGTTAGCGCTGCCTTAACCTAGTTCAGCCGGCAGCAATTCTTCGTCGCCCCGCCCACATAAACCGCGTAAACGATCAGGTAGATCAAGGGGAAAAATCCGATCTTCAATCCGCTCAGATCAACCGCCAGGCCGAGGATCACCACCGGGGTCAGAGCGTAAAGACAGAGGATGAAAACCCGCCGGAAAGGTATCCGGCATTTCATGAGCATGAGCGTCACGGCGGCGATCAAGCAGCCGAAAAGAATCTGGAGCAGCTTGGCGATAAAGTAACGCACAAAATTGAATACGATCAGGAGCGGAGCCAGGGCCCAGGCCAGCACCTTTCGCCAGCGATTCAAAGCCTTTTCGTTGATGACCACCGATTTCACGTTCCGGACGCTGAAATTCACCGGAGGGGCGGGTCCGAGCTTGAAATAAACGGTCTGGGGGGTGAGGATGAAACCCTCCGCCGACGGAGGGAAAGCGACGGCATCGCCGCTGAGATCCACCTGAAAAATGAAGCTCCCGAAATCAGCGTTCTTTCCGATCAAATCGGCCGCTTCCGGATTCATTTCGGAACCGCGCGAAGTAATCTTTTCCAGTACCTCGCCTTCGGTCAATTCTTCTCTGGAATCCCCGAAAACCCCCTCCACCCAGCCCGACGCTTCCTCTTTTGCCTCTGCGGAAGCTTCGGGTTCGAGCTTGATCCTTTCGACCAGGAACCGGACCGGGAAAGGATTCTCTTCTTCCAGAGAAAAAACCTCTCCTTCCATCTCCACCCGGCCTTTTTCGATCCGGAGCGGCGGGAGATTTCCCTTCAGTATATTTTCCACCCGGTTCAGGTAGCGGTGGAGAGCGTTTACTTCTCTCACTCCCAGCGCTACCGCCACCACGGCCGCCAGCAGGGCCAGATAGATGAGCGCCTGCCGCGGAGACTTCCAGGTCAGGTCCCGGTAAGAAGCGAGATTGGTGGAAGACGCGACCACCACTCTCTTGAGATTGCTCCAGGACAACTCTCCCGCCGCGCTGTTTTTCTTGGCTTCCATTTTACTCAACGACCATGATATCGGAAGGCGATTTCAGCATGATCTGCTTGCTGCCCCGGTATTCGCTCACCTTACCCTTCACCCGGACGAGTTTACCCTTGAATTCTTGGGGAGGGGGGAATCCCTTGTCCTGGTAATAAGCGATCGCCAGGCTGTTGCGATAGTTATAGTCGGTATTCAGTTTCGCCGGCCCTTTTCTGCCTTTCGCCTTGGGATCGTAATAACTCACGATCCTGGCCTCCACCACCACTTCTTCTCCCAGACGGTCCATCGCCTCCCGCCAGCTGATCGTCCCGGAAGGAGCTTGGGCCTTTTGGGCCGGGGCCGGGGCCGCTTTGCCTTCCACGGTGACTCCGGGGCGGGCCCAGTCACCGTACATCGGATTGGGAATGATAACCAGATCTTCTCCGAATCTGTCTTTAACCTTTTCAAAATTCAGATCGTCGCCATAGAGGTCATGGGTTTGATCCCCGACCAGCATCAGGATTTTCAGGGGCGGCAACTTCTTCTCCGGGGGCAGGGTCTTGATCATCCCCCTTGCTATGTCGCTCCGGCGTCGCTCCTTGGTACGGTCGAGCGCGTACGCACCTTCCCGGACCAGCACGGCGTCGTAGGGTACACCGAGCGCGTCGAGATTGGCGATCGTGGCGTCCTTCACCTCCCCTTTCCGGTTGGTGACGATGATCACCTTGCCCCCCAGCTCACGGACCAGCCGGCAGAATTCCCTGGCTCCTGGCAGCGCTTCGGCTTCCTTGCGATTGCACCAGTTCGTCCAGGCATCCTGCGAATACTCAACCCCGGCGGCCTGGAGTTCCGCCTGAAACTGATGGTTGCTGATCACGGTCTCATCGGCATCCAGAACCACGCACCAGGAACCCGGAGCTTTCCCCCGGGCCAGCTCCCGGAGGCGTTTTCCGGCGTTGGCATAGGCCTGCTGAACGCAGCATTTATAGGCGTCCGCGGCCCTGACCCAGGCGATATCGTTGGATAACTTAACCTGGCCGGTTGAAACGGAGACCAGCACCAGCAGAAGGGCGGCCGCCAGCAGAGCGCTTTTGCTCAATCTCATTATTTTCATGCTTTATCCTCCCGGTTTGAGTTGACTGAAGTATATCATACGGGTAATTTAATATCAAAACCCCCTCCGGGCAATAAAAACTTTCATGATGAAAATTTAAATGAAAACGAAAAATCCTCCCCCCTCGAAATTGCTTCAACCCCGTTCACCGGTTCTGAAAGCGTTGAACGAACTGGCACAGCTCAAGAACCTCTACCGTCAGGGCTGGCTGAAGCGGGGAGTGCCGGAACTCAAGTGCGAGAGCGTGGCCGAACACACCCTGGGAGTGGCTCTGCTGAGCATGTTTCTGGTGGAAAATCTGTTTCCCCGAGCCGATCTTTTAAAAACGCTGCGGATGGCGCTTATTCATGAAGCGGGGGAAGTGCACGCCGGTGATATCACGCCGGTCGACGGAGTATCCGGGCGGGTAAAGCACCGTTTGGAAAAAGATTCGGTCGAGCGGGTATTCCAAGCATTACCTCGGGCCGGCGAATACCTCCGGCTCTGGGAGGATTTCGAGGAAGGAAAAAGCATCGAATCCCGGATCGTCCGCCAGGCCGACCGCCTGGAGATGCTGCTCCAGGCGAGATACTATGAAAAATTGGGCTACCACGATTTTGAGGAGTTCTTCCGGAACGCTCAAGCCCTGATGCGGGATCCGGAATTCAAAGAGCTGTTTGACGAGATCGAGTCCCTCCGCTGAAATTTTCCTGAGGAAAATTTCAAATCATCGGAAAAAGGTAGTATAATTGCCGCATCGATTATCCGGATTTGAGCGGGAACTTTGCCCGATAAACTGCATCCCCCGTCCTAACAAAACCATGAAAACGCATATCTTCTGTTTCTCCAGTACCGGCAACGGATTAGCAATATCACGGTCCCTGGCCGCGAAACTGGGTGAGACTAAAATTTTTTCCATTCCCAGGATCATCAGCGCAGAACCCGACCTTTCCGCCGGGCGGATCGGTATCGTATTTCCGATGTACTACGGGGGGATTCCCGGCATCGTTCAAAGGTTCATCGAAAAGCTTTCCCCCGTCCGGGGGAAATACGTCTTCGCCATCACCAGCGGTAAAGATGAAAATTCTCCCCTTGGGGTGATGATCCGAACAAAAAAGCTGCTGCGGGAACAGGGACTGGAGCTTTCCGGCGGATTTTACGTGCGGATGGTCTCCAACTTCATTCCGATGTTCGACGCCCTCCCCCATGATGAACAGAAACGACGGTTCGCCGAAGCCGAAGTAACAATCGCCCGGATCTCGAAGGCGATCGCCGACGGGAAAAAGCGGATTGAAAAAAATTCTTTCTTGAAGAATTGGCTCATGACTACCATAATTCATCCCCTGTTGGCAGCCGGTATCCCGAAAGCGGACAGAAACTTCTGGGTGGATGAGAAATGCAATGGTTGCGGAACCTGCCGGAAGGTTTGCCCGGTGGGCAATATCGAGCTGGCGAACGGCAAACCCGTCTGGCAGCACCATTGTGAATTATGCCTGGGTTGTTTGCAGTGGTGTCCTCAGGAGGCGATTCAATACCGGAAAAAAACGCTCCACCGAAACCGGTACCGGAATCCCGATGTGACGCTCAAGGATTTTCTCTACCGTTAGTGATATCTTATCTAAAAATCCACTTTCAGCGTTTATCCCGTTAACCTGAATCAATGGTGACCACGAAGACACGAAGAACACGAAGGTGAATTTGTAAAAAGCTAGAGTCATTTATTTTTTATTTTTAAACCACTTCGTGCCCTTCGCGTCTTCGTGGTGAAAACAAATTTTTTTGAACAAAGCATTGCCGGATTTTTTGGGGGAATGAAATTGAAAAAAAACAGAGAAGAAAAGATAAATGAATACATCCGGCGCGACCCTTTCTCCCGGTTTCTCGGGGCCGAGGTGGAGATCACCGGGCCGGGCCGGAGCCGGGCGGTTCTCACCGTGACCGATGACATGGTCAATTTTCACGGCCGAACTCACGGCGGGGTGATCTTTGCCCTCGGCGACGCCGCCTTCGCCGCCGCCAGCAATTCGCGCGGACAGAAAGCGGTGGCGCTGAACGTCGGAATCAGTTTTCTCAAAGCAACCGGCTCCGGCGACCGCCTGATCGCGGAAGCCAGGGAAGAAAGCAGGTCCGGGCCGATCGCCCTGTACGACATCGTTATCAAGGAAGAGGAAACCGGCCAACCGGTGGCCCGGAGCCAGAACCTGGTCTATCGGAAGAAAGAATGGTTCGTGCCCGAAACCTGAAATAATGTCCCCGGCATCAACGGCAAAAAGGAGGCATCATGAAATGCCCGACATGTAATCGCCAGCTTGAGGAAATGAATGTGGGCGGCCTCGTAGTCGATGTCTGCAAAAACGGCTGCGGGGGGATATGGTTCGATAATTTCGAACTGGAAAAAGTGGATGAACAACACGAGACCGAGGGAGAACTGCTCTTAGACATTCCGCGGGATGAAACTATAGAAATCGATTACTACCGGATCAGACTATGCCCTAAATGCAAGAACGTTAAAATGATGAAACATTTCGTCAGCCCGGAGAAGCAAGTAGAAATTGATGAATGCGGTTCCTGCGGTGGAATCTGG
>Ga0272441_10008287_pt1 | contig 16516 bp, 15 predicted proteins | sample SSMProp6N_FD_193582 | JGI IMG/M metagenome (GOLD analysis project Ga0272441, IMG submission 193582) | Marine sediment archaeal communities from Little Sippewissett salt marsh, Falmouth, MA, United States - SSM-Prop-6N | ecosystem: Environmental > Aquatic > Marine > Wetlands > Sediment ... | reverse complement strand
AGGGTCACGGTAAGAAATAATTCCACAAGATTGCGCCGGATTTGGGTTCGTCTACAAGGCACAGCCAGCGGCGCATATCGAGATACGTGTCGGTGGCTGTAACGCAGTAGACGGACCAAAAGACCAGCAAGATGTGGAATTATTTTTTGCTGGGACCCTAATACCGGACGCCCGTCGCCGGACGGTTGCCCATAGACCGAACCTGTAAGGAGAACCTGATGCATTACTTTTCAAACATCGGCAGCACCATCGGTTCCACTCCGCTGGTGCGCCTGAACCGGATGGCCGAAGGCCTGGAAGCGAAAATCTTCGCCAAACTGGAATTTTTCAATCCCCTTGGCACCGTTAAAGACCGGATTGCCGTTTCGATGATTACGGCCGCCGAACGGCAGGGCCTGATAACGCCCCGCACTCTCATCGTCGAACCGACCAGCGGCAATACCGGTGTCGCGCTGGCTTTCGTCTGTGCGGCCCGTAACTACCGGCTGTGTCTCACCATGCCCGACACCATGAGCATCGAGCGACGGAAACTGCTCAAGCACCATGGCGCGCAGTTTGTGCTCACACCGGGAGCCGAAGGCATGAAAGGAGCGATTGCAAAGGCCGAGAAAATCTTGGCATCGGAAAAGGACAGCTACATGCCGAACCAGTTTGCCAACCCGGCCAACCCGCGCATCCATCGGGAGACGACGGCCGAGGAAATCTGGCGCGACACCGAAGGCCGGGTGGACTTTCTGGTGGCCGGGGTGGGAACCGGCGGCACAATTACCGGCATCTCGCAGGTCATTAAACCGCGCAAACCGTCGTTCAAAGCGGTGGCGGTGGAACCGACAGGTTCACCGGTGCTCTCCGGCGGGCAGAAAGGTCCCCACAAGATCCAGGGTATCGGAGCCGGCTTCATACCGGAAGTGCTGGACCGGTCGCTGCTTGACGATGTCGTGCAGGTGACAAACGAGGACGCCTTCGAAACCGCCCGACTCTTGGCCAAAACCGAAGGTATTCTTGGCGGGATCTCGTCGGGTGCCGCCGTTTGGGCCGCCCTGAAAGTTGCCGCGCGACCGGAAGCGCGCGGCAAGACGATCGTCGCCATCCTGGCCAGCACCGGTGAGCGATACATCAGCACGGAGCTGTTCGAGGACTGAACCCCGGCCGGTCATCGTGAGAACTGCGCCACCAGGCGGGAAAGCTTGTCCTGACTCTCGAGGATCAAGTCCACCACCTCACGCACGGCCCCCCGGCCGCCGGCGGCGGCGGTCACGTAATCGCTGGCGCTCTTGACTGCTTGGCTGGCATCGGCCACGGCCGCGCTGAAACCCGCCCGTTTCAGGATGCAGAGATCCACCAGGTCGTCGCCGATAAAGGCGATGTCCGCGTCGGTCAGATTGAAACGGGCCTTGATGTCGTTATAGGCCGCCAGCTTGTTAATCTGGCCCTGGACAACCGCATCGGCCTTCAATTCCTCGGCCCGCCGCCGGACCATTTCCGACATTCGGCCCGTAATGATGCCGGTTTTGAGACCGGCCATGCGCGCCAGCGCCATCCCCATTCCATCGTGGATGTTGAAAACCTTGAGCTCCTCACCGGTCGAGGAGTAAATAATTTCCCCGCCGGTCATCACCCCGTCCACATCCATTAAGATCATTTTAATATGCTTCAACTTTTCCTTCATCGCATTCTCCCCCGGTCATCCTCGATATTCACAATTACCCATTGGTTCTCGGTAAAACTATGGAGCCGAGTGACCGGGTTTTAAAGTGATCAGCTGTTTGAGCGCATTAGCGAGCATTGAACCGAACAATAAGAAGGCTTTGGTCGTACTCGGGATTATGGAGTTTAATGCTCATTTATTTTCACAGCTCCAGCCTTGTTCGGTTTTAGGCTCGCTTTTGCGCGAGTTTTGAGCGCTTTAAAAGCCGGTTACTCGGCGTAATCTATAGGATCCTTATTTTCACAGAGAATTTCTATCTGTTACCCGGTCCAATCAAAACCCATTGCGGAATGAAATTCTGTGAAGTTCGGCATGAAATGCCCTCTCCATCATGTTTTTATCCCGGCCTGCAGGACCGCATAGCGCGTGCGGCCCTGCAGCAGCTCGGCGTGGGTCCCCTGCTCGACAATGCGGCCGTCTTCCATGAGTAATATCCGTTCCAAGCGATCGAGACCCACAAGCCGGTGGGTAATGTACAGGACTGTTCTACCGCTGGTGACGTCGAAGAGAGCCTCCATGATGTGGCGCTCTGTCGCACGATCGAGCCCTTCAGTCGGTTCGTCCAATACCCAGATCGGGGAATCGCGCAAGATGGCCCGCGCCAGCGCCAAACGCCGCGCCTGACCGCCGGAGACCAGGCGTCCGGATTCGCCGATCCAGGTGTCGATGCCTTGCGGCAGGGATTTGACAAAATCCGCCAGCCGCACGGCCTCGAGCGCCTGCCACAACTCGGGTTCCGTGGCACCGGGGCGGGCGATCAGCAAGTTGTCGCGCACACTGGCATTGAACATATGCGCTTGCTGGGAGACGAGAGAAACGCTCTGCCGCAGGTCGCGCTCATTCAAACCGCGAATGTCTTTTCCGCCAATTCGAACACTGCCGCTCTGCGCATCCCAAAAGCGGACCATCAGGTGCGCCAGGGTCGATTTGCCGGCACCGGTCGGCCCCAAAACGGCAAAGCGCTGGCCGGCCGGTAAATGGAAATGAATGTCGTGAACGGCGTCAGCGGCGTTTTCAGTGTAACAAAAGCTTACCCGGTCAAAGCTCACGTCGAAGTGACGCAAGGCGGCAAGGGAGTTCTCCAGAAATGTCACCGGCGGCTCGGAACCGACCACTTCCAGCAACTCCCGGGCGGCTTCCCGTGTGCGACCGAGGTATTGATAGGCTGAAGGCAGCGGCATCAGAGCGTCGAAGGCAGCCAGGACGGTCAATGCAATCATGGCCAGGTTGGCACCGTGAAGCACGCCGCTGCTTACCAGCGCCGCGCCTTGATACATGGCCGAAAGAACGGCTAAACCGGAGGTGAGTGTGATCCCGGCGAATGAAACACCCCGGATATGGCTCATGCGCCGCTGTACGTCCAGCAGATTGCGGTTGTTTCGATCCATCTGGCCCAGGTAATCCCGGCGGTGATTGAAAACCAGCAATTCCGGCAATCCCTGGATGCCTTCGACGATTTGGATGCGCATCTGCGTCATCAGATGGGACAATCGTCGACCGGCGGCCGCACCGGCGATGCCGGCCGCCACGGGAAGTCCAAAACCGGCAACAACCAGCCACCCCAACGTTGTTAAGGCAATCAACGGGTCGAAAAGCGAGAGAAAAACCGTCAACCCGGCAACAAGGAGCCCGGCCACCAGGCTCGGTGATAAAACCCGCACGTAAAGGTTGTCCAGAGCGTCGATATCGGCCAAGACGCGATTGAGGATATCACCGCTGCGGTATCGCATCAGTCGCGCCGGTGCGAGCGGTTCGATCCGCTCGTAAAACCAGATCCTCAGGCTTTCCAATATCCGGAAAGTCGCATCGTGGGAGAAAACACGTTCGGCATAGCGTGCCAGGGTTCGGGAGATGGCAAATATTCTGACACCGATGCTGGGGAAGAAATAGTTGAATGTCTGGGCCGCCGTAGTCGACAGACCGGCAAAGGCGGCTGCCGACAAAAACCAACCGGAAAGTGCCAGAAGGCCGACAGTCGCCGTCGTGGCAATCAGACCGAAAAGTGACCCCGCAACCATCCACTTCCAGTGCCGGCTCAGCAGTTGGACGAAAGCTTGGTAAGAACGGTTACGGTCAGTCATCGGCCATCTCTCCTGCACCCTGTGTCGCCAGTCGGTAAAAGGCCCCGCCGGAGGCCAACAATTCCTTGTAAATCCCCTTTTCGACGATGCGGCCGCTCTCCAGGACCACAATATGATCGGCGCGCCGCAGGTTTTCCAGGCGATGGGTGATGGTGAGAACGGTGCGGCCCCTGGAAAGGTCATCGAGGGCGGTCAGCACCAACTGTTCGTTTTCGGCGTCCAGGCCGGCGGTCGGCTCGTCTAACAGCAGCAGCGGTGCGTCTTTGAGGAAGGCGCGGGCCAGCGCAACCCGCTGAGCCTGCCCTCTGGACAATCCGAACCCCTTCTCACCCACCGGCGTGTCCAGACCGGCGGGCAGATGGTGGCAGAATTCAAGCACCCTGGCCGCACGGGCGGCGGATTCCAGCTCGGCTGCGACTGCGGCCGGCCGGCCGAGCAGAATGTTCTCCCGTATGGTCCCGTGAAACAGTACCGGATTCTGACCGATCCAGGCCAGATGGCGTCGCCAGTGCTCGGGGGCAAGGGTTTCCAGAACAATCCCGTTGATCCGAATACTTCCGGCGGTCGGAACGACGAAACCCATCAAGAGGTTTAGGAGAGTGGTCTTGCCGGCACCGCTGGCGCCGACCAGTGCTACGTGAGCACCGGCCGCCAATTCGAAATCAACGCCTTTTAGAACCGGCTGCCGCCCGGCGTCATAGGCAAAGTGCACCGACCGGTATGATACGCCGACAGCGTTTGTCGGCGGCAGCCGGACGGTCCCGGCCGAAGACCGGAGCGCCGTGTCCGACAGAACTTTCAAAATTTCCCCGGAAGCACCAATCGCTGCCGCACGCGCATGATAATGGGTACCGAGTTCCCGCAATGGAAGGTAAAAATCCGGCGCCAGAAGCAGAATGAAAAATCCACCGGCCAGGGTAAGGGGGCGACCATAATCACCGAACGAAAGGTATCCCAGATAATGCATACCGAGGTATACCGCCACCAGTGCGATGCCCATGGAACTGAAAAACTCCAGCACCGCGGAGGAAAGAAACGCCACTCTCAACACCCGCATGGTCTGCCGGCGGTAGTCGGCCGAGAACTTGGCCACCCTGGTGCGCTCCGCCCGGCTGCGGTCGAAGAGCTTCAGAGTGGCGAGTCCCTGGAGGACGTCCAAAAAATGGGCACTCAAACGCGACAGGGCCTGAAAGTTGCGCTGACTGATACTCTCGGCGCCCATGCCCACCAGGATCATGAACAACGGGATCAGGGGCGCGGAAAGGGCCAGCAGCAAACCGGCCGCCCAGCTGAGGGGCAGAACGAAAGCAAGAATGGCAACCGGAATCATAACGGCCAGAGCCAGCTGCGGCAGGTAAAATGCAAAAAAGTCCTGCAGGGCTTCCACCTGCTCCAGGAGGGTGCTGGCCAAACCGCCGGTTCTCTGGAGCTCGGTGTAGGCCGGACCTCTGTCGAAAATGTGTTGGATGAGAGCCCTGCGCGTCTCTTCCCGCACGCGGGCGCCGGCCTGGAAACCGGCCGCCTCGCGCCCCCAGGCCAGAACCGCCCGCATGACGACCACCCCGGCCGAACCAATAAACAGAGGTGTCAGCAGGTTGCGTGGCAAGCGATCGATGAAGACACCCTGGATGATGTTGGCCAGCAAACCCGCCTGAGCCACCAGCAGCAAACCACCGGTCATACCGAGGCCGACCGACAGCAGCACCCAGAGATGCGCCGGACGGGCGTTCTTGATGAGCCAGCGCAGACTGTTTTTATCGCTCGCCGTGCGAAGCGGTTCCATTGCAAAACCGTTGACAATGACCGAGGGCTTATATTACGTGATGTTACAGGTTATAGAGCCCTCGGGGAGTTTTAGCAAAAAAGAACATCGTTTCTTTTATCATTTAAACCATTAAGCGCCGGTCAACAATGAAAAACGGATTGAAGCCGTTCCAAAGGAGCCTTCACCATGCCGCCCTCTGAAATATTCGTCGATCTGTCCCGTTTACAGTTCACCCTCACGGCCATGTATCATTTCATCTTTGTCCCGCTGACCTTGGGGTTGTCCTGGATTCTGTTCATCATGGAGTCGGTCTACGTGATGACCGGCAAACAGGTCTACAAGGACATGACCCGTTTCTGGGGCAAACTCTTCGGCATCAACTTCGCCCTGGGCGTAACCACCGGCTTGACAATGGAATTTCAGTTCGGCACGAACTGGGCCTACTACTCGCATTACGTGGGCGACATCTTCGGCGCTCCGCTCGCCATCGAAGGTCTGATGGCCTTCTTCCTCGAATCCACCTTCGTCGGGCTGTTCTTCTTCGGCTGGGATCGGCTCAGCCGGCGCGCCCACCTGGCGACGACCTTCATGGTGGCCCTCGGTTCCAACCTGTCGGCACTGTGGATCCTGGTGGCCAACGGCTGGATGAATCACCCTGCCGGCGCCGTTTTCAACCCTGACACGATGCGCATGGAACTGACCAGCTTTAGCGAGCTGTTTTTCAACCCGGTGGCCCAGGTTAAGTTCGTCCACACCGTGGGCGCCGGTTACGTGACCGCCTCGCTGTTCGTCCTGGGTATCAGTGCCCTGTACTTGCTGAAAGGTCGCGACCTGGCCTTTGCCCGGCGCTCGTTTGCCGTGGCGACCGGTTTCGGGTTGGCCTCGATCCTGTCGGTCATCGTCCTGGGCGACCAGAGCGGTTTCGTCACCGGCCAGGTCCAGAAGGTCAAACTGGCCGCTATGGAAGCCCACTGGGAGTCGGATCCGACCCCCAGCCCCTTCACTCTGTTCGGCTTTCCGGATCAGGAATCCCAGAAAACCCGAGCGGCCATCAAGATTCCCTGGCTGGGCAGCATTCTGGTCACCCGTTCGCTGAACGAACCGGTCCCGGGTATCAAGGAGCTGATCGCCGAACACGATGGCCGGATCCGCAAGGGGATCACGGCTTACGGTCTGCTGGAGAAAATGCGCAGCGGCGACAGCTCGGCGGAAACCGCCCGGCAGTTCCGGGCGGTGCAGGAAAACCTGGGGTACGGGCTGCTCCTGAAACGCTACACGCCCAGGGTCGTGGACGCCAGTGAGGCCCAGATCCAGCAGGCGGCCCGCGACACCATCCCGAACGTGTCCGTGATGTTCTGGAGTTTCCGTTTGATGGTCGGGCTGGGATTTTACTTCCTGTTTCTGATCGCCCTGGCCTTTTACTACTGTGCCAGACGCGTATTCGAGCAGAAACGCTGGCTGCTGAAGTTCCTGCTGGTCAGTCTGCCGCTGCCCTGGATAGCGATATGGGCCGGTTGGATCGTCGCCGAATACGGCCGGCAGCCGTGGAGTATCGGCAACGTGCTGCCCACCTTTCTCTCGGCCTCGAGTCTGACCACGGCCGACCTGATCGGCAGTCTGATCGGACTGACCGTGCTCTACACCGTACTGCTGGCCGCCGAACTTTACCTGATGGTCAAATTCGTGCGCATCGGCCCCAGCAGCCTGCACACCGGCCACTACCACTTTGAGCAGAAGACTGCAACGGAAACGGCCGGTTGAAAGCGGACCGCCCAAGGAGATTGAACAATGCCGTTACTGTTTGATTATTTGACCTTGAAAATTATCTGGTGGCTCTTCGTCTGCGTGCTGATAGTCGGATTCGCTCTGCTGGGCGGATTCGACCTGGGTGTCGGCACCCTGCTCCCCTTTCTCGCTCGAACCGATGAGCAGCGCCGGGTTCTGCTCAACGCCATCGGTCCTACGTGGGAAGGCAACCAGGTCTGGTTCATCACCGCCGGCGGCGCCATGTTCGCGGCCTGGCCCTTTGTCTACGCCACGGCTTTCTCCGGCTTTTACTGGGCCATGCTGCTGGTGCTCTTTGCGCTCTTCTTCCGCCCCGTGGGCTTCGAATACCGCAGCAAAGTCGCCGACCCCCGCTGGCGAAATGCCTGGGACTGGGGGTTGTTCGTCGGCGGGGCCGTGCCGGCGCTGGTCTTCGGGGTCGCCTTCGGCAACCTGCTCCAGGGGGTTCCTTTTGAGCTCGACGGTTTCATGCGATCGACCTACACCGGCAGCTTCTGGGGGCTCCTCAACCCCTTCGGCCTGCTGGCCGGTGTGGTGAGCCTGTCGATGCTGGTCATGCACGGGGCGCTTTACCTGCAGCTGCGCACCGAGGGTGAGTTGAACGCCCGGGCAGCAAAGGCGGCGCGTTGGTTCGGTGCCCTTTTCATGGCCGCATTTGCGCTGGCAGGTGTATGGCAGGCTGCCGGCATCGAAGGCTTCCGGATCGTCGCCATGCCCGATCCCGGCGGAGTCGTCAGCCCGCTGAGCAAAACCGTGGAGATGGTCGAAGGGGCATGGATGCAGAACTACACCACCCGCCCCTGGACGATGTCGGCACCGATCGTCGCCTTTGCCGGGGGCCTGCTGGCCCTGCTCTTTTCGGCCGCAAAACGCAGCGGTCTGGCATTCGTCTGCAGCGGCGCGGCCGTGGCCGGGGTCATCATGACGGCGGCGCTGGCCATGTTCCCGTTCATCATGCCCTCCAGCACCCAGCCGAATGTCAGCCTGACGGCCTACGATGCCGTCTCCAGTCATCTCACCTTGAATCTGATGTTCATTGCGGTCGTGGTTTTTCTACCGATCGTACTGCTCTATACCAGTTGGGTCTACAGCGTCCTGCGGGGCAAGTTGTCCGAGGATAAGATACGGAAGGAAACCCACACGGCCTATTGAGCATTGACAGAATAACACTAAAGAGGAAAATCATCATGTGGTATTTTTCCTGGATTCTCGGCGTACTGCTCGCCTGCGCCTTCGGCATCATCAATGTCATGTGGATGGAAGCCGGTGAGATGCTGGAGCCGGCAGAGGATGATCAATAATTGTCCCTGAAACACATTAACAGGAGAATGGCCGATCATGTATCTCGCCCATTTTAAATTGCACGAGAAGCCATTTCAACTCAATACCGACCCCCGGTTTCTGTGGCTCGGTCAAGACCACAAGGAAGCGCTCGCCACATTGAGATACGGGGTGCTGGAGAACAAGGGCCTGCTGCTTTTGACCGGGGATATCGGAACCGGTAAGACGACACTGGTCAGCGCCCTTGTCGATCAACTGGGTGAGGAAAGAGTTGTCGTTGCCCGGCTGCCCGACCCCGGCCTGACGCGAAGGGAATTTTTTTATCTGGTTTCACGCAAATTTGGCATCGACAGACCGGTGCGTGACAAGGAGACCTTCACCGACATGTTCGGTGACTTTCTGGATAAAGTCTGTACCCGCGATAAAAAAGCCCTGCTGATCATCGATGAGTCTCAGATCATGAAGGACCGGGTTCTGGAAGAGGTTCGCCTTCTGTCAAATATGGAATGCCGGCATACCAAGCCTCTGAATATTTTTCTGGTCGGACAAAACGAGTTCAATCAAACGCTGTTGAAGCCGACAAACCGGGCGCTAAAGGAACGCATAGCCGTTAATTACAACCTCAAGCCATTGGCCGAACCCGAAACCGCCGCCTATATTGCTCATCGTCTCCAGGTGGCGGGGGCCAAAAAAATAATCTTCACGGATGACGCCGTGCACGAAGTTCATTCCTTCTCCAACGGGGCACCTCGCCAGATCAATATTCTCTGCGACCTCGCCCTCGTGCGCGGGTACGCCGAGAACGCCAAGATCCTCGACAACCGGATGATCAAGGAATGTGAGGAAAGGATTCTCGTCCATGACGCTTCGGGCGGTCATTTCCGGGCCGCGATTAAACCACCTGAAGACATATCACGCCCGGAAGTCTTTAAGGTTGATGCTCAGAATGATGTCCAGCCATGGCCCAAACCGACGAGAGGCGTCAAGCGTTACGGCATTCTGGCCCTGGTGATCCTGCTGCCGGGCTTTTTTATCTTCTTTGCGCTATGGAACAGTGATCTGATGGAAAAGGTCGCGCCGGCGATAGACAAGACCCTACCGAGTCACTTGCAGACCGCTCATGGCCGCGCGCCCGGCTCAACGACAACATCTCCGCCGCAAGATCTTAACGACGGTCGCGCCCCACCCGGAACCGATGGCACACCCGCTTTTTTGCCGGAAAGAGACCTCTCCCCGGCCGTTGCCACGCCTCATCCACCTTTTACACCTCAACCCGCTATCGATACCGCAAAGAAAACGGCCGCCAACCAGACGATATTACCAGTTCCCGCTTCAGATAATCGAGCCAGGGTCAGCATCGTCCCTCTACCGCCGCCATTATCTGGTGAACCTCAAAAAGATAAACCAAGATTAAGACCCCCGCAGCGGGAACCGGATCAAAAAGTGGAAACACCGGTCGACATAATGGAAGACGCCGATCGAAATGAGGACAGCCATCCGGTTGAAAAATCACCGGACCTCGCAAAACCATCCGATACTCCGCCGCTGGCCCCGCAAGACACGGGAAAAGATCCAACCGTCGCGGCCGACAATCCGCCCGCAGACCGCCGAAAAAACGATGCCGTGCCGCCGGCAACTGATACTGAAAGTGAAAAGTCCGCGCTGAGAAGGCCCTCATCCGGTTATGTGGATCCAACCAATGTCATTGATTGGTTGCTGAAGGAAAAACGCAAAGCGGTCAAGTTAGATAAAACGCCTGACCTCGAACCGAAACCGTCACTTAAAACGGCGGCCCCGAGTAGAGGCGAGAGCGATCAGATTGAAACCAAAGAATCGAGCTCAGACCAAACAAAACGTGTTGCCACCGAAATGGCGGCTGGCCAATCGACGGCTTCACCTCCAAAACGAGAAGAAGGAATCGCAGCGAGCAAAAAGACGACGGATGATAAAGTTCGGGGAACGGAGGAAAAACCGTCACATAATGTGCCAGAAGAAATACGTGTCATAACGGAGCAACCTTCCGAAGAGCAGACGGTTAAGGTTCGGCTGGAAGGCCGCCTGCGCTCGTTTTTACAAAGTTATTGCACGACGTATGCAGCCAAAGACTTGGACAAATTCACCAATTTTTTCGGTCCTGGCGCACTGGAAAACGGCAAACCATTTGAAAGCCTTTTACCTAAATATCAAAAAAGTTTTAATGTGGCCGAAGCCATTCAGTACCGTATAGAATTGCAGCAATATACGTATGACAATCAAAAAGGAACCGTCGACGTCGAAGGCAATTTTTCGCTGAGATGGCTGCCTCCGGATAAAAAATGGCAGGAGAACTCAGGAAAGATTTTTATGAATCTTAAAGATGATGGACGCTCCTTTTTGGTTCAAAACCTCGATTATTATGGTAGTCGCAGTACGAATTAGTTTCCGTCCATAAATGGCCCTTTTTCGCAATCCCCCGCCTGCTTCGGGACAGGTCGGCGTTAATCACACCTGGGGCGTGACAGGTCTGGAATCGCTTTTGCGGTGTACACGAGTAAGCCTGCGTGCAATGCCGCTGAATCCTTGAACTTGTAGAAAATGGCGATTTCTGGATCGGAAACCAATCAGTGCCCTTATTGAAACCGTGGATGGTCAGGGGAGACAGAAAATGAAACCCGACAATTTATCCTTTATCTCACTGGCAATGGAAAAGATGGATAAGGATAGAGTTGAAGCAGAATCGAGAGTCAAAGAATTGCCCTGCAGCCAAGGCGGTACCGTTCAGGAATATCTCGACAAACAGGTTTCGAATCCCAGCGTCGAAGACCACGGTTGGTCGACGACACCATTTGAAGGCGGTTTCGAGGTCGAAAGACTGATGCTCCTTCTCGGAACAAAAGAACTGAAATACCGCTGGAGGGTAACCTCCGACGGAAAGATACTTCCCGTCAACGGCAAGGCCGTTTCGATCACAAAATAAACGGTAATCTTCCGGTGCCGTTTAAAAAATGTGACGGTTGGGTTTTTAATCAGCCATTTTGGATCTTGACAACATCTGATTTTTCGTCTCTAAACAGCCGATGCCTGACTGGATTGCGATCATCATTCTCGGAATCATCGAGGGAATCACCGAGTTTTTGCCCGTCTCCTCCACCGCACACCTGCTCATCGCACAGCACTGGCTGCCGCGACAAAGCGATCTGTTCAACATCGTCATCCAGAGCGGCGCCGTGATTGCCGTGCTGCCGCTGTTTCCCGACCGGATGCGCCAGTTCATCTTTGGCTGGCGCGATAGAGTCACGCAGGACTATGCCCTGAAAATTCTGCTCGCCCTCGTCATCACCGGAATCGGCGGACTGCTGCTGGACAAAGCCGGTTTCGAACTGCCGGAGGCGTTGGGGCCGATAGCGTGGGCGCTTCTTTTAGGCGGGATCTGGTTTTTGCTTATCGAGATGTGGTTCCGTCGGCGTGACCTACACGGATCGGTGACATGGACCGTGGCGGCGGTCGTCGGGGCGGGTCAACTGATTGCAGCGGTGTTTCCCGGCACATCGCGTTCGGGTGCGACCATCCTGCTGATGCTGATGTTCGGTTTGGGCCGACCGGCCGCCACCGAGTTTTCATTTCTGGTCGGAATTCCCACAATGCTCGCCGCCGGCGGACTCAAGATTTTCCGGGCACTCCACCACCCGCCGGCCGCTGCGGTTCCCGAGAACTGGGGCATGGTCCTGCTCGGATTCACTGTTTCCGCAGCGGTTTCCTTCATCGCCGTAAAGTGGCTTCTGCACTATATCCAGACGCACACTTTTTCCATCTTCGGCTGGTACCGCATCGTCCTTGCAGCGGTGATCTTTTTCTTTTTTTACCGGCTGTGAACATCCCTTTGTCCTCATTTATGGCCGTAACGCCTGATCAACCTTGAAACCCCACTGCGAAATATGTCCTCGCCGGGCAGCAGGCTGACGACCACAAATCCCTCGCGGTTGAAATCGTAAAAAAATCCCGGATGAACCAGGGTGTTGTCATGCTTGAGCAGGTGCATGACCCGGACTTCATCCGAAACCATATCGAGAATATCGACGACCGCATACCAGCCGCCTTCGCGCTGCAGAACGCGGCAGTTAACGGTTGATGTGATCCGCTCTTCCAGAAACCGGCTGTTGGCCTCGATGCGGGACAGAATCTGCCGCTGAATGGCGTGCCGCCGATCCAGCAGTCTTTCGGCCGCATGCTGAATTGGGGTGGCCACCGAGAGATAAAAATCAAGCAAAGTTTCCAGGTGCGATCGCGCGGCCGACGACAGTCCGAATTCCCCACCGACGACAATCCAGGCCAATTTTAACTGGGGCAGTCCCATCAATTTGGAAAAACCGTTCAACACGAAGGTGAGTGACTCAAAACGGTTCTGGTGCGCCGGCATGGAACCCGCTGCGCCGCCGGCACCATAATCATAGAAAACCTCGTCCACGATCAGGGCCAGATCGTGACGATGGCACATGGCATCTATGGCCTTCCATTCCGTCTGTTTTACGTACGAGCCGGTCGGGTTGTTGGGATCGATCAGAACGATCGCCCGCGTTTGGGGCGTGATCAGCGCCTGCAACACGTCAAGGTCGATTGACCATCCTTCGGCTGTGTCGTAGCGCAGGGGGTAGAAACAGGCGCGCAGGCTGTCGAGGCGCGCCAGGTAGGAAAGCAGCGGATATCCGGGCCGGGGAATCAGGACCTTGTCACCCGGATTCCCCAACAGCTTGAACAGAATCGAATAGGCGTCGCTGGTCCCGGCCGTCAAAAAAAGAGCATCGGTGTCGATCGGTGCGCCCCTTTCACGGTAATACTTGGCAATGGCCTGCCGTGCTATCGACAGACCGCGCGGATCAGGAGCGTATTTTATTGCGGCCGGCTGTGACAGGGCCGCAAGAATGTCATCGACATCGTAGTCCAACCCGACCCGGGTCGGGTTGGCTTCGGTCAAATCAACAACCGTTTCGCCTCTTCTTTTTTTGTCCTCCAGTAAAAGGCTCAGAGCGTTGGAGCCCTGGTCCCAGTCGAATCGATCTGAAAACATGGTCTATGTAAGCTAAAGAAAAGGAGTTGCCGGCCGCCCATATACCGGCAATCGAGTCAGTCAAAGCCCAAAAAAAGGTGATGGAATCCCGTAGCTCAATCGGCAGCGGGTCCGAAGGATTCCTCGTACAGGTCGCGTATCGCTTTTCGACCGGCATCCGTGAGATGCCGCGTTCCGGTACCGACGAAGGTGTCGTCGGTAATAAGCGGCTTTTCTGAAATCCAGCGATTTTCTTTCCATACAAACCACTGGTTGCTTTCCTGGTCAAAAACACTGACCGGACGGTTGAAGAGTTTGGCCAGCTCGACTCCCCAGCCGGTTCCGCCCTTGACGGTATCGTCCGGTTGAATCCAGCCGATGGCGACCACATGGTAACCGTTGTTGACCATGTGGAAAATCGACTGGATGACCTTGCGGATCTTTTCAGCCTTGGAAAAATTACGACCCATACGGGTCGAGACGATCTCCATGCTGACGTTGCCCTTGTCGAGTTCCTTGGTATCAAGCACCCGGACGCCTTTGGTCCGCTCGATATCGTGTCCCTCGAATGAAAAGTTGACTTCCTTAATCCCCCAGCGTTCGGCGAGTCGCCCGAATTCGGACTCGGCCCCCTTGTGGCCCCCGCTGTAAAGTGTAATGTGAGAGCGATCTTTCATTACTTCAACCTCCTTGTTTTTTTTCCCATTTCGAAAGCAGCATGCGGTTCTCGAAAGCATGCCCCGATTTTAATCAGTGCACTCTATTGTGTGCTGACGATTGAGTTTTCCATAATAAGCGGTTATTTTCGGATTGCAACCGTGGGGGAAGTCGCAGACGGCCCGATGTATGAATGTCAAAGCAAACAGGACACATAAATTGGGTATCTACCGAACCTTCCGACCCTGGCGGTAGCGCACTGGAGAAAACCCCTAGTTGATAATCTGCTTGATCCGACCCACCTGCCCGTCGGCAAGCCGCACCTTGATGCCGTGGGGGTGAAAGGCCGACTTTGTCAAGACGTCTTTAACCACGCCGCGGGTCAGTTTCCCGGAGCGCTGGTCTTTTTTCAGTACGATGTAAACCTCGATGCCGGCTCTGATGTCGCCGCGATTCGTTCCATCCATTCGCATCTCACTTTCCCGCATGAGTTTCGGTTATTTCTTTACGTGCCCTTATGCACAGGCAGTTGCTGATTACCCGTTTCGCTCTTAAGTTACCTAAACGATCATGGCCCTATTCTTATTGTCTTGACCTTTGTTCCCAGGTCCAGTACGTAAATTCGCGTGCAAAATGGGCTGCCCTTTTTCTCGGTTTGCAAAATATGACCCGTGCGAAATCAGCTGTTCTCTGTAGATTTTTACCCGGCGGCAATCGATAGGATTATTTTTTTCTCCGAGAATTCCTAATGCGAAACAGACCGGCTTGAGGATTTCAGGGCCTCGATTTTGGGGGTCCGGATCGATGGTTTCAGAGTTATGCGCGATCGAGAGATTCATGCCGTTATTCGAATCCTGAAAGAGGCGGTTCAAAAGTGGCGCCTGCCGGCAGTCGGCCATTACGCGGCAACGCCTTTCACCGTGCTCATATCGTGCCTGCTGTCCTTGAGGACGCAGGACAAGACGACCTATGCCGCCAGCGAGCGGTTGTTTCAGCTGGCCCGAGAGCCGCAGACGATGGTCGGCCTGCCTGTTGCGACCATCGAAAAGAATATATACCCGGTGGGATTCTATAAAACCAAGTCCAAAAACATTAAAGAGATTTGTCGAATTCTCTTGTCCGAATACGACGGCAGGGTACCCGACGACCTGGACGAATTGATGAAACTACCCGGTGTGGGCCGTAAAACCGCAAATCTGGTCGTCACCCTCGGGTTCGGCAAGCCTGGCATCTGCGTTGACACCCATGTTCACCGGATCACCAACCGTTGGGGATACGTTCAAACGAAAACGCCGGAACAGACGGAAATGGCTCTGCGGCAGAAACTTCCCCGGCGTTATTGGCTGACCATCAATGATTTTCTGGTGGCCTTCGGCCAGAATATCTGCAAACCCATCTCGCCCCTTTGCAGCGAGTGCAGCATCCGGCGTTGCTGCGACCGGACGGGTGTAACCCGCTCCCGGTGAGCCTTCAAATCGGAAAATAACGGGGCATTCTTCAGATTTTTCGAATTTGACCTTATGTTTCCGGAAATGGTTTGATCCTTCAAAATGGAAAACAAGAATGCGCGATATCGTCAAACGATTTTTCAGCAAAATCACTGCAGATACTGTTAAACCGGAAGGTCATGCAACCGAGCACGACGCCCGGATCGCGACCTGTGCTCTTTTTCTCGAGATGGCCAAAATCGACGAGACATTCACACGCGAAGAAATGGAAAAAATTCTCGCGATCCTCAAGGAGAAATACGGTCTGTCTTCCGAACACGCCAATGAGTTGGTCGCGGCCGCCGAAGAGGAATTGGAAGGGAGCATCGACTACTGGCATTTCGCCAGACTCATAAACGAAAATTACTCGACCGAGGAAAAGATCGACATCATCGAAATACTATGGCGAATTGTCTATGTTGACGGAAAATTGGACAAGTTTGAGAATCACCTGATACACAAGCTGGCCAATATACTGCGCCTCTCCCACGAACAACTGATCGACACCAAAATAAAAGTCCTTCATGATAAAAACCGTTCGTAAAATGCCGGTAAGCGTTCACAGGGCACCGCATCTGCTTTATTGTCGGGCACTTGAAGTACAAAAGTACGTCTGCGCGCCCGACGCCTTACATCTGCGGCACCCTGTAAACGCTTACAATTAGATGGCTTGAAGCGCATCGGACTTTGCAACCCTGTGATCGTTTACAAATGATAAAAAGCGCCTTA
>Ga0272441_10008286_pt1 | contig 16517 bp, 18 predicted proteins | sample SSMProp6N_FD_193582 | JGI IMG/M metagenome (GOLD analysis project Ga0272441, IMG submission 193582) | Marine sediment archaeal communities from Little Sippewissett salt marsh, Falmouth, MA, United States - SSM-Prop-6N | ecosystem: Environmental > Aquatic > Marine > Wetlands > Sediment ... | reverse complement strand
GCTAGAGCAAGGTTTTTTAAGTATATTAACGAAGTTAGGAGATTTTATGATAGCTCAATCAAGTCAAAATTTAGAGATTACTGTGCAAAAAAGAGACACCAATGTGCCAGCTCAAGCTTTGCGCAGACAAGATTTGGTCCCCATTATTTTATATGGGCGGGATATTAAAGATCCCCTATCTTTAGTTATGCCGCTAAGTATTTTCGATAAAGTTTATAAAGAAGCTGGTGAAACTACTATTATCGATTTAAAAATTGAAGGTGAAGAAAAAGTTTATCCAGTTTTAATTAAAGACTTGCAGTTAGACCCAGTTACTAACCAGCATATCCATATTGATTTATATGCCATTAAAGCTGGAGAAAAACTACATGCTACAGTGCCTTTAGTTTTTGAAGGTGAAGCCCCAGCAGTTAAAGACTTTGGCAGTATTTTAGTAACTAACAAGAATGAAATCGAAGTAGAGTGTTTGCCTAAAGACTTACCTAAAGAAATTGTAGTAGATATTTCTATTCTAAAAGAAATTGATTCATCAATTTCTGTCCAAGAACTAAAAATTCCGGCCGGGGTAGAAGTTTTAGATGATCCAGAAGATTCGGTAATTGTTGCCACTCCTCCAGCGGCTGAAGAGGAGGAAGAAACTGTGTCTGAAGAAGAAGCCTTAGAGTCAATCGAAGCTACCGAAGAGAAATCTAGTGGCGAAGAAGGCGAAGGTGAAAAAGAAAGTGGCAAAGAAAAACCTAAAGAAGAATCGGATTCTAAAGAGTCTTAATCTTATTAATTATTCAACTTTAAAATACCTCATTAAATAGGGGTATTTTTTTATTGTAGTAAATTACTCCAAGCCTTATAATTTGGGTGTTAATATTTTTTAATTATATTGGGGGGTAGGACATGGCTGTGACAAAACGTCGCAAAGCTACAAAAGCTAAAGCTAAGCCAAAAAAGGCGGCTAAGAAAAAAGCTCCGGCTAAAAAGAAAAAAGCTGCTTGCAAGCGCAAGGCAGTTAAGAAGACAGCAACTAAGAAGGTAACCAAAAAGAGAAAAACTATTAAACGTAAGAAGTAGTTTTATTCTTTTTCTCTAGATATCTCTTTCATCTTTACCCAATCTTCAGAATCTAGATCTGGTTCTTGCCAGTGGTGTTTGCTGAGCAATTTATTGAGCTTGGAATCTGTTATTTTGGCTACATCCTCTTTCAGGTTGTGATAACCAGAAGCAAAATCTGCCTGGCTTAGTTTGTTTGTGTAATAGTTGTCTAGTAATTCGATAAACTTATTTAAATTATCTTTGCTCGATTGGGGGTCTTTGTTAATCTGAGATTCCAAAAAATCGCTATAGGTTTTTAATATTTCGGGGGTTTCTTGATACGGTTTTAATAAATCCAAAAGTTCATCTACATCTATATCTAAATCGGAAACATTTTTATTTAAATGCTCTTCTAGCAGAGTTCTTAACTCTTCTTCAATTTTTTTGTAATTTTGATTTTTCATTTTGGAAGTATTGGGTTATTATTTAATTATACCATAAAAATTAGCTTCTGGAAAGACTTTTTCATCATATAAACAATTACACAATCTTTATTATTACGGGCTTGAACTATACTATATTAGAAGGAAGATAATATGACATATCGAGAAGTTAGGCAAAAATTTGTAGACTTTTTTAAGGGGAAAGGGCATGTGCTCGAAAACTCTTCTTCGTTAATCCCCGAGCATGACGCTTCGGTGTTATTAACTACGGCTGGGATGCAACAATTTAAGCCATATTTCACTGGTACTCCTTTTTCTAACCCAGGCAATAAAGCCATTAGCGTCCAAAAATGTTTTAGAATGTCGGACATCGATGAAGTTGGCGACGAAACTCATCTAACTTTCTTCGAAATGTTTGGTAATTTTGCTTTTAATGGAGCAGTATCTAAAGAACAAGCTATTGTTTGGGGCTGGGAATTTTTGACCGATCCTAAGTGGATAGGCTTAGACAAAAATCGAGTCTCGGCCACTTACTATAATGGCAACCGGGCTGGCACTAATGAAGATACTGAATCGAAATCGATTCTCGAAGGCATTGATGGTTTAAAAAAGATTACTCCTCAAGCAGACGAAGACAATTTTTGGGGGCCAACCGGAGATGAAGGGCCTTGCGGGCCTACGGTGGAGTTTTATGTCGATGGTGTAGAAATTTGGAACATTGTTTTTAACGAATTTTATTGCAACCAGGACGGTTTGCTTAAAACCGAAAGCGCTCTAGGCGTGGATACCGGCATGGGGTTAGAGAGATTACTAGTAGCAGTTACACCAGAAGCAACTAATGTATACGAAACCGATGCATTCACGCCCATTATTGATACTATAAAAAAACATACTCCTGGGGAAGAAATTGGTGTAACCAAGCCAATTAGAATTATTGCCGACCATCTTAGGGGCAGCGTTTTTTTGATGTCCGATCACGTTCAGCCTAGCAACAAAGAACAGGGTTACATCTTGCGTCGCTTATTACGCCGAGCCATCTTGCATTTAGATAAACTGGAAGCTTTAAGCGGTTTTGAAGAAATTATTCAATCGATTGTAGAGCATTATGCAGATTTTTATCCAGAATTAAAAACCGAAGAAAACATGATCTTGCAATTGGCTAACTTAGAGAAAGATAAATTTTTACAAACCATTAAACAAGGTAAGGCAGAGTTAGAAAAATTAATTAATAAATCATCTGATAATGAAATTAGTGGGGTGCAGGCGTTTGAACTGTATGCTACTTATGGGATTCCTGTGGATGTGGTTAAGGAAGAGATCAAGCAAGCTGGGGCTAAACTAAATGAAACCAGGTTTAATTCTGAATTTGATCAAGAATTTAAAAAACACCAAGAAGTTTCTCGAGCTGGTATAGAAAGCAAATTTGGTGGGCACGGATTATCTTCGGGGGCAGAGGTAAGCCAGGAAGATAAACAAAAAATCACTCGCTTACATTCAGCCACTCACCTACTCCATGCAGCTCTAGTCAAATTTTTGGGCGATGAAGTTAAGCAAGCTGGTTCAGATTTAAATACCGAAAGGGCTCGGTTCGATTTCACTTTTCCTAGAAAACTAACTCCAGAAGAAAAAGATCAGATTCAAATCTGGGTTAATGAACAAATTTCTCAAGGGCTGCCGATCAAAAAAGAGACAAAACCTTTGCAGGAAGCTTTAGATGATGGCGCGGTGGCATTTTTTAAACAGAAATATCCCGATATAGTAGATGTGTACACAATTTATAATCCAGATACTCAAGAAGTTATCTCTAAAGAATTGTGTGGCGGCCCGCATGTAGAAAATACTTCAGAAATTGGAGAGATCGAGATAAAGAAAGAGCAAAGTAGCTCAGCTGGAGTTAGGCGCATCAAATTTATTATCAAATAAAACTCAACAATGTTTTGGTGGGGGAAGAAAAAAGGGGGCAAACAGAAACCAGGCGAAGCTTATATCGCTCTGGATGTTGGCACAGAGTTTGTTAAAGCTCTAGTTTTTATTAAAGAGGAGAAACAGTGCTTTATTTCTGGCAAAGCCAAAGTCCGACACATAACCGGCACTATGCGTGGGGGGATGATTGTTAATATCCCTCAAGCTACCGAGACAATTTATAAAGCTATTAATCAGGCTTGTGAGATAGCCAAGCTAGAGCCAGAGAGTTTGATTATTAGTTTGTCTGGTGATTTGGTAAAAAGTTTAGTAACTACAGTTCATTATCATCGTAGTCATCCAGAATCGAATTTAGATGCGGCCGAGTTAAAAAATATTGTCTATAAAGTTCAATGGAAAGCGTATGAACAAATGAGAGATATGGTTTCCCGGCAATATGCCGACTCTATCCCCGATGTAAAACTAATTAATACCAGTGTCGTAGATTCTAGAGTAGACGGTTATAAAATAACTAACCCACTGGGCTTTCAGGGCGGCACAGTGACGCTAAGTATTTTTAATGCTTTTGCCCCATTGGTGCATTTGGGCGCTCTCCAAACAGTGGCGGACGAGCTAAGTTTAGATTTAATTAGCATTGCTGCTGGCCCATACGCTTTAGTGAAGAGTTTAATCCCCCACGATTCGACCAATAGCGCCATTTTTATTGATGTGGGGTCTCATATAACTAGCGTTTCGGTAGTTAGTGAAGGTGGAGTATTGGGTTTGCAAAGTTTTTCTATGGGAGGTAGCATTTTTACCAAGCAATTATCCGAAACTCTTAAAATATCTTTCGAGAGAGCTGAACAAACTAAGCTTGATTACGTTAATGACAAGCTTAAGAAAAAACCCAAGGAGCAAATTAAAGAACTGTTTAAAAACACAGCGCTAATTTGGGTAACTGGTGTTGGTGCAGCCCTTGAAGAATTCAGCCATATTAACATTTTGCCTCATCGCATTTACTTAACTGGTGGTGGCGCTAGTCTGTCAGAAATAAAAAATGCTTTAATGACTAAAGGGTGGACTAAAAACCTGCCATTTTCTAAAAAACCTTATCCTTCAGTTATCAATCTTAAAGACATTAACTTTTTTGAGCTAGAAAACGATCTTGAAATTACACTGTCCGATACAGTGGTTTTAGGGTTAGCCGCTTTAACCATGGAATCGGATTTAAGCGAAGATATTATTAGCTCTATGTTACGGCGGATAATTTTAACTATGCAAAAATAATGAAACGTAAGGCAGTTTATTTAGATGTTAACTCCGACTTAGCTAGCGCTCTAAGCAAGTTTAGCCATAGCGAAGGCGACGAAATTGTTTTGGTGGTGCCAAAAGGGTCTCTAATATTTAACAGCGTAATTAATTTAAAAATTCTTAAATCTAACGCTACTCAGCAAAACAAGCCTTTGGCTTTAGTTACTATGGATACCATCGGCAGGGCCATGGCTAAACAAGTTGGGCTTAAAGTTTACAAAAGCTTAACCTCCGAAGAAGAGTTTAACCCGCAAGACGAAACTACTATCCCAGTAGAAGAAGCCAGTGCGCCTAGTCAGCCATCTAAACTAACCCCAGAACCACCCAAGCAGCCCCCTGCCTTTACGCCAATGCAAAAAATAGAGCGCAGACGCAGAGCTCCTCAATCTAGCCTATACAAAGAAATTGCTTCTAACGATGCAGTTGCCCCTACCCCGCCTCCAGCCACCGCCAAAATAAATAAATCTCGGGCTGGCATGATGTTTATCTTTGTTTTTTTAGCCATCCTGGTTTTGGGTGGTGTAGTTTATTTTGTTCTACCTAGAGCCACAGTGAGTTTAGAAGTTAAAGCCGAATCTTTTGTGCACCAATTTAGGTTAGTGTTAGCTGATGAAGAAGATCTTAATATAGCTGGGCAAAATGTGTTTAAAGGCAGGTTTGTAGAGGTTACTAAAGAATTAGTTCAAACTTTCCAGGCTTCTGGTTCCGAAAATAAAGGCAACGCTGCCAGCGGTTTTATTACCATTTATAACTACACCCAAACCATGAAGGGGTTAATCCCCGAAACTAGATTTGTCTCGCCAGATGAATTAGTTTTTAGAATTAAAGAAGAAGTTTTAATTTCTCCTGCCACTACCAACTCGGCTGGTACATTAGTCCCTGGCCGTACCAAAGTAAAAGTAGTGGCAGACACCGGTGGGACAGACGGCAACTTGCCAGCCGATACTAAATTTACTGTGCCAGGCTTAGGTTCGGTGGGTATAGATTTAGTTTATGGCAAAAATGACGAACCTTTCACTGGTGGCACAGATAATAAGGTAAATATAGTTTCTCAAGAAGATATCGAAGCCGCTAGAGAATCTATTAGTAAAAACGTTTTTCTGGACACTGAATTAGAATTACAAGATTTAGTTAAAAAAGACGAAGAACTGATTATGCCACTTATCCAAAATGATGTGATCGATAGTGTCCCATCTGTTCCGGCTGGGTCAAAAAGAGAAGCCTTTGATCTAAAAATTCAAGTTAGAAGCTGGACCCTCCTCCCCAAAAAAGAAAGCTTAGAAGAAATAATTCATAATTCAGTCGATGCAATTATCCCGCTTAATTACACTTTAACCGATCAAACTCTTAAAGGAGCTAGGGTAGAAGTTGATAATACAGATTTTCTTATGCATACTATCGATTTTGGTGTAGAAATAGATGGGTTAATTGCGCCGGACCTCAATGAATCGGAAATCGCAGGCAGCATTGCTAACCGCACCCCTCAAAGTGCCACCCAATTATTAAATAGCATCTCAGAAATAATTTCTCATAAAATAGTGCTCTGGCCTTTCTGGGTTAATCGGTTGCCAATATTAGAAAACAATATTAAGATCACCTCATCTTACATTAGTTAATCAGAATTGCATGAAAGTATTAGGCGTGGATTTAGGCACAAAAAGAATTGGTCTAGCCCTTGGAGACACTCAAGGCAAAATTGCCGTAGGTTTGCCTACTATAAAACAAGATAAAAAAACTTTTGAAGAGATTAAAACTTTAATTGATACACATAAAATAGAGAAAATTATAGTGGGTTTACCCAAAACTCTAAATGGTCGTACTGGTGAACAAGCTGGGTATACCCAAAAATGGGCCAACGAACTGTCTGAACAACTGGGTATAGATATAGTATTCGAGGATGAAAGGTTAAGTAGCAAAATGGCGCGAGATGGGCTAATTTCTATTGGTCGCGAACTATCTAAAGAAAATATCGATCAGGCGGCTGCTGTGCTAATATTGCAAGGATATCTTGACAAATTAGCCTCCTAGATTGACAGCAGCTTTTAAGTATTTTACAATGTGGAAGTAGAATATTTAATGGAGGTGATAATGAATAAATCAGAAGTCATTGAGCTAATTGCCCGCAAGGCTAGTATGTCCAAAAAGTCTGCCACCCAGGCTATGGATATATTTATCAATGCTGTAAAAAGCAATTTGGCTGCGGACAAAAACGTGACTATTACTGGCTTTGGGACGTTCACTGTTAGCAAGAGAGCTGCCCGTAATGGCGTTAACCCCCAAACTGGTAAGTCGATTATCATACCTGCTTCTAAGGTCCCCCGCTTTAAAGCTGGTAAGGATCTGAGAGCTTTAATCAAGTAACTCAAATTAATAAAAATAAATCGGACTTCCGCCCTCTTGTTTTAATGGTGGAAGTTTTGTTTATTATATAAGAGTAGCTAAGCGGGTATCGTATAAGGGCTATTATACCAGCCTTCCAAGCTGGTGATACGGGTTCGAATCCCGTTACCCGCTCCAACGTCGGAGCAAGTTCGCTCCACACAAAAACCAGCGAAGCTGGATTTTGTTGTATCCACTCGTTTGCTCCTCCTCTCAAAATCACAAACAGCCTTACGGCTTCGGATTGCGATTTTGTTAAAGAATATAAAACCATCGCTCCATTGCCACTCCTTTCCAAAACATAAACAGTCATTAACATTCCTTGGTTTATGTTTTGGGGGAAAACCAGCGGAGCTGGATTTTGTTGTATCCACTCGTTTGCTCCTCCTTTCAAAATCACAAACACTCGCAAGCTCCTTGGTTTGTGATTTTGTAAAAAAGACAAAAAACACCCCGACAGGTCGGGGTTCGGATTTTTGTTTGAGATAAATACCATAATATCACCGTCATTCTGGGGAGTTTTGCTGTGCAAAACAACTCCAGAATCTTAACCCTTGTCTCCGCCAGCCGGCGGACCGGGCTCCGACCCGGAATCTATAAATATATACAAAATAATCGAGTTTGGGGATTTTAATATTATAAGGGTTTATAATGTAAGTAATTGTACATTGCCTCTAACGGTCTCTTTGGCAATATTGTGAAAGGTTTTAAGAAAAGCTGCGGGGGCTTCTTTCCTGCCTTCCTTAAAAACAATCCGAAGACCTCCTAACTTCACACTCCTCTTCTCCCCCCAAACCTTTTCTTGAATATTACAACAGGAATGCCTCAAGCCTTTCACCTCATGTCCCGGGGTTTATTGTCCGAGAGATCCTCACAATAAGCCCTGCTGCTACAGCGGGGCTCCTCTTTTATAAGAGGTTTTTTATTACAATAAATCATATTTATCATCCGTATAAGCTGATAAAACCTCTAGAAACTCTGATCTAGAGCGGTTTTAAAGTTCTTGACAGTTAAGCAAATTTATGATATAATTAAATAATAGTTAAAAATAGTAGTAACAACACAAAAGAGTTGAATAAAATAAAAAACCAAAACAAAATGTTCAATAAGCTAAAAAACGTATTGCTCTATTCTGGGTATCGGGTTATTTTAACTAAGAATATCAGCGAGCACGAACATCATGCTATAGCCTGTGGCATCAAAGGTTATATTTTGCCTGATGTCCTGAAAATCTTTATTAACAGAGATTTTGGCATTAACGATAGAGTAGTTACTCTTATCCATGAACTTTTACATGAAATTTATCCCGCCAAGACAGAGTACCAAGTAGATAGCTTGTCTAAAAAAATATTTAAAGATTTAAACGTTTCTCAGCTAGGTTTCTTGCAATTCTTTGTGATGTCCCCTACCGAGATCCAATCTATGCTTAAAGCTAATCAACTCGTTTAAATTTATAACTCAAATTAACTATCTATTCTCTCTGTCTTAAATGCCAGAGATTTTTTGTATCTTTTTACGATATATTATAAAGGGATTAGAATATTAATATTGATAAAGTTTTGTCCCCGTAGCTCAGTGGATTAGAGCGACTGCCTTCTAAGCAGTAGGTCGCAGGTTCGAATCCTGCCGGGGACGCCACTGTGGTGGGCGTAGCTCAATGGTAGAGCTCCTGGTTGTGGTCCAGGCGGTTGTGGGTTCAAATCCCATCGCTCACCCCATAAATAAAATCTAGATTATGTCTAAAATTGATAAAGAACAATTTAGCCAAGCAGTTTATGCCTTGGTTAAAGCTATACCTAAAGACAAAGTTATGACTTATGGGCAAGTAGCGGCTCTCTTGGGCTATCCTAGAGCGGCTCAGTATGTAGGCTGGGTGTTGCATTGGTCTAATTTTGATGAAATCCCATACCAAAGGGTAGTTAACCGTTTTGGGGGCTTAGCAGCTGGCTATACTCGTGGTGGTCGAGAAGCGCACAAAGCCGATTTGTTGGCAGAGGGCATTCAAGTAAGAGACGACTACACTATTAATTTAGACAAATACTTATGGCATCCACCAGCCAGACTAATTCCTAATATAGAAAACACTAAAAAATTAGAAGAGCTGGGGTTTATAAAAGTCAGTAAGTAGCGGATAAATGTCAGAGCATATTTTAAAAATTAGAAAAGTTGATAAACCCATATTCGATTTAATCAAAAGTGGGGTAAAAACTATAGAAACCAGAGCAGCTACTGATAAATATAGAAACATTCAAGCTAAAGATAAACTTGTGTTTCATTGTGAAGGGCAAAAAGTAACTAAAGTAGTTAAAACAGTTTATTTATTCAAATCAATTAAAGAGCTATTAAACAAACTCCCATTAACTAAAATATTGCCAGGGGTAAAATCTTTTGAAGAAGCTGAGAAAGTTTGGGTGGGATTTCCAAATTATCCTGAAAAAATTAAAAAATATGGTTTAGTCGCCTGGGAATTAGAATAAAACTAGACAGAAACCATATGTCTTAATAGAATGTCCCCGTAGTTAAATGGATAGAACGTAAGCTTCCGGAGCTTAAAATGTAGGTTCGATTCCTACCGGGGACACCATCCCAGTGCCATGCGGCACGGGATGAGTCACGAACCGTATGGTTCTGTGGCCAGTTAGTTAACAACATGATGGGCGCATAGCTCAATGGTAGAGCAGCTGCCTCTTAAGCAGTTGGTTGCAGGTTCGAGTCCTGCTGCGCCCACCAGAGTAGGCAACCTCAGTAATTAAAGATATATTGGTAGTATAAAAATTAGGGCCCGTTCGTCTATCGGTTAGGACGCCAGCTTTTCAAGCTGGAAAGAGGGGTTCGACTCCCCTACGGGCTACCACCACGTCGCAATGGATTACACTTTATCCTTTTGCTCTTTTCTAGAGCAAAAGTCATAAACGCTTCATCATTGCTCCTTTTTAATTTACAAACAGTCTGAAAGACTTGGTTTGTAAATTAAGTAAAAACAGTCCAACCATTCTTCCTCTCAAAATTGCAAACAGCCTTCGGCTTCAGATTGCAATTTTGTAAAAAATACAAAAAATATCACTCCATTGCCACTCCTTTCAATTTCACAAACAATTTGATAATCTTATTTTGTAAAATTGGTGGCAAAATACAATAAAATTTAAACGGCTCACAATGAGCCGTTTAAAAAAGGGACTTGTAATTTTGCAAAAAATTGGCTCTAGGTGTTGACATAAATCAAAGGTGTGATAAATTCTCTTTGTATCCCAAAAACTATATGGGGTTACTAACTTGTCTTATTAATAATAAATGGAGGTTTTGCATGGACGAAGAAATGAACACTTCTGATGATCAAATGCAAGATCAAACCACAGGTGGTGACGACACTGAAGAAACCACTGATGGTAACATGGGGGAAGAAACAACTTCTGACGAAGATACTTCAACTGAAGAAACTTCAATGCCAGAAGGTGATGACAGTTCTGATGACGACAGTTCAGATGATGACTCATCCGACGACGACATGTCTGAAGGTGATGACAGTTCTGACGACGACGATTCAGACGACAGTGATGACGATTCTGATGATGACTCATCCGATGATAGCAACGACAACTTTGGAATGTAATTAATTACATCTAAATAAAAATAGCCCTGCTTTTTTGGCGGGGTTATTTTTATTTAGGGCTTGACTGGTATTGGTATACTAAAATAGCGGATAAAAATTTTTAATATGTATGATGTAATTATTGTTGGTGCGGGTCCAGCTGGTTTAAGTGCCGCTCTCTACGCTACTAGGCGGGCTCTTAAGACGTTGGTGTTAACTAAAAATCTAGGTGGGCAAACAGCCATGACTTTAAATATGGAAAACTATCCCGGGGTACCAGAAGTAGCCGGAGTCAAACTAATGGAAGAGTTTAAAAGCCAAGCCGAAAAGTATGGGGCAGAGATAAAGTTCGATGCAGTTACAGGCATTTCTAAAGATGGGAACGGTTTTAAATTAACTTCTGAGTCAGGAGATGAATATAACTCTAAAGCAGTTCTGTTGGCCTTTGGCAAAACCCCCAGAAAGTTAGATGTCCCAGGCGAGCAAGAGTTTTTGAATAAAGGTGTGGTATACTGTGCTACCTGTGATGCCCCATTATTTGGCGGAAAAGATGTGGCGGTAATTGGTGGGGGTAGTTCAGCCGTAGATGCAGCTTTGCTGTTGGCTAAAATTGCTAATAAAGTTTATTTAATTCATCGCAGGGATGAATTTAGAGCAGAAGATATTTTGGTTGATCGAGTTAAGCAAGAATCAAAGATAGGATTAGTTTTAAATTCTACAGTAGAAGCAATCAAAGGCGATGCGTTTGTGGGATCTATCGATATTAAAGAAGTTAAAACTAACAAAACATCAAGCTTAGATGTTCAGGGAGTGTTTGTAGAAATTGGTTACAAAGTTAATACAGAAATGCTGAAGGATTTGATTGATCTAAATGAGACAGGCGAAGTGATTGTAGATGAACATAATCAAACTTCTTTACCTGGGGTGTTTGCGGCTGGAGATATCACTACAGTCCCCTATAAACAAACCATCATCTCAGCCGGTGAAGGAGCCAAGGCAGCTTTATCAATTTATAATTATATTAATAAATTAGATCGGTAATGGTAGATAACAATTGTAAAATAATGGTAACTGGGGCAACTGGCCAAATTGGGTCAGAACTGGTTTTAGAATTGCGCAGCAAATATGGGAACGATAATATTATTGCCGTGGGCCATAGAACTCAACCAGAAGAAGATCTACTTAACTCTGGCCCGTTTGAATTTGCCGATACAACCAATAAACAAGCCCTGTCAGATATTATTGATAAATATAATATTAAGGTTATTTATCATTTAGCTTCATTGCTTTCGGCGGTTGGCGAAAATAAACCAGATTTATTGTGGGATATTAATATGATTGGGTTAAAAAATGTTTTAGATTTAGCTAGAGATAAGCATATGGCCCAAGTTTTTTGGCCCAGCTCCATAGCAGCTTTTGGCCCCACCACACCAAAAGACAATACGCCCAACGAAACCATCATGCGTCCTAATACTATTTATGGTGTTAGCAAGGTAGCTGGTGAATTATTATGCGAATATTATCACCATAAATATGGGTTAGACGTTAGATCGCTTCGCTACCCAGGTATTATTAGCTCCGAAACCTTGCCTGGTGGTGGCACTACAGATTATGCGGTAGACATTTTTTATCAGGCCATCGAAAAACAAAAATATATTAGCTTTGTTAGCGAAAGCACAACTTTGCCAATGATGTACATGCCAGATTGCATCAAAGCTACAATCGAGTTAATGTTGGCTGATAAAAATAATTTAAAACACCAGTGTTTTAACGTTACGGCTATGAGTTTTTCTGTAAGTGAATTAGCCAAAGAAATTAAAAAACACATTCCAGACTTTGTTTGCGATTATAAACCAGATTACAGACAAACCATTGCCGATACTTGGCCCAAAAGTATTGATGATGGTTTAGCTAGGCAAGAATGGGGCTGGCAACCAAGTTTTGATTTAAGTAAAACAGTTAAATACATGTTAGAAAAAATTGATTTAAAACTAAGTAAAGAAAAGGAGGCAACATGCCAAAAGTAAAACAGGTGTTAGTCTATTCTACATCCACTTGTCCTTATTGTGATTTGCTAAAAAACTGGCTTGATGAAAAGAAAGTTAGTTACGAAGTAGTTAATTTATCAGAAAACCCCGCCAGAGGCCAAGAGCTAATCCAAAAAACTGGCCAAATGGGGGTGCCAGTTAGCATCGTTTCTTTTGATGATGATACCGAAAAAGTTGTAATTGGTTTTGATCAACAACAACTAACTCAAATCCTGAGCTTGTAGTTCTTTTTCGGCCAAAACGATAGTTTTATAATCAAATCCCCTACCTGCAAGGTAGGCTTTGATTTTTTGAGAGACAATATTGGTTTTTTCTTGTCTTAATTTTTTGGCGAGCAAAGTTTTTGCTGCCTCAATTTCATTTTGATTAATTAATTCGGTGCCCAGCACATCTTTGATGATATTTTGATTAATACCTTTTTGTTTTAACTCCGACATTAAGTGTCTTTTGCTGCGTAACCTAGTTTTTGATCTTTCTTTTACCCACAATTTAGCAAACTCGTAGTCATCTACCAATTTGTTACTCTCAAGTTTTTCTAAAATTTTACCAATCACTTCTTTGTCGAAGTATTTGCTTAATTTTTGTTTAATTTCTAGCTCACTTTGTGGACGCATCGATAGCAATTTAAGCGCTTTACTATAGGCCTTATCAATTTGGCTATCATCTTTAATTATATTTAACTGATTATCAGTTAATGTGTCACCAATTTTAAGCCCGTACTGCACCCAAGTAATATAGTCGATGCCAGTAAAAAATTTATCGTCCACAAAAAGATTAACTTTCTCTGAATTTTTCTTTTGATAAGTAATTTTAGTAACCTTTGGCATAAGTAATCTTAAAATTATATAATAAACTTGTTTATTTTTTAGCTTTCAGCCAAGAAATTCCAGACACACTCATGAAAAAATACTATATCACCACATCTATATCATATATTAATGGCAAACCGCATATTGGTCATGCCTTAGAAGCTGTTCAGGCTGATGTTCTGGCTAGGTACCATCGGCTTAAGGGTGATGAAGTCTTCTTTTTAACTGGTACCGATGAGCATGGTAGTAAAATTGCTAAATTAGCCAAAGAGCAAAACGCTACGCCAGAAAGAATTGCCGAAACTAACTCGGCCGCTTTTGCTGAACTTAAAAATATCCTTGGGTTATCTAACAGTGATTTCATTCGCACTAGTGATAAAGACCGCCATTGGCCTGGGGTAGAAAAACTGTGGGGCAAATTAGTAGAAGCTGATGCCATTCATAAAGATAAATATAAGGGGTATTACTGTGTAGGGTGCGAAGCCTTTATTACAGAAAAAGATTTAGTCGATGGTAAGTGCCCAATTCATAAGGCTCCGCCAGAAATTATTTCGGAAGATAATTATTTCTTCGATTTATCCAAATATGCCGACCAAATTAAAACTAAAATTAAAAGCAAAGAATTAGAAATTTTACCAGAAGGTAGGGCTAAAGAAATTTTAAACATTTTAGATAAAGGGCTAGACAATGTTAGTTTTTCTCGACCTAAAGAAAAACTATCTTGGGGGGTGCCGGTACCAAACGATCCTGATCACACTATTTATGTTTGGGGCGATGCCTTAGCTAACTACATTACTGGGATTGGTTTTGGTCGGGACGAAGATAATTTTCAAAAGTGGTGGTCGGAGAGTAGTGAAAACGACATAGTCCATGTAATTGGCAAAGATATTTTAAAGTTTCATGCTGCCATTTGGCCAGGGATGTTGTTGGCAGCCAACCTACCGTTGCCTAAACAAATTTTAGTGCATGGTTTTATTAGTTCTGATGGGCACAAGATGAGCAAAAGCTTAGGCAATGTGGTTGACCCGGTAGAAGTAGTTGATAAATACGGTACCGACGCTTTGCGTTATTACTTGCTGAAAGAAATTCCCTCTACTGATGATGGTGATTTTTCTTGGAAAAGATTTAATGAAGTTTATCATGGTGAATTAGCAGATAATTTAGGCAATTTAATTAGTCGAGTAATATCTATGGCAAGCAAATATACAGGGGCTAAAACGCCTAAACCAACTGTTGGCAAAGAAATGTACGGTAGCCACATTTTTAACTGTGTTAAAAACACAAAAGATTACATTAACGAGTTTAAATTAGATATGGCTATGAAAGAAATAGGCGGCTTAATCAAAGTTTTAAACCAATATGTTGACGAAAAACAACCTTGGGTGTTGTACAAAGAAGGTAAAACAGAAGAGCTTAACGATGTGTTATACAATTTGCTTGAGTCGTTGCGTATTTTAAGTGTTTTGCTTTATCCTTTCTTACCCAAAACTTCTAACAACATTAGGCAACAACTCAATTTATCTAAAATTGACGAAGATGGTTTTAATTTTGATGATGAAAAAACTTGGGGCAAGCTGCTAGAAGGGCATGCAGTAGATAAGCCCAGTATTTTATTCCCTAAATTTGATAGTTAAAAATGTTTGCTGCTTTTATTGCCGCTGTTGTTGGGGCGGTAGATCTAATTATTGTCAAAAAATTCTTCAACGCTTTTAAAAAGCTAAGTTTTAAAACTTTTTCTTGGTGGCTATTTGTATTTATCATTGCAGTTTGTTTAATAGTTTCGCCTTGGTTGGTGCAAATAGATGTGCCTATGGCCACCAGCCCATATTTTTTGTGGTTGCTTTTGATCATGGCTTTTTTATCGGCTAATTACAACTTGTTATATTACTATGGGTTGTCTTACGAGAATGTTTCGGAGATTGAGCCCTTTTTATTGTTTGATCCAATAGTGGTAATTTTATTGGCCAGCGCTTTTTATGCTGATGAAAGATTTTGGCAGCTATATGTTGCTGCTTTTATTGCCGGGGGTTTTCTAGTCTGGTCTCATATTAAAAAACATCACATTAAATTTGGTAAACCCTTGCTAGCAGTTTTAGGCTTTTCGATCCTAGCTGGTTTAGAAGCCGTTGTTATCAAACAATTATTAGACGTTTATTCTCCCACTGCCTTATATTTAGTAAGGGCAATTGTGGTGGCCTTATTCTTGTTGGTTATGCAAGAAGACAAAGTAAAGTTGATCAAATTAAAATACGTTCCCTACTTTTTAGTGTTGGCTGTGTCTGCTGTTTTGGTTCAATCTTTAACTTACTATGCCTATCATAATGTTGGCGTTGGTATCACAGAATTTATCTTGTTGCTCTCCCCAGTTTTAGTTTACGGCCTATCTTATTTAGTTTTAAAAGAGAAGTTAAATTGGAAAAATTTGGTAACGAGTGCTGTGGTGGTTGCTTTAGTAATTTGGGTGAGCTTAGTTAGATAAGCTTTTTCATTTTTAGGCCAGGTATAATAGACTTAAGAAGATTAAGCTAGTTTTTATTAGAATATGAGCTATATAGATACTCACTGTCATCTAAATTTCTCCCAGTTTCACAAAGACTTAGAAGCTGTGATCGAAGAAACCTCGGCCGCCGGGGTAGATAAATTAATTAATGTCGGTACTGATCTCAAAACTTCTAGAGAAAGCTTAAATTTGGCCAGCCGATACAATCACATATACGCTACAGCCGGGGTGCATCCTCACGATGCCAAAACTCTCAATGCTGATAATATTAAACAATTAGAGTTATTGGCTAAAGATAAAAGAATAGTAGCTTTGGGGGAGATGGGCTTAGACTATTACAGGAATTTGTCGTCTAAAGAGTATCAAAAACAAGCCTTAATTATGCAACTCGAACTAGCTCTTAAAACAGAAAAACCTGTAGTTATCCATTGCCGAGATGCTTACAGAGACATTTTAAATATTTTAGATGAACACTACCTACCGCATATCACCGATCGTCCCCCTGGAGTA
>Ga0272441_10008285_pt1 | contig 16517 bp, 7 predicted proteins | sample SSMProp6N_FD_193582 | JGI IMG/M metagenome (GOLD analysis project Ga0272441, IMG submission 193582) | Marine sediment archaeal communities from Little Sippewissett salt marsh, Falmouth, MA, United States - SSM-Prop-6N | ecosystem: Environmental > Aquatic > Marine > Wetlands > Sediment ... | reverse complement strand
TTGATTTTAAGATATACTAAATACCAAATACTATATACTAAATACTACGTTAACATTTTACCCAATACCGGCGATATTACAAGAAAAATCCGCATTTTCCGGCAAAAATGTCGTTGACACGGAACTCCACCGTAAGGTATCCCATAGGGAGATACTCGATGCTTGTCATGTTGAGCGGAGCGAAGCGGAGTCGAAATATCTGGCCAACAAATCGCATTCTCGGCTATCGATATAAAATCAACTACATCCACATTTTTTCGCTAAAAAACTGTAACGAATGAATGAGTACATGGACTTCTATATACAGAACCATGAATGATATGAGTAATTACGATTTATACCGGAAAGAGAAAATTGAAAATTGGAGGAAAAAGCAATGGAAGCGGATCTTAAAATACAAATAACGTGGATTATCATTATACTTTGCCTTGCCATTTCCCAATCGCCGGCTGCCGAATTCGCCGGTGGTACGGGTGAGCCGAATGACCCATACCAAATCGCCACGGCACAGCAGCTTATCTCGATAGGAGACGACCCGAATCTGCTGGACAAACATTATGTGCTTATTAACGACATTGACCTGGACCCGAACAGGCCCGGATGCATAGTATTCGACAAGGCCGTCATTGCCCCAGACACGGATGGCACTGACAGTGGTTTCCAGGGAATGCCCTTTACAGGAGTTTTTGACGGAAATGATCATAAAATAATAAATTTAGTCATTCGCAACAACACAGCCGATTATCTTGGCTTGTTTGGCCGCATTGGAAGTTTTAGTTTAATTAAAAATGTCGGTCTGGAAAACGCACTGGTTCTTGGATCAAATCGTTCGTCATATATCGGAGGGCTTGTAGGATATGTTTTAAGAAGCACGATCACGGATTGCTACGTTTGCGGCTGCATTACCGGTGGTGATAATCTCGGTGGCCTGGTTGGAACAAATTTTGAGAGCACAATCACTAATAGCTATGCCATCGCAACAATCACTGGTGGAACGTATTCCTGGTATCTCGGCGGATTGGTGGGATCCAACAAGTCTAATGGGAAAATTGAGAGTTGTTATGCGACCGTTAATGTCACCAGCGGTAAATATTCCCAGTATATAGGTGGTCTCGCGGGGCACAATAATTATAACGGAAAAGTCGAGAACTGCCATGCAACTGCCAATGTCACCAGTGAAGATACTTCAAGGCATATCGGAGGTCTGGTTGGTCTAAACGAAGAACTAATAAGTAGTTGTTATTCGACCGGTATTGTATCTGGTGGCAATAAAAGTTGGCACATCGGAGGCTTGGTAGGAAAAAATGATTACTCGGGGAGTATCACTGATTGCTATTCCACGGCTTCTGTTTTAGGCGGAAACAACAGTTTATATGTTGGAGGTCTCGTGGGTGGAAACGATTGTAGAATTAAAAGATGCTATTCAACAGGATCTATTTCCGGTGGGGATGATAGTCTGGGACTCGGTGGCCTGGTGGGATACAATTCCGGATACGTGATATCCAGCTTCTGGGATGTTCAGGTTAGCGGCACTCAAAGAGACTCAGGAGTGGGATTAACGACTGCCGAGATGATGGATGCTGAAGTCTATAATCTTAACGGATGGGCAGGTGATCCGAACTGGGTATTAGATATTGGCAAAGATTATCCCCGTCTTGCCTGGGAAGGAACTGCCGGGCAGATTATTCCTGAACCGGCGATTGACTGGTTCGAAGGAGACGGGACCAGGGAGAATCCCTACATCATTGCCACTGCCGAAAAATTGGCCCTTATTGGCACTGCGAGTGTTCTTTGGGATAAGCATTTCGTGCTTACCTCAGATTTAGACCTTACAGGTATTGATATACCACGCATAGGCACACGTTCAGGCATAGGCGTTGACTTTAATGGCACCTTTGACGGTAAAGGGCATACCATTCATAATCTGACAATAATCAGCAGTGACGTCTCTAAATACAACGCTGGACTTTTTGGCTCCATTGGTAACGAAGGCTTGATTCAAAATCTTGCTTTAGAGGATATTTCAATCAGCGGAAATTACTTATATGAAACCGGGGGGCTGGTGGGATTAAATAGTGGCACGATTAGTAATTGCCATACTACCGGTAATATTTCATGTGAGTTCGCCATTAGTCTCGGCGGTATGGTAGGATATCTCTATAGAGGCAAAATCATAAATTGCTATTCAAACGTGAGTATTAATATTGGTGTAGGAACAGCATATATAGGCGGTTTGGTTGGAGAAAACTTAGCAGGAACAATTGCACGCTGCTATACCGCCGGTAATGTCTCAATCAGGGAAGATAGTGACAGACTCGGCGGACTGGTTGGATATAACTATGGAACAATCATTCATTGCAATACTAACTCTTATATATCCAGCGGGGAAAGAAGTTCCAGCATAGGCGATTTGGTAGGTGATAACTCTGGATTTATTATAAGTTGTTATTCGAATGGAACTGTTCACAGTGGTAAAGGTAGCGGGCCTCTTGGCGGTCTGGCGGGGTCGAACCGGGGCAAAATCTACTACTGCTATGCTGATGCAAGTGTTTTATGTGGAGCTAACAAAGGTGTTCTTGGAGGTCTGGTTGGGGAAAACCTAGGTATAATTACAAACTGCTACTCAATGAGTACTGTTTATTGTGCTGAAGGTGGCGGTAGCCTAGGCGGTCTGGTGGCAGACGACTCTTTGGGATATGTAGCCAATAGTTTCTGGGATATCGAAGCAAGCGGCTTATCGGAAAGTGCCGGTGGTACAGGCCTTACTACGGCCCAGATGCAGGATATCCAAAGATACATGGATGCTGGTTGGGATATGGTGGATGAACGTGAAAACGGCACTGCTGATATTTGGCGAATACCCGAAGGTGGTGGATACCCCAAACTGGCTGTTTTTTCTGAAGATAACCATCCACATATTCTAGCAGGTTCCGGAACGCAAGAAGATCCGTACAAAATAGCCACTGCTGAAGATTTAGGTGCAATTAACCACTATAGCCTGTCGGCTAGTTATGAACTTGTAGCAGACATTGATCTTTCCGGTATCACATGGTCAACTGCGCCAATTTTGGTTTATGATGGTAATTTCAACGGAAATGGTTTTGTAATCTCCGGCTTAAACATCCATGGAAGAAGACATCTGGGTCTGTTCGGTACTCTTGATGCATATGCGTCTGTTACGAACCTTGGTATTGATGACGCTAATGTAACTAGTGAAGATTTTGGGGAGGAAATTGGTATTATGGCGGCACAAAACATAGGCAATATCACGTGTTGTTATGCCAACGGTTCGATTTCTACAGGTAACTATGTTGGGTACATCGGCGGTCTGGTGGCAGTAAACGCCGGTAACATAACCGATTGTTATACCATCGGTAGTATAACAATTGGAGATTACCATGACATCATTGGTGGTCTTGTGGGACATTATCTGATGGGTTCAATTGCAACCTGTTATGCCGCCACGAGTATTACCGACTTTAACTATAATGATTTTGAGGTAGATGTAGGTGGCTTATTAGGGGTAAGCTGGGGTGGTACAAACGCAATTATAGACTGTTATTTCTTAGCTCCTCCCGATAATGACGTACCGGTTAATAGGTATGGATCGCCTTTAACGAACGAGCAGATGAAGCAGCAAGATAGTTTCGTTGGCTGGGATTTTAATGATATCTGGATGATTTGCGAAGGCGTTGACTATCCACGCCTCCAATTTCAGGAAATCCAATGCGGAGAGTGAAATTTAACTCTCCGCATTGGGATTATCTAGCGGAGTGCATAAAGGTATTAAGAGGACATTCTTTGATTTCGGTGTGGCTAACCAAAAGAGCTTTAGTCTTTTTTCAATTCGGCAGCGGATCGGGTGAATGGCTGGGCGGCCGTGCCGTCAGCTTTGTGAGATTGTCCAGCACGAAAATGGCGGGTGCCGGGCTGCCGTCGGAGTTCCATAGGCCGTTTCCTCTGCCGCGTGCTTCGGGCGCCCAGTAAAATATGCCCAATCCATTTGGCGCTCGCCGCACAGTATTCACCAGGTCCACCATGAACTGCAACTGGCCCTGTTGTGTTCCCGGCCACTTCATGTATCGCCTTGAGGTAACTTCCTCGCCGCCGCTCTGCGGATAGCCCGTCTCAGTAACTCCATGCACACTAGTCTTCGTTGTCTGCACAGGATCAAACTGGTAGTGAATCGGAGATGCAGGGCAGGCCAGGTTGTATACCTCGTCAACCTCTATATAGAGTGGAAATGTGATGTCATGACGCATCGTTTCAAAATAAGGATTGCCAATCAGATGTGCGATGTTTTCTTTTCTGCCCGTAAAATAATTATCAACGCTAAGCACATCGTTCCCGCTATCGAGCAGCTTCTCACAAAGATGAGATCCAAGAAAGCCACTTCCGCCTGTAACTAAGATCCTCTTCAACAATTGGGCCCTCTCAATTCACTTGGATCCCAGCTCTGTCGATAGTGTACAAAGCGATTGCATTCACTCTGTCATATCCGACGTTTTTATTAAAACTGTTACTTTACAGTCACGTCAATAAAATGGGAATCCGGTTAATATTGATGTCCAATTATTTCGGACCGACTGATAATCGTGTAATACCAAATATCGACAAATAAAGAATCGAGCTTTAATAGAATATTGTGCTACATTATCAGACTTTCATACTTATTAGGTGGCATTCTGCCACATGAATCGGGAACGCTCATCAATGAACTCCAGCTTGTAGCCCTCATTAAAAACATAATCCACATGTAACAGGCTTCCTCTTTGGTAAATAGAGGTATTATCGTCTAATTTCCCCTGAGGCGTTGTCGTCCTGATGCCGACGTTGCCAGTGTGGGATTTTCGGAGTCCATTTCCTATTTATTTCTGTTTATTATGGATTATATTTTGCCGGGATTATAGACCTTTTCAATATCTAAATCGAAACCTTTTTAAGACCAAAGTTTATTACACCAAGCTTTTTGGCCGGTAACAAGATATTAGGACAGATTCGTATGTCGATTCCAGACATATCCAACATCGATAAAAAAAGAAGGGCCTATGTCGAAAAAATCGACACAGGCCCAAAATTAAACAGTTATATCAAACAAATTTGACAGACAATATTGCCAAATTTATTTTATGGCCACGGTCTATACAAACGAATATCATCGAAGAACACGTGACCTTCGCCACCAGCTACTGGATTATCTCTATTACCGAAACAAATTGTTATCGAACCGACATTGGAAAGATTCACACCCTGGCTTGAAAGTGATTCCAACGGAATATCCCATTGTGTCCACTCCGCGACTAATGCTGCGTTTGCATCGTCATTGTTTACCACAACATTATCAACAGCGACATACATCTGCTCGGCTGCATTATTCGGATCACCATAGTAAAACAGTGTTAAAGTTACAACACCTTCCTGATTCCAGTTGGTACCCAATGTCCTCGTCGCCTCGGAGAGACCGACACTGTTGTCGTAGAATAACGGCAGTGAAAAATTCCCGCTATGAACGATTTCATCTTCAAGGTAATGTCCTCCGCCGACAAAATCAGGATTGGGATAACCTGCCGTTGAGCCGTTGGTCGGGACACCGTATCCGTCCAACCATGTCATAAATACTTCATTGGGCGGATAATCGTTGTAGTCTTCGAAATCCTCGACGACGACCGGGAAGTTCAATACTTCGAAGCTCCACAGGTTGCCTTTCCACGGGCTGTTCGGCTCAAGGTCGTTGACCTCGTCGATTCGCCAGTAATAAGTTTCGCCCCAATCTAACAAATCAGCGAATTGATATGTATTCTCGATCTGAGACGGACTGACAAGAACACCTCTCGGATCATCTATAGTTGCATCGTTGACGTCGTTAGAGTCGGTGCCGAAATATACATTCTGGGTCGCAGTCTTACTACCAGGATTCCAGTTAAGGGATGCGTCTCTGGCAACCTCTATCTGGCCGTCGGAAGGATTCGGCATAAAGGCGTCCAAACGAGGCTTCGCACCGGACATATAATAAACAGCGTTTATAAACATCTGCATACCGGTTTCGGTCAGGTTATACTGACCGGCTTCCTGACCACCATAACCACCGGCAACGTAATACATCCTCTTGCCAGCGGGCACTTGATCCGTACCCTCGTAAAATGGTACACCGGGCACCCACTCAGCAATCCAGACAGCCTGGTCAAGCTCTCTCTGGGCGATGAGCAATCCATTACCTACATCATTATACATAAGGAACGAATTCTGGCCCTCGGCGACAGATTCATCTATAACATCTATCGGAGCGTCGGTCGGGATACCAGAAAATATCGGGTGACTTTCATCAACAACCACCATCGGTGATTCAGTAAGATATTCCTCAATTGTCGTGTTGTTAATCCACTGCCATCGGCTGCTTCTGGTTAAATACGGACTTAGAAGCATCAGCGGTGTCTCAATAGAGTTCCACCCAGTAATTTCCGCTTCGTCTGCGGCGTTGGCCGCATCGCCATAGTTACCGCTGTTAGTGTTGCGGCTGATTATGATAAGATCGGCGCTGTTCAAAATTTCCAGGTTTTCGTCTGTTAAATCCACCCATCCAAGTGGATTGGTAATAACTTCGAATCCATGCCCATTGAGAAGATCAATAAATCCCTGGCCGTAGGGGACATCATTCGGATCCAAATTCTCATTCACCCACACAATAGTCTCACCGACAGATGAAGAAACCATGCAAAAAACCAAGGCCAAAATCAACAAAGACAGTTTTTTGTACATAATACGCCTCCTTTGAAAAAAAGTTAATAATATTTGTTTTATTCACACATTCAAACGCTGCTGCAATTTGCACCCATCTTGAGGAAATAGGAATTTAAGAACCTCACTCTATATAAAATTCAGATTCTGCCGCCAAGGCTTTTCTATATTTCTTTACGATCTGCAACTTCCTCCTTCCCTGTAAAAAGAATTGATTCAGTTTTACAAATCGGTAATTGTAATAGCCCGATAAATTAACCGAACAGTCCACTAATATAATCCCATTATGAAATCTGATTTTTAGGAATATATCATTTTTTATTTTGTCTATAATGGGAATCCTGCACGTTTTTATTTTTTGAAGGAATTTAGCACAGAGATAAAACGAAACCCACAGATCCCATAATATATAACTAATTTAATGGCTTTATATCAAGAATAAACTTTGTATAAACCCAATGACAGACTGATAAAAATACCTGCGTATTTATTACTCTACCGCCTGCCAATAATATTTAAATTATCAATGAGCTAATATTTGTCCTTGTTTGCGCCTTTATATTTAAGATAATTATCCTCTTATTTTGACATATTTACCTAAAAAATATGGATAAGGCCTATGCCGAATAAATCGGCATAGGCCCCCAAATTAACACAAATTAAGTAACACTGACCTTTATTACGGTCACTCCCTATACAAACGAATATCATCGAAGAACACGTGACCTTCGCCACCAGCTACTGGATTATCTCTATTACCGAAACCAATAGTTATCGAACCAACGCTGTTAAGGTTCACGCCCTGGTCTGCGAACACCTGCAGTGGGATGTCCCATTGTGTCCATATATTAACCCGCGCTGCGTTTATGTCGTCATTATTTACTACAACATTATCAACAGCAACAAACATCTGTTCGGTTGTGTTTGCCTGATCACCATAGTAAAACAACGTTAACACACCAACACCTTCTCGTGTCCAGTCGCGCGTAGTCGAAGTAATGGTCCTGGTCACTTCAGATATTCCGGCGGAAGTATTGTCGTAGAACAAGGGCATCGACCATTGACCTTCATGAACAGTTACGTTCTCAAGGTAATGTTCTCCCATGACAAAATCAGGATCAGGATAACCCGCCGTCGAACCGTTAGTCGGATCCATGTATCCATCCAACCACGTGTTCCACACTTCATCGGGTGGATAGTCGTTGTAATCCTCAAAGTCTTCCACGACGAGGTAATCTGCTATTGTGAAGCTCCACACATAACCTCTGTTGACAGTCCCGTCGGCTTCAACCTCATCGACTCGCCAGTAATAAGTCTGTCCCCATTGGAGTTCCTCATCCGGCGTATAAGTGGTAGAATCTTGTCGGCCACGGTATATGCCTGTTGTATCGGACGCATCGGCATTATCTACTGCGTCCTCATCAGTGCCAAAGTACACATCGTGCTGTGCTGCATTATCGCCGGGCGACCAGCTAGGTGAGACTGATTGTTCAATGCTTAATGTCAAGCCGTTTACCGGATTTGAATTCCAGGCAATTAGTGGATTACCTCTCATCATTAGCTCAATCTCTTCCTGCGTCTTGGCTACGTTATAAATGCGAACGTCGTCAATGAGGCCGTTCCATGCCTGGGGGCCTTCGCCCGGCCTGTTGTTATCAGCGATCCATAAAGTAAGGTTGGGGTCGGCAGTGATAGGCCCCGAGCCGGCAGCGAAACCATCCGCTACGCCATCCACATAAAGGGAAATCCTTGAACCGTCATATGTACCGGCAGCGTGATGCCATTGGCCGTCATTGACATTTGCGTTTCCAATAGCCTCCCCGGCGGCACCGCAATCGAACCGTAGCTCGTCTGTCGTCAGTCCATTCCTTACCAATTTCCAGGCAGTCTCCCCTTTGCTGACGATGGCCTGATCCGTCTGTTCGAAAACATTGACTCTTATCCAGGCTGCGACTGTTATCTGATCAGTGATGTTAAATATCTCATCGTTGCCACAGTCCACATAATCACCAAGACCATCAAAGTCCAGTGCATTACCGCTGTTGTTGTATCCGGCTACCCAGTCAGGATTGCCCAGGATGGCACCATGATTGCCATGACCGGACCAATCAAGAGCAGTTCTGCCATCACCCTCGTCAAACATCCACCAGCCGATAAGATCGGCATCGGAAATTTGAATATCAGGCATAGTAGTGAAGCTCCATACCTCGCCGGCGTAGGTTGTATTGTCCGGTGAACTTCCGATTTCATCAACAGCCCAGTAATAAGTCGTATCGAAATCAAGCGGGCCGGGACTGTAGCTCGGCTCAGTCGTGCTGACACCATTAACCAAACAGCCGCTTCTGGCCTCTACGTTTTCCCTGGCCGCGTCTAAGTATACCATGCGTGAAACCGCTGAAATACCCGGCAACCAGGCGAAAACATCATTTACGCCCACAGATATTTCACCATCATACGGATCGGGATCGGAGGCAGTCTGTGGCTGGACTTTAAAGCTCCACACTTCGCCCGGCCAGATATCGGAACCACTAACCTCATCGACTGCCCAGTAGTACAAGGTCCCGGGAACCAGTTCGCTTACATAATAAGTTGGCGAGTTAGTAAGGCCCTTGTCAGCTTGCTCCGTACGCTCATTGACATCACTGAATTCCGCACTCAAATATACGTGGTGGTTAGTCGCAAAGACACCAGGCTCCCAGGATAAATCCAAACTTGTGACAGAAACTGTGCTGCCATCAGTCGGCTCGGCGCCAAAGGCCTTTGTCTCCTGGGGCACTGCCGCATCAAGCTGTACGTCGGTGGGAGACAGGGTAGAGGTTACGAAAACAAACGCATCTATCCTAAGTCCATCCTCACGGGCGCCGATCTGAAACGTCTGTGTCAGTTCCCCGGCAGGAACCTCGAAAGAAATAGCCCCCTCTCCTGCGCTACCGGTGCTTCCTGACAGGTTGATCCAGAACCACTCGGCCGAAGGAGTCAAGCTGTTGCACATTATCCAGGCATCGGCCGAGGTCGGGGGTTTCGTCCCTAATCCATTACCATAAAACATGCTGTCATTATCCGGCGCGCCCTGACCTGCCGCATTCTCATTCGCCGTCTCTACAAAAAGCCGCCCGTAAAGATCGTACGTACCGGCCTCCGGGAACGTGACCGTATAGGTGGCAATCCGGTCTTCATGATTAGGGGCCCCTCCAGCACCGGGTGTTTCAATCGTAATGTACTGACCACCAAGGGCAAGGCCATCGGGATCAACAATAGGCGGGTCGAAATCAACGCCCAGAGCGCCCGATTCGGCCTGAAAGCCGATCATAGCGGCGTTTGTTACGCCTGCCAGAGCCAGTACAAGCAATACATTTAATAAAAGATAATTCTTAGCCATTGTCTGATCTCCTACATATTTCATTAATAAATCATGTTTCGCCTACATATCAAAACACGCGTTACGTCTGATATGTACCAATAACTTTCACTATTAAAAATACCGATAATACTAATTGTGTTAAAACCACCATTCCTTCCTCAAATAAACTATATCGTACAATTGATGCAGCGTCATTAATTTGACAGATTATTGCCCTTTATGAATAATTGACCAACCTCACAATTGATTGTACACAACCTCCAGCCTCCTCGACAAACACCACGGTCTAATGGTATCCAGATGCCAAAAAAATCCGATACTACTTAAATATCCGGTATTTTCACTAAAACATATATTCTATCTTTATATACTACCGTTTAAAGGTGTTAAAAGTGATAGGAAAAACGGAATATCGGCAAAATTTTTTGTCTCACCGGCATTAAAGTGCAGTGGCGCAATCTTCAGACGGTCGCCTGCTGGCTTAAAAACGCACATTTACAAGTATTTTCCAGTATTATCCGAGCGCAACTATCTTCAATAAATACCATATCGACATAAAAAGGCAGGGCCTGAACTTTCGTCCAAATCCTGTTATTCAACTTAATCAGCCGAGTCTTGATACTACATTCAGTTTGACCGGATGTTCATAGGTCCCGCCGCTGTTCGCGTTGCGAACGCAAAAAACAGGGGCGAAAAACCGCCTAATGATGTAATATATAAAAATAAACGCGGCGGTCTTAATCCGAAAGACCGCCGCAAATTAAACTCTCAAGTTCAGTTCTATTTTACATGTTATTGACCTGCAAGATAAAGAAGTTCACCGGCAGACAAAGCTCTGTTGTAAATCAATACCTCATCAAGGAGGCCATCCCATGTGCGGTCTGTTCCTTCCGGATTCCGGCCGATCTCGACATTGAACTCATTAGCCATGATCGGGGTTGTGGTCTCCAAGCTGGCGTCAAGAGCGCCGTCAAGATAAACCGCAACACTACCGTTACCATAAACACCGGCAACGTGATGCCATTCATCAACACCAACAACGGTAACGCCATCGATGCCGAAATTGGGCTCTTGCCAGAACGAAATACCGAAGTGAAAACGGTTATCCAGATTGACGTTACTCATACGCCAGGCATGTTCACCTTTAGCAACTATGCCGGCCCATGCAGCGGGTATCGAGCGGATCGTCACCCAGCAGGCGGCCGTCATCTCGTTGGTTTCCTGCATGCCTAACATCTCTGAACCACCGCAGTCAATGTAGTCACCGTCGCCATCGAGATTCAGCGCCTGGCCGGCAACACCATCGACAAACGTGGGATTACCCATAATCGTGCCATCATTACCGTTACCGGTACTGTCCGAGACATCGCCATCCATTGGGTAATATGCAACCAGTCCTTCGGCTCCCGGATCGACGGATTCGGCCGGTTCTTCCGGCTCGGGCTCAGGCTCGGGTTCCGGTGTCGAACGATACAGACAGATATCATCAATGAACACATGGCCTGCACCACCACCGGAAGCTGGATTGGCTTTATTGCCGAAGCCAATTGTCAACGAACCAACATTGTTAAGGTTCACACCCTGGTCGGCAAGCGACTGCAGCGGGATGTCCCATCGGGTCCAATCGGTAGCTAATGCTGCATTCGCGTTGTCGTTAGTTACTACAACATCATCAACGACGACATACATCGGCTCGGCAACATTGGCCGTATCGCCGTAATAATACAGCGTCAGCGAGACAACATCATCGACAGTCCAGTTGCTTACAGAGGAATCAAGTGCCCTGGTCACTTCAGAGAGTGAAGCGGTGCTGTTGTCATACAAAACCGGCATCGAGAATTCGCCGCTACGAACGGTATCGGCATCCAGGTAATGCTCCCCGGCGACAAAATCAGGATTGGGATAACCTGCCGACGAGCCGTTAGTCGGGTCACCGTATCCGTCCAGCCAAGTGTTCCATACTTCATCGGGCGGATAGTCATTATAGTCCTCAAAATTTTCTATTAGGACAAAGTTGGCCGTCGTAAAGCTCCAGAGATGTCCTGTCCAGGGACTATTCGGCTCGGCGTCGTTGACCTCATCGACCCGCCAGTAGTAAGTCTGGTCGTATTCCAGAAGTCCTGGAGGATCATAAGTTGTATCCTGCGAATCCTGGGCGGCTAATACTCCCAGAGGATTATCTACGCTCGCCTCGTTGACATCGTTGGGATCGGTGCCGAAATATACATTGCGCTTGTCGGCAAAATCTCCACCCGTCCAGCTAAGGACCACATCTCTTTGTATTTCTATGCTCATATCCGCCGGTACCGGTTTTTTGGCGACCTCAGGCTCCGAAAACATGGTAATTTTGAGATTATCAACAAGGAATACCTGCGTCCATGGCTCCGTTGCTTCTACACCCGGCCACGATGGACCACCAATCTCATAAGCCCATGTGGGATTTGTCATGTCCCATTCGGTTCCTTCCCACCAGGTTCTGCTCAATTCCACCAGCTCACCCAGGTTATATTCTAAATGAACCCATTCATCCTCTTGATAAAGTTCCAGGATAGGGAAACCATATCCATAGGTGCCGCCACCGGTATCAGGGTTGTATGTGAGGATCCAAATCTCTATTATATGAGGATTCCAGTTACCCTGGAGGTTGCGCATATCAAGCTCGATGGTATATTCGCACGGATCTTCGCTTGTATTTCCGGTCATCTCGATATCCGTCTTGTAGCCAAATCGTTTATTGGCCCCTACAGAAATCTCTCCGGTATGTTCCCGTACGATACTTCCCTCGAAATCCACATACTGACCTACATGCGAGGCAGCGGCGTCAAACCAAAGCCAGCCCTCAGTTGGGTCGCCTATAACGCGGTCTTCAAAATCGTCCTCGTGCACAGTTACAATATCAGCGTAACTGGTCATTAATCCCGCCAAACATAGGAATAATGCGATTAGAATTGTCTTTTTCATCCACATAATAAATCTCCTTCAAAAATTATAAATATAGAAACAAACGATAAAGATTCTTACCTTCATTATTGCTTAAACATATATCTGCCCAAGATAGTGTTTTTTTTATCGCTGATACCTCCTTCCTTTATAATTCATTCGTCATTACAAGGTAAAAATCAAAGACGTCGGAACATATAACTCCGACGATTTGATCTCTATGTATATTAAATGAAGATTCAATCTCCTGCCGAGGCCTTTCGTTGTTACTTGTTTATGTTATGAACCATATACAAGGTACTTTTGGCTAAATCAATATCATACGATAGATATTACATTATAGTAAAAAAATGCTGGATTTTTGTCAATAAAAATCTTCCTTAATTCGTCATAATATTCACATATTTATACACTTAAACCAGAAAAGTTTCTGCGAATATATCCGTAAAATGGGATTTTTTTGATTTGGAAAATAAATATCGATACCGAAAAAAACAAGGACACAGGGGCTGTTGCAAAGGTACATAATTTTCCTTAAGCACGTTAATTTATGTCCGTTTTTTCTCAACACAACGTTGCCGCTGAAGATTGAAGGAAATCTTTCTTATCACAATACCAGGCCTTCTCAGATTCCGCAATCCCCCAAAATAGATGAATAATTGCGCAAAAAATGGAATATCGGCATTTTTTTCTCGTCAGTGTTAAAATGCGCGTGTATAATCTAGAATATGTATCCTCCACAAGCGTCGCTGGGCGAATTTCCTTATGAGAATCGTTAAATGCTACTCGAACACGGCCGGGGGATCGTTAGGGACGCGAGCATGGTCTTTTCACTTTTTTTACATTTTTTGTATCTCACTTTGCTGTTTTTCCCGGTAAATTAAAAGAAAGTAACCAAAAATAGCATGGATTTGATATGGATTATGATAAGCGCACTTTGGAATTCCTGAAACTCTTTGTACGACATCAACAGGAAATATATGCCTATATTCTCACTTTGGTGCCCCACGTACACGATGCGGACGATTTGTTCCAGGATGGATTGTTAGTGATGTGGAAGAAGTTCGATCAGTTCCAGCCGGGCACGAACTTTGCAGCCTGGGGCGTCCAAATCATGCGCTTTCAGATTCTGGATTATCGCCGAAATCTGGCACGCAGTAAGCGAGTTTTGATGGAGGATTCCTTGTTTGAGTCACTGATGAACCACATGCCTACTATTCAGAACGAAACGGCTGCGCGTATAGAAGCCCTGCGCAAATGTCTGACCCTTTTGGATGATCGGGCCAAACGGATCATCAAGATGCGCTACGAGCGCAACATTTCGATGGAGAAGATTGCCTTGTATCTGAAGATATCACGCCGTCACGTGTATCATGTTCTCGGTCAAATCAACAGTGTGCTGCTGAGATGTATGCGAAGGACATTAGCAGAAGGAGGCAATCCAGTATGAGTAAACCACCTTTCCCGAACATGGATGAGCTTTTACAACGTCTGCTGGATGACCAGATTCTACCTGAAGAGATGGAGCGTCTTCAGAAGGCGATACGTGAGGATCCCAATGTGCGGGATTACTATATCGACAGCATGTTGGTCTGTGCTATTATACGGCGTTCCAGTCAGGTAACCGGGGAACTGTCTGAGTCGGATCTGATCCAAGCACTCTCGAGCAGCGCAAGCCAGGGCGGTTCCAAACGTATTCTGCGATACACCTATTCGATTGCGACAATCCTGATAGTCATAATGCTGATACTTACTTCTCTGAATTTATTCCGGCATATAACTCGAGGCCCTGCGATCGGCAAATTGACCGGCGCTTATGAGATTCAATGGCGAGGGTCTCGTCCGCGCCCAGGTGAACCACTATACGCAGGTTCTTATAACTTGCGCGGGGGTGTGGCGAAGATGGAACTGGGTAAGGGAACGAGCCTCCTACTTGAAGCGCCTTGCCAGGTTAAACTGGTGAGCGTTGGTGAGATGATCCTGAAAAGCGGTAGACTTTCCGTTCTGGTACCTTCACAGGCAAAGGGTTTTCAAGTGCGAACACCCACGGCCACGATCACGGATTTGGGCACAGAATTTGGAGTGATTACATATCCCGACGGCAGCACCGAGACCCATGTCTTTAAAGGCCATATCAATATTACAATCGATCCGAGTAAAACAGGCCGGCCGACATCATTGCTTGTGAATGAGGGGCAGGCCTCGGCAGTTAACGCAACCAGACGGACCATTAGAGGCGGGCTGACTGCTCGAGCAGATCTTTTCCTCCTTCAATTACCGCCGCCCAGACAGCCCGCCAGTCCATTGGAACGGCTGAATCTGGCAGATATCGTGGGCGGAGGCAACGGCCGCGGCACAGGCACATTAGATCATGGCATCAACTTAGGGACAGGCCAGGCATTCAAACATCCCGCTGACGCGGTCAAGTTGCCCCAGCGTAACGTGTTCCGGCCAACACCGCAGTTCCACGGAATTGACGGCGTATTTGTGCCGAATGGAACATCTGGTAAGGTTGTGATCAGCTCCACCGGATTGACCTTCTCCCAGTGTCCTCAAACGGCGGGAAGCTACTACGGTGGTCCCGTCAACAGTGGCAAATTCTGTCGTATTGAAACTCAACAAACCTTTGTGGCCAGGCTCAATGGCATTGATTATGGCACGTCCAAACATCCAGCCCTGAATCTCCACCCAAATGCGGGCATCACCTTCGATTTAGACCAGATTCGGCAGGACAATCCTCACATCCAGATTGACCGGTTTACCGCCGTGTGCGGCATACCAAAGAACCTGCCTCACGTCCAAGTAAACGCAGCCGATGTTTGGATTCTTCTGGATGGAGTTGTTAGTCTTCACCTGAACTACCCCACAGAACGGTACGTTATCGAGAAGGTGGATGTGCCGATTCCTACCCAGACACGATTCCTGACGCTGATCTCTACCTGCCCCGGCGACGCTGGCTATTCCTGGATATTCTTCGGCGATCCTTTCCTAGGGTTAGCCGCTACAGTCCAGGAAGAAATCACCCCTTGACAAGACAAAGCTTTGCGTTTATCAATTGGGTTAAGCTTAAATGAACTGGCTTGTTTTTTTGAGCGTTCAACAGGAAAGGTGCTGCTTGTAATTTGAAAGGCTTAGAACATGATTAGCAGATATCCGACTATACTTCTGGCGTTAATTTTGACCTTATCCGGTAATATGGCTATTGCGCAGCCGCCTGCGGAACCGTTGAGTCTGTGGTACTGCCAGCCGGCCAAGCAGTGGATTGAGGCCATAGCAGTAGGCAACGGTCGGCTTGGTGCTATGGTCTTCGGCGGCATTGCGCAGGAGCGGATCCAATTGAACGAAGATACACTCTGGGCCGGTGGACCGTATGATCCGGCGAATCCCGAGGCGCTGGAGGCATTGCCGAAAGTGCGAGAGTTGATATTTGCCGGCCAGTATCGTCAGGCACATGACCTGATCAGTCAGAAGATGATGGCCA
>Ga0272441_10008284_pt1 | contig 16518 bp, 15 predicted proteins | sample SSMProp6N_FD_193582 | JGI IMG/M metagenome (GOLD analysis project Ga0272441, IMG submission 193582) | Marine sediment archaeal communities from Little Sippewissett salt marsh, Falmouth, MA, United States - SSM-Prop-6N | ecosystem: Environmental > Aquatic > Marine > Wetlands > Sediment ... | reverse complement strand
TACAATGATAAATAGTTTATCAAAAATCAGAAAGATGACAGCAAAAAGAAGCAGTTTTAGTGCAAATTTTCCCATTTAAAACTGAAAATATATAAATTGTTGAACTTCACTATTAAAGACTATAATAATTGTAATCAATATACAGTATATAGCCCATCTGATAATCCTGAAAGTATTCTTTTTACTTGACCAGTAAGACTCAATCTTATCAAATCTGTTACTGAAGTCGTGTTTCAAAATCTCAAATATCAGGATTACAGAAATAAATATCATAACCAACAGGAATATTTCATCCCTTACTCCGCCCGGTAAAGTACCACTTAAAAGAGGTAATTTTGAAAAGAAAGTGAAAACTGAATTTATATCGGGTGCAAAAAAGAATACCAGGGCTGTACTATAGAAAAGGTAAGTAAATATCCGTCCCAGCCATACTCTTAAGATATCAGGTAACTTTGAAAATAACCGTACCCGTAATCTTTTGGTAGAAAACTCATAATAAATTGCCATTGCCTGCAAGAAACCAAGCAGCATGAAGTTCCAACCTGCACCATGCCAGACACCGAACAGCACCCAGGTCAGAAATAGTGCAAAATTTGATGCCTTTCTGCCCCATCTTCTATATCTGTAGCTTGTCCTGATAAATATATAATCATGAAACCATGATGACAGGGATATGTGGAAACGTTTCCAGAACTCAGTCATACTTTCTGACATGAAGGGCCGGTTGAAATTAGGTCTGAGTTCAAGAACAAATGCCCTGGCAAATCCAAAGGCAATGTCTGTGTATCCCGAAAAATCAAAATACAGGTAGAGAGGTTGTATGAGCATTACGGCCCAAAGCGAATAACCGGCTGAATTATCGATATTGGCATAAGCCATATTAACTATGGGGACCAGCTGGTTTGCGATGGCCACTTTCTTAAAGAGCCCGAATAATACCAGTCTGAAACCGTCAGCAATTTTCTGACCATCAAATGATTTTTCCTCCCTGAGCTGGGGCAGGAAATGATTTGATCTGTCGATGGGCCCTGATAAGAAACGGGGGAAGAAACTAATGTATAATAAAAAATATATGAAATTCTTCTCTGGCTTTTCCCAGCCCAGGTTTACATTAACCAGGTAACCGATCCCCTGAAGAGTAAAAAATGATACACCAACCGGTATAATAATTCTTGAGATTATTGTAAGATCTGCATCAATATTTAAAAGTTCGAAAAGAGGATTAATGGTAAATGTTACATATTTAAGCAGGATGAGCTGAGCAAGATTAAGAACAATCCCGGTAGTAAAAAGCAGTTTCCTGAACCTTTGATCGGGTATTTTAAGTCCTATAATATAGTTAAGTGCCGAGTATGCCAGGACATAAACAAGCAGTAAATAACTATAGGTAGCTATAAAAGCACAGCTAAGTAATGCAAGAAACAGAACTCTATATTCGCTCTTTAAAAGGTAATATATAAATATCGAAACGACCGAAAATGAAACAAAATATAATGAGGTTATGTCCATTTGAGTACTTATTTACCCTTTCATTTAATTGGGCTAAGATAAATTTTTAAATTAAATAAATTGAATTTATATTAGGGCAACATTTTACAGATATTAATCGTTGTATTTCTGTGGTTCATCAATTATTATCGTGTATTCATAAAATACTAATATCTTAATGAAGAAGATCCTGATTATTGCATTCCTGTTAACGGGTTATTTTATTTATGCTCAAGATATAGGTGGTGATTATTATGTCTCGGTATATGGTGATGATAATAATCCGGGCACTTATGAACAACCCTGGGCTACATTTCAAAAGGCTTTCGATTCAGCCAGACCCGGTGACACGGTGTATTTCAGGGGCGGGGTATACTTCTCAACATCTCCTAATGAGATAAGACCTGCCGATTCAAATCCTGTTGGTCGTAGTGGAACTGCTGCAAATCCGATATGCTATTTTAATTATCCAGGTGAGAATCCCATACTTGATTGTATACTGCATAGCAATGTAAATTATCCATATGGTGATTTTTACAATTCTGCTATTGGGTTAGAAGAGGCGCAGTATATACATTTCAGAGGACTGACAATAAGAAACGTGTTTCAGTATGATCCTGTAGTTGCAGCCGGAATTGGGGCTATTAGCTGCGCTAACCTGACATTCGAAAATATTACCATGTACAATATTTCACAGAGGGGATACTGGTACACCAGCGGAGCATGGGCGACTCATGCTGCAAATCCGGTTTTTGAATCCGATACCGTACGATGGATAAACTGTGACACTTATAATTTATGTGATACACTGACTGGAGGAGGTAATGCTGATGCATGGAAAACAGTACACTACGGGAACAATTATGTTCTGTTCCAGGGATGCAGGGCGTGGAACTATTCAGACGATGGATTTGACAGTAACAATATAGATGGGGCAACATTTGTTTATGATAGTTGCTGGGCAATGTCAACAGATAAATACCAGCAAGTATTAGCTAATATGGGTACTGAGATGGAGGGTAACGGATTTAAATTTTCAGCCCCACAATATAACAGTGGGAACAAGATCCAATTATATATTACTAACTGTATAGCTGCACACTGTGTAGGATACGGATTCTATAACAATCTTTACCTCGGGAGTGCGGGTCACTGGGCAGATAATGCAAGAGTTTATAACAATACAGCCCATAAGTGTTATCTCGGATTTTTTGATAAAGGTGGTGGTATTTATCCGGATAGCTGTACATCAGTTTACCGGAACAATATAGCCTGGGATGCGACATCAAGTCAGCCCCCCTGGGATCCTCTTTACGAGGTATTCATGGCTTATACAACACTTGCAGAGAGCCATAATACATGGGATGTAGTAGAGAACGGCTGGCCAGGGTGGGTATATACCGATACAGTAACCATATCAGATAATGATTTCGTTAGTCTGGATGCGACACAATTAACAAGGCCCAGGAAGAATGGTATCCACCTGCCGGATATTAACTATTTACACCTGGTTTCCGGAAGTGATCTGATAGATGCAGGCAAATTTGTGGGATTGCCCTATACCGGTTCAGCCCCCGATATTGGTGCATTTGAATATGGAACTATTTCAGGTAGTACCAATAAATATCCATCGATTGTGATAACTTCACCCGAAAGCGGAAGTACGTTTTACGAGCCGGATAATACTATCACTATTGTTGCAGATCCCTTTGATGCTGACGGTTCGATCAGTAAGGTTGAGTTTTATTCCGGTGAAACAGAAATTGGTGAAAAGACCTCCTATCCCTGGTCGTTCCAATGGAGGGATGTACCTGTTGGCTCATATACAATCTGGGCCAGGGCTACCGACAATGAGGGTGCATCATCCCAATCATTAAAGGTATATATAACTATAAGGCCGCAGGCCGAGAACAGGAGTCCAAATATAGTATTAACTTATCCATCTAATGGAAGCACATTTTATGAACCAAATAACGATATTACTATTTTAGCCAATGCTAATGATCCGGATGGTTCAGTTACGAGAGTAGAGTTCTTTCAGGGAAGCACCAAACTAGGGGAGAGAACATCATCTCCATGGTCATACAGATGGGATAATGTACCTGTTGGAAGCTATTCACTATGGGCCAGGGCTCATGATAACCGTCAGGCAACAACAAACTCACAAACAGTATCAATTACTGTGGAGGCCCAGGCGGATAATTTGCCACCTTATATAGCAATAACTTCACCTGAAGACGGAAGCAAATTCTATATACCAGACAATGATTTTACTATTCTAGCTAATGCTAACGACCCGGATGGCTCAATTGCGAAAGTAGAGTTCTATCAAGGAGATACAAAACTTGGCGAGAAAACATACCCTCCATGGTCATATAGATGGAACGATGTACCCGTTGGAAGCTATTTAATCTGGGTCAGGACTTATGACAATGAAGATGCATCAGCAAGCTCACCGACTGTATCCGTTACGGTAGAACCTGAAGAGAACAATACAAATAATGGAAACAACATAAGCAGTCTGTATCCCAATCCAAATAACGGCTATTTTAATTTTCTTTTAGGTGCCCCCCTGGAGGATTCCTGCAGTATAAGTATTGTATCTTTATCGGGGATAGAGGTATACAAAGACACATTGCTTCCACTACAAACTACTAAAGTATTAGAAGTGCCCTTCATTCAACCCGGGTTGTATATACTTTTACTTTCCTGCAACGAACTTATGCTTGCGAGAAGATTCATTAAGTACTGACCAATAGTAAATTCTATTTTCCGGATTATTTCCTTACTACAGTGATATACTCACAGGTGTACTGTTGTGAATGATCATACTTATTAAAGAATAGCGCAAGCTTCTGACAGATATAATTATATAATTTGAAGATACCTAACCATTTTATAAGCCCACGGTTAAATTTACCTTTTACGAGGTATAGATGCAGTTGAGTAAAAGTAACAATAAATCCGCACTGTGGCCTTATTTCAACTACTTCAAATCCAGCCTTTTCAAACAGGTATTTCAAGCCATATTGTGAGAACCTGTAAAAATCTCTAGGTTCTTCATGCAGATGCCATATGAACGGAGTATGGTATATTGCATAGCCTCCCGGTTTCAATATCCTGTAACACTCTCTTATCGCCTGTTCAGGCTCTTCCAGATGCTCGAGCACACATGTACAAATAGCACTATCGAAACTTTCATTTTCTACCGGAATATCGTATGCAGTGGCAAAAATATCAATATTGGATTTATCATGGATAGTATCGGTATGATCAACTCCTACATGATCTGTTACGAGATCTTCCAGAAGTTTACTATAAGGCTTTGTGCCGCAACCAATGTCCACCAGCCGTCCTTTGATATACTTTTCACCCAGATCGGTGAAATGATTTAAAAATAGTTTTTGAACCATTAATATATCCGGGCTATCATTCTCCTCTTCATTCTTCCTCTTTTTCTTTTTGCTACTTCTTTCTTCGGTCATAATACACTTAGCGCTTTAATTTTTTAGTTATAACTTCTAAGATCCTTTCCCGATCTTCATCTGTCATATTTGAACCTGATGGCAGGCACAGGCCCTGGCTGAATAGCCCGGAGGAAACTCCATTTATATATGACGGGCAGGAAGAAAAGACAGGTTGCATATGCATAGGTTTCCACAGGGGTCTGGTTTCAATATTCTCTTTTTTACATTCGATCTGCAGATCCCAGCAACTTATTCCTGTTTCGTCAGGATCTATTAGTATTGTCGTAAGCCAGCGGTTTGAATAAAACTTATCAGAAGGTTCCTTTAAGAAGCTGATACCAGGAATGTCTTTAAGGTTCTGATAGTAGAATTCATAGTTATCTCTTCTCTGCTTTACCCTCAGATCTATAGCTTCCATCTGTCCCCTCCCAATACCGGCGAGAACATTGCTCATTCTGTAATTATAACCAACCTCGCTGTGCTGATAATAAGGGGCCCTGTCCCTTGCCTGGGTAGAAAGGAATCTGGCCTTTTCTATAAGTGCTTTATTATTAGAGATTAATGCCCCTCCTCCCGATGTTGTTATTATTTTATTCCCGTTGAAAGAAAGCACAGCCATTCGTCCAATTGAACCAACATGTTTATCCTTATACCGACTGCCCAGAGCTTCAGCTGCATCTTCGATAACCGGAATTTCATGTTTGTCTGCTATTTCTATTATTTCATCCATCTTAGCCGGCATCCCATATAGATGAACCACAATAATGGCCTTTACACTTTGACCTTTTGCCTTTTGTCTTTTGTCTTTTATAGCTTTCTCCAAAAGCTCAGGATCCATATTCCATGTCTCCCGTTCACTGTCTACGAGCACTGGAGTAGCTCCAAGGTATTTGATAGGATTTATGGTAGCAGAGAATGTAAAAGAAGATGCGATAACCTCATCTCCCTGACCGATTCCAAGCATTACCAGTGCAAGGTGGATAGCAGCCGATCCTGAGCTGAGTGCTGCAGCGCTTGTCACTCCACAATAATTGGCTAATGACTTTTCAAAAGCATCTACATTTGGCCCCAGAGGGGCTATCCAATTTTGTTCGAAAGCCTCATTTATATACTTCATTTCGCCACCACTCATATGGGGGCTTGATAAATAGATACGCCTTTTCATTCTAATTTATTAAAGAAAAGCCAGGAGAGAATGCTAGCTCTCAAAGTCTCCACCTGTCAAAAACATAAAAGAAAGCAATTTTTAAATATTCCATGATAACCTCTTTGATATTCTTTTTGCTCCTCCACCATCTATCAGCATCAAAATCGGAATAGAAACTGGGGCTGCTAACAACATTTACAGTCATTGCAGCTTTTCTGAATGCTGACTTAAAAATTATTGTTGCCCTGCGAGTATGTTCTGCTGAAGAAACAAGTAGTATCGTATCAATATCAGTATTATGGCCTAAATATTCCCGTACTGTTATTGCTTCCATCCAGGTGCTTGTTGCACCTCCGGGCAGTATGGTTATACTATCCGGATGAATGCCAAGTGAGATTGCGATATTTCGGGCCTGGCCGGTATTGCTTATTTTATAATCTTCAACTTTCCTGGTCTCAACCATGATAAACTTCTTGCTAAATCCCTGGTGGTATAGGTCTGTTGCCTTCAAAACCCTGTCATAAACACTACCCATTAATATTACTATAGCATCTGCAGTAACGGGCTTATCCTCTTTTACCAGCCACTGCCCTGCTTTTCTGCAACTTGCAATATATGCTATTATAATAATTAATACTATAGAGGGAAAGAGAATTCTGGATTTCATGTTATTTACCGCCAAATACCGTTTTAAGTATAATAGCTATATCCCCAAAGAATGTCCTGTTATGATAGTAGTCCAGATTGATTCTTACCTTGTCAGGCCATATGATCTCGTCATTATATTTATGAGGGTCATTCACAGATGCCAGAATCTCCTCTTCATTAGCATATTTTAATGTTGCAGGACCTGTTATACCCGGTCGCAGCTCAAGTATTTTTTTTTCTTCACCGCGGAGCTTCTTAAAATATTCAGGCATATCTGGCCGGGGACCGACTAAACTCATATTTCCTTTCAGCACGTTCCATAGTTCAGGTAATTCATCAAACTTATATTTTCGCAGTATTGCTCCAAGCGGCGTAATGCGGCTTTCTCCTTTAACAGATATAGTGCCTCCTCCATGGTTAAGGGTCATTGTCCGGAACTTGTACATTGTAAAAGGTTTACCTTTTCTTCCAGTCCTTTCCTGTGAAAATATCACAGGTCCCTTCATACCAAGCTTAATTATCAAAGCAATAATTAAAAAAACCGGACTCAATAAGAGTAAACCAAAAAAAGAAGCAAGAATATCAAAACACCTTTTCAAAATTATGTCTTAAATCTATTATTTACTAAGTACTCCTTTGCTACTACCTTTGATCACATTTTTGTGGTTCCTGTTGTAAGATGATCCTACGGGCATTTAATCTTTTGTATCTCTGACAAACTCAACAAGCAGATAATCATTCTGAAGTTCTTTCAATACTCTTATGGTTGGATTTTTTGCATGAGCTTTCATCACAGACGTATTATTCTTTGATATGGTTGAAAGACACCGAAATCCCATTCTCCATGATGTTACATACATTATATCGTTCATCACCATACCTATACCTTTCCCCCTGTATTGCTTATCAATCAGACGCCCAACAAAACTTTTTTTATTGATAAAGAATCGCAGGAAGAAATAGCCGATAATTAAATTATCATCAAAGACACCCATCATAAGGAAGGAACGATTCTTAATTTGCCTGGTAATTGATCTCAGATCAAAAGCATGGGGACTGAAATATTCAAGATCAGATTCTTCCTGACGTTTAATTAAATCCTGGAGTGATTTTGCATCTGACAGTTCAAGTCTCCGGAAAACATAGGAAGATTTACCATATTCGTCGAAAACGCCCGGAAGAACTTTTTCCATTCTCGACCTGTACATAACATTAAATACCAGCCCGTTAACCCCCTCGATGATTAACCAGATAAATCTTAAACGGTGTTTAATAAAAATCAGAATCTTCTCCATTACAGGTATTGCTCAAGCTCATGTTTCAGTCCTTCCTTAACCGGCAACTGCCAGAGCAGCTTACACCAATTGTGATTACCTTCGATTAATTCAGGGCCTTTTTCAGTAATCGCTATATCCCAGCCAACCGACCTGTTACCGGGCATATAAAGGGCAACCTCCCTGGACAGGTTAATTACCTGATTCCAGAACGGGATTTTAAAACCGGTTATGGCCTTACCGGTTACAGGATGGTTCGTCATATCTTCCTTTGTTATATCACTGTATACACCCGGGCCATTCACAGTACCGGTTTTCATATCTATGCAAGCCGCCAGATTACCAGCAGCCATATTATCAACAGGTGAGTTGACAGACACTCTTAAGCGTGCACCGAGGAAATTTACATCCCCATCATGTATTTGAGTCAGGACACGGATCGTATTTAGTCCAGTAGGTGATAATTCCATTAATGCAGGGTGCTGTAGCACAAATTCCTCTGCCAGGTCATATTTTCCCTTTCTCATATAATCAACCAGTGCTTCAGGTGAGTAATCATTACACAGGATGACTTCCACTTCAGCTCCTACCTGCCCGTGTGATCCCTTTAATACCAGTTTACCTGACTTGTTCTCAAGCAACTGGCTAATAAGCTTATGATCTGACTCAAGTGCTCCAATATCAGCGTACTTTCTTTTAATAAAAGACCCGAAGTGATTTAAGAACTTAATTTTATCCTCCAAATATATCCGGGTGCTTTTAGGATTCATTTTCAATTGATATTCGTATAAATATCCTGTACCAGCCCATTTCTCACGTTCGCTACTGTCTTTTTCAAAATAACGGAACTGGAAGTATTCCAGAATTGAAATATTATAAACAAGAACTGAAGTAAAAACATCTGACAGAAGAGATAATTTTGTTTTATCGCCGTTAATTAAAGCATATTTTAAGAAAAGACTAAACTTTTCCTTATCAAGCTTTCTTAGATAATATATGAAGTATAAAAATCTTGATAGTTTCATTATCTGTCAGTGATATCTATCCGAAAAATAAAATCTCAGATTGCGAATATTGGAATTTCTCCGTTAAATAAGCTATCATTCTCTATACTGTTCTGAGAATATTTCACCATGTTCCTTCCACAGTGGGCCGAATAATCCTTCGAACGGCCAGAAGCCGGGACAGATGGCATTCCATTCGATAAGTTTTGGATCGCCGGCCTCATCGATACATACATCCCATCCGATCAATCGTAAATAAGGGTAATTCTTATGTGCCTTCTTACACTCTTCCATCATCTTATCGTACATAGGCAGCTTTAAATCCTTAAACAGAAAACCGGTATTTTTATGCCTTTCCTCACCCTTGTAACACCATAATTCACCAGAATAAGATGTGTCTGTTGGCTTACCGGAAGAATCAAAATAAATATAATGACCCCCAATTGAAAGATTATCTATTCGTTTACCATCCACGCCAAATCTCAGAATAGAAAATATTAGAGCAACCTCTCCATTATCCTTAAGATAAGTGGTAATCCTGAAACTATTCAGGCTATCAGGATACAAATCGTTAAGTAATTTATATTGCTTCACATAGGGCTGTACAACGTAATTTATTTTCTTGCTCAACTTTTCCGGAGCAAATTCAGAAGAGTGGATAATTTGTATTTGCTTACCCTTCATCCCAAATTCTTCTTTTATTACTATGGTATCATTATGCTGTGAAAGGATAGACCTCAGTTGTGATTCATCAATTATTTCAAGTTCAGCATTATATAAGATCCCGGAAACGTAAACAAACAGCGGTTTTATGGCAAATTCACCAAAAAGACGGTAATCATAAGTTTTGGCATCACTCAGATAGCGGTAGTTCTTTGGGTTCATTTTTGGCAATAACACGTACCGGTAATAGTCATATGGTAACCATCCTTCAACGAACTCTCTTCTGATTTCGGTATACAGTGCCAGGAACGGCCAGTAGCGTCTGGTACCAAATTCCCGTTTTGCATATTGTTTTATATGCTTTTTCAGTTTTCTGTCAATAACCGGGCTGCCATAGTGTTTAACTATCTTCCTTCTTCTCTTGTGAGCCCGTATCCTTGAGTAAACCGTAGAGAATCTTACATAAAGATTTCTTATTCTTTCCTCGAACTTAAAATACCTGTCTTCAAAATTCATGGCTGGTGCGTTTTGGTAGGTAAGTTACTTGATTTAAAAATATGCCTGGTTGTCCGGTGCTTGCTCTATATATATTTCAACTAGGAAAAAGTTCCACCATCATTACTCCTAAAATACCTGTTATATATTGCTTTCAATTTTCTGTCTATTGATTTTCCGGTCTTATTCTTTTTGAAAACTTTATATAATGTTCTGGCTCTCCAGGGCAGCCGAAAGCTCATATCTGATTCCATATATCCTTCACAGGGAATACACAGGCCACATGGTTTTCCAAATAATGGGTGGGCACAGAACCATGTCATAGGTATTACCTCTTCATACCCCATTTCTTTATAGGCCTGTACCGTCTGGACCCTGTTCATATGAAACAGTGGCAATCCGTAACGGTAGCTACCAAAAACATTCAGGATATCTTCCGTACTCTTTTCTGGGTTCAGCTCATAATATTCAATTATACCTCCCGGAACCGGCATTGTCACTTTTTTAAGTTCACCATATTTCTCAAAGCATGTATGCTCATGGGCAAGAGGATCATATTCAAATCCTACTTCCAGCATAATATTCTGTTGTCTCGCAAACCTGGTCATGAAATCATACTGATAGCCAATCATAAATTCTTCTTTTAAGGCCCGTAAGGAATTAGTGACAGCTTCATACGGCATGATATCATCCTGGTTAATAATACTCACAGGCAATAATTTGCATTTCCTGTCTTTATGGAAATGTATATAGTTACTTATATCAGCTATTGCTTTCAACTCATAAGGCTCCGATTTTCTGTTTTTTATACTTATGTAGAATGGTTGAATCTCTACACCGAATAATGACAATTGACATACTCTGAAGGTAGAGTCAAATCCGCCGGTCCATAAAATATTAATTCTCTCCATAACAATATATATTCAAAAATTCAGGGTTGTCAAAGATACTGAAATTCAGGTTATCACCGGATTAGCTTCCTGACAGGCTGAATGGCATAAATTAATTCATAACCTGTCCTCAAATTTTCTCTTAATCAGCTTAAAAAACCTGGTGTCTTTATGTTTTAAATAGTTTTTCCGCCAGTAATTCCTCAGCGGGATTTGTAAATTGGCTTTGATACGGGCAATTAAAGGCAGTCTGAACCCCATTCCCGCTACAGCTGCATCAATACAGGGACCACAGGTACCACAGGGCTTAATCTTTATTTTCGGTCTGCGACAGAATGAAGTCATATAAAGAAATTTCTCCCAATCATTATTCTTTGCTATATAGAGCATGTCTTTTTTTGTAAGCCCTACAGTGGGATACGTAAAGTGTTCGAATGCCTCAGAGTTTTTGAAATGCTCAAAAAAAGTCTTCTCTCTGGAAATGCTGGTCAAGGCCACTTCAATCTTTCCGGGGATATATTCCCTGCAATAATTAGACATTAATTGATACTGTTCAGCAACTTTCCCTATTTGTTTCAATTCTTCAATATGCTCCTCAATGTCTTCAAACCTGGGAATAAGGTCCTCGTTGATATAGACTGTGGGCAGAAATCTTGATCTGATATCCGGATATTTTCTGACAATCGCTCTCCTGATCTTAATCATGGTAGCAATCTCAACACCTGTCGAATCCTCATGTCTGACTATATAGTGAGGTTGAACAAGGTCGGAGGTAGTCGTAAGCAGTTGCATCAATCTGAATGTTGAATCTAATCCTCCAGTCCAGAAAATGTTAACCGTGTCTTTACTTTCTTGCATCAGATAACTGATATTTTATAACCTATGCTCTAACTTACGTTTGACCAGCCTGAAAAACCAGGTATTATCATGCTTTGAATAACTATTCCGATAATAATTTCTGAAGGGAATTAGTATTTTGCCTTTAATCCTTGATTTTAAAGATAGTCTAAATCCTAATCCATTCCTCATTGCATCATAACACGGGCCACAAACTCCACAAGCATCTATTTTAATTTTTGGCCGTCGGCAAAATGATGTCATTTTTAATATGTCATGCCAACCATTAACTCTGGCAAATTGATAACACTCCCTTTTTGTTATTTCGTTCAGGGGATTTACAAAGCTTTTAAAAACATTAGTTTTACCAAAGTAGTTGCAGAGACGTATATCTCCTGGTAATGTATCAATATCTCTTTCATAGCATACATCTATTTCTTTAATATTGAATTTCTTGCAATATCTTGACATAATTTGATATTGATCATTTACCTTTTTAATTTTCCTTAACTCATTAATCTCTTCATCAATTTCCTTATAAGTAGGAAGGTAATCCTCATTGGTATATATGGTAGGCAGGAACCTTGATCTGACATCCGGAAATTTCCGGACAATCGCTCTCCTGATTCTGATCATGGTTTCAATCTCAAAACCTGTTGAATCCTCATGCCTGATTACATAGTGAGGCTGAACAATTTCTGAGGTTGTTGTAAGCAGCTGCATTAATCTGAAAGTTGAATCCTGTCCTCCGGTCCAGAAAATGTTAATTCTGTCTTTAATTTCTTGCATTTATCTTAATTAGATTGTGGATATACAATGCCGGGATCAAGGCTATTAAATAATAAAGTTCATTCAGGGTTGGATAAATATGTCAAAATGATCTCACGGCAATTTCTGAGGACTTCTCCAGACCTGTAATTATATCAATTATAGGTTTAAATGGAAATTCATCAATCAGAAGTCCCAGCTTTTTTTTAACGGTACCTTTGTTCAGACGATAAAAAGACAAAGGAATCCTTTTAACAAGTCTCATCGAAGCCATTGCTTCATAAAAATAGTCAGGATACTTAGCTGTATCCAGCTCATAAGGATGAAGGTAAACGATTACCGGCCTCTGCTTACTTATTGTCAGGAAAGCTTTACGGGTAAAGCTGTAAGGGAAATATCTTAAATAACCTCCACCGCATGCCGGTAGTGTTTTCCCCATGACATCAATTACAGATAAAGGCACTTCTATCAATGATCCACCACCTTTCAAATTTAATCTGTTAATTTCTCTACTGAATCCTGGCCACCCGTAACGGTTTGCCCTGGCAGGAACTATGCTGCTATCATATTTGAAGCCTAATTCTGATATTATATCCAGTGCCCAACTCGTACTTTCCATTATAGAAAATGCTGGTGCCCGGAAACCATAAACTTCCTTTCCTGTAACATCTTCAATGATCTCCTTAGCCTTGTAAATATCTTCTTTTACCTGCCCGGGACTCAACTTAAATAACTGATCATGATTGTACCCATGTACACCAATCTCATGACCTCCGGATGCGATGGATTTAACTAAAGAAGGATAAGTTGTAGCAATTTCACCCAGAATAAAAAAAGTAGCCCTGACATCTTTCTCATTGAATAAATCGAGTAATATGTTAACATTATCAATAACCCTGGTTGTTGGAGATTTGTCAACATTAAATAAATCACGCATCAAGATATTTATCCCATCTTCAACATCAATCGATAATGCAGAGTGTATTACCGGATAAATATTTTCCTGTGTAGATTCAATGGAGTAACTGTTCATATTCAGTCAGCTCAAGCGAAAATCAATAATTTTATATAGAATCGTGCATGCCGGCCATCAAACTCCAGTTGGCGTAATCTGTAATTGTACCTTCCAGGCCGGCATCCAGCGGGAGCACCACCATGTTTTTCAGTTTTCTCTTAAGAAACCCCAGCTTCCAAAGTTCATTCGTTCTGAATCTCATATTATTCATAATTGCCACAAAGCTAATACCCATCTGTCTGCCGGCGTTTAGAACCATCTGAATAACCGGAACTATATTCTCAGCAGATCCGATAAGATCTACTATTATCATTTCATAGTTATTACCGTTTCTGTTAACTGTAAAGATTGCGATTGTATTCTCCCCGTCCTTTTCCCTGCAGACCATGCCATAGGATCGATGCGGATGATTTGAATATCGCCAGTCATGAAATCCAGCTATCCTGTTCGTTTTTAGATAACCGTCAGTGCTTAAATATCTTTGAGCAACATGGTTAACATAATCAGAGTCGATTCTATATTGAACATCAATCTTAACAGGTTGTGATTTGTCATTCGATAAAAATCCCCTGATAACACTCAGAGGTTTTATAATTTTTACCCACCAGTGAATTTTACCCAGGTATTGCCAGCCTAATTTTAAATTGGCAGGCAGGCTGTTTTGATTAGGAAAATTAAATAATAAATCAACATCTTGCATTTTTGCATTTGCTAACCCATGAGTTCTCATCCCGGTGAAAATTCCTTTACCCCGGTAATCAGGATGTACGGCCGACTCGCATGGCTGTAATGCTTTAATGACAGAACTTTCCATACTAAATTCCCATGGCAATAAGACATCCACACCAATGATTTTATTATCAAACTCGGCAACGGTGATTAAAGAATTACCAAAGGGATTATCCTGATATTTCCAGTTCCAGTATTCGTTTCCTCTTACAAAGGTGCTCCTCTGCTGCTGCGCAAATACGTGATTTAATAATTGGAGAACATTCTCCCGGTCATCGATAGTTGCCTGTCTTATAATGGTCTCCATGTATAAAGTTTAATTATTGCAATATCTGCCTGTAAGCCTATATATTGCTGCAATTACAAATTGCCGGGGTTTCCTGAGTAATTTCAATGGGATAAGATAAAAAGGGGGATTTTCTCCATTGACTTCCCAGCATTGAATATGCTGTTTCTGTCCACGCAGGTTATTCAGGTAGTTCCTTGTGCTTCTGCCGCCCATTGAAAATCTCAGGATAAATTCATTTAACTTCTTAATCCTAAATTTGTTAAAATAAAAATACCTTAAAAAGAACTCATAATCTGAACTTGGATGTAAATCCAGGTTATAATAACCTGTTTTATCTAACAAATTTCTCTTTATATAAATACTCTGGTGTGAAGGCATCCATCCTCTCCTGGCAAGAGATCTTTTATATTCAGGGCTTATATTTACCCTCACCGGCACATCTCTGGCATTTACCAGGATACTGTTGCCATACATGATATCTATATCGTTATTATTGAAATGATCTGCAATCTTTTGAATTACCTCTGGATCGAAAATTCTGTCACCGGCATGAATAAGTCCTACTATATCACCTGTTGCCTGTTTCAGCCCTTTGTTTATTGCATCGTAAAGGTTCTTATCGGGTTCTGAAACAAGCCTGGCTATATTATCCCTGTATTCATTAATAATATCCAGTGAGTTATCAGTTGACTGCCCATCGATTACTATATACTCAATATTATTGTAGGTCTGGTTTATCACAGATTCAATGGTCGCACGTATTTCTTTTGCATTGTTATAGCAAATCGTTACAATGCTTATTTTAGGCTCAGGCATTATATAACAAGTTTACGTTTGAAAGATCTTACAAGTATACTCTATAAATCAACAGTTTATATATGTTTCACGAAATAATAAAAGTCACTGCCTGAATACACTAACCAGTAATTCCGCAGATTCCTGGATACGCATGGAATATTCTTCATAGGGCTTATGGTTCATATTCCGGTCAGGATACTTGCTTAAGATAGAAGCTAGTTCATCAACATCATGAGGGTCAAAATACACTCCGTTATCTTTCAATTGCTCGATATTGACAGGAAGATTTGAAGCAATGACCGGTACCTGAAGTGATATAGCATCCTCTATAACAGTGCTCCAGCCTTCGAATAAGCTTGGCTGCAACACTGCCTGTGCATGTTCCATAATTTTTATCTGGTCTCCCCTGGGAATAATGCCCATAAGGCTTATCTGATCCTGAAGCTTATTATCTTCTATTATTCTGTATAGTTCCTTAAGATAGGGAGAATCAGAATCCCTGGGAAACTTGCCAGTAATTGCAAAGTGTTTATTGATTCCCATTTCTTTCAGTTTTGCAAGTGCCAGCAATAGAACCCTGTGGTTCTTATGCTTATGAAACTGGTTTGATACGAGGTAATATTTTTCAGGCAGATTGTATTTCTTCCTCAGTTCATCAATGTTAAGATCCAGATAGTCATCATTAATGGAGGTAAAATGAAAGACATGTACTTTAAGATCTTTTCTCATTCTGAAGAACTTATGAAAATCTGCTTTCACGGCTTCACTTGATACTATAAGGTCACTTGCATTTTTAAGCATGAAATACAACCGTATATTCCTGTGTATAATAGTAAGCCGGGAGAAAAACTCCGGGTAATATTTGTGCTGCAGGTCAGCGTACCATGCTACCACTTTTGCATGGGTTTTGTTCTTAACAGGAAAATTTTTTGCAGGGTAAACTGCATCAAGGTCATATTTTTTAATCAAAGCATCATAAAAAACATTCTTTCTCAGGATCCATGAT
>Ga0272441_10008283_pt1 | contig 16522 bp, 13 predicted proteins | sample SSMProp6N_FD_193582 | JGI IMG/M metagenome (GOLD analysis project Ga0272441, IMG submission 193582) | Marine sediment archaeal communities from Little Sippewissett salt marsh, Falmouth, MA, United States - SSM-Prop-6N | ecosystem: Environmental > Aquatic > Marine > Wetlands > Sediment ... | reverse complement strand
CATTCCCAACTGAGAGGCGCGCACGGCTGCGACATAGCCTCCCGGTCCACCGCCAATGACAATGACATCATGCGAAAGCATGTCCTTTTTCTCCTTTTTGACGCTTATTTTCCTTGCAGCAACAGGGTGTTTGACCGGATCCTCCTCGATGAAGTATAAACGCCTAAGGAAAAAATCACAATGGCGTACACCGTTTCGATATGCGGGAAAAAGGGTTGACCAGAATCAAGCAAATCCCATCGTTGCCGTAAAAAATACAATTGGCTCTAAGGCCCTCCGATTTTTGCAACGCCACAGCGCAGATAGAGCAAGCCTCGGGCAACATCTGAATTGTAAGCGTTTTGAACAAGGACGCGTTGGATGATTTTTCTCACAGGACTTCTCATTTGTAAGAATTGGCCATGTCTTCCTCCGAAAAAAAAATAAGGGACATATCGTCAGAGTGGTTTCATGCACTTGTGGAAACCGCCCTCGACGCTATTGTGACCCTGGACAACAAAGGGCGCATCATCGCCTTTAATCCGGCCGCGGAGAAAATCTTCGGCTACACAGAAGACAAGGTCATCGGTCATAGGGTCGCTGACAAACTCATTCCCCCAGAGATCCAAAATGTCCGTGAAAAAGGGCTCGCGCAATTCCTCGAAACGGGTGAACAGAAGATTGTCGGACAACGCCTGAAGATCAAGGCCATGCGGTCCGATCAGTCCCTCTTTCCGGCGGAATTGGAGGTGATTTCGGTCAATCCGAAGGAGGCGACGGTATTCATCGCAACGATCCGGGATATTTCGGATCGGGAACGAAGTGAAACAGAGCGTCGTCAATACACGATGACCATCAAAAAAACGCTCTTGAAAACCATTCTTGCCATATCCCGCACCGTCGAAATACGGGATCCATACACGGCCGGCCATCAGCGCCAGGTGGCACATCTGTCGGCGGCCCTCGCAAAGACGCTGGCCCTTCCCGAAGAGCGAATTGAGGGGATATTTTTAGGGGCACTCATCCATGATATTGGTAAAATTGCGATACCTTCTGAGATTTTATCACGTCCTGGAAAGCTGTCGGATGAAGACGTCAACTATCTGAAAGTACACTGCCGTAAAGGCTACGAGATACTGAAGCCAGTCAATTTCCCATGGCCCGTCGCCGAAATCGCACTTCAGCATCACGAGCATATGGACGGGTCAGGGTATCCGCAACGGTTATCCGGTGAAGAGATATTGTTCGAGGCGCGTATTGTTTGTGTCGCGGATGTGGTGGAATCGTTGACGGCGCACCGCCCGTACCGTCCTGCCTACACCCTTGAACAGGCATTGTCATCGATTAACAGCCGGGCCGGTGAATGGTATGACCGGCGTATTGTGGATGCCTGCAACCGCCTATTTGAGTATGGCTATCGTATCGATACGATCGACATGGATGAATTGACATGGTTGTCATCGACGCCGTGAAAAAGTGCTTGGGCGCGGCGTTTCCAGTGCCTGGACTGCCATCTCTTCCGTTTGTCGGCGGCCGTCTTTGGGATTTTCGTTTTCAGCGCGTCTGCATACATTCTCATGGGCGCTGCGCTGTCCGGCGGTCTGAAAGAGGTCCTTTTCAACCCTACAGCACCAAGGACGTTAGAATGACTATCCCAGTGAGACCAGCTGCACCGTATAGGTAAGCCTTTCTCCGGCGAGAGGGTGGTTGGCGTCCACGGTAACCGTATCATCGTTTACATCGATTACGAGCAGGTTGATCACTTCTTGGGTTTCGCTCCTGTACTGCATGACCCGTCCTTTTTGCAGTTCGATGTTGGCGTCCACCTTGGAACGTTCGAGCATCATGACTTTGGCGTCGTCGCGAAGGCCGTAAGCATCCTCAGGCGCTAAATCGATTGTGCGTGCATCGCCTGGTTTCATCCCGATGATGCCTTCCTCTAACTTTTTGAACACTTTTCCTCTGCCGATGGTGAAGGACAATGGTTGACCACCCTTGGAAGATCCGACGGTTTTTCCATCTTGCAGTTGCACTTTGTAGTGGATTTTCGCGCGTGTGCCAATTTGGGCTTCTTGCATGATGTCTCCTGGCTTTGTTTGGATAGGGTTGGCATCTATTTTTTATGTTTCGATGCGAATAAAGGCTTGCATCTTTTTCAATAGCATGCAATATTACATACAATTATCAGTTTGTCCATCCGAGTTCAAGAAAAATCAAATTTATATCATCTTTTAAACAAAGGAGAAAGGAATGGCAGAAGACTTGAAACCCATGATCCGTAGGATTTTTGAAGAAGCCTACAACAAAGGCAATTTGGATGTTCTGGATGTATTGATCGACGCCAACTACATTCGACATCAACCCCCCATGAAAGATGTGAAGGGATTGGGCGCCTACAAAAAATTTGTCCAGGACGTCCGCAACGCCTACACGAATTTTGGGATTGAGGTGGAAGAGATTCTTGCCGATGGAAACAAGACCGTCGTGCGGACCGTCCTGAAAGGGAAACATACCGGCAAAACACCAACGTTGATGGCTCCGCCGACAGGTAAAGAGATCGCAATGGTAGGATGTGCCGTTTCTACTTGGGAAAATGGCAAAATAACGGAAGAGTGGGTCTATAACGATTATATGGGATTGACCCAACAGTTCGGTGTTATGCCGCTGGCTATGGGTGGCTTTGAATAGACGGGTCGATGTGCAGCTCCGTCGAGAAGACAATGCCTGTCCTGTTGCGATAATTTCTTTTTTTGCTTTCGCCGCAGATGGAAAAGTGACCGTATGAACCCAAAGGGTTCACTGCGTACCGCACCAGCAAGGGGGTAAAGGACACAGTGAGCGAAACGAAAATGAGCTCCATGGACTTGTTTCAGGTTGACAGACAGACTTGTAACAAAGACGGTATTTGCGCTGCTGTCTGCCCTTCCCGTATCATTGAGATCGACGAAAACGGATATCCCGTACCCGTTCCCGACGCGGATAGAGCCTGCATTCGCTGCGGTCACTGTGTGGCGGCATGCCCGACCGGCAGTCTGGACCACTCTGCCATGGCGGCCGCCGAGTGTACACCTGTAAATGCCGCTTTGAACCTGTCGGCGGAGCAAACAGAGCATTTTTTACGCAGCAGAAGGTCCATCCGTACCTACAAGCCCAAAACCGTACCTCGAGAGGTCGTCCAAAACCTTATCTCCATGGTCCGCTATGCGCCTTCGGGGCGAAACACCCAGGATGCCGAGTGGCTGGTGATGGGAAAAAGAGAAGATCTCCGAAAAACGGCCGGTCTGGTGGTTGACTGGATGCGGTGGACCCTTGACCGCGAACCACAAACAGCAGCGTTGATGCAGTTGAAAAAAACGGCAAAATTATGGGAAGAGGGGAGCGACACCATATTTCGCAATGCGCCTGTCGTTCTTGTCGCTCATGCGGAAAAAGACAATCCCCGGGGCCAGACCACCTGCACCATCGCCTTGAGCTACATGGAACTGGCCGCTTTGGGATTGGGTCTGGGATGCTGCTGGGCCGGCTACTTTATGCGCGCCGCTGGCGAATACCCGCCATTGATCCAATCCCTTGGTCTCCCTGAGGCACATCAGTGCTTCGGCGCAATGATGGTCGGCTACCCCAAATATACATACCACAGGCTGCCATTGAGAAAAGAGCCCCCCATTACCTGGCGGCTATAGCCTTCGTGAAGTTGCGTCTTTTATTTTTTTTTCTTCCGGCGGTTGATTCCGAAAAGAAGAAGAACCGAAGACAGCACGCCGCTGGCCAGGCCCAGCATAAAAACCCACACATATCTGCCTGAAGTGTCAATACTCCAACCGCAGACCACAGGTGAAACAATGGAACCTACCCCTAAAAAGACGGTCCACAACCCGACGATGCCGCCCGTATTTTTTCTGGAAAAGAAATCCGTTGCAGCAGCAGCGTAAACAGGCCAGACAGCGCCGTACCCAAATCCATAACAGATTGTAAATGCGTACAAAAAAAACGTATCGGGAACAAGAGCCATTCCCGGGCAGGCCATCCCCATGATCAGTCCGCACAGGACCATAACGCGAACACGTCCGACCCTGTCCGACAGCGGTCCCAGGGTGAATTGGCCCACGACTCCCGACAAAGCGATCAAGGCTACGAACCGTGTCGAGACTTCATACGGTAGCGTAAGGACTTCCCTGGCATAGACAGGCAAAAACGTAAAGGGGATGATGACGTTGAACCCGACGAAAAGATAGGCCGTCCCAATCACCCAGAAGGTACGATCCGTCAGGAGGTCCCAATAGGACGACCAAAATTGAAGGATGCTGGGCTCATCCGTCCTGTCGTCGGCGGCTGTATTGACCGGGTTCCGCACCAAAAAAAAGTTCAAAACGGCGACAATCAACCCCAACAAGCCCATGGCGAACCAACCCGTTCTCCAGCCGGCAGAGCCTACAATCTTGGGCAGCAATAGACTCCACAAGGGAATGCCGAAGCCCACGCCCATGGTCACAATCGAAAGCGCCGTTCCCCTTTTGCGGTCCGGAACCCATTTTTGAACCAGTGCAGTGACCGGAGCCCAGCAAGCGGCATGCCCCAATCCAGCAAAAGAATAAAATAAAACGGCCTGAACCAGATCTGCGACATAGGCCATCAGCAAGGCACCGATGGCCATCACCATCGTAAACAGGGAAAGAAGGTACCGGTAATTGAATCGGTCCGAGAGTGCGCCCAGAACAGGCGTGGCAAGCGTGTAGGCCAAAAAATAGGTCGAAAAGATCACGCCGGCCTCTGTTTTGGAAATGGCCAAATCCGATAACATTTCAGGCAGTAGCATACCATAGCCGTAGCGGATGGAATACGCTATGGAGACAGTGAAAAAGCCGGCAATGATGGCAGCGTGGGCGCGTCTATCCATATGCTTGAACGTCTATCACGCTTTTTTCTCCGAGTACAATTGGGAAATCATCGGAGAGCCTCTCTGAAATGAAATGGCGACGGAAAAAGGAACGTAGTGCTTTGTCGTGCAACGCACCGAGGCTCTCGAGACCTTTCAATCTCTGTGCGTTTGGAAAAAGGACAACACCGTCGGGATTGGGGCGTTTAAAAAGTCTGCCGCCGACCGCATGTATACGATTTATCTATGGACCGCGTTTACGAATCGGGGTGCGCTTGTAATCGGAACGGTTTATTTGAATATCGATATTCGGGTCGTATTCTTCCCGGTTGGAATAAATGATATCACCACTTTCGTTGACCCAACGGTGCCGCCATTGGTCCGTGCCGATTTCTACTTCCCCGGTATAGGGATTCACATATTCCTCTTGCCCCATCAGGGTAAGAAACATGTCATTTTGAATTTCCGCGTTGGTTGTATAGCGATGTTCGGAGATTTCCCGGGCGATACGCTGGATTTCTTTTTGGCTTTTGTCCATAATCTTGTTGCGCGTTAATTGTCCCTTAACTTCTCCTGCCATCCATCGATGGTCGATTTTTATTGAATGGTTGATGACCGAAAAAACCGGCTCCCAGGTCTTGTACTGCCCATAAGGTGCGCGCATGTAAAAGGTCAGTTTGTTGTTCCATATCCCCGCACCGGCGGAACCCATATTTTCAATGACCGTCACTAAGGTTTCTTCGAATCGTTGGGAATCCTCCTTGTAGGTTACACGTAAAAGGGCAGCATCGTAGCGCAGGTAGGGTGCCAGCGGTGGCACGACAATTTGGGCCGCTTGCTGGTAGGCCTGGGACAATTTGGGTACATTTTTCGCCATAACGATTTTTACATCACTGGCCCTTGGATGGTACCTTTTGAAAACTACTTGTCGAAGAAATTGCTGACCGCCCATCAGTGGCATGATGGTCATTCCCTGGTAGTTCCCACCGGGTTGCATCATTCCCATTTGTGCTGCCGGCGAATGACGTGGATCGAACCATGCTGTCTCGGGAAGCCAGTGTTCCATAACGCTGCCCTGGGCGTCCTTTTTTACCTGCAGATCAAGTTTGGCAGCGATGGATTGGGCAGGACCACCCTGTCGGAGCGGATCCACACGGACGATACCTCCTTCGACGTGCCAACCTTTTGGAATCAGAAAGGTAAAGGCTCGTTCCTTTGGTTCGGGTATGCGAGTGAAAGTGACGGTGTCCAGCTTTTTCGGCGCTTCACCATTCTCGGCTTTTTTGACTTTTGCTTGGGGTCTTGAACGTGAGGAGGAGTTCTTTTTAGCTAGTGCCGGGCCCCTTTCCATATTGGGCTGCGGGGGAGGCGAGGATGCCGGGCTATCGGTGCAGGTTTTTGCAGTTGATTGTTTTTCTGTCTTCGATTGGGTTTCGACAGTGGGAAAGGATGCCTTTTTTGCAGTTTGGGTATCCTTTACGAATGGAGTGTCGAACCCGGTTAGATAGCTGCCGTAAACCCATCCTGTGCGGCCCGATGTTGTTGTTACGTTAACCCATCTGCCCTCTTGTCCGCCAATGGTGACCCGCTCGCCCCTTTTTAGCTGGGTGATGATTTCTGATTGGGTCGACGGCCCCTTGCGAAGATTGAGTGCATAGGCCGTTACGGTCTCGGAACGTTGGAAAAAGCTCATGTCGGCCAGTTTGTTATTTACGTCTTCGAATTTCTCCTGCATCTGCGTGCAGCCAGTCAAGAGAAGAATGACGAAAAGAAAGAAACAATCCATTTTGATGTGGCGCTGTCGCTTCGGAAAACACCTTGTAATCTCAATCACAGCCATAGTCCTCCATCGCCTTTTGTTTTGAAATTAGCTTATTTTGAATTGTCTGGCTGAGGGATATAGAAAAACTATAGGATCGCTTAGTGGTTATCAAGGGAAATGATGCAAAACGTGCCTCTTTCATCAATGCGCTGGCGGGGCAGGAGGCATGGCGTGCCGATCAGGTGTTTTGACATTGCTGTGCGTTTTACCGACCGGCAGCTTGTATCGTTTCGAAAAGGTAAAATGGGCAAGCTCCACGCCACATAGAGCTTGCCCAAATAAGAGGGGGCAGGTCAACGCAAGCAAATCAGGTCCGTTCAGCATCCCCTCGATAGAGTCGGTATCGGTTGGGTCGGTGGAAACTTTACCCGGCTGTTGAATAAAAACATCCAAAAAGGATCAGGTGGGTCAAGTTGATCAAAAAAGTGGTTCGGACTGTCCCTTCGCATTTTTTCGCCCGATAGGAGATAGACCGCTGGAATCGTTTATTTGGGTTCAAGTAAAATTTCTCTGCTGTGCATTTATTTGAAAAAGATCCGAGAGAAAACAGGCAAGAACCTCTGATTCAAGAGTAACGGGAAAATGCCGACAATAGTTTCGATCAAAAAAAAATGACAAACTGCGGGGCAAACCAAATGTTGATCAGTAAAAAAAAAGGGCCTGTTCGTCACCAATGCGGTGTACTGGAAAAATCCATCAAGATTGGAAGGAGAGTCTTCACTGTGCTGGTCGAAGTCACACTAGTGTTTACTGCATTGACCGGTTTTTTGCTCTTCAATTGGCAACTCCATAGGCGTACCCTTCTTCTCAAAAAATCCGCATCCTCTTAGAAAACCATGATCCAATTCCATTGGGGGAGGATCACGGGGTCGGGAAGGGATCATATCGCAGTTTGTTCCCGCCCTGCGCATTGGCTGGAGAGCAGCAAGTTTGGGAATTGCATTTTCCTGATTGAATGACGGGAATACGGCAGCGCCGGAGGAAATCTGTACGGATTGTTTGAAATAAGATCCATTCAGTGATATCTTCAAGCCCGGGTGCAAACAGGCGTCAATGTTCTTCGCCCTCTGACGGCAATATCAGACGGTCTCACCCCCGGAATACCCGATGATCTTTTCTGGCAAATGAATTCCGCAAACAATTCGACGGCGTGAGGGTGCAGGAGACGCGTTGCTAATGATGGGCTTTGATCAATGTACGTGGAAAACCAATCCTATCGCCCGGTCATGACCGCTGCGGGACGGGCGCCCACCCACGAGGTGGATGCGTTGGACCAGACCGGGCAGGTTCGTCCGGTGCGCATTGCCGGTGAGTTGCCGCTCACCCTAAAGGTCGATGACCGGGAGGTCGTCACCCTAATGACGCTTGGCACCCATCCCGAGGAGCTGGCCTTGGGGTTTCTTCGCAACCAGCGGCTCATCGAACGTATCGAAGATATTCGTTCCGTGGAAGTCAATTGGGACAAAGAGACGGCCCATATCACCACGGCAAGCGGAAAAGGGATCCTTGATTGGCAGGAGAAGCTGTCCAAGAGAACCGTCACAACGGGTTGTGGTCAGGGGACGGTTTTCAGTTGCACCCTTGATAAACTTTACGAACAGGCGCTCGCCACGGTGTCGGTCCGGCAGTCGATGCTCTACGACCTGATGCTTGCCATTTCCAACTACAACCGGATCTATCGACAGGCGGGTGCGGTTCATGGATGTGGGTTGTGCAAAGAAGCCGATATCCTGATGTTCGTCGAAGATGTGGGTCGGCACAACGCCGCCGATACCATATCGGGCCGCATGTGGCTGGATCGCATTTCCGGTGAGGACAAAATCTTCTACACAACTGGCCGTCTGACATCGGAAATCGTAATGAAGGCGGCCACCATGCAGATCCCGGTTCTTCTCTCCAGATCGGGGATCACTTACATGGCCCTTGAGCTGGCAACGGACCTGGGCATCACACTCATCGCCCGTGCGAAAAGGTCCAAGTTCCTGGTCTACAACGGCGGTGAGCACATCATTTTCGACACCCTGCCCAAACCGGGACATCGAGATCGCCGCTGACGATTACCCCAGGGTCCCGATACGATTTTCCACCGCATCCAGAATCTCTCCGGAATGCATCATCCTGCGCATGCAGTCGATGTCGGTGGCCAGGATGCGGTCTTGTTCGAGGTTGGGGATTTGCTTCCGTATCGCCTTGTAGGCCGCTTTTGTTCCCCTGCCCGGTTTCAGGTTGGTGAATAGATCCAGGGCCTGGGCCGCGCAGAGCAGTTCTATGGCGACGACATATTCGGCATTGGCGACGACGTCCCGGCATTTGCGAGCGGCAATGGTTCCCATGGAGACATGGTCTTCCTTGTTGGCCGAGGTGGGAATGGAATCCACACTCGCCGGATGGGCCAGCACCTTGTTTTCCGAAACCAACGCTGCGGCCGTGTACTGGGCGATCATGAAGCCGGAATTCAGGCCGCCTTCCTTTACCAGGAACGCAGGCAGGCCGCTCAATTTGGGGTTGACCAGGCGCTCAATACGCCGTTCGGAGATGTTGGCCAGTTCGGCCACCGCCATGGCCATGAAGTCCAGAGCGAGCGCAACAGGCTGACCATGAAAATTGCCCCCCAGCAGAAAATCGCCGCTGTCGGCAAACACCATGGGATTGTTTGTCGCTGCATTCATTTCGGTTTCGACAACGCCCCGTGTATACGCAATGGCGTCCCGGGAGGCCCCGTGAACCTGTGGAGAGCAGCGCAGGGTGTAGGCGTCCTGTATCCGCTTGCAGTCTTTGTGGGAAGAGATGATCTCGCTGTCCTGGATGATGCGAAGCATGTTGTCGGCGGCCATCGCCTGGCCCGGATGGGGACGCAGTGCATGAATACGGGGGTCGAATTCCGTTCGGCTGCCCAAAAGGACCTCCAGGCTCATGGCGGCCGAAATGTCGATCAGCTTGGCAAGCCGAATGGCATCAAAGAGCGCCAATGCTCCGATAGCCGTCATTACCTGCGTGCCGTTTACCAGGGCCAACCCCTCTCCCGGTGACAGCTTGTGCGGTTTCATTCCACAGGCTTTCAAAATGGCCTCGCCGGTCATGCGTTTCCCTTCCAGGTAGCCTTCTCCTTTTCCGATGAGAAGCAACGCCATGTGCGCCATTGGGCAAAGGTCTCCCGAGGCCCCCACAGAACCCTGCTCGGGAATGTGCGGATAAATGCCGCGGTTGAGAAAGTCTACGATCCTTCGGATACTCTCCAGCCGGCCGCAGGCGGCTCCCATGGAAAGCTCCTTTGCGCGTAACAACATGACGGCTCTGGCCGCATCGGCGCCCAGGGGAGGACCGACACCGGCCGCATGGCTCATGAGGATATTGATTTGAAGCTGATCCACGTCTTTTTTGGAGATCGCCACATCGCTGAGGGCGCCGAAACCTGTGGTTACACCATAGACCCGGCGGTTCTGTTCGACCAGACGGTCGATGAAGTTCTCTGTGTTGCGAACGGTTTCCTCCACCTCTTTGGAAAGCTCCACGATGGCACCAGTGCGGGATACGGCCACAAGGGCGTCGAGCCCAAGTCCATTTTGATCTAAGCAGATGGTTTTTTTCATACGGCTCGATTGACTCCGGTTTGAGGGTAAACAGACCCCGGTTTGAACCTTCCACCCAGCCGAAAACGCGATCCCGGATAAACGAGGCGGTTGTGGGTGGCAACGATGTCACCTGTCCATATCGTGCGGTGCAATACAAGGCAAGGGTCGCTCTTTTTCAGCTTCAGAAGCGACCGGGCGGTCTTGTCGGGAAGAACGGCCTCGATGACGTGATCAACCTCTGTGATCGGGGATACCTTCATCAGGTACTCGCTGGGCGTCATGCGTGTGAAATCCTGCTGCAGAAACGCCGGGGCCGCAGCCGGGTTCACATAACGGTCCGCCAACTGGACCGGCAGGTCACGATCGAAATGCACCAACAGCGCATGAAAGACTTTATCTCCGGGGGCGATGCCGATCTTCCCGGCGATGGTCTTCGCAGCCGGTTCACTGCGAAGAAGATGCACCGCGCTGGAATGGGTTCCTCCCTGGCGTTTGATTTCATCCGCGATACTGACGATTTCCAGCAGCGCCGATTGGGGTTTCGGACTGGAGACAAAGGTGCCGACACCCTGGACCCGGACCACCACGCCCTCAGCCGAAAGTTCTCGCAGCGCCCGGTTGACGGTCATTCGTGATACATTTAGGGTGTTCACCAATTCATTTTCCGACGGGATGCGGGCCTCGGGTTTGAGCCGGCCGTTTTGAATCTGATTCAGGATGTGACGTTTCACCTTCTGGTAGAGCGGCTGGGGTCGATTGTGCCATTCGGTCGGTTGCGATTTGTTCATCGGTGCCTTCTTGACAGGTTGAAGATATGAATGTATATACAACCATATACAACTATCAAAGTCAAGAGAGCGAGACATCGAAATGACCCGTTTTGAGACCATTGCATTGGCGTCGATCTGTCGCCGGCTGCCGCCCCCTCCAACCTTCAAGGCGAGAATCCGAAGGGCTCCGCGCCGGCAGGCCGATTTGCGTTCATCGGAGACCGCTTTAGCGCTGCAGAATGCGTTGCGCTATGTGCCGCCCAAATGGCACGCCAAATTGGCGCCTGAATTTTTGTCCGAACTGCAAACCCGCGGCCGTATCTATGGCTACCGCTTCCGTCCCTCTGGGCGGCTGAAAGGACGCAGCATCGACACTTACATGGGGGCCTGCATCGAAGGGAAGGCCTTTCAGGTGATGATCGACAACAACCTGGATTTCGATGTGGCGCTCTATCCCTACGAACTGGTTACCTATGGTGAAACCGGCCAGGTCTGCCAGAACTGGATGCAGTACAGGCTTATCAAAGCCTACCTTGAGGTGCTGACCGACCGCCAGACCTTGGTGGTGGCATCCGGCCATCCTTTAGGGCTGTTTCGATCTTCACCTTCTGCGCCCAGAATCATTCTCACCAACGGACTCATGGTCGGCCTGTTCGACGATAACGCTAATTTTAACCGTGCCGCAGCGCTGGGCGTCGCCAACTACGGACAGATGACTGCCGGCGGATGGATGTACATCGGCCCTCAGGGGATCGTCCACGGCACCTATTCCACGTTGCTCAATGCCGCGCGGAAACAACTGAAGAACGGTGAGGATGAAGGCATGCACGGTCGGCTGTTGGTAACATCCGGGCTTGGAGGCATGAGTGGCGCCCAGGGCAAAGCCGTTGAAATTGCCAACGGTGTGGGGATTATCGCCGAAGTTGATGCATCGCGCATACAGACCCGGTTCGAGCAGGGATGGGTCAGCAAGGTTGCGACATCACCGGCCGAAGCGTTCGATGTTGCCGATGATGCCCGAAGGAAGGGACGTGCCATGTCCATCGCTTTTCAGGGCAACGTCGTAGACCTGCTCGCTTATGCTGCAGACCAAAAGCTGACGCCGGATCTGCTTTCGGACCAGACTTCCTGTCACGTGGTGTACGACGGCGGCTATTGCCCCCAGGGGCTGACCTTTAAAGAGCGAACCCAAATGCTCAAGGAAGACCCTGCAAACTTCAGGAAATGGGTCGACCGCTCCCTGAAACGCCACTTTGACCTGATTCAGTCCCTGGTCAAACGTGGAGCCTACTTTTTCGACTACGGCAACAGTTTTATGAAAGCCGTATCCGATGCTGGCGTAAAACAAATTTGCCGCAACGGTCAGAATCCGAACGAGGGATTTATTTTTCCCTCTTATGTGGAAGATATCATGGGGCCACTGCTGTTCGATTACGGATACGGTCCGTTCCGATGGGTCTGTCTGAGTGGGAAAAAGGCGGATTTGAGAAAAACGGACCTGGCGGCAATGGCCTGTATCGATCCTGAACGACGCTTTCAGGATCGTGACAACTACAACTGGATTCGTGATGCCGATCGGCATGCGCTGGTGGTGGGAACCCAGGCACGCATTCTCTATCAGGATGCCGAAGGCAGAATGAACATCGCCCTTCGGTTTAATCAAATGGTGCGTGAGAAGGACATTGGGCCGGTGATGCTGGGCCGTGATCATCACGATACCGGCGGAACCGACTCCCCATTTCGGGAAACCGCCAATGTCAAGGACGGCAGCAACATCATGGCGGACATGGCCGTCCACTGTTTTGCCGGAAACGCAGCCAGAGGGATGAGTCTGGCGGCGCTTCACAACGGTGGCGGTGTGGGCATTGGCAATGCCGTCAATGGCGGGTTCGGTCTGGTGTTGGACGGCAGCCGCCGTGTGGACCGGATCATCCGTGACGCCATCTCCTGGGATGTGATGGTGGGCGTTGCCCGACGGGCCTGGGCGAGGAATCCCAACGCAGTGGAAACTGCGGATCTCTTTAATCGAAAAAACAGTGCACGTGAACATGTTACCTTGCCCTACACGGTGGATGAAGCGCTGATTGAAAAGGTTTGCCGGTGAATCCTATCCCCAGCAGTGAGATCCAAACAACCTACCACAAACGACGAACAAACCATCCATGTCAAATCTGATTATACAAAACGCAACCCAACTCGTTACCTGCAGCGGTTTCAGCGCAAAGCGGGGAGAATCAATGCGCAACCTCGAGATCATTGAGGATGGCGCGCTGGTGATCGAAAATGGCCTTATCAGGAAGGTAGGGCGGACAACAGAGATCTTGAAGGGAGTCGACCTTTCACTCTACACGCAGATCGATGCGTCGGGAAAATCCGTTCTTCCCGGCTTCGTGGACTCGCATACCCATTTCCCTTTTGGGGGGTATCGTCCAGAGGAGTACAGTTGGCGGTTGAAGGGCGCTTCTTACATGGAGATCATGGAGAGAGGCGGCGGTATTGTCAATACCATGGCCGCCACACGAAATGCAGCGAAGGCGGAACTGAGGGAATTGGGGCGCAGGCGTCTGGATGCCATGCTGACCATGGGGGTTACGACCGTAGAAGGAAAAAGCGGATACGGGCTGGACTTGGAAACAGAGATCAAACAACTCGAGGTGATGGCCGAGTTGAATGCCGAACACCCGTTGGACGTCGTTTCCACTTTTTTGGGGGCCCATGCGGTGCCGCCGGAGTTTAACGGTCGGGCCGACGGCTATATCGATTTTGTGATCGCCAGCGTTCTGCCCGAGGTGGTCCAAAGAGGCCTTGCCCGCTGTTGCGACGTTTTTTGCGAGAAGGGCGTTTTTTCCGTGGAGCAATCCCGCCGGTTGCTGATGGCCGCGCAGGATGAGGGGCTCATGGCGAAGATCCACGCCGATGAAATTGTCTCTCTGGGCGGTGCTGAATTGGCCGCTGAGTTGGGGGCGGTTTCCGCAGACCATCTGCTTCAGGCTTCGGATGAGGGCATTGACGCCATGGCAAGGACCGGCGTCGTGGCCACCCTGCTTCCCGGCACCGCCTTCAGCCTGAAGGAACCCTATGCAAGGGGTCGTCAGATGATCGACCGGGGCTGTGCGGTGGCCCTGGCTTCCGACTTTAATCCGGGAAGCTGTTTTACATTTTCAATCCCGCTGATTGCTGCGTTGGCAGCCCTGAAGATGGGACTGACCCCGGAAGAGATTGTATCCGCCCTTACGATCAATGGCGCTGCCGCAGTCGGTCAGGCGGATCGGATCGGTAGTTTGGACGTGGGGAAGGTGGGCGACCTTGTCGTCCTGTCCTACCCCTCCTATCTGTATATCCCCTATCATCTGGGGATCAACATCGTGGAAACAGTCGTAAAGGACGGTGTTGTCGTAGTCGGCTGAAACGAATGACCAAAGGAATATGGGATCAACATGCTGAAAAAGATGACGTTGGAGGCGTTCAGCCGCGAACTGGCAGCCCGCAAAGCAGCTCCCGGCGGCGGCAGTGTCAGTGCGCTGACAGGCGGATTGGCCGCAGCCCTGTCGACCATGGTAGCCGAGTTTACCCTGGCCAAGGAGAAATTTGCGGATCGAAAGCCGGAAATGGAACGGCTTCGCGTTGACGCGGAGCAATTACGGAAGCAATTGATCACAGCGGTGGACCGGGATGCCCAAAGCTATCGGGAAGTGCTTGCCGCACTTCGGCTGCCGAAATCAACGGACCAGGAAAAGCAGACACGCAGCCGTGCTGTCCAAAAAGCGTTTCGGCATGCTATCGAAGTCCCTTTGGAGGTGGCGAAATATTGTCTGGATGTGCTTCAACTGACTGAAATCGCAGTTGAACTGGGAAACCCGGACATGATCACCGATGCGGGTGTGGGCGTCCTGCTGGCCCGCTCAGCGGCTCTTGGCGCGTTGATGAATGCCGAATTCAACCTGGGCAGCCTGAAAGACGAATTCCTGGTCGCTGAACTCAAGGTGAAGATTGAAGAGATCAAAGAGCTTGTTGTCATCAAGGAAGAAGAGATCCTGCGGTCTTTTACGCTTGCCTAAATCGATACTCACTCTTATCTCAGAGCTGAATTATTGAGATATTTGGAGAATTTTAGCGAAATATGTAGTTTTTTAAATTGTTGACGATTTGTTCATAGGTTGGGAAACGGTTTAAATTATTGCAAATTGATTGCAAGGTGAAATGCCTTGAAAATCGACATGCTTATTTTGGATCAATTTCCAAAAAACATATAAAAACAATTTGTTGCATCGGTTGACATAACATTGTCAAGAACCCTCCCCCAAAGTTGGAACAATCCGGTTTGACGGCTTTCGACAAATATCTTATCCTGCAGGCCAATTGGTACGAAGACGAATAAACCTTCAAAATCATCCAAATTCTAATGATAGTGAGCTGTTTTTGAAGTTTCGGTCATCTCTCACCGATACTGACAAGGAATCCGGATACCCGTCCTGTTTGAATTCAACTTTTTGGGAAAAAAAATCAGATGAGTGATTTCATATCCGGAAAAATTCTCCCTCAAAACGTAGAAGTTGAGCAATCTGTTCTCTGCGCGTTAATCATCAATAACGATTGTATACCCGACGTGATGGAGATAGTCTCCCACAGAGATTTTTACAAAACCGCCCATCAGGAAATTTTTCAGACGATTTCCAAGATGTCCTCGGAGGACGAGCCCGTTGACCTGTTGACCCTTGTCAACCGGTTGAGAGAAGAGGGCACGCTCGAAGCTGTTGGCGGGGCCACGTACCTCGCTACCGTGGTGAATGACATCCCGCTGTCCGTCAATGTTTTACACCATGCGAGAATCATCGCCGAGAAGGCCATGCTGAGAAGAATCATAAAGATCGCCTATGAAATCCTGAACAGGTGCTTCAAGGATGCAGGGGATCTGGACGGGATTACGGATTTTGTGGAGAGAGCTGTTTTCAAGGAGATGAATGCAAGCACTAACGATAAAGACCGTTGTCAACGATTGGTTGAGATACTGGAAGAGAATATCGAAGTTCTTGAGAAACGACAGGCAGATAAATCTCAATACACCGGCATCCCCACCGGCTTCACACAACTGGACAAACTGACTTCCGGCTTTCAAAATTCCGATCTCATCATACTGGCGGCGAGGCCGTCGATGGGAAAAACGGCCTTTGCTCTGAATATCGCCCGAAATGCAGCCGTCAAATTCAATGTGCCGGTGATCATTTTTTCCCTGGAAATGGCGAAAGAGCAGCTGGGGATGAGATTGCTGTGCTCTGAGGCCAAGGTCAGTTCAAGCAGAATGAAGGACGGTTTTTTAAGCCGTGAAGACTTCTCAAAAATCATTGCCGGCACCGATGCACTCTCGAGGGTGCCGATCTTTGTAGACGATTCTTCGGAAGTGACGGTCATGAACATTCGGGCCAAAACCCGAAGGCTCAAAATGCAGGAGAACCTTGGGCTCATCATCATCGACTATCTGCAGCTGATGAAAGGTAGCGACTCC
>Ga0272441_10008281_pt1 | contig 16523 bp, 16 predicted proteins | sample SSMProp6N_FD_193582 | JGI IMG/M metagenome (GOLD analysis project Ga0272441, IMG submission 193582) | Marine sediment archaeal communities from Little Sippewissett salt marsh, Falmouth, MA, United States - SSM-Prop-6N | ecosystem: Environmental > Aquatic > Marine > Wetlands > Sediment ... | reverse complement strand
TGTGCTGCACTGCCAGGCCGGAGTGTTTCTTTCGGATATTGTATCGGTATTTCTGCCGCGGGGCTGGTTTCTTTCTGTTACGCCGGGTACAAAACTGATAACTGTAGGCGGCGCCATTGCCAGTGATGTGCACGGCAAGAATCATCATATTGAAGGGTGTTTCAGTTCATGTGTTAAAGAATTTACCCTGATGGTCGGTACCGGTGAGATGCTGACATGTTCGGCCAGCGAGAACGCAGAACTTTTCCGGGCCACATGCGGAGGCATGGGACTGACCGGTGTCATCACTGACGCAAAAATAGTGTTAAAAAAGGTGCGTTCGGCATACATTGACCAGGTGACAGTAAAAACAAAGAATTTGCAGGAGACATTCGACGCCTTTGAGCAAAATCATGCCATGCCCTATTCGGTAGCGTGGATAGACTGCCTGGCCATGGGTAAACGGGCGGGGAGGTGTGTGCTCATGGCCGGTGATTTCCGGCAGGACGGGCAATTGGACTACAAACCTCCAACAGGAATGAATGTGCCGGTAATGTTTCCTTCTTTTGTCCTCAATAAAGCTGCGGTAAAGACATTCAACTGGCTGTATTATGCAAAATCTTTGAATCGAGAGAAACCTGCACGTGTTGATGCCGACGCCTTTTTTTATCCTCTGGATGCCGTGAAAAACTGGAACAGGATGTACGGGAAAGGCGGTTTTACTCAGTACCAGTGTATATTCCCCAAGAATAAAAGCTATGAAGGGCTTGAACGCATACTGCATGCAATAGCAGAATCAGGCAAGGGCTCTTTTCTGGCAGTCCTGAAACTGTACGGAAAAGCCAATGAAAACTATTTGTCTTTTCCCATGGAAGGATACAGCCTGGCCCTTGATTTCAAAATTGAACCGGGTGTGTTCAGCCTTCTTGACAGCCTGGACAGGATTGTTCTGGAATACAGCGGCAGAATATACCTGACCAAGGATGTGCGTGTCACCAGGGATGTCTTTGAACAGGGATATCCATATATCGACAGATTCAGAAAAGTGAGAAAAGAGTACGGGCTTGAAGATAAATTCAGTTCTCTGCAGTCAAAACGAGTGGGGATATAATATGAGTTATGTGTTAATAGCAGGAGCCAAAAGCGATATTGCCAGGGCAGCGGCCCGATTGTATGCAGATAATGGATACGATATCTATTTAGCAGCGAGAAATGTTAGTGATCTTGATGCGTTTTCAAAAGATATCAAAGTCCGCAATCAGGTTGACGTGAAACAGCTGGAACTCGATGTGCTGGATTATGACTCTCTTGAAGATTTTTATAATAGTCTGCCTGAGAAGCCTCAAGGGGTGATTTCTGCTGTGGGGTACCTGGGAAACCAGGAGAAGTCACAAACTGATCTCAAAGAAACCCGGACAATTATTGATACTAATTTTACCGGAATCGTGTGCCTCTTCAATATTATTGCCCATGATTTTGAAGAGCGGAAGTCGGGATTTATTATCGGTATAAGTTCCGTGGCTGGCGACCGCGGAAGAAAAAGCAATTACACCTATGGATCGGCCAAAGCCGGATTTACAGCCTATCTGTCGGGACTGAGAAACCGGCTTGACCGGGCAGGTGTACAGGTGCTCACCGTTAAACCGGGTTTTGTATACACGAAAATGACAGCGGGGCTTGATCTGCCCGGGCTTCTTACAGCCCGGCCGGAACAGGTTGCCCGGGATATATACCGGGCCCAGCTGCGCAAGAGGGGTGTAGTATACTCAAAAGGGGTGTGGAGAGTCATCATGTGGGTCATACGAATGATACCTGAGTTCATGTTCAAGAGAATGAGCCTCTGAGATGCACTGCGGGCTGAAACCATTTATAAAAAAATACTGGACGGGCATTCTTCTCGGTTCAGCAGTGGTTCTGGCAGCTGTGCTGCGCTTCAGGGGACTGCTGGTACAGAGTTACTGGTGTGATGAACTGTTCAGCGCCACAGCCAGCCACCCCAACCGGTCTCTGCTTTATGTATGGGATACCGTTATCAATTTTGATGTACACCCGCCTCTGTACCACACCCTGCTCTGGCTGTGGTACCGCATTGCAGGCTTTTCAGAATTTACCGGAAGAAGCCTTTCGGCTGTAACCGGCTCTCTGGGTGTGCTGTGCCTGTATTTCCTGGGAAAGGTGATGTATAACAGGGAGGCAGGGCTGTATGCGGCAATTGCCGGTTCAATGAACGTGTTTTTAATTTTTTACTCCCAGGAGGTGCGTTCCTACAGTCTGCTCTTTCTCCTGACTGCCGTGTCTTTTACCTTCCTGTTCATGTTTATCCGTTTAAGAAAAACAAACAGCCTGGTCCTCTACATTTTGTCCACTGTCCTCATGGTTTACACACACTATTTCAGCTTTTTTATTCTGGCGGCCCAGGCTGCTGTATTTGCCGCCGCATTTTTCTCTGATAAAAAAAACCGGAAAAAACTACTGATACGTGCAGTGATAGCAGCTGCTGCAGTAGGTGTATGTATTCTCCCGATTATACCTAATCTGTTTAAAAATGCCGGTATGACGACATTCTGGATTAAAAGACCGCCGCCCATGTTTTTTGTCTATTATATTATGTACTATGTGAAAAATTACTATCTTCTGGGCCTGTATTGTTTCGCTTTGGTATCGGCCGTACTGGTTTTTTTCTGTAAAAAGGACCGTACGCCCGGGTATGCCACGGCAACGGTTACTGTGCTTGTGTGGATCACAGCAGGGTATGCATTGCCCTATGTACGGAGCATTACTTCTGCGCCTATTCTGACTGTACGCAACACTATAATTGTTGTGCCCGCCCTTTTTGTCCTTATCGGGTACGGCATATTTCTACTTAAAGACAGGCTGCTTAAAACCGGATTCATGCTGCTGGTGGTGTTCTTTTCTCTGTACCAGCTGCATCATATGCGCTATTACAGCAAGGTAAAGAAAGAGCAGTGGCGTGAAGTCATAATTGCGGCGAATGATGCAGCAGGGCACGTGCCCATGTTCGACAGTGTTTTGATGGGATTCAGGTATGATACCTATGCTGATATGCTGGGAATGGGTTTTCGTGTCCATACAATAGACAGCCTTCAGGCCTGTTTTGACCGGAAATGTGTGCCCGATACATTCTGGGTGCTTGACGCGCATACAGACAACATTGGAGAGTCCAGTCTGCTGGCAAAATCGGGGTTCAGGGAAATCAGCAGAATAGAACGGTACAAGGCCCGCGGAATACTCTATGTGTACCATCCTCCCCGGCAGCCTGGCCGGAACACAGAAAGCGGACATGACTGACATTGCATTTTTCGATTTTGACGGCACAATTACCACCAGAGACAGCCTGCCCTGTTTTATACGTTATGCTGTTGGACGCGCCAGGTTTATATTTGGCATGATTGTTCTGTGCCCGTTTATTCTCGGATATAAAACAGGAGCCGTACCTCACCAGCTTGCCAAAGAAAGGGTCCTCAGATATTTTTTTAAGGAGTGGACCACCGGCCCTTTTCAGCAGGCCGCTGAAAACTTTTGCCAGGCGTATCTTGACAGTATTGTGCGCCGGGAAGCGCTGGAACGTATTGCCTGGCACAGAACCAGGGGGCACAGAGTAACTGTGGTTTCGGCGACGCCGGAACTCATACTCAATTCGTGGTGTGAGAGGCACGGCCTTGAACTTATCGGAACCCGTCTTATTACAGAACAGGGCAGAATTACCGGCAGAATAAAAGGCCGCAACTGCCGGGGCCCTGAAAAGGTGCGCAGAATTTATGAAGAGTATGATATTTCACAATATGATACTGTCTACGCGTATGGAGACAGTGCTGGTGACAGAGAGATGCTGGATATGGCTGATGTTGCTATGTACAAGCGGTTCACTTGAAATTGATGAAATAGCGGTGAGGATAATCCCCGTGAAATATCCAGTTTTTCAGCCCCGGCAAATTCAAGTTAGTTTGTGCTACCTCTTGTTCCTCTGTCGTTCCATCTTACGCAGTCTGATATTCTCGGGCGTTACTTCAACCATTTCATCTTCTGCAATAAACTCGATAGCCTGGTCAAGAGAAAGCATGGTAGGCGGTTTTAACGTAACAGTAGCTTCTGAGGTCGAACTCCGCATATTGGTCAGTTTCTTCTCTTTGGTGATGTTTACATACAGATCGCCGTTACGGTTCCGTTCACCGATTATCATCCCTTCGTACACCTGGGTGCCGGGTTTAATGAAAAGAGCACCCCGGTCTACCATGGCAAGGCTGGCGTAGTTTGTGGCACGCCCCTGCCTGTCGGCCACAAGAGCGCCGCTGGTCCGCTGAGGTATGGGGCCGAACCAGGGTTTGTATCCTGACAGCATGGAATTCATGATACCTGAACCCTTGGTATCGGTGAGAAACTGGCTGCGGAACCCTATGAGGCCCCTGGCAGGGATGAGGAATTCAAGGTCATACCTGCCGTGTCCATGGTTTACCATGTTCTGGATCTTGCCTTTGCGGACAGCCATTTTTTCTGTAATCACACCCACATAGTCTTCGGGCACATCAATGAACACATGCTCTACAGGTTCGCAGGTTTTGCCGTTAATCTCTTTTGTAACAACCTTGGGTTTGGATACAGCAAATTCATACCCTTCGCGGCGCATGGTTTCAATGAGCACAGCCATCTGAAGTTCACCGCGGCCGAACACTTCATAAGCATCGGCTCTTTGGGTCTCCTGTACCTGTATTGCCATGTTGCCCAGGCATTCCAGGTGCAGCCGTTCACGCAGATGGCGCGATGTGAGAAAAGAGCCCTCCTGCCCGGCAAAAGGGCTGTTGTTTACATAGAACAGCATGGATATAGTCGGGTCGTCAATGTGGATGCGCTCAAGAGGAAGAGGGGTCTCCTCATGGCTGATAGTATCGCCTATTTCAATGTCAGGCACACCGGCCAGAGCAACAATGTCTCCTGCTTCCACATGCCTTACAGGTTTGCGTGAATGGTTCTCGAAAGTGTAGAGAGCGGACAATCTTATTCCGGTTTTTATTCCCTCTGTTGTGCACAGGCTGTATGTGCTTTTCATATCCAGGCAGCCGTTGAATACACGGCCTACACCTATCTGGCCGACATATGAATCATACTGTACATTGGTTACCAGAAACTGCGGGACTGCATTGTCATCGGCTGAGGGCCCTGGAATATAGTCTGTAATGGTCTTAAACAGGGGGAGCAGGGTGGTAGAACTGTCGCCGGGCTCATGGTGTGCGATGCCGGCCTTGGCATTGGTGTAAAGCACAGGAAAATCGATCTGGCTGTCCGAAGCATCCAGGTCAATGAACAGATCATAGGCTTCGGACACAACCTCTTCTATGCGCTGGTCGGCACGGTCGATTTTGTTTATTACAAGAATGATAGGCAGATTTTTCTGAAGGGCTTTTTTAACAACAAAGCGGGTCTGGGGCAGGGGCCCTTCACTGGCATCGACAAGAAGTATGGCTCCGTCAACAAGATTGAGGCTCCGCTCGACTTCACCGCCGAAATCAACATGGCCCGGTGTGTCCACAATATTGATCTTAATATCTTTATAAGTGACGGCTGTGTTCTTTGCCATGATGGTTATACCGCGTTCCCGTTCCAGGTCCATGGAATCCATAACCCGGTCTGATACGTCCTGGTTATCGCGGAAAATGCCACTCTGTTTAAGCATGGCATCAACAAGTGTGGTCTTCCCATGGTCAACATGGGCTATAATGGCAATGTTGCGTATACTGTTTTTTCTCATTATGATTCTCTTTGTACCTTTTCTTTTTTGTGCGGAGTAAGATACGAAAAAAATAAGACAAAAAAAGGGAAAAAGCGGTGTGTGGTGACTTTTATTTCAGGTGTGCCGATGCAGGGAATTATACGCACACGCTTCCTGTAAAAAGCGCGGGCGTATAATTCAATGGGTCTGCATGAATAAAGCGGTCAGGGGCTGGTGCTGAGGAACCGGTCAATTCCTTTAGCTGCGGTATGGCCGTCAGCAATGGCGCTTATGGCGTCGGCTGTTGTGTTTACCAGGTCTCCGCCGGCAAAAAGGGCCGGTATGCTGGTCTGGCCGTACTGATTTGTGACAACCCGGCCCCGTTTGAACTCCAGCCGGCCTGCCATGTCTGCCGGAATAAATGAATAATCTGCCTGCTGGCCTATAGCCGGAACAATTGAATCAAACACGTCGGTTGTTATTTCATCCTCTATAAGCACGGGCCTGGGCCGTTTTGACGGGCCCTGGTCCTGCATTTCCGCCTTTCCCCAGGTAAACTGCAGGCCCCGGTCTTTTGCAGGATCTATCTTTACAGGAATTGCCTGGGTAATGATGCGGACGCCCTCTTCCCTGGCCTCTTCAATCTCTTCGGCATCGGCAGGCATGTCAATCTCACGGCGCCGGTAATAAACTGTTACATCGCAGCCAAGACGGCGTGCAGTGCGGGCTGCGTCCATGGCTGTGTTGCCGCCTCCGATTACAGCGACTGAATCACCAAGAGAGGGCATGCTGCCCCGGGTTACATCGACAAGAATGGAGAGTGCCGATATAACACCGGGCAGGTTTTCGCCTTCAATGCCGATGATATAGGGCGTGGTCAGGCCGGTTGAAAAGAAGACCGCATCATAGGATTCCATCAGTGAATCAAGAGTAATGCTGCCGCCTACAGCAGTATTGTAGTGAATTTCAATGCCCAGGCTTTCGAGATATCCGATATCCTTATCCAGCTGGTCGTAGGGGAGCCGGTACTCGGGAATGCCGTACCGGAGCATGCCCCCGGCATGGGCCCGGCCTTCAAATACGGTTATTCCGTATCCCAGTCCCGCCAGGTAGTATGCTGCAGAAAGGCCCGAAGGGCCGGCTCCGATAACAGCTACTTTTTTACCGGATTGTTCCCGGGAATAATCCAGAATTTCTTTGTACCGGTCTGCGGGGACCTGGTCAACAATATAGCGCTTGAGCCACCGGATGGATATGGGGTCGCCCGAGTGGGCAAGGGCGCACACCTCTTCACACCGGTGGGTACAGATGCGGCCGCACGCGGCAGGGAAGGGATTGGTCTCATACAGCAGTTTGAGGCCCGATTCCATGTCACCCTTCCGTACGGTTTCAATATAGCCCGGAATGTTCATGTGGGCGGGGCAGGATGCAATGCATATGCCGCATGATATGCAGCGGTCGGCCTCTTTTTCCGCCTGCTCCCGGGAATACCCTTTAACCATTTCCATAAATGACCGGGTCCTGGTATCGGGTTCGATGATCTCCATCTCCACCCGGTCAGGATTATTGAGCATGTAGTCCTGTGCCCGCTGGTAGCCCTTTTCCGCTGTTTCCCACGGTTTTTTATCTACACCGGGGATAAACCGGAACACCTCAGGGTCATTGTCTACCCAGTTATACTCATTGGACATAGTTAGGGAGCCGGTAGGGCAGATATCGACACACAGGGCGCACCAGCAGCAGCGGCCGTAATCAATCCTGGGCCGAAGTCCGCTGTTCCCGTTTTTTGTTTCAATACCGTGGGCAGGTACCATGTCAATGGCTGCATTCTGGCATATGTCTTCACATGTGCCGCAGCCTATGCATTTATCCATGTCGTTCTGATGAAATCCGCGGTACCTGGGTGCACCGGGCCGGTCTTTGAGAGGCCGGGGTGTTGTATAGGGTTTTTCAAATGCTCTCTTCCATACGTACAGAGGAGACAGTATATCCCGTAGACTCATGGATTACCTTTCAATTTCTGGTGGACATGTGTGGAGCGAGACCATAAGGCCCGCAATATCTGCAATATCGACAGAAACAATGAGCTCTTCCAGCAGGGTTACTGCATGAGCATAACTGGGCCCGCGCACGCAGACACGCCGCGGAAACATGGAGCCGTCAGTAACCACATAATACCCGTACTCGCCGCGGCTGGATTCGGCTTTCACATAGGTCTGGCCCGGCGGAATTTCCCAGTGCAGCACATTGGGCGGCCTGTTGTAAAAGGGCCCGGTTCCGGGCATGCGCTCCATGATCTGCCGTATCAGGGCGATAGACTGGTGCATTTCAAGGTACCGCAAACGCGCCCGCTCCCAGGCGTCGGATCCGGTTCCCGTAATGATGTCAAAATCGAGTTCACTGTATTTTGCATAGGGGCTGTCTTTGCGCACATCGCGGGCAAAGCCTGCAGCACGGGCATTGGGACCTACAACACCGTAGGTGTCGACCATATCCTGTGATATAACACCGAGGCCCCGGGCGCGTTTTTTGAACACGGCATTGTGAAAGACAACTTTCTCGATTTCATAGAGCAATTTTTCAGCATCGGCGATGACGTGTAAGAGCCTTTTGTCAAATCCATGGGGAAGATCAGCGCGTACACCGCCGGGAAGCATGTACATATGGTATACCCTGCCGCCGGTAAGCTCTTCGAAAAGATCGAGGATAAAATCACGGTGCGCCATAGTCCACTGGCCTACTGTACCCAGTCCGAAGGCTCCTGCCTGGCCGCCGATCCACATGAGAAAGCTTGCCAGGCGGGAGAGCTCCAGGTTCAGCGTGCGGAGCCACAAGGCCCGTTCAGGAACCTCGATCCCGGCCAGCTCTTCTATTGCAGACGCATAGAGGAATTCATTGGTATCGGGCTCGGGAACACATATCCGACATACCAGGGGAAAGTTCTGGATGAACCTGCGGCGCTCCATCAGCTTTTCAAAGCCCCGGTGCAGATAACCCACATGGGTTTTGCATTGTACGACTTCACTGCCGCTTATATAAAGCTCCAGGGACATGTTGCCGGTAACTCCCGGATGCTGGGGGCCCTGCCAGATCTTTACATATTTACCTGAATCAAAATCAAGGCTGCTTTCGGCCTGAGGCGTGTGTGTATGGTGAGCGGATGTTATACCGTTCATTGTTATTCTCCCTCGGGATAGAGCTTGTCTTTCATGAATGAAGCCGGGTCGTTTGTCGTACGTCCGGGCCTGGGGAAAAACCTGTCTTCGGCATATTCCTTGGTGTCAAAATCCCGCCGCATAGGCGGCATACTGTCCCAGCCTTCAAGAATGAAACTCTCGCTGTTCCGGGGACTTTGGGGAAATGAGATGCCGAACATCTCGTTCAGTTCCCGCTGATGAGTGGCAGCGTGCCGCCACAGGTGATGCACTGAATCCATGACCGGGTTGTCCCGGTCTATGAGTACATTGACCCCGAGGGTGACCTTTTCGTAATGATTGAACAGAATATAGGCCAGTTCGAACCGGTTATCCTCGATTCTGTCAACAGCGGTCAGCAGAGAAAGGTGGGTGAAGCCCTGTATGCTCTGAAGATGATTGAGCAGGGGCACCGCGTGTTCTCTCTGGACTGTGATGAACCAGGTGCGGTCTTTCTGCTGCAGCACAGAGTCTATGGAGAATGTTTTTTTCAGCTCTTTTAGTACAGTTTTCATGGCACCTCTACCAGTTATAGTCGGGCATATTCCAGTCTTTTATTATTTGTTTCTGATTGCGTTTATACCAGTCAAAATTATTGATGTATTGGTTTGCGCCCTGGGTGTATCCCTTGCGGATTCGGTTTTTCAGCTCCTCGAATCCGGCAATGATGGATTCGGGCCGGGGCATGCATCCGGTAATATACACATCAACGGGTATGTAGTGATCCAGCCGGTTTATGGTGTTGTAGCTGTCCCAGTACATGCCGCCGTTTATTGTGCATGAGCCCAGACCCATGACAAATTTCGGGTCCTGCATCTGCTCATAACTCCGGACGATCCGCTTCAGTGTTTTTACCGACGCGTACCCGCCGATAATGAAAACGGTTGACTGGCGCGGTGTGGGCCGGGGAGCTATACCGTACCGGAACATATCATACCGGGCTGTCATAAGAGGCCTCAACTCTATGGCGCCGCATCCGGTGCCGTATCCCAGTATCCAGAGGGAATTGGCCCTGGACCAGTTCAGGAACCCTTCCATATATTTACCCAGAGTTTTTGACGGCCGGGGCTTGGCATTGCAGAAAAGCTCTTTTTCAGGGTCGGAGAGCCCGGCATTTTCCAGAAATTCCCTGCGGCTTCTGTCTTTTTTCTTCACAGTTTCCTGCTCCTACAATAGTGTTACATAGATGACTGACAGGATTGCCAGTACCAGAGGAACTTTAAGAAAGAACCGTATTGACTGTTCTGTCCTGAAACGGGGGAATGATACACCGATTACTACCGAGACCATGTACAGGGCGAATGTCTTGGCGATCATTGCCGGTATATTCGCTGCCCCGCCCAGGTAGAGGTTCATGAACAGAACCAGTTTGGCGGCAGTGAACACTGCCCGGTTGGTCTGCAGCATGCCCAGAAGGCCGCTGTGCATCTCTACAGGCGGTCCTATAGGGATTTCCTGGGGCGCTATTACAATATCAAAGGGCGAATGCATGTTCATGCCCAGAAGGGCGATTATGCCCGCTGCTGCAGCAAAGGGGTTGGTCAGCAATGTCCAGTTAGCTATGCCGCCCTGCTGGGCCGCAACAATCTCTGTAATAGACAGGGTGTGGTGCTGAACTGCCAAGGCAATGACCGACAATGAAAAGGGAAACTCAAAGGCGGTCATTTGGGACAGCCCCCGTCCCACACCGATGGCGCTGTACGGGTGGCCGCCCTCTCCGGCACCCAGGGCCATGCCCAGCTGGCCGAAAAAGACAAAATACATTACCAGCAGCAGGTCTCCTGAGAAACTGAAATTGGAGAAAAGGGCGGAACCGAACACCGCAGGAATGAAAAGATAGGTGCCGATGCCGCCGGCAAGGCGGAACACCGGGCCCAGCAGGAACATGACACCGTGGGACACAGCAGTCCGTTTGCTGTAGGTGGCAATGATATCAAGATAGGGCTGCCATACAGGCGGGCCGAACCTGCCGTGGACACGGGCCACTATTTTCCTGACAACGCCGTTTAACAGAAGCCCGTAATTGGTTATGATAAACAGAGAGACAAGAGCGTATACAACAGTCATGAGAATGTTTTCCATCAGCCGTTACCCCCCAGCGCCAGGTAAAATACAATAATGAACAGCAGTATATGCAGTGCATAGGTCTGCCCGTTACCGGTATATATGGTGCGGACAGCGCCTGCTGCTGTGTGCAGTATTTCCGATACACTGTTCCAGAAATTTCTTATAAGCGGTGTTGTCAGAAACCCCAGGGCCTTTTTGTATGACGCGAAGAAATTGTAGGCGACGTGGGCGGTTTCCGGATGTTCGGGCCTCTCGGCAGCGAATACGATGTTAAACTGCTTTACCCGCTGGACTCGGCCGATGACCAGAGCCAGCCATATAACCAGGGCCATGAATACGGCCATGGTCACAATCATCACTGCGGTGCCGTTCCAATACCCCAGACTGCTGTATACTGTACTGCCGTCCCAGGAAAGCGATGAAGGAAATACAGTATGAACGGCGCGGCTGAGGGGTTTTATGATCAAATGAGGATATACTGATATTGCCATGATCAATCCCAGGAATATAAAAGAGGGAATAAGGTACTGTGGCGCAGCCTCCCGCACCTGTCTGAATTTCGGCTTGGGCTGGCCCAGGAATATGGTGTGGATCAGCCGGTAGCAGTAGAGGAACGCAATGGTGCTGGCAAAGAAGGCAATGCCTGTCTGAAGGTACCAGCCTTTTTCAATGCCGGCAGTGTAGAGGAGCCATTTCCCGCCGAATCCTGAAAGGGGCGGAACGCCGGAAAGGGCGATGATGGACATGAGAACAGAAACAAAGGCCAGGGGCATAGTCTTGATAAGTCCGCCCATCTCATACATGTTCCGTGTTTTGGTGTGCGCCACTACTCCCGCAATAGTGAGAAAGAGCGCGCCCTTGAAAAAGAGGTGGTTGAATGCAAGGTAGATCGATGAGACCCATCCAAGATGGGAAAGCATGGCAAAGGCAAATATCATGTATCCCACCTGACTCATACTTGAAAAGGCCAGAAGCCGTTTGATGTCCTCCTGGAAAATGGCCATGAATCCGGCAAAGAATGCGGTAAGTATTCCGATCCATCCCAAAAGAGCAGGCAGAGCGGTGCTTCCTGAAACTCCTGGGGAGAATGCTGCTGCAAAGACCACCAGGCCGAAAATGCCGGCTTTACTGAGGACCGATGAAAGCACGGCTGAAACATCGTCTTCTGATTCAGCATAGGAGCCGGGCACCCACAAGTGCACGCCTGCCGCACCGGATTTTATAAGGAATCCTGCTGAGAGCAGAGCAAAGGTAAGCACAGATGCGCCTGAAGCCATACCGGCAATGGAAGAAAGGCCTGTTTCCGCAAACCCTGAAGCAAGCCCGCACAGTAGTAAGAATGCACTGCCTGTGGAGAACAGGATATAGAGCAGTGCCGGTTTTTCCGATTTCCTGCCGCGGGTAATAAGGAGGTACGAACTGAGGGTCATGAATTCCCATGAGAGGAAGAACTGGATCAGGGTTTCGGCAGCAAGGAGATTACCCAGAGACAGGGTCAGGGCTGCAAGCAGGGGGAACAGGCCGCGGCGCGTGCCTGTTTTCCTGAATGTGCCGATAATCTCTATTCCTGTACCGACCAGGAATATGGCAGCGAATACACGGGACAGGGGCGGGAGATGGGGTGCTATCGTTGCTGTGTAAAGGGAAACAACAAGAATGGTCAGCAGCGCCTTAAGCCATGCAGGTACCCGGTCAATCAGGACAAAAACCAGTGCGGCTGCTGCGGGAAGCATGAACAGCATGGGAACGCCGGCAGCATGAGACATCCAGGCTCCTGCACCGGTCAGGAGAGCGCCGAATATTAATACCGGGGCAGTCCTGTCAATACCGGGAGAGACAGTGTGAAGGGGTTCCGATTTTACAGCAATGCCGAACCAGCGGAACAGGTATGCTGTTTCGATAAGAGAACCGAACAGTATCAGAGCCGTAACAAACCATTTGCCGCTGCCTGCCAGCAGCATGATAAGCCGGTATTTGGCCCAGAACCCGGGGAAAGGCGGAAGCCCGGCAAGGGCGGCAATAAACAGGCCGAACAGGATCAGAAGCAAAGGCTGTTTTTTTAGCGCGGAGAAATCCCTGAGTTGTGTCTTTTTAACAATGCCGGCAAGCCAGAACAGGCCGGCCTTAGCAAGGAAATGGCTGATAAACAGGCCGCCTCCGATGAAAAAGAGGCTGTTTCTGCTGATGCCTGTCAGCATCAGTACGCTGAGTATAAGGCCCATTTGCGCAATGGATGAGTAGCCTAAAAGGCGTTTTGAGCACTGCTGTTTCAGGCCCATAATATTTGCCGCTGTGAATGTTATAAGTCCTGCCGCACCTGTAACCTCTCGCATGTGTGGCGTAAACAGAGGCGTCAGTTTATAAAGGAAGAAGAGAAATCCTGCGGACCCGGCAACGGCTATCATGGCGCCGATGCCGCTGTTCACGGCTTCATACACATCAAGGCCCCAGCCATTGGCGGGAAAGGTTTTGTATTCAACAAGAATTGCCGCGGTGATGAGGAATAGAGCAGTATATCCGATTTTCCCTCCGGGCATACCCCCGCCGGCCAGAAGCAGGTCAATATTGAGAGTGCCGGCAGCTCTGTACACATATACCGCACCGATAAGGTACACAGCCGAGGCAATACCCGTTGCAATAATATATTTGAATCCTGCGGCAAGAGAAGGGAGCTCCTTTTCAATGGCAATGAGGGAGTAGGTGGATATGGCTGTAATCTCCAGGAATACGAAAAGGTTGAACAGGTCCCGTGACATGACCAGGCCGTTTATGCCCATGACCATCATGAGTAAGAGAACCATGCCGAATACCGGCAGCTTCTTCAGAGTCCTGTACAGGTACATGGCGGTCATCAGGCCTGCGCTGTTAATCAGCGAGATAAAAAATGCCTCTTCAAGGCCCATTTTCAGGCTGATGGAAAGGGGGGCGGGAAATCCGGCAGTTGCGGCAATAATCGGTTCCGCACCCTGATATAAGAAAAGCAGGTTTCGCAGGCTGATGCCGACAAGGGACGCCAATGAGAGATAAAAAAGCGCCATGGAGAGTTTTCTGCCGGCCGAATCGGCCAGTGCCAGCAGGAAGCCTGCTGCCAGCGCGACAACAATAATATAAACGGGATTCAGCATTTAAGCTCCTTGTATGCAGTAATATCAAGAGAACCGCGTTTCCTGTGGAGCTGAACCGCGTAGACCAGCATCAGTGCAGTAATTGCCAGGCCGATGACTATGGCTGTCAGCACCAGGGCCGACGGCAGAGGATCAACAACACGGGCCCTGTCAACAGTGCTGTCCAGAATAGGCGCGGTACCGCCCCGTATATAGCCTACAGACACAATGATGAGATGAATACCTGTGTCGATAATTGAAAACCCGATGATGATTTTGACGATATTCTTTTTCGTCAGCATACCCCATAATCCGATAATAATGAGTATTGAACCGATGATTGATACAGCTGTCATGAGTCACTCCTGAACAATAATTATTCTGCGTTATGCAGGGTATCAAGAATACTGACCAGTTCAGACCCGACTTTCAGGCCTATCAGCGAATAGATGACAGGTATTGCTCCGGCACTGGCAAGGGCACCCAGAGTGCCGGCCGGCAGAATTCTGCTGTCGAGAAATCCGGCAGCCAGTATAAGGCCCAGTACACCGATACCTACGTAAAAAGCCCCGGACAGGGATTCCACCGCGCGCAGCATAGTGTGGTTTATTCGCGGGTCTGTCCGGGCCAGCAGCATGAGCAGTACAGCCGATGCAATGACAACTCCGCCCTGGAACCCTCCTCCGGGAGTAAGGTGCCCGTGCAGAAATATGTATACACCGAACAGGATGATGAGGGGAATGAGAAATCCCGATCCCGTCTGGAGCAGTTCCGATGCCGGTGTGCGTGTGCGGCGTTTTCCTTTGTCTGTATCCAACCGCATAAGGAATCCTATACCGGCGGTAGCAATAAACAGTACTGCTACTTCACCCAGGGTATCCAGGCCGCGGAATGTTACAACAACAGCTGTTACAATGTTGGCGCTTCCCACTCTGCCGGCACCCTGGCTGACGTATTGTTCGGCCAGCAGCGGCAGGGTTTCCTGTTCGGGCACCGATGCGGTAAAACTGATAAGAAACCAGCCGGCAACAGCAACAACAATAAGGATAAGGGCCCGTTTAATCATTTTCGCCCTCCTTTCTGTCGGCGCAGATCCTGTTAAACGCGTACAGAAACACCACAGTGGTAAGGGCTGAACCAATGGCAGCTTCGGTCATGGCCACATCAGGAGCCGCCAGGATCAGGTATATTATACTGGCAAGGAGGCCGATGACTCCGGCACTGATAATAGCATGAATTAATTTCCCGGCATACAATGCGTACAGGGCCGCGGCGATCATGATGATCCCCAGAGCGATGATAAAAATGTACAACATAGGCTTATTACCTCACTGTTTTCAATATCATCAGGTGTTTTTACCGCTGTCTGCCAGGCGGTCTATGGCGGACCTGCCTGTCAGGGGAATGCCAACGGCATGTGACGCTCTGGCAAGTGTATGCGATGAAAGAGGATTTGTAAATACGATAAATAAAATCAGCACAGCTGTTTTCTGCACACTGCCGCTGCCCCACTGGTACAGAGCCAGGCCTGTAAGGAACAGTATGGATCCGAGTGTGGTAGCCTTTGTTCCGGCCTGCATCCTGTTGTATATATCGGGCATACGAAGCAGGCCAAGGGCGCCCAGAAACAGGAAGACAGATCCTGCCAGTGTAAGTACTGCTCCGGCCAATTCCATCAGAGCCCCCTTTCAATATACCGTGCAACTGCTACAACGCCGATAAAGCTTATAAGGGCGTATACCATGGCAACATCATAGTAGATAAGGCGCTTTGTCACTGCTGCGATAAATACAATGAGTGATATGGAGATGATAGTCATGGTGTCAAGGGCTACAGCCCTGTCTGCTGTTGACGGCCCCTTAACGAGCCGTATAAAAGCAAGCATGACAGAAACCAGGGCAATGCAGGCTGCGATATGCAAGAGTGTATCAGCCAAAGATAACCTCCAGGTATTTTTCGAATTTGCGTACAATACGGTCTGACGCTTCCTGAATGTCCGGTGATGTTACATCGATCCAGTGAATAAAGAATCGGTCGTCTTTTGTCTCCACAGTCAGAGTGCCCGGGGTGAGAGTGATGGAGTTGGCAAGTATCAGGCGTCCCAGGCGGGAGCGGAGAACTGTTTTGACTTCCACAATACCGGGGTTGATAGGCAGAGACGGAGTGATGACCCGGCGTGCCACATCGATATTTGATTTAACGAGTTCGAATGAGAATACAAAAGGATAGAGCAGGGCGTACAGCAAGGACAGGGGTTTGAGAGAGATATCGGAGAAAAGCGCGGTGCTGCGCCGGAACAGGCATGTTACAACCGCTGAGAAAATGATCCCCGCGATTATTTCGTTGCGGTCATTCCAGCCGGCCAGAAGCAGCCATAAGAGAACAAAGAAGAGAAAACTCAGCAGGCATTGTTTGATCTGTCGCATGTGCGCTCCTCATGTGGACTGCCGATGC
>Ga0272441_10008280_pt1 | contig 16523 bp, 13 predicted proteins | sample SSMProp6N_FD_193582 | JGI IMG/M metagenome (GOLD analysis project Ga0272441, IMG submission 193582) | Marine sediment archaeal communities from Little Sippewissett salt marsh, Falmouth, MA, United States - SSM-Prop-6N | ecosystem: Environmental > Aquatic > Marine > Wetlands > Sediment ... | reverse complement strand
CGCAATCTAATTGTTCTTTCATTTTAGTAAAATGCTCGGAGATTGCAAGGGAAAAAGACAGGTTTTTTCAGAAGTGCCAGGGGGCGCGGCAGGAGCGGGAGAGGAGGCGGTTGGCCTGGTCGTCGCCTGGGAATATTTCGCGGGCCGGGTCCCACTTCAGGGAGCGCTGGAGCTTGTGGGCGATAATGGTGAGATGGCCGAGTGAGGCGGAGCGATGGCCGAGTTCCTCTGAGCAACTGGGTTTTTGTCGGGTGCGGATACATTCAAACCAGTTGGCATGGTGATATTTTTTGCCGATCTGCACATCGCGAGTGAGCGATTGTATTTCGTCTAATAGTGCTGCGGGCTGGGCCTGGATGGGGCCGCCTTTCGACATTGAGGTAATCCAACCCCTTTCTCCCACGATTACGCCGCCGAAGTTTCCGGTTAATTTAACGGAAGGGGGAATCGCTTTATAGACATCGGCGACCATGCTCCAATCGTCCACCAGATGTACAAGCGTGCCGTTGGCATATCTATAAGTCAGAGTGGGATAGGAACCACTGGTGGGGTGGATAAACTCCACGGGGCCGCTTTGTTCCATGCCCAGAGCATATTGAATAACGTCAGCAGCATGGGAATGATACCAAGTTACCGCGGCGGCACCGAAGGCTGAACAAAATGACCAGGGGACTACATTTTCGGCGGGATTGGCATGGTAAAGCCGATTGTATGGATGCCAAGCGGCAGGGCCGAGCCAAAGGTCCCAGTCCAGCCCATCGGGTATGGGTTCGGGTGGTAGGTAAAATTCCAGGGGCACGTAGGAGTTTCTTGTGTGGGCAATGTCCATCCCCTGTTGATAAGGCTTGAAACGCTTCTGGCCGATGAAACCGCCCAAGGTGGTCCAAGGAGTGAAAACGGATTTGACCTTACCGAGTCCTCCCCTGCGTACGAATTCGCAAATTTGACGTATCACAGGTGTCGAGCGATACTGAGTGCCGGTCTGAAATACCCGAGCATAGTGGTGGACGGCGGTGACAAGTTGCCGGCCTGCGCGGACGCTAAGCGAGATCGGTTTTTCGCAATAGACATCCTTACCCGCCTTAACGGCGTCGATCGTCTGTAAGGTATGCCAATGGTCGGGGGTTACAATGACCACCGCATCAATATCGGGTCGGGCTAAAAGTTCGCGGTAATCGTTATATGCAGAGCAGCTTCGGTATATACCGGCGCGATTTTGCGCGGCGTAATGTTTTTCTACCACCTCCCTGCCCTGGTAGCAGCGGAGGCTATCGACATCACAGACGGCCAGGACCTGAATTTCCGGATCGCCGACCAAGCGTAGTAAATGATTACGGCCCATCAAGCCGTGACCGATGAGGCCCATGGTAAGCCGGGCGCTAGGGGATTGATTGCCAGGTGCAAAGGCGGTCGCATGAGGAAGCAAGGGTGGCAGAGCAGAGATGGCAGCGCAGGCAGATGCCTTGGTTAAAAACTTACGTCTGGTGATTTTAGAGGAAACGGTTTGGGGTGGTTTTTTTTGTTCACTCATAGAAAACTCTACCGGGTGAGTTGCAGACTGAGGTTATTGAAGAAATCGATGCATTGGGCTATCTGGGGCATTGATTGGTACCAATTGTATGAGTATTCCAGGCCGAACATGGTGGGCTGAATGCCAAGTTTCTGGACCTCCTCAATAAATTGTCTGGTTTTGCCGACGCCGGTGCCCCAGGGCACATCGTGGCCGTTGGGGGCTAACTCGTTAAGATCATGCATCTGTACGGTAATCAGTCGATCCTTTAAGATGCGGAGGGCCTGGATGGGATCAATGCCGGAACGCATCCAATAGCCCAGATCACCGCAGGCGCCGAGGCGGGGGCTGCGTCCGCGGCAGAGTTTAACTATATTTTCCGGGTGCCAATATTGCGGGGAGGTCTTTTGGTCGTGATTGTGCAGGGCGACGTTGATTTCGTATTCTGCGCATAACTTCTCGATGGTATCCAGGGCTTCGGGGAGGGGCTCGGAGAGAAAGGTTTCGATTCCTATCTTGCGGCCAAAATCAAAAATCTTGCGACAGGGGGCTTCTTCGGGAGGGAGCCGATGAATGTAATAGGTCAACAGGCGAAGGCCAGCAGAGTCCAACTTCAGCCGTATATGTTTGAGCTGCTGGTCGGTGAGGTTGGGATCGAAATTGACAGGTATCTCCTTGCTGACCTTTTGGAAGCTCAAACCCCCCATATAGGCCAAGCCGAGCTGGGCGGTACGATCGATGGCCTCGAAAAGTGTGTACTTATGAAACGTGTAAGCCTCGATACCAAGCCGGAAGCCTAAGGCTTCCTGGGCCCGGAGGGCGGGTGATAATTTGGCACTGGGAATGGTCGGGGCCTGCAGATCACCCAAGGCAAACTGGGTGGCGGCCAGATAGAATTGGAGCATCCTGGGATCCCAAAATACGTATGGGTTGTGAGCGATGGTGCTGTAAAAGACACGGCCGCGGCCATAATTTCGTACCCAGGCCAAGGCATAATCGCGGTCCTGACGGAAACAGTGGTCCTTTGATTTGTCTTGCAGGTCATTCTTTTCCTTGTCGATGCTGAGCAGGACGCGGACGCGATTACGGGAATAAGGTGCATGAAACCGAAAAAACTCATCGCGATAGTCAAAGCCATTAACGGTAAAGTGTTTAGTAAGGGGATGCTCCGGATCGTCGATTTTAATAAAGACACGTTCTGTGTTTTCGTGGTGGCAGGCGCCGCGGGCGCCGAGCATAGTGCCGAATTCCGGCCAATCTTCGTGGGCACCGGGCCAACGAGTAAAGGCTACTGAAGTACCATGTACGCCCAAGAGGCCGCCGCCGCCATATACGAATTCCAACAGGCTTTGGCGCAGGGGGGGGGCGGTAAAAAGATTTCCCACATTATTATTAAAGAAAACGGCATCAAACTGTTTCAGATTCTGAGGCTGAAATATATCCGGATCGCTACTAATTACAGTATCAAATGCGCCGGTTTTTTTACCCATTAGTTTAAAAGCCAGATTTGCAGTTGGGATCGATCTGTGACCAGGGTAGCCGACATTGAGATCAAAAATTAAGAGCTTTCGAGGTTGCCGTGGTGCAACAAAGGGCTTAACAGGAAGCGCCGTTTCAATCTGTTGGCGGTGTTCATCGTCCAGATGCACCACAGGGGCTGTCTTTGATAACACATGCCGGGGATAGGCCAATAATGCGCCAGCTGCTATAGAGTGTTGCATAAAAGCGCGGCGTGTAAGCCGGGATCCGGAGGTAGAAGGTGCAATACTTTTAATACTGGTACTACGCATCAGAAAAATTAGCCGTTTAGTGTCCAGCCGGGGCGATACTGTCGTTTGAGCAGGTCGTTGGCCTCTGGGTCGTTGGTGACGCGTCCGGCGGCGGGGTCGTAGTCGAGTTTCTTGCCGCGACGATAGGCGACCAGGCCCAGGAGCATCATTTCGGTGAGCTTGCCGCTGTAATCAAAATCACAGGAGGTTTTCAGGTCGCCTTTACAGGCCTGGGTCCATTCCTTTTGGAAGTGGCCCAGGGGCGGGATCAGTCCGTCCTGGGAACGCCGCTTGTAGTAGGTCAAATCGGCATCATCGCCAAAGGGGAGCAGGACGCGTGAATCGAAATCGGCAATGAGATAACCCCTGGTGCCCTTGAACATGACCCCGTGGCCGATTTTGTTCAAGTCGATATACTGTTTGGGGGAGCGAGGCATAGCACCGCCCTGGTACCAGGATAGCTTGAGGCCGGGGCGATAGGAGTTGGCGGGGATGTCAAAGGTGGTTTTTAATTCCACAGGAGTGACTTCGGGGTTGAAGGGTTCACCCTCTGCTTCGGCGGTAGTGGGTAAGTCGGCATCAAGGGCGTTCCAGGCTAGGTCCATGGTGTGACTGCCCATATCGCCAACCTGGCCGGAGCCGAAGTCCCAGTACATGTTCCATTCGATGCAATTGGCGCCGGCCTGGCCGCAGAAATAGCCGGGATTGTAGGGGTGGAAGGGCGAGGGGCCGAGCCAAAGGTCATAGTGGAGGGTCTTGGGGGGCTCCCCTTGGGCGGGCAGGTAGCCGGGGCGGCGGAGCTGGCGGTTGCCCCAAGCGTAAACGTGCTGAAGTTCACCTACTGCGCCATCCAAAATTAGTTCGCGGACACGGTTGAAATTTGGTTTGGCGTGGCGCTGGGTGCCTATCTGGGTGGCAAGTTTGTTTTTATTTTTGAGATAGTTCGCTCTGACTATGCGGGCTTCCTGGACTGTGTTGGCCAGAGGTTTTTCGCAATAGATATGGAGGCCGCGATTCAGGGCCCAATTGGCAATAAAGGCATGGGTGTGATCGGTGGTGCAGCAGAGTACAGCATCGAGGTCTTTCTGGTCGAGGCATTTGCGCCAATCGACGTAACGTTTGGTGTTGGGGAATTTTTTGGCGGCAAAATCAAGGTGATTTTCGTCCACGTCGCAGAGGGCAACGACGTTTTCGTCGGCCAGGGCGTCGTAGTGGGCCATGGCGCGGCCCCAGGTTCCGATCATGGCGATATTAAGCTTATTACTGGGGGCGTTGGCGCCGAGGATGCGGCCGCTGGGCAGAACCAACAGACCAAGGCCGGTGGTAGTGGATTTGAGGAAACCGCGTCTTGATATTTTGTTTTGCTTCATTATTTTTTCTCCTTCATCTTAGTGTAACAGCTAAAAGACTCGCCGCACTGGTCTAAAATTCTGTTATTTTGTTTCCTTCCTCATCGATATGATACCAGCGGCCGCGCTTGAGTTTGATACGAGAAAGGGGCAGGGTTGGGCATAATTGACGCAACTGATCCAACAATCCTTCGCGAATCATCAAATCCAGCTCTGATAAATAACCAGCACCATCAACCAGCACAGTCAAGGTTCCCCCTCGGAAACTTTCCAAGCAGCAATGTTTAATAAGCTCGTCCGGCAGCAGGTGGGTCCAGGCGTGGGCCAGCGCTGTGAGTTTTTTCTGCCTTTTGTAAACCTGATGTTTCATGAAATTGCCAACAGCACCAGAGAGGTTTTGTGGGGATTTTGTGGGCGTGGAATTTTTCTGCTGAGTTTTCAGGTAAGGTTTCACAGGGCAGTTCCTTATCAAACCGTTACGGGCATGAGGACATAAAGGAAGTCTTTACCAGCCTTTATGACGCCCGGTTTGCTCTCGTCGATAAGCTCACAGACAACCTCCGGTTCGGTTACGACTCGGAGCATCTCCAGGAGATATTGGGGGTTGAAGCCTATCTTAAACTCACCGCCCTTATATTCCACCGGCACGCGGACTTCCGCCTCTCCAGCTTCGGGGGTGCTGGAGGTCAGGCAGAGTTGGTCTTTAGTAAACGAGAGCAGTACGCCCTTGGATTGTTCATTGGTCAGCAGGGCTGCGCGGCGTACAGCGCTTAAAAACTGTTCGGTGTTTACCTGGATTTTCTGTCCGTCACTATCAGGGATCACGTCAGAATATTTCGGGAAACGACCCTGTACTAAACTACTCATAACCCGAACTGCGGAAGTTTGTATCGCCACCTGGGCGTCCAACAAACCAATCTGTACCTTTTCCTCTGGGTCGTGCAGGATGCGCTCAATGACCTGCATGGTCTTGGCGGGCACGATGGTTGTGTGCTCAGTATCGTCGGCGACAGAGGAGGGGGTACCTTCCACTTTGGCCAGCCTGCGTCCGTCAGTAGCTACCATGCGCAGCTTCTTGCCGTGTTGTTCCCACAATACACCGTTTATCGCGTAGCGGGTGTTTTCCCGGGCAGCAGCAAAGCTGGATCTGTGGATCATTCGCTTCAAGATACCAGCCTGCATTGTCAAGGTAGGCTTTTCGGGGAACGGTGCCAGCACGGGGTAATCGTCGGGGTCGTGGCCAAAGACGCGGAATTTACAGTCTCGACCCAATATCTGGCAGGTAGAATCGGTTTGCTCGAGTGCTAAGGTTTCGTCGCCGCTCTCATGCAAAATAGCAGTCAGGCGGTCGGCCGGCAGCACCGCGGTGCCCTCGACATCCACCTGTACCTGTGGTATGGTATATTGCACTGATATCTCATTGTCAGTTGCCATAACGGCGACCGTCTGGGCCTTTTTGTCTGCTTTGATCTGGGCACACTGTAGAATCGGTTTGGGGGTACGGGCCGGTACAATAGAAGAGGCTATTTGCAAGGCCTCATGTAAAGCTGCTCTATTACAAGTGAATTTCATTTCAGGTAGTCTCCTGTATAGGATTGCGATACTAAAATGACATTATGTCTAAGTGCGATTTCGCACTTTTGCCTGTTAAATATTCTGGACTAATCGCCTAAAAGTGCCCTTGAAAGGCAATAACTGATTTTTAGCAACTTTCGGGGGCCTGCCCGAAATCCACAAATAATATAAACGGTCGCTATAAGGCTTTTAGTAATGATAAAAGTAATATAACATTGTGAAAGTTAAGTCTAATAAGATTAATATTTTACTATCATATAATCCAGTAGTAAATCTATTATAGCCTGTAGTATGTGTGAGGGAGAGATAAGAAAATAGCTAAATGAGGGTAGGAACGATAGTTATCAAACCTGGGGCAAGTGCATAAGCTGTGATGGGCTCTGTTAGGGAATTTCGGGTATTGTCAGGTGTGTTAGTGAAATTCAAGGGGGCAGGGAGAGGCCTGTGTATTTAGGTGAATAGTTTCGGGCATATCCAGCAGCTTATCCACACATAAAGGCAGGGAACCCACAAGTGGTGTGAATAGCAAGATGTGCGGACCAGGGAGTGTTTATTTCTGTCTAAATCCGGTATCACCCGAATAATCGGCACAACCCATCCACAAAACAATACACACGATAAACGGTTGTTTGACAGAGGTTTGTGTTTGAAGCAGAGGCGGTTTTCCACAACAAGCACCCAGGCATGGGCATTGCATTTCATTAGGGAGATAAGTACTTTTGAAAACCAATGTACGCCCAAAGCGAAGGAGTGATCAATGAGTGAGATTACAAGTATTGGAGCTAGTGCCCCAGCAATGTCTGGCCCTGCGTGTGCAGGCTGCCCATCCGGTGGAACCTCGGGTATGACCGTGTCGGCTTCCAGCAGCAGCGTGGCCATGTCAAGTCTGGAGGTTAGCCAGTCACTGGAATTTTCCCAAATTAGCGAGTCCAGTTCATTTTCCATGTCTGAATATACCAGCCAAATGATGTCGCTTATTATGGCGCTAATCCAAACACTATTCGGCCAGGACGATGAGGAACAGTCACAGATGGGGGCTCTAATGGCCCTGATGATGTTGTCACAGAGCTTCCAATCACAGTCGTACCAGGGAAGTTACCAAGAAACATCTCTGTCGATGAGCACCTCCATATCACAGCAAACCATGGTTGCTTCCTCCAGCAGCATGGAGATGTCTTTTTACGGCCCGGAAGGAACCCTGAGTACCGCAGGTTCTACACCAGCTATAGGCGGGAGCGTCAACGCGGTAGCGTAGCTAACTGAGGATTGTGGGCTGGGGCCATAACCAGGATGGCATTTGCGCGACATTTTGGCTATAATGCGGCCTGTTACAGGTGACAGGCGAGTAAGATATGGCAGGCAGCAAAAACGCTCTGATAATCATCATTCCGGGATTACTTATTTCTCTTTGCAGCGGGTCGGAAGAGTGGCCCGGTTGGCGGGGGCCTTTTCAAAACGGTTCAACGAGCTCAATAAGACTACCCGACCACTGGAGCAAAGACGCAAATATGATTTGGGTCAGGCCAATGCCGGGGACGGGAAGTTCAACACCTATCATATGTAACGGGCGCGTGTTTGTAACATCCACCAAGAAAGGCAGTACCGATTTATTGGCTCTATGCTTTGAGGCAGCGACCGGCAAGGAACTTTGGCGGCAAAAAATGAGCGAGGCCCAACGGCGGGTGCCGCTTAATGAAATGGTATCTCCGTCGCCAGTGACGGATGGAAATTATGTGTATTTTCTTTTCGGGGGCGGGGACTTGGTTGCGGTGGACTACGAAGGCAGGAAGATTTGGTCACGGGATCTCGAGGCAGAATATGGTAACATTGCGATACAGTTCGGTTACAGTTCCAGTCCAGTTTTGTATAAAGGCAAACTCTATATCACAATGCTGCGGCGTGATCAGGCTTATAAGCCCCCTTTCAGCGAGAAGCCCTTGGAGTCTTTTTTGATGGCCCTGGAGCCACGAACCGGAAAGCCCATCTGGAAGCAGGTTCGCCACACCGATGTGATTGATGAATCAATGGAAAGCTATGCGACGCCTGTAATTTTTGATTATAAGTCGCGAGCGGAACTGGTTATGACCGGGGGGGATTGTATTACCAGTCACGATCCGGAGACAGGCAAAGAATTATGGCGGTTTGAACATACCACCGAGAAAGGTGATGATCATCGAATCGTCCCATCTCTGGTGACGGGGAATGGTTTGATATTTGGTACGCGTTATAAACACGGCGGCCTTTTTGCCCTGAAGGAGGTTCAAAATGGTACGCAGATTAGAGCCGAGTACGCCTGGGAATTTGAAGGGCCCGCACCTGATTGCAGTACGCCGTTGCTTTACGATGGGTTGTTGTATGTTTTGGACGGGATAAGAAAGGGTGGGGTTGTGTCCTGCCTGGATCCCAAAACCGGGCGGTTGTATTGGCAGGGGAGATTGGCAGGGCGTGCGCCTTGGAGGGCCTCTCTAACGGGAGCGGATGGGAAGTTGTACGGGATTAATGAGAAGTCTGAGGCGGTTGTGCTGGCAGCAGGTAAGGAGAAATTTCAAATCCTGTTTCGATATGATTTCAAAGAGAAACCAACCCGTTCATCGATTGCCGCTGTCAACGGTAAAATATTCGTGCGCACGGCAAAAAATTTGTATTGTATAGGGTCGTTGTGAAAAAGTGCTGCAGGTCAGGATTCCAGGGACAGTTCCTTTTGCTGGCTGATAGGCAGCATTTCATTCATCACCGCCAATGCCAACAGGCCGCCTGCAACAATACCACCGCTGACGAGCACTTCGGCCCAACTGGGCAGATATCCGGTCGGGGAGGTATCCAACATTCCAACCAGGCAGACGTTGAGGCGATTCATGACCACCCCCACAACCACCATAAGCACACAGCCAAAAAGCTTCATACGGTTATAGCGCACCTTGGGAGATAACAAGAGTGTACCGGGAATGAAGGCACCTAGTCCAAGTTCGAAAATGAACGCCCAGCTTTCCATGTTGTTGGATAATATAAGGTTTAGCGCACCTCTAGCATGCAAATCGATCAGCCTCAGGCCGATATAAATCCCCAATATAGGCGGCAATGATTTGGCCAAATCGCCCAGCAATTTAGCTGGAAGGCGATGACCAAAGATCAAACCGGACAGCAAGGCTTCGAATATGACCATCGCGACGCCAACGGCAATCGACGAAACCAAAAACAAAACAGGCAGCATTGGAGAAAACCACAATGGATGCAGGCGGTGCTCCATCATAACAAAAAGAGAGCCCAGTGAACTCTGGTGCATGGTTGAAAGGATGATACCGGCGATAATGAAAACAATCATAACACGCTTGATGCCGGCCAGGGCTCTTTTCATACCGAAGCGCTCGAAAACAATCGGCAGGAATTCCAGAAACAGAACCGTCGTGTAAAGCACTACGCACCAGCCAACTTCGTACATAACAGAATGAGGCTGCCAGGTGACTAATACATGCCAAATGACCCAAGGTCGTCCTAAATCCATCATCAGCCCGATGATAGCAAGCAAATAGCCCAGGAAGGCGGTCACAATGGCCGGCCTAACAAACACCTCATACTTGTGCATTTGAAAAATGTGTACGGCACCGGCCAGCACAAAACCTCCGGCTGCCAGGGCTACCCCGCAAAGCATGTCAAAGCCAATCCACATACCCCAGGGAAAAGAATCGTTCAGATTGGTAGCTGCCCCCAGGCCGCTGTAAAATCTGAAAATCGCCAGGCCAAACGCCAGCATTACCAGTACCGAGAACATCAGACGAATATTGGTAACTTTACTGCGGTTTATGTTCATGATTACTGCTCCTTATCGCCTTGGGTAACGGGACCGGGTTTATCCGCTTTCTGGCGTTTTTCCATACGATATAAACCACCCAGAAATAATCCCAACCCGATGATCCACCCCGGTAGTCCCTTCAATATTTTGTCGGCATAGCTTGAGCGCACACTAGATGACAAAGTGGGCAGGCCGAGCTTATCGTGTTTGACGCCGGCCAGAATCAATTGACAAGCGCCACCGGCCTCATGCTCACCGTAAACATGATTGACATAACGGTCAGGGTTGGCGTTGATCCGACGATGGGCTTCGGCGACCATATCCTTACGTTTACCTTCAATCAGGGCTTCGACGGGGCAGGCTTTGACGCAAGCCCTGTTCCAGTTGCATTTGCGCACCCGGGGCATTCGATCCATCCATTGATAACGGGGTACCTGGTAGGGGCATGCCAACATGCAGTAGCGACAGCCGATACACAATGATTCATCATATTTAACTGTGCCGTCTTCCGTTTTATACAGGGCAGCAACCGGACAGACAGACACGCAGGCCGGCTCGTTACAATGCATACAGTTTTTCTTAATAAAAGACCATTTTGGCTTGTCGCCCGAGTTGTCACTCCCCGCCTGGATAACCGTCCAGTTGTTCTCGGTGAGTTCTTCCGGTGCGTTAAAATCGACCCCCTCGAACTGATGCTTATCCGGGGGCAGATCATTGGTCTTCTGGCAGGCGCGTACACAGGAACGACAACCGATGCACTTGGTAGCATCGTAGAGAACGGCGATGGTATCGTCAAAGCGGGTTGGATCAGTATTCTCGGCGGCGGCCTGTTTTGATTGCAACATCCCCCCTGCCGTCAGCGACCCGGTTACCTGGAAAAATTTGCGACGATTTAATTCTGGCATCGGATTACTCCTTAGGTTTGCTTATTGGCTGTCTGATTCGGTCTTTTTTTCATCCGCCTGCTGGGATTTCAATTTTTTGGCGGCAGCGGTAACGCCCACGCCGGCCATAAAACCAGCTGCTCCGATCAGACCCACCGTGGCATAAATACCGGCATCCGCTTTCTTCTTGGTATCCGTTTGTTCAGCCCCATAATAAACCTGCGGGAAACTAAGGCCAGCAGCTTCCACAGGTTTGAACATCGAATCCTCGAAGGGGAAATCCGGATGACAGCAGCCGATGCAGGGATGACCAGCCTCGCAACACCAGCTTGTGCCGTTATTGAACTTGCGGGTGGGACAATCGGCGTAGGTGATGGGGCCCTTGCAGCCGAGTTTGATCAGACAACCATGCTCGCCGAAATGCTCGGCGAAATCACCCCTGTCAAAATGGCCACGATAAGGGCAGTTGTCATGGATACACTCTGAGAAGAATAGTTTCGGCCGAGACATATCATCCAGTTGCAGTGCTTTCAATCCACCCAGCAGCAGCGCGGCAACCGAGCCGACAATCCAGTCCGGGTGCGGCGGGCAGCCTGGAATGTTTACCACCGGGGTGTCAATACCGTCACGTTTGTATAATTCCTGTACACTAAGGGCACCGCTGGGATTGGGACCGGCGGCTGGTATTCCGCCGAAGGCGGCACAGGCGCCCACGGCCAGGACAGCCTGAGCATTACGTCCCAGATCGCGAACATGCTCATAACCGGTAATAGTCCGACCATCTTTGGTCTCGCCAATACCGCAACAAAGACCTTCATCCTTGCTGGCGGTGGCACCGTCAACGACGAGCACATAATTGCCCTTATGGTCGTGTGCGTACTTCTCAAGGGTGCTTATGGCCAGTTCGCCGGCTGCGGCCATCAAAGTAGCATGGAATCCCAGTGATAAATGCTTGCCGGGAAGGACCTGGGCCAGGAGCAACTCCTGAATGTCGGGCGAAGCGGTGTTGAGCAGAGACACCGAACAGCCGGAACAAGATCCGGTCGAGATCCAGATGATGGGAATTTCCGCTATCTTTTGCTTTTCAGCAGCCTGAGATGATTTGACCAGGGAAAAACCCAGTATGCTTATCGCTCCGGCACTTGATTCCAGAAAATCTCTTCTTGTCAATGACTTTTGCATGACGATACCCTTTCTGTGTCGCGCTTATATGTCAGCCAGGCAGAGCCCGTGGGGGCCTGCTCAAGAATGTCACTCGATAATCCCAATTCTTCACAAACTTTTTCCAACACCAGTTGCAAGCCGGCTTCTACCGGTTCCGAAAGTCCCAAACCGCTGGAAACATCATCAACCTGGACACCAAATATTATAACCCGTCTGGGAACCAAACCTAAAAGTTTCAATTCTTCCAGGGCATCCAGCAGGTGTAAATCGTGCAGGCTGAAGCCTGTTTTGACAAACGGTCTAATTTCGTCCGGGCTCATACGGAAAACCACGCCAGGCGGGGCATTGGCGTGGAGCGCATCAACTACTATGACCAGCTCGCGCCCATTTAGAATACAGGGCAAATCCATAGAGCCTGTGCCGGCATCGTAAACTTCAATGTCGTCGGGCAGGGGCAGGTGGGACATAATCTCCGCGGCCCGCACACCCACGCCGTCGTCGTGCTGTAATACGTTACCTACCCCCACAAACAATTTTGGCACTACTTCTGACAAGTGCTTCTCCAAACAAATATCAAACTAATGGAAACACCACTTCGTGTGGGCTTTTCCCGTCAAACTACCTTAAACTTGCCTATGTCCCGTCCTTTGGGGGTTACCATATGTACTGAACAGGCCAAACAAGGATCGAAAGACCTGACAATTCGCACCAACTCAAACGGATTGGCCTCATCCTTGACGGTGGTTCCTTCCAGTGCCTGCTCACAGGCGCCCGGGATGTCATTGTCGTCCCGGGGGGAACAATTCCAGGTGGTGGGAACTACCGCTTGGTAGTTGTCGATGACACCGTTTTTGACTTCAATCCAGTGGCCCAGCGAACCGCGCGGCGCTTCGCTTATGCCCATACCGCTGCCCGTTTCGGGCAAATCATATTTGGCACAGACCGGCTCGCCCGGTTTTAGTTGCAGGACCCATTCGGCCATGGAATCGGCGACCATCTTTGCTTCCAGGGCACGGGCCGCATGTCGGCCGAGTACAGAGGAAAGGGCCGGTGCCTGGGCGCCTAAGGCGGAAAGAGTGGAATCTACCAGTTTCTTGATTGGCTGGACACCTTTGCTATAGGCAACGAGCATGCGCGCCAGCGGGCCTACTTCACAGACACCACCCTCGTAGCGCGGCGCCTTGATGAAAGAATAAGCATCGGGTTTCTGAGGATCGACTTCGGTCTGACCCTCGGCGGGGGGCAGATTACTGCGGCTCTTATACCAGGAATGTTTGACGTGTTCGGTTATGTTGGCCGGGTTAAACGGCAGGAGCTTATTGGTCTTGCCGTCCAGAATACCATTAGGGATCATGCGCTTACGTTTGGAAAGATCCGCAGCGCTGTCGAGATCCCACCCGCCATAGGACATGTAGCGCTGGCAGCCTTTGCCAATGGTAAAGTAGTCGCTGTACACTTTGGCTACAGCGAGCACATCAGGGATATAAATATTGTCAACGAAATCACGCAGACGTTCCAGTCGCCAGCGAAATTCGGCAATCTTGTCCACGGTTACCTGCTCGAGGGCTCCGCCCGGGAAGATTCCCATATTGTGGGGAGCCTTACCGCCGAATATGGCGAGCATTTCATGAGTTGCGCGGCGTTGATTGAGGGCTTCGATATAATGGGAAACCGCCGCCTGGTTGACGGCTTTGGGCAAACGGTAATCACCTTCGTAACGAGGCATAAACGGAGCCAGGGAACCATGGGCAATAAAATCAGCCGCCTTACGCAAATTTGGATCTGAGCCGGTATAGCCGGCGGCGGCGGTGACATCCACATAATCCAGCGCTGCTAAATGGTAGAAATGCAGGATGTGCGACTGGAGGTAATTGCTACCGAAGATCAAATTGCGCATCAGTCGGCCGTTGTCGGGAATTTTTCCAGCGATGCCGAACGCATCGTCCAGGGCCAGGGTGGAGGCGATGGAATGGGCGGTCGGACAGACGCCGCATATTCTCTGAGTGATGCGCTGAGCATCACGCGGGTCGCGCCCACGCAGAATTATTTCCAGGCCGCGAAAGAGCATGCCGCTACAGCGGGCCTCTTTGACCACGCCGCCATCGACGATGGCCTCGATCTTCATGTGTCCTTCGATTCTGGTTATCGGATCAATAACAATCTTTTTTGACATAATTATGTCTCCTGTTGGCCCTGTGCCAAATTAGCTTAGATCACGGCCGAGAGTTATTACCTGACATTATTCATATTTTAAATGGTTAAAAAACAAACTGTTTTCCTGAAGGGCTCGCCTCTTAAGCGCTTACCGCTATCAAGGGCTATAGATTATATGGGAGAAAAATCAGGGGATCAAGCATATTTCGACGACAAAATTTCAAACATTATTTACCAACCATCAGATAGCTTAATCCAGGTGTAGATCCTTTACGAAGCTGGACTCGGGTTTTATGACTTCCGGTTTCACTCCGATTTGTTCAGCTATAATAGAACAAAGGATGTTCCAGGCTTCGCTGTCTGTGTGTTCGCCTTGGGTTATTTTAGCGAAGTTCATTCTGAGTAATGATCGAGCCAGTTTTCCCAGGGTGGTGCTGTCAGAAGGGAATACCACTGCCAGGGGCCGGGTTGCGATAGTAAGTAAATATAGTAGCAATATAAACACTAAGAACGTAGATGCAATACCCCACTGCCAGCCGATTAAAACACATAATTTTAGTAATAGTACAACTAATAAACATATCAGCGGCACGCCTAATACACATATCAACCAAGATGGTCTTTGCAAATCGGGGATACGCAGATCTATGTTTTGTCTAAATTGTTTCCATAGTTTTTTTCTATTCGTAAGAGGAAATATTTCTTCCGTGGGAGTATGGGTACGTATTTTACAGCGGTCGTCAGCAAAACAATTGGTCAGAGTTCGGCGAAGTTTGTAGAAAGATTTTTGAGTACCGCAACCAGTAAGCGAGCCTTTTGTACGCATTTTTTCCAAGATGGATTTATGTAACTCGCCCACAGTTGAGATTTGACATACTTCCTCGTCTGGTATGGAAATGTCGAATGTTTCCTCTACTTCCAAAAGCAATTCTACGGAATCAAGACCCATAAGGCACCTCTTGATAAACAAAAGAATTAGCCTACATATATGATGAGCATTATACACTTATTACGTACAGATGCAATGTAGAACAATAGCAGTTGGATCAAGGTGAAACTTTCTCGGTAGGGCCGTTCGGCAGAGGGAGTGATGTACCTGATCTAAGGAACCAGATCAAACCAATAAAGCCCTGCAGAACAAATCCTAATACCAGGGCGCCAACGGCAAAGAAGTAAGGGGAGTAGGGGCTATAAAGTTCGCTCAACAGACCGGCCAGGAAGCAGCCGATGATCAGGCCCAGGGAGAGGATAATTTCATGGAGGGCCATGCGGGCGGAACGGCGGGCGCTTCCTGATACGCCATAGTATTGATGGGAAGAGTAACTAAAGGCCATACCTGCGCCATTTAGAATCGCCGCGAGTATGAACACTTCCAGGCGCTGAAATAAAATGATCAGCAGGGGGCTTATGAGCACCAGGATTTGAGCAACGATCAAGAATGAAAAGCGGAAGTGCCAGAAATGGCGGCGGCCGGCGGCGGTGAGCACGAGGAAGTTGGCCAAGGCAAATAGCATAACGACCAGACCGAAATCAGACTCGGCGTTGGGAAAATGTAACTGAAATTTCATGAGCAGGCCAAGATGGGTGCGATTAACTCCGGCACAAAGGAAGCTGAAGAGCAGGGCGATACATGAGGTCCAGCGAAAGAGGGGAAGCAATTTAATATTAAAATCGGCGGGCAGGGAGTTTGGCCGGGAGGGGGAAGTTGAACTGCGAGGGGGGGTGGGAGCTGAGCAGGCAAAGATAAAACAGAGGAATAAGCAGAATACAGGGATCAGCAAGGGCAACAGAGGGCTTTGCTTGACGAGGTAACCTCCCAAAAGAGGGCTGATAAGACTACCTCCGGCCCAGGAGAAATTGTGGAGACCCAGGCGGCGACTTAGGGCGGGCCCTTCATGGCCGGTAGAGAGCCAACCCATAAGAAAGGGCCAGAAAAAAGCCATGGGAAGGCCAATAGCAACAAAAAGCCCAATGATTAACCAGGTACGGCCGCCGGGCATGTCCGGGGAGGCGGGAAAGCTTACCGCAAGACAAAGGATCAGGGCGAGCAGGAATATAATTGTTATGCCCAATAGTACGATATTTTTCGGATTCCAGTGGTGCAGGAGCGAACCGGTGAGCAGACAGCCGCAGGCATACACACCCATGTGCAGGGCGAAGCAGGTGCCCACATCTGCGTCGGAACCGTGGAAATACTTGATAATGAAAGGCAGCGAGACCCACCATGTACCCAGGCTGAAGGCCATCAAAAAAGCAGACGCAAATATACGTCGGGCCGGGTCGGGTGGGGGAGCTGATGAAGTATTAGGTAACGGTTCGATGATTCGG
>Ga0272441_10008279_pt1 | contig 16525 bp, 12 predicted proteins | sample SSMProp6N_FD_193582 | JGI IMG/M metagenome (GOLD analysis project Ga0272441, IMG submission 193582) | Marine sediment archaeal communities from Little Sippewissett salt marsh, Falmouth, MA, United States - SSM-Prop-6N | ecosystem: Environmental > Aquatic > Marine > Wetlands > Sediment ... | reverse complement strand
TGGAGGCAGCCTCGAGTCGCCCCTCTCCCTCGACGGCGATCATCAGCTCAATCCGGCCGGAGGAGGGGCTTCGGTAGGGATTTTTCGCCTCGACCCGGACCTCGGCCAGGCTGAACTCCTCGGCCGCAGTCGGAAACACGCGTACTCCAGGGGCGGTCTCCACGGCTTCGCTCAGGCGAATCCCGCCGCCCTCGAAACGCAGGATGGTGAGCAACTCCTCGACGTCCACGTGCTTGGGAGTCAGCCCCCCGCGGATCACATTGTCGGAGTTCGCCATCAGCTCGATGGCCGTCCCCTGCAGGTAGGCGTGGAGCACCCCTGCCTGCAGGAACATCGTATCCCCCGGCTGCAGCAGCACCAGATTGAGCAGCAGGGGAGAGAGTACTCCGATGTCGTCCGGGTACTGTTCGGCCAGATGCAGGATCCAGCCGGGGATTGCGGTGTCCGTGCCGGAGGCCCGACTGAAGGCCGCTTCAGTCCCGTCCGCCGCGGCGTCCGCGCCCCGGCGCGCCCCCCCTCTCGCCCACCTCACCGCCTCGGCCACGGCGTGTTCCCTCTGCCCCGGTTTTAGCCGCATGAGCGCGGCGAACAAACTCTTCAAGCCGGCAGGACTCGGTTCGGATCGGAACGAACGGAGCGGTTCTCCGAGGCTGGAAAAACCTACGGATCCGAACAGACCGGCGATCTCCGCCGGGGGCCGGAATCCGTTCATGGCCCAGAAGGGCGTGAGCGCGGAGACGATCTCGGGTTTGTGATTGTCGTCGCGGTAGTTGCGATCAAAGGCATCCAGGGCGATCCCCCGCCGGTTTTCACGGCTGAACCCTTCCCGGGCTTGCTGACGATTCGGATGAGCCTGGATCGAAAGCGGCCGGGCTGCGGCCAGCACCTTGAAGAGAAAGGGAAGACGGCCGGAGAATTTCTCCGCCACGGCGCCTCCCAGAACCCCGACCGGGTCCCGGGCGATCATGTCGGCGAGGGAAATGCGGTTTTCATCATCCAGCTGAACCCATGAAGGGGACTTGGGATGCGCGCCCATCCAAAGCTCCGCCTGGGGCGCATCCGCCGGTGAGGGGAGTCCGAGCAGCTCGGGAATGGCGCTTCGCGAACCCCACGAGTACTCCTGAACCGTGTTGATCAGCCGATAGACGCCGTCTCCCGCTCGATCCGTCATGAAAAATCCGCGCCTCCTTTTTACCCTCACTCGTTCCGTAGTACAATAGCTCCCCGAGGTGCATCGTGGCAAGACAACTGGTGATCGGTGTAGACAGCAGCACCACCTCCTGCAAGGTCATAGCGTGGGACCGGCGGGGAAGGGCGGTTGCGGAGGGCCGGGCGGCTTACCCTACAAACAATCCCCGCTCCGGATGGTACGAGCAGGATGCCGAGCTTTGGTGGTCGAGCTTCTGCCGCGCTACGACGGAGCTGTTTCGGGCCGTGTCTCCCGGACGTATCGAGGCGCTTTCGATCAGCAACCAGCGCGAATCCATCGTGGCCGTGGACCGGGACGGTTCCCCCCTGCGGCCGGCCATTCTCTGGCTGGATGAGCGCAGTGCAGAGCAGCTGGGCCGGCTGGATCGGATTGTGGGGCGGGATCGCCTGCACCGTATCAGCGGGAAGCCGTTGTGCATGTTGCCCTCGCTTCCCAAGCTGCTGTGGATGGCCGAGAACGAAGCAGAGATCTTCTCCCGTGCGGCCTGTTTTCTCGAGCCGCACGCTTTTTTAGTGCAGCGGCTGATCGGGCGCCGGCTCACCAGCCTGGCCTGCGCCGATCCCACAGGGTTGGTCGACATGCGTGCGGGACGCTGGTCGAAGGAGCTGCTGCGGGTGCTCGGACTGAACGAAGACAGGCTGCCTGAGCTGAAGCCTCCCGGAGAGATCCTCGGCGTGGTGAGCGGTTCGGCGGCCGCGCAGAGCGGGCTGCCGGCGGGCCTGCCCGTGGTCGCCGGGGCCGGGGACGGGCAGTGTTCGGGTTTGGGCGCCGGTGTTACCGGGCCGCAGACCGCATATCTGAATATGGGAACCGGAGTGATCGGCGGATTCTACTCGGCAGAGTACCGCATCGATCCGGCGTTTCGCACCCTCTACGCCCCGTTCGCCGGCAGCTACTATCTGGAGACCGTGATCCAGGGAGGGGTTTTCACCGTGGCCTGGTTCGTGAACAAGTTCGCCTCGGAGCTGGACAAACCGTGGCTGCCGGCCAGCGTAGAACAGCTGCTGGAGCAGGGAGCCGCGGACGTGCCGGCCGGTGCCGAGGGTTTGCTGCTGATTCCCTACTGGCTCAGCGCGCTCAATCCGTACTGGGACCCGGATGCCACCGGCGTGATGATCGGCTGGAGAGGGGATCACGGGCCGCAGCACTTCTACCGGGCGATTTTGGAGGGGATCGCCTACGAGCAGCGTTTGGCCACCGAGCGAGTGCTGACCGCGGGGGTCGCGGATTTTGAGGAATTTCGTGTAGTCGGCGGAGGCAGTCGCAGCGAGCTGTGGTGCCGGATTATGGCGGACACCACCGGCCGCCCACTGGCGCTTTGCTCCCATTCCGAGGCTTCGGCGCTGGGAGCCGGTATGCTGGCCGCGACTGCCGCGGGCTGGTATGAGAACGGAAGAAAAGCGGCGGAGGCAATGTCCGCATCGGGTCTACGCTATCTGCCCGATCGGCAGAACCAAAAATTCTACCAGCGGATCTACACCGAGGTGTACCGCAAACTGTTCCCCGCCACGCGCCGGCTGGTCGACCGGCTCTCGGAAATCACGCGGGAAAGCAAGAATGAATCCGCGGTCCGGGCGGGCGAATCGGAGGATTCAAACACCAAATTAGGAGAAAACAAAGAATGACACTTGTGGAAACGATCCGCGGCTTCGTTATGGAGAAGGGTGCGGATATTCGTGTTCGAAGGGCCCAAATCGGCTTGATCTACTGCGCCGTGCAGCTGGAAAACGGTTCCACCGGCGTGGGCTTCACCTTCCCGGCCCAACGCAGCGGTCAGCCGTGCGGGGCGGGCTTAAGCGGAGAGGGACGCCTGGCCGGGAGAAAGGCGGAGGAGTTGATTGCGCATCTGGGCTCCGAAGAGCTGGTCAGTTCCGCTCTGGGCATGGCCGCCGCCAATGCCGTAATCGCCGGGACCTGCGACGAGACGCGTGCACAGCCGGGAGACATACTCGATCATTTGGACATGCAGGAGGGGGACCGCGTCTGTATGGTTGGCTGCTTCCTGCCTGTGCTGGAGCGGCTGAACCATCTGTCCATAGAAGTGACCGCGGTGGATCAGGTGAGCAAGCCTGGGGCCGAGCCGGCCGAAAGCAGCGAACGGCTGCTGCCGCAAAGCCAAGTAGCCATCATCACGGCCACCTCGATCATCAACAACACGATCGACGAACTGTTGGCCCTGGCCGCCGCTTGCCGGGAGGTCGCGGTTCTGGGACCATCCACGCCCATGCTCGGCCCTGCCTTTAGCGCCAGCCCGGTCCGCTGCCTCTCGGGAATCCGCATCGATGATGCCGAGGGGGTTTTCCGCGTCATCGGCGAGGGTGGGGGGTTTCGCTTCTTCAAAGAGTTTACAACCAAGCTGAACCTGCGCTTGACCGCGCCGTGAACAGCCGTCAGAATAAATCATTCGTAAAAGGGGGAGGAGGTTTCATGAGCATGGAGGAAAACCAGAAGCTTCCGCTGAAAGTAAAACTCGGTTTCGGGGTGGGAGATCTCGGGGGCAACCTGTACTTCACGGTGATCGCCTTCTGGCTGATGAACTACTTCACCGATACGGTCGGCATCGCCGCCGGCATGGCGGGAATCGTGTTTGGAATCGGAAAGGTCTGGGATGCGGTCACCGATCCGGTCATGGGATTTGTCTCCGACAGAACCCGGAGCCGCTGGGGCCGCCGCCGGCCCTACCTGCTGTTCGGATCCGTGGTCTGGCTCATCGCCATGGTCGTCCTGTTCACCAACCCGCGGCTGAGCAACCCCGCCGCCCTGTTCATCTGGGGTGTAGCCGCCTACTGTCTCCTCAGCACGGCCTTCACCGTGGTCAACGTACCCTATTCCTCGCTCACGCCGGAGCTGACCAAGGATTATCACGAACGCAGCAGCCTCAACGGCTACCGCGCGGTGTTCATGGTCACCGGTACACTCATCGGCGCCGGTGCGGCCCTGCCCCTGATCAATGCCCTGCCGAACCGCAATCTCGGCTTCTCGGTGATGGGCATCGTTTTCGGGGCGGTTATGATGGGCGCCACCCTGGTCACCTTTTTCTCTGTGCGCGAGCCCGAGTTGTCCAAGGCGGCCAAACCCAAGACGGGGTTCTTCAAATCCTACGCGTACGTTTTTAAGACCAAGCCGTTCATCATCATCCTTCTGACCTACATGATGTGCATGATCGCCATCTCCATTGTCAGCGCCACGATGATCTACTACTTTAAGTACATCCACAGCAGGGAGAATCTGACCACGGTGGCGCTGTTGATTCTGCTGGTGACGGCCATGATTTTTATTCCCGTATCGGTGCGCATCTCCAAGCGCATCGGCAAGAAGACGACGTATGCCATAGGGGTGCTGGTCATCGCCGTGGCCTGCATGCTGGTCTTCGCCTTCGGCCACCGGCTGGGCGTCGTATTCGTGTTCGTGATGATGTTCATCGCCGGAATCGGGCTGTCCACCCATTATCCCATGCCGTGGTCCATGATCCCCGACACGGTGGAGTACGGCTACCTGCAGTCCGGAGAGCGCCTGGAGGGCGGATACTACGGGGTCTGGACCCTGTTCAGCAAGGCGGCCCAGGGCCTTTTCGCCCTGCCGCTGGTCGGCTTGGTCCTCCAGGTCACCGGCTATGTTCCCGAGGTCGTCCAGACAGAGATGGCGCAACTGGGTATACGGTTGATGTTCGGGCCGGTGGCGGGGGTGTTTTTCGTGGCCGCAGCGATCCTGCTCGCCTTCTACCCACTGAATGAGAAGCGCTACGCGGAGCTTCAGGAGCGGATCAAACAGATGGAGCGTGGCAGGGAAGAGCCGGCCGGGTAGGGGTCCTGGACGAGCGAATGCCTTTACACGAGTCGGGTATTCGTTGTACATATGCACCCATGAACTTCGTAGAAAAAATCGATGATACAGTCAAGGTCAAGCGGGTTCTGATCAGCGTTTATGATAAGGGCGGGCTGGATACCTTTGTGCCCGAGTTGCTGCGCGTAAATCCGGAGTTGCTGCTGTACTCCACCGGAGGTACGTACAGGGTCATCGCCGATATCCTCGGCGAGCGCCGCGGCGATCATCTGCGCGCCGTGTCCGCGTATACCGGACAACCGGAGATGCAGGGCGGATTGGTGAAAACCCTGGATTTCAAGATTTATCTGGGGCTGCTGAGTGAAACCTACAACGAGGCGCATCGCCGGGATCTTGAGCGCGCGGCGGCTGAAAGCTTTGACATGGTGGTAGTCAATCTGTATCCCTTCGAGAAGACCGTGGCTCAGAAGGACGTGAACCCCGAACGGGCCCGCGCCAATATCGATATCGGCGGTCCCTGTATGATACGGGCGGCGGCTAAAAACTTCCTGAGGGTCGCTGCGGTGGTGGATCCTGCGGATTATGAAGCGGCGATTAAAGAGATGGATCGCAGCGGCGGCTGTCTGTCCCTGGAGACACGCTTCCGCCTGGCGCAGAAGACCTTCTCCTATACCGCGCGCTACGATACGGCGATCGCTTCGTATCTGGAACGCTGCACCGCCGCAGCGGTACGCGGCAGCTACGCGGAGGTGATCTCGTGAGCCCGGACGGCAGAAACCTCAAGGCGGCGTACCGCAGCATCACCCCGGACAGCTTTCCGGACATGCTGGAGATCAGCTTCAGCCAGGGCGGCAAACGGCAGACACTCGAGTTCCGCCGGGTGACGTGGCGTATCGAAGGCGAGGAGAGAGGCCTGCGCTACGGGGAGAATCCCGACCAGGAGGCGGCCCTCTACAAGCTGGTATCGGGCAACCTTGTGCTGGGCGAGGTTCAGAACATCCAGCCGGGCCTGACTCTGGCCTCGGAGCCTGAGCTGCTCCAGTCCGGCAAGCATCCCGGCAAGATCAATATTACCGACGTGGACAGCGCCCTGAACATCCTGCGCTACTTCCACGACTCGCCGTGTACCGTGATCGTGAAGCACAACAATCCGTGCGGCGTTGCCCTGGGTCAAACCCTGGCGCAGTCGTACACCAAAGCCTACCGGGCGGACAGGCTCGCCGCTTTCGGAGGCGCCATTGCGGTGAATCGGCAGCTGGACAGGGAAACGGCCGAGCTGATCGTCGAGCAGTACTGTGAGGTGGTGACGGCTCCCGATTTCGCTGACGGGGTGCTCGATATCCTGGCACGCAGAAAGAATCTACGCGTGATGCGAATCGGAAATATCGAGCGCCTCCAGGAATTTGTGGGCACTCGGGCGGTGGACTTCAAGACCCTCATGGATGGTGGAATTGTGGCCCAGTGGTCCTACGCCCCGAAGACCTTGACCGTGGATGATTTCCTGCCGGCGGAGGCGAGCTACCGGGGAAACGAGTACCGGATCGCCAGAGCTCCCACGGAACGGGAGGCGAGGGATCTGCTGTTCGGCTGGCTGGTAGAATCGGGAATCACGAGCAACTCGGTGATCTACGTGAAAAACGGTGTAACCGTGGGCATCGGAACCGGTGAGCAGGATCGTGTCGGAGTGGCGGAGATCGCCCGGGATAAGGCCTACCGCAAGCTGGCCGACCGTCTCTGTTGGGATCGGCACGGCAAGCCGTACAATCTGCTGGAGGAGGGTGAGCAGAGGCGTGCGATCGACGCGGAGGTCGGCGAACGGCACGGAGACCTGGTTGGGGCCTGCATGGTATCCGACGCGTTTTTCCCGTTCCGCGATGGCGTGGATGTGGGGATTCGGGAAGGGATCACCGCGGTCGTGCAGCCCGGCGGCTCGGAACGGGATTTTGAGGCGATCGAGGCCTGCAACCAGGCGGATGTAGCCATGGTGTTCACGGGACAGCGCAGCTTCCGGCACTGATTATGAAGAATATACCGGTTTTATTTGTCGAGGGACGAACCCTGGCCGAGGCCTATGAGAGGGCCCTGGTCTCTCTGTATGAAAACGGAATCCGTATCGCTACCCAGTACGACCGGCCCGGCGACCCCCTGAGTCTGGACGCCACCATGAACATCACGGTGGCCGAACCGTGGGCCGACCCCATGATTCACAAGGCGTTCCCCGGCGGGATCGAGGATTTGCAGGAGTATGTTCAGGAACTGTCCGGTGCCAAGGATCACTGGGTTAAAAACATGAACGATCCCGAGGACACGCGCTGGGAGTACACCTACCACATGCGCCTGAAATCCTACGGAAGCTGGCGCGAGAGCACCGGGGAGGACTCGGCGCAGGCGGGTCCGTTTTCCGTTGATCAGATCGAACGGGTGATCGACAAGCTGGTGGCGCAGCCGTATACCCGGCAGGCCCAGATGATCACCTGGATGCCGAATATCGATTTCCAATGCTACGATCCGCCCTGCCTCCAGTCACTCTGGTACCGGCTCGTGTTCGACGAGCGGGACACGGCCTGGTTGAATTGCAACGTGCGCTTTCGTTCCAACGACGCCTGGGGTGCCAATTTCATGAACATGTTTGGATTCATCCACTTCAACCGGAACATCATCGCCGAGGAAATCGCCCGCCGCAGCGGCCGCCGCGTCGAACTGGGGCGGATGAACTGGCAGGTGGACTCTTATCACATCTACGGCAAGAGTCTGGAGGAGGCCAAAGCGAGACTGTTCGACCGACTGTCCGCCACCGCCTTCGAGGAGAGGGTTTTCAATTTCCGCGATCCGATGATCAGCCAGATCTACGAAGAAGCGCGGGAAGCGGTGAAGCAGAAGATCCGGAACTTCGACCGCGAGCGCGGGCTTGTTGTTGACCACCCGCACGGCGAGGAGATAGTGTAAAGCCCATCATGTATGAGAGAAACGTTTCTCAAATCGAGGAGATCGTACGAAAACAAAACGAGTGGCGTTCGAGCACCCTCAATCTCATCGCCAGTGAGAACGTGCTCAGCGATCGGGCGCGCGGGATTATGGGTTCGGATTTCGCCCACCGTTATGCCGAGGGACACCCGGGCGAGCGTTATTACCAGGGTACGGAGCTGATCGACGAGGTTGAGAGCCGGCTCAAGAAACACATGAAGTCCCTGTTCCACTGCAGGCAGGTCGATGTCCGGCCGATCAGCGGCACGATCGCCAACGATGCCGTGTTCAGCCGTTTTATCCGTCCCGGAGACGTGGTGATGGTGAACTCGACGCCCGGAGGCGGCCACATCAGCCATCATCGTGCCGGTTCGGTGGGCAAGTATACGGGCAACATCGTGAATTTCCCGCTGACCCCGGACGGGTACCGTATCGACGTGGAGCGGACCAAGGAGCTGATTCGGGCTGTTTCGCCCAAAGTCCTGATCTTCGGCAAGAGCCTGTTCCTGTTCCCGGAACCGGTGAGCGAGTTGGCCGAGATCTGCCGCGAGAGAAATATCACGGTTCTGTACGACGGCGCCCATGTATTGGGATTGATCGCCGGAGGTTGTTTCCAGAATCCGCTGAAGGAAGGGGCGCTTCTAATAACGGGCAGCGTTCACAAGACCTTCTTCGGTTCTCAGCGGGGGATCATCCTCAGCAACGCCGGAGAGAGCGAGTGGCGCAGGATCGACAAGGGTGCTTTTCCCGGGTCTTCCTCCAACCACCATCTGGATACCCTGGCTTCCCTGGCCGTCGCCGTGTATGAGTTCATGGAGTTCGGCCGGGAGTACGCCCGTCAGGTCATCGCAAACGCCAAGCATCTGGGCAAGTCCATGCATCGGCTCGGTTTGAAGGTCCAGGGGCACGAGTTCGGTTATACCGAAAGCCACCAGCTGGCCGTAGACGTAATGGAGTTCGGCGGAGGCGACGAGGTGGCCCGCCACCTGAAGGACAACCACGTCATTCTAAACATGAACCTCCTGCCCCAAGAGCCGCTGGAGAATGTGGCCAATCCGGCCGGGATCCGCCTGGGCGTACAGGAGATGACCCGCTTCGGCATGAAGGAAGCGCAGATGGAGGTGATCGCGGAGATGTTCAAAAAATGCTTGATCGACGGGAAGTACGTCAGGGATGAGGTCAAGGAGCTTCGCGCCCAATTCCAGCAGGTTCGTTACAGCTTTGATCAATCGTCCGTGGAAGTATAGAACGAGGATGAAAGACGTCCAGAATCAGCACGATACGCGGCGGATCGAGATCCAGAAAGTCGGGGTGAAAAACGTCGACTATCCGATTCAGGTGCTGGATAAGACAAACCAGACCCAGTCTACCGTGGCTACGTTCAACATGTACGCCGATCTTCCCCACAATTTCAAGGGCACCCATATGAGTCGTTTCATCGATGTGGTGAACGAGTACTACGTGGACATCTCCATGCACAATTTTTCACAGATGCTCGGCAAGGTGAGGAGTTTACTCGACGCCCGCCGCGCCTATGCCGAGGTTATATTCCCGTACTTCATCGAGAAGAAAGCCCCGGTATCCGGGGAGCGCAGTATGATGGAGTATATCTGCGAGTATATAGGCGAGGTGAGCGATCAGTACGAGCACTTCTACGTGGGCGTGCAGGTACCGATCGCTACGGTCTGTCCCTGCTCATTGGAGATAAGCGAGTACGGTGCCCACAACCAGCGGGGAGTGGTTCGCCTCAAGCTGCTGTTCAATAAGTTTTTCTGGATCGAGGATGTGATCAGCATTGTCGAGCAATCCGGTTCCAGCGAGGTGTACACCCTGTTGAAACGGGAGGATGAAAAGTACATCACCGAGCAGGCGTTCAAGCGTCCGCGTTTCGTTGAGGATGTGGTGCGGGAGGTCACGCAGAAGCTCGAGGCGACCGGCGATTTTCGCTGGTTCAGCGTGGAAGCGGAAAACTTCGAGAGCATCCATAATCACAGCGCTTACGCCTATGTGGAACGAGGTGCGATCGACTAATACGGATGGACGTTTCCGGAGTGCCGCCCATAATCATCGCCGGGGTGCTCGGCTATCTCCTGGGCAGCATCTCTCCGGCCTATATCCTGGCTAAAGCATACAGACAAGAGGGGGTGCGCGAGCCTGCGGATGCACGGCGTGTGTTCGGACTCCCGCTGGCCGGGTTTTCCGTTGCCGTAGATCTCGGCAAGGCCGCCGGCGCGCTGCTGATCGCCGAACGGCTGCTTGGATTATCGGATGCCTGGCTTTTCGTGCCCGCCTGGTCGGCGCTGCTGGGTCATATTTTCCCCTTTTATTTCGGCTTCCGAGGAGGCAGAGGCTACACTGCGGCGGCCGGTCTGTGCCTGCTGCTGGCCGTAACGGCCGCGCTGCGCGGCGCCTGGCACCCCTCCCAGCCGGCCGCGGTGGCCGCGGTGGTGTTGCTGATCTACATCGCTTCCCGAAATCGGGCTCTTACAGCCCTGGTGGGGTTTTTCTTTCTGGCCGTGCTTTCCCTCCTGCTGCTGGACTTGGGGCCGCGGAGCCTGCTTTTGAACAGCCTGTGTCTGTACGGCTTTGCCTTTTCGGTGCGCGAGGCGCTCTGCGAGCACCTGTTCGTGATGGATACGAGCATCGAGATGAAGTGGTGGCGCGTCATCGCCAGGCCGTTCGCACTGCTGTTCATCCCCATCGATATGGTTTTCGGCAGGAAAGCCCTGCTGTTCCTCATGGCGGCGATCGGCGTCATCCTCATCGGCATGGATTTGTTTCGAATACTCAGCCGCCATCAGCTGAGCATGCTGTTCAAACGCAAAGAGAGCAAACGCTTTTCATCGATGACCTCATTTATGGTGGCGATTTTCATTATCTTTCTGGTCTTCCGCGGCGTGATTCCCTACCTCGGTTTGGCCTACATCACCATTGGTGATATGTTCAGCAAGATCGTGGGCATCAAGTTTGGAAAGCGAACGCTGCTGCGCGACCGTACGCTGGAAGGATCGCTCGCTTTCCTGGGCGGAAGCTTCCTGGCCGGCTGGGTGATCTACATCCGCCTGCCTGTGCCTCTGTACGCGGCGATCGCCGGACCGGTTTTTGCCGCGGCCGTAGAGCTGTTTTCCATGGATCTGGACGACAATTTCACCGTGGGCATCGTCAGCAGCGGATTTCTCTTCGCCCTGCACTACTTCCTCGGTCACTAGTTGGATCGCGCAGTTCGCGGGTCTGCCCGGAGCATTCCGCGGTTGTGCATCTTGCCTGCCTCAGGTCTTGGCTGTTTTGAGTTTACCCTCCTGCAGCCGTTTGAAAGTGCGGGAGATCCATAGAGCGCTCATTCCGGCGGCCAGCACGTTTCCGGTGATTATCCCCAGCCACACGCCGTAGATTCCCAGCTTGAGAACGTAGACGTACAGAAGCATGGCCGGAACGGCCAGCAGCAGCAGTCTGGAGGTGGTAATGATTAAGGCCGGAAGAGGATACCCGATGGCCTGGAAGAAGGAGCGTGAGAGGATGCCGATCACGGCAAACAGGAAGGTGAACTCGACGATCCTGGTCTGCAGCACCGCGTAGCGCACCACCTGATCGATATCGCTGAAAAACGGGTAGATTCTGGGTGCCAAGATGAACATCGCCGCTGCTGTTAACAGTACCAATCCCACAGCGGCGAGCAGACTCTTTTGCCAGATCTCGCGCACCCGGGCGATGTTTCCCCTGCCGGCGTTCTGCCCGATCATGGTGACAAGGGCGGCGCCGATGGCGAAAATCGGCATGAGTACGGCCTGATCGAGGCGGCCGCAGAGGGCGAAAGCGGTCAGGGCCATGGGATCGATGCTGACCACGATTCTGTTGAACGCGAAAAAGCTCAGCGCCATCAGCATCTGGCCGGTGGATTGCGGTATTCCGACGGCCAGAATCTTGCCGATCGTGGTCCTGTCCACGTTGGCGAGCTTCCAGCGGACATCGACCTGTGTTTTCCTACGGATAAAGACGCTGAGGATGAATGCGACGCTGAGAGTCTGGGCGATGGTGGTGGCCAGGGCGGCGCCCCTCACTCCGAGCCCGAGGGAAAAGATGAAAATCGGATCGAGGATGATATTTCCCGCCGTCCCGACGATCATGGCGATCATCACGTACCGCATCATGCCCTCCCCCTGCAGGATGCCGATGAAGGTGCTGGCGACGAACATCAGCACCCCGGCGGGCACGATGTAGCGCAGGTACTCCAAGCCGTGGATCAGGTAGTCGCCTTCGGCTCCGAGCAGATGCAGGATCTGCTCGGAAAAGATATAGGTGGGGATGGCTACGGCCACGGCCATCACGATACCGACGGCCAGACCGCTCTCCGCGGTCCTGTCCAGGACCGCGGTGTTGCGCTCGCCGATGGCCCGGGCCACCAGGGAGCTGGTGCCCACGGTGAGGCCCTGGCTGAGGGCGATAGCCAGAAACAGGAAGGGAAAGATAATGCCGGTTCCACCGACGTAGGAAGGATCGGACAGATCGATACGGCTGACCCAGATAGTGTCGGTGATATTGTACAGCAGCTGGAAGAGCATGCCAAAAAAGATCGGGGATGCCAGCCGGGCCAGGAGTCGGAGTACCGGACCTTCGAACATGTCGACGGCTGCCCGTTTTGTTGTCTTCAATGGATTTCGTCCTCGCTTTTGCAAATGGATCATAGCGTTAATACAGCCGGAGGGCAACAGTTCCCCGCACGCCCGTGATTCGCGGTGAATGTTGTGCTATAGTTGAAGCAGGAGGTAGGGCATGAAGCTTGAAAGGTCGACGAAAATTTTTCCCCTGCTGGTGGTGCTTGCGCTGGTGGGCGTGGTATCGCTGAGCGGGTGCCTCACATCCGGTGCGGCGGAGTGCGGCGCCGAGGGGCAGATCCTCTGGGACAAGGGAAGCGATCCCGGGCGGGATGAACCGCGTTGGGTTGAGAATTGGAGAGCGGCCCTGAAAGAGGCCGGGGTGAAGAACTCGCAGATCCCGGACCGATACGTGGTGTATCGCGGTGTTTCCGAGGACAAACCGGATGAGCGGGCTGCGCGCTTCGATGCGGTGGAGGACATGCTCAAGCGTTATGCCGTATATCTACAAAAAGAGCTGGATCGTATTCTGCCCGAGGCGGCTGAAAAGGCCGGGGTCCGGCTTCCCGAATTGAATACGGCGCTGGGTGCGGACATGGCGGTCAGTTATCTACCCAGGGAGCCGATCGAGACGAGCGTGATCCGTGCTCACTGGATCGCCAGCGGCAAACTCTGTCCCGATCTGAACCAGACCATGTACCGCGTCTACGTTCTGGGTGTTTTCGACAAAGAGACCCGCCGGGAGCACGTGTACGAGGCGGCTGTGGAAACCTTTAAATACGCCATCATTCGCGGCGAGGACAAGGACAAAGTTCTGGAGCGGGCCGATCGATTGCTCCGCCGCCTGTAGGCGATGCGGCCACGGGCGGCCTACAGGTCTAGGCGCGGGGCCGGTGTTTCAGCCCAAACCCGAGCGCAGCGCCTTGAGATCGGCTGCTCGCTTGTACTCCGATTCCATCTCCATCATGGCGGGGGCGAAGCCGATCGTCTCCATTCGGTTGAGAAACGGCTCGGCCGGAAAGAACTCGGGGGTGAGGACTCCCCGGCCCTGCCATTGTCCGCGGGCCAGCAACTCCATCATGATCACCGGATTGAAAGCGGTTTGAGCTACCACAGCCTGGGATCCGATCGTATCCATGCAGCTGCGATTGTCGGCGATATTGTACAGGTACAACGAGCGCTCCATCTGATCCTTCCGGCCCCGCACCCACAAACCGGCGCAGACCGCTCCTTCCATGAGGTGCCCGATCCGTGCCGGGTCCGGGGAGGCGGCGGCCACCACATCCCGAGGTGAAACCATCGCCTCTCCGACGCGGATTTTTTCGGTCCGATCCAGGCCCAGCGCCTCGAGGGTCTTGAGCACCCGGCGGAATTTTTCATCCAACCCGTACTTGAAGGTGCAGCGCTTGAGACCGGCATCCGCGAAGAAACGCGGAAACATCAGCACCTCTTCGTGCTCTACGTTGATGACCTCGGTGGGGCCCACCGGCTGGGGGAAGGGAAAAATCTCGGCATCGGAGAAGCTTGGCGTGGTGAACCATCCCCTTTCCCGCTCCCAGATCACCGGAGGATTCAGGCATTCCTCGATTGTTGTCCAGATGGAAAAGCCGAAGGCGATATCCATACCCCTGACCTCGAGATTGTCGCCGTCCCGTACATTCAGTTCGTGGATCTCGTCGAACAGGTGATCGCGCGCATAGCGGGCGAAAACATTGACCATTCCCGGCTCCACCCCCGAACCAAGCAGTGCGAGCAGGCCCGCCTCTTCCCATTTTTCGGCTGCGGCGAACTGCTCATCTCCGAGCTTTACATGTGTTTTGGCGTACGGCTGCTCCGGGTGGCGCACAGAGAGGCTCATGGCCATGTCCATGTACGTACACCCGGATTCGAACGACGCGTGGAAGATCGGCATGTTGAAGTTGGGTGCACAGGCGTTCATGACCAGATCGATGCGGTGCTTGCGGCACAGACCGATGATATCATCCGTCTTCGCGGCATCCACCCGCTCCGCGGCGAAGCGGGCATCCTTCACCTTGGCCGCCACCTCCTCGGCTCTGCGGCGATTGTAATCGCCTACCACCATACTCTCCAGCCACTTCGCTCGAGGATCGATCCTGTGCGCGATCGCCACAATCGCCTCCCCTACGGCGCCGGCTCCGACCAGCAAAACCTTCATGATTCCTCCTGATACTTGTGGTACGGCTGTTTCATGGCCGTGTCAAGCTCACGTACGGCGTGCGTGTACTCCATCATACCTTGCCACGCAAGGTAAAATACCGGATAGTAACGGCACAGTTCAGGCAGGCAGCAGTCCGGGCCGCCGGAGCACCGAGAGGGGAGGTTCGCATTGACAGCAGCGAGCAGCTACGCGGGATCGATTCTGCGGGTGGATCTGGGCACAGGGGCGAGCGCCCGGCTGGATACCGGCCCGTACGCGGAGCGCTTTCTGGGCGGCCGCGGCTTGGCCGCCGCCATCTACTGGAACGAGGTATCTCCGGGAATCGAAGCGTTCGATGAACGCAACCGCATGATTATCGCCCTCGGGCCGTTGGCGGGAGTTCCAGGGGTGGGCGGGTCGCGCTGGGGGGTGTTCGCCAAATCGCCCCGGCCCCAGGGGCATCGCTTCTGCTACGGGAATCTCGGCGGAAGCTTCGGAGCGGAGCTCAAATTCGCCGGCTACGACGCCCTGATCGTGGAGGGGCGGGCGGATCGGCCCGTGGTCCTGTCGATTCACGACCGTGAGGTCCGTCTTCTTGAAGCCGAGGATCTGTGGGGCAGGAGCACCACGGAAACCATCGCACTGCTGCAGCAACGGCAAGGGGGCAAGGTTCTGGCTATCGGCGCAGCCGGGGAGCGGTGCATACCGTTTGCCACGCTTTTCGCCGACGGAGATTCGAGCTGCAGCGGAGGCATGGGTGCGGTCATGGGCTGGAAGCGGCTCAAAGCCATCGTGGTGCGGGGCGGACAGCGCACCGTGCCCACGGCGAACCCGCAACAGTTGCGGCAGATCGCGCGCGAGCTGCGTACAAACGGCCGGGGAAACGTGAAGGTGTGGGGCATCGATTTCATGGCCCACGGAGAGAACACGCGCAAGCTGCCCTGCTACGGCTGCCCGGCCAACTGCCTGCGCGTGCGCTACACCGCCGCGGATGGAAGCAGCGGTAAATTCATGTGCCAGTCCCGATTCTTCTACATGCCCCATGCCTGGGGGTATTACGGGCAGGAGAACGACGTTCCCTTCCACGCCAACCGTATCTGCGACCAGCTGGGCATCGACACCTGGGAGGTGCAGCTGATCATCGAATGGCTGCTGCGCTGTCGCGAACACGGCCTGCTCGGCGAGGCGGAAGCAGAGCTTCCCCTTGCAAAGGTGGGCAGCCTGGAGTTCATTCAGACCCTGCTCGAGCGCATCATTGCGGGTGAGGGTTTCGGCGCACTGCTGGCCGGAGGAGCTGGTTCGGCCGCCCGGGCCCTCGGCGAAGCTTCCCGGAACCTGTTCCGCCGCAACGATCCGTACGATCCCCGCTACTGCACGATCAACACCCTGCTGTATCCGTTCGAACCCCGGGAGCCGATCCAACAGCTGCACGAAGCCGGCCTGGTGCTGGCCCAGTGGTCCAGCTGGGCCAAGGGCGTGGAGGGGAGCCACATCGACTCGCGGGTGCTGCAGGCGATCGCCCGGCGTTTCTGGGGCGGCGAGCAGGCGGCGGATTTTACCACCATGGCCGGCAAGGCCGAGGCGGCGCGGCGCATCCAGGATCGCCAGTACGCAAAGGAGAGCCTGGTGCTCTGCGATTGGATGTACCCGGTGATCGATCTGCCCGACAGCGGGGATCATGTGGGAGATCCGGGCACCGAGAGCCGCATCCTCAGCGCGGCCACGGGCATCGAGTACGCCCCTGAAGATCTCGACCGTATCGGTGAACGCATCTTCAATCTGCAGCGGGCGATCCTGCTGCGCGAAGGCCACCGGGCC
>Ga0272441_10008278_pt1 | contig 16525 bp, 17 predicted proteins | sample SSMProp6N_FD_193582 | JGI IMG/M metagenome (GOLD analysis project Ga0272441, IMG submission 193582) | Marine sediment archaeal communities from Little Sippewissett salt marsh, Falmouth, MA, United States - SSM-Prop-6N | ecosystem: Environmental > Aquatic > Marine > Wetlands > Sediment ... | reverse complement strand
CTTCTGTCAGGAAGAAAGCGATAGCTTTCTGACTGGCAGGAGACCCGAGGAAAGGTTTGGGCCGAGGCCATCCGCGAGGAGGTGACGAGCCGTCTAGGCAGTGTTATCCGAAGTGGCGCTGAGCTTTCTAGCCCAAACCTAGCCGCTACGTTATCCAAAATGGAGCGAAGCGACATTTTGGATAACGTAGTGGCATCATCTGAAGTTTCCGCCTCGATTAATTATTAAATTAATCTAAAAAGAGAGGCGGAAATTTGCGTGAGCATTTGGCGATAGCCAAGCGCGAACCAGATATGCCGTGTTGTGTGATGTAGTAAAAAACTAGGAATTGCGCCTTGACATATCAATCAAATGATGTAAAATGCAATATCGGTCTTTTACAGTAAAATGTGTTAATTGAAATAACAATTTCTAAAATCACTTTTTAAAATTTTATCATCAATAAGGAGGTTTTAAAATGTCTCAAAAAAAAGGTAACTTAACAGATTGTATGGCAATGTCAATTCATCATTTGGAAGATTCAACCATTAGTCTAATGCTGTCGGTAGCCACAACAGAGCAATGTAGATATCGAATGGCGTTGGTGCGAAGTGAAGTTGAAACAGCGTTAAATCAGGTAAGGAAAATCAAAGAGATTGCAGAGAAAGAAGGTCTGGATGATGTGTTGGCCATTATAAACGAAGATGTTGAATTTGGTCACGATCTTGACTAAACACAACAATTTAAATCTTTTTCAGGGCTTACTCTACCAGAGTGAGCCTTTTTGTTTATAAAATTTTAAAAAGTGATTTTATATTTTCTGAAAGAAAATATGTTTTTTACTATTTCACACAACTTAGCGGCTAGGCGAAGCCTTGACGAGGGGCTTCTGTCAGGAAGAAAGCGATAGCTTTCTGACTGGCAGGAGACCCGAGGAAAGGTTTGGGCCGAGGGCATCCGCGAGGAGGTGACGAGCCGTCTAGGCAGTGTTATCCGAAGTGGCGCTGAGCTTTCTAGCCCAAACCTAGCCGCTACGTTATCCAAAATTGGGTGAAGAAAATTTACATACCTTGTTAATATTAAAAAATTGTAAATCCTCTGAACCTCATATGTTTTGTTATGTGATGTATACTTTTTCTTTTTTATTTTTTAAATTCGCTTCTATAAAAATAATAAAAAGTGAATTTGATTTTTAAGTTTTGATTCCCAAAAAAAGGGACTTGTGATGAATTTTTTGAATCAAAACACATTAAAAAAGAATTTTTATTCAGTTAGATACTGCTGGGTAGATTCACTAAACTCATCAAAGTCTGATTTATAATTTTTTAATAATTCAGCTTTGAATTTATTAAATTCCTGTTCGGCTTTTTCATCAGCCAGTTGTTTTGATATTTTGCCTTTGTGCTTTAAAATATCTTTTTCATTGAGTTGCAGGAAGTCGTCCAATCTTTTAATCCAGTCTCGCATAGTCATTGATTTGCTATTTCTAGCTTGAAGCTCGGCAAATGATAAGTATTGATCAACTATAAGATTGAGTTCTTCAAGCTCATCCTCGGTTAAATAGTTCTTGGCAATAAATACATCGGTTTTTTTGATTTGGTTTTTGGGAATACAGGTTATGCCCATGTTTGGTTTAGAGCTATCAGCTCTTTCACTAATAACTTCGGCAGCCGTTTTGCCGTGGATGCCAAAGTGCATTTTGTTTTGCACAGTTGCAAAAAAGTTTTGAGTTAATTCCGATTTTGGATCATAGTCAATACTGGTGGCGTAAATGTCAGTGACTTTTTGGTAAAAATTGCGTTCACTTGTTCTGATTTCACGAACGCGTTCAATTAATTCGTCAAAATACGTGTTTTTTGTACGGCCTTGTTTTAGTCGTTCATCGTCCAGCACAAAACCTTTAATAACATATTCTTTGAGTTTTTGGGTGGCCCAGATTCTAAATTCTGTACCACGAATTGAATTGACCCGGTAGCCAACTGAAATAATCATGTCCAGATTATATAGATCCATTTGTCTTTTCTTGCCGTCTTTGGCAACCTGTGTAATTTTTGCACAGGTTGAATTTGGTTGTAATTCGTCGGTTTTGTAGATATTTTTGATATGTTTAACAATCCCACTGCGATCAATACCAAAAAGTTCAGCCATTTTATGGGCATCCAGCCAAACCGTCTCATCTTGCAAAAAAACATCTATTTTTACTTGACCGTCAGAGGCAGTGTAGAGGATGATGTTGGATTTTTTTAAGGTTATACTTGACATAAATTTTTAAGATATGTTTTGATTTTTTTAATATCCAATTTTTTATTTGTCATTAAATTACTTTCCGCATCTATTGACAAGTTTATCTTAAAATATTTTTTTAGTCTAATGTAGGTTTCAAGTGAATCTAGCCCAAATTCGCCCGCGAAAGTTATTCTATTGATTTTTCTGTTTAAGCATGGGTGGATTTGGTTTTTGAGATTTTCAAAATTAGCTTTTTTATCTGTTCCCTTACTATTATCTAGTACAACGAAATTATTTTCACAGATAATGGTGTTGGTAAAATTCTTTTTGTAGACTATATCAAACTTGTTATTATCCAGCGAAGCGACATTTTGGATAACATCAGGAATAAAAAAAATTTTTCAGATTAAAACGGAAATAATTTGGGTGAAGCCCGAGCCGAGGGCTGAACCTTTTATCCCTTGTTATATGACCCGAACGGAATAAAATAAAACGAGAGCGCAGCGTGGCTTGAGTTTTTATGTAAGGGCTAAAACGATGAAAGCAATCACAGCAAGAGTTACACCAATGTATGCTCCAGGTGATAATACTTCTTTTAAAACTAAAAATCCTAATAGATTGGCCAACATAATTGAGGCAGCTCCAAAAAGTGCCATTGTTTTACCTAACTCAATTGCTGTAAATACATAAAGTTGACCAAACATAGCGATTATTCTGATTGAAAAATATACCAAGAACTAACCGCTTAGAAATGTGGCTAAAGCGAATCCTTGTTTGAGCATATAGGTTCTTGCTAATAGATCGCTTGTCGTAAAAAACAATTGGGTTCCGATAATAATAACAATTGGCCAATTCATATATTAAAAAGTTTTAAAAGAAATTAATAAAGATTGCGATTACCTTTATATAAAAATTTTAAAAATTTTCTCTCTCCTCAAATTGACACTCTTTTTTAATTTCTTAAATTGAATGATAAATTTTCTAATAATTCAGGGGAGATTGTGATTTCACATTTTATTTGCTTATCACCTTCGTATGATCCTTTGCCAGTTACGCTCCAGCATTTGTTTCCTGCTCCCGTGGAAGGGTCGATGTTGTATTCCCATAAGATGTAGTCGCCAATTACATCTTTGGGCCAAATCCTACAACCCGCTTCACAATAGTCCCAATATATTAATTTATCTTTTTTCATACCTATGGTGTTTTTAGTTAGGTACCATCTACCAACTTCATCTTTCCCTAGTTCGTCATCTAAGTATAAAGAAACTCGGAATTCTTCTAATCCGCTTTGTATATAAGTATCATACTTTTTTACATAATCTTCTAAAATTGAATTTTCGACTGGCTCCGAAAATCTATATTCGCTCGTTAGTAACCTAAGGTCGCTCGCATAGTATTCTTGGTCATTTGTTTTATTTACCTCTAACGTAAAATTGTTTTTTCCGATATAATCCTCATTATCGTAATATTTTCGGCAAAATACAGGTATTAAATATTTATTATCGAATTCAGAATATAAGCCTAATTTTGCGCAATTAGGCTTATCGAAATTTAGAGTGACATCGAGATTTGGAATACCTGTAATGAGAAATGACGTTTTGTCTTGTTGAACATGGCTTTGTTGGTCTGGCTGGCTAGTTGCTATTTGGCCTTGCTGAAGTTGATTAATTTGATTTTCTAAATACGTAATTTGTTTCTGAAAACTTTGTTCAGTGTTTTTTAGATTTGACTTTTGCCATGCGTAAACTCCACCGCCGACGATTAATGCAGTAACGATTACAGCGGGGATAATTATCCAAATATTTTTTGAACTTTGGATGGGCTCAATAGGTTGTTCGTTTGGTTGTTTCATATGTTTTTTTATAGCCTTTTAAAATTAAAAAGGGCTCTTATTATAAAAAAGGGGAGAAAAATTTTAAAAAATAATGCATAACATCGGGCTTATGCGAAGTTCGAAATTTGAGGCAACCCATAAATTTTGAATTTAGGGAACCTAAGTGCAACTAGGTTTCCGCATAAGCCCTGTTAAATGCCCCAACGAGCGTAGCGAGGAGAATACAATGTGGTCGAGGATTTCGAAGAAATCCGAAGAAGTTTGCCCGAAGTCCGGCAATCCTATTTTAAGTTATTAAGCAAATTTTGAGCATTAGACCTAACTTCTTTATATGCGTCTCCAGAGAATACAGGTAACTTAGCAATTATTGTCAAAATTTGTTTATTCTGCTGTGCATCGGGGTTTTCCAATAAAGCATTAGCTAGTGAAGGTTGGATATATGAAGAAAGACCTTCTGCAATTTTTAGAAGAGTTTTATTTGGTGTATCAGGATCTTTTGCCAACAGAGGTAAAAATGCATTTTGATAAATCCACTCATCTTTGGATTTTAGTTTATTAAAAAATTCATCAGTAAAAAGGTAATCATCGGTTAAATCAAAATCATACATTTGTATATTACTTGTATCAAAATCATCGTAGTTGTTGATAGGAATCCAAGCTATTTTATTTTTATGTTTTATACCTGTAGCTATGCTATTAAAACATCCAGAAGGGCAATCCTGACGTTCTCCATAACTAATTCGGAACACTTGTAAATCTTCTTCAGGAATCTCCAGCAAAATACTTATCCCTTGCAGTTTTGGGAAATTAAAACTATCTACAAAGGAGTCTATATCAGTTTCAATTGTTTTTTGGGGAGGCTGATCTGGAGTTTTTATCTGTTGAACACAACCAGCTATTAGTATAATTCCTAAAATTGCTAGTATAAATAAAACTTTTTGATTCATAGTTTTAATTAAATTTAGTTGCTATTTAAACATTCCCACGTTCAATTTGCAAGTGCAACTTTGTGGATAAATAATTTTAACGAATAATGTTTCATAATTTTGATTTTAATTTGTTCATTTCAATTTCAAACGCTTCATTTGGAGTTTTGCAGCCCAGGAGTTTTACCGGCCGATTATTAATCAGATCTTCTACTCTTTGAATCTGCTTTGAAGTCAATTCACTCAGTTTGGTGTCACGTGGTAGATAAAATCTCACTAACCCGTTTCTGTTTTCATTGGTGCCTCTTTGCCAGGACGAATAAGTCTTAGTAAAGAAGAATTTCATCCCAATGGAGGCAGTAACGTCTTCGTGAGCCGCAGCTTCTTTGCCATTGTCGTAAGTCATAGTCCGTCTGGCCTCAGTTGGTAGAGACTTAAATCTTTTAATCAGCACTTTTGATTTTTCCTCAGCTGTCAAATTAGATGGTCTGGAAATAATTACTTTTCTGGTTTTTCTCTCCACTGAAGTTGATAGAGCAGAACGATGGCGGTCATAGACTACATTGTCTCCTTCCCAGTGTCCGAATTGTATTCTTTTTTCAATAAATTTAGGCCTTTTATCAATATCCGTTCTATTAGGAATTTTAGTGTTTAACCTATGCTTCCTGCCTTGCTTGTGCCGCCTGATTCTGTGAGCTCGCCTCAGATATTGACGCAGATTAGCCTTTCTCCCTTCCATGCTATAGATGAACTGATAGATACTTTCCTGATTGATATATTCACCTTTACTATCTTTCAGTCTGCCTGCGATTAAATCCGGTGACCAACCCTGCTTGAGCCGACGAATTACTTCTCGTTTCAAGCTGGGCTGTTTATCCAAATAGCACTGCTTGCGATTCGACTTCTTCCGTTTATCTGCCTTGCGTTGAGCAGTATCTGGTAAATACTCCTTTAATTTCAGATGCAGATTACGTCGCAGTTCCCGACCGATGGTTGATTTATCCCGATCAAGACGGTCTGCAATTTCCGTATTGGTCAGGCCTTGCTGCTTGAGCCGATAGATCCAGTCGCGTTCTTTCTGTCCAAGTTGTTTGTAATTTTTGTTGTGCATATACCTTTGAGTATATCACTCAAAGTTGCACTTGCAAATTGAACGTGGGAATTTGTTTTTTGATATGCTCAATTTTTAACGCATCAATTTTTGCTTGCGCTTCTTTCACCACTTCATTTTTTTGACGCATGATATCATTTACGTTGGCGCGGTAGTGATTTAAAAATTTCATGATTAGTTTTATTACGTTTGAATTCATACGCTCGATATATTATCTAATATTATTTTTCTTCAAATTATAATCAACGAAGTATTCTTTTAAGGCAACTTCATACTCATCACGTTTCTCTGAATCCAGCACTGAATCAATTATCTTGCCTAAACGTAACTTTAATTCCCGTTCGTTTTTATGAAATATGGATATATTTGCCCTTTTTGAGTCTTCTATATGATTTGTGTATTTTTCACCGCCAAAGGTATACACATTTGTATCAGGTTCCAACTCAGTATATATGTGTTCAAAGGATCCATCCATGCCCCGCAGATAACCAACCATATTAACCATTGATATGATTATTGGCATACGATGAACAAAATCAAAATTATTCTTTTTTAAATAAATTTCTTCAATATAAGAAAGCTCATACTCTACAGCATTTGTAAATTTAAGTACCATTTTAAAATAATCATCAGCGCTATCAATGGTCGCCAATGTTATTTTTTTTCTTTCAATAAATTGGGCCTCTTCTTTTTTCATAAATTTATTCCTTTCTAATATTAGGTAGCTAAGACTATCTAATACCATTATTAATTAATAATTTATATTTTTGAACTTAAACAGATGCTTCGTTTAATTTAATAATTTTCAAGAAAATTTCATATAACGTAGCGGCTAGGCGAAGCCTTGACGAGGGGCTTCTGTCAGGAAGAAAGCGATAGCTTTCTGACTGGCAGGAGACCCGAGGAAAGGTTTGGGCCGAGGCCATCCGCGAGGAGGTGACGAGCCGTCTAGGCAGTGTTATCCGAAGTGGCGCTGAGCTTTTTAGCCCAAACCTAGCCGCTACGTTATCCAAAATGGAGCGAAGCGACATTTTGGATAACGTTCGCGTGTATCTGAAGCCCAGCCCTCTTGCTCGCGGAAAAACCGCATTGCCAAAATATTAGTAGGAGCTTTTTAAATCACATCATTATTTGTTTTTTACAAGCAAGAGGGCTGGGTTTGGATGAATCCCGATCTCCTTATTATTTAATAAAATAGAAATCGGGATGAACCAGATACACGCTGTTATGTGATGTAATCAAAAATCTCTCTACCTTATTATTCTTTTTGGCAAATTATTTTTTCGAATTTTAATCGTAAGGACCAGTTTCACCTATTTTATCTACTTTGCAGTTATCAAATATATTTAATCTAATCGTAATTTTTCCATCAGCCGTTCTTAGTCTTAATGTTCCATCTCTCATTTGGTTTGGAGATTTCGTTAATTTACCAAGCTTTGGGTGATCAAACTCGTTTTTGTCGGGGTTAAAATCAGGCAGAGGATGGCCTACTAATTCTTGTAAAGCTTCGATATCAATTATCTCGGTTGATTTTGTTTCTCCTTCTCCTGGCGGAAGTTTGGGCATATAATTATGTATGTTTATTAAAACTTATAAAAGCTATGTGCGACCTAAAAACAATTTGCCAAAAATCTTCTAATAAAATATAAGAGAGATTTTTGATTATTTCACATAACGTAGCGGCTAGGCGAAGCCTTGACGAGGGGCTTCTGTCAGGAAGAAAGCGATAGCTTTCTGACTGGCAGGAGACCCGAGGAAAGGTTTGGGCTGAGGCCATCCGCGAGGAGGTGACGAGCCGTCTAGGCAGTGTTATCCGAAGTGGCGCTGAGCTTTCTAGCCCAAACCTAGCCGCTACGTTATCCAAAATGGAGCGAAGCGACATTTTGGATAACGTTTCAGTATATGCGATGTTTTGTGGAACGCAGTGGAACAAAATATGGGAGAGTGACGACAGGAGCGAACCGCATATACTGTGTTAGCAGACCCGAACGGAGCGACAGCGGAGTGAAAGTGCAACGTGGTGCGACCAACGGGAGCAAGTAAATTTTAGTTTTGTTTTGATAATAGATCATCAACTGACATATAACATAATTTTATATCTCTGGTAGAAAACTTATTAGCTATCTTTAATTTTTTTAAATCGGTCGTTACTGTAGCATATGAATCTAAGACTTTTGAAGCACCACTATCTTCCTGAATATCTTTGGGTAACTCAACAACTGTAAATCCCCAACGTTTTGCTAAACTTGCCAAATAACTAACACCATAGACATATTTTGGAATGTGCCTTTCAGTTCTATTTGCGTTCAAATATTCTTGCAATCTATTAAATGATTTTTTCACATCCTGCAAAGATATATCTTGAGGAGGAATATGTAATTCTAAAACCTCATCGTTATAAATATTAACACCATTTCTTTGTAAAATAGAAACTAGTTTATCTGGTAGTTGTTGTTCATGAACTATAAATATCCCCAATCTTTTCCATTGTGAAAAATCATTTGTTCCGTCATCATGAGAGACTTTATTCTTAAAATCAATTTTTTGCTGTATCTTTGAACGCAAATAAGCCATAGTTTCATCACTTTCCAAAATTTCATTAGTAATACTTTCAACTTGTCTTGGTGTTGCTTCTAAAGTTTCTCTACGATGATAATGCTCTGGTGAATTTCTCATAAGATTCAAAAAAATTAAAAACTAAAAGGTGAGGGGCGAATATAGGTTTGGGGCTGGCACAACTCATTAGTGTTAAATAAATCGTGCCAGCCCCAAACCGCTTATCCCGTGTTAGGTGATGTACCCAAAAATCTTTCTACTTTATTATTCTTTTTGGCAAATTATTCTTTACTTAACTTCCATATGGGAGATTACACGGCCGTCACGTTCATCGTCCCAAATTGTAATCTCAATATTTCCCTTGAAGCCCAGTTGCCTTTGTGATTCAATATAGGCGTTGGCTTCTTTTTCAGATTTGAAATAAAATCTACTGCCTGCAAGCTGTTCTGTAAAAGTTCCTGCACCATGCGAGATATTGGCAACTTCATATCTCGGGTAAGTTGTAGGTAGAATATAGTTTTCCGGTTTACTAAGATAGTCTTTTGTTTCTACCCCCCCCCCTTCTTGCCCTGAAAATTGATCTGGTTTTGGCATATTGTTGGTTTTTTAATTATCTAAAAGCTATGTGCGACCTAAAAATAAATTGCCAAAAAAATCTAAAAAATAATAAAGAAATTTATGGCTATTTCACATAACGTAGCGGCTAGGCGAAGCCTTGACGAGGGGCTTCTGTCAGGAAGAAAGCGATAGCTTTCTGACTGGCAGGAGACCCGAGGAAAGGTTTGGGCCGAGGGCATCCGCGAGGAGGTGACGAGCCGTCTAGGCAGTGTTATCCGAAGTGGCGCTGAGCTTTCTAGCCCAAACCTAGCCGCTACGTTATCCAAAATGGAGCGAAGCGACATTTTGGATAACGTTCCAGCGTATGCGATGTTCCGCTACATCCATATTTTAACATTTAAATAGTTGTAGCGGAATATGGGTGAGGGGCGAGCTGAGCCCCGAACCGAATACGCTGTGTTGTGCGTCCCGAACGGAATGAAATGAAGTGAGAGCGCAGCGGGGTGCGTAGCGATAGCGGAGCAAGTTAGTGTTGTCCTTATTTATAAATCCAAACATAATCCTCTTTTTTCGTCAGTTTATTGCCCCCCTCCGTAAGTTGTTTGACAGCAATCTGGAAATCTGTAATTTCTTTTTTTGATAATTCCTCGAAGGGTTTATGGTAAAAGAAAGAAATTATTGCCTTTCCATCTTCATTCAATGAGATACAACCAGAGGTATTTATTTCAGACGGAATCACATCTACTTGATACTTGATAGAGTTTGTTTTTAGAAAATTGATGATATCCTTGGTCATTTTAAGATTTTTTTGGCTAGCAAAAACTCTCTTTAGTTTAATTTTCATCTTCACATCGTCACTGTCCGGATTTGTTTCAATAATTAGTGCGATGCCTCCATCTTTTAACGCTGTATATACTTCTCTAACAACATTATTCAAATCGTTTAGATAAACTAGGACATGGGAAATTAGAATAAAATCTGACTTTGGAATAGTTAAATCATCAATTTTCTTTTTGAAGTAGTTTACATTCTGAAAGTTACAATTTTTTTTGAAATCTTCGATTAAATCCGAAGGCTCAATAATATTACAAACCAATTTGCACTTGGCTTGAAGACAATCAATAACTGGAATTGTAACTTTCCCATCTCCTGCGCCAATATCCGTAAAAACAAACTCTTTATTTTCTTCTAAATTGAATGAAGATGATATTTTCTTAACAATATTTTTGGCAAGAATTTCTTTCTGGTTCGTATTTTTTATATACGCCTGAAAAGTACCAGATTGATTTTTGTAAAAATTTTTACTCGACATAATAGAAAAAAGAGGATTATCCCATTTAAAGTTATCTTAAAGGACAACACTAATTACGCACAACGTAGCGGCTAGGCGAAGCCTTGACGAGGGGCTTCTGTCAGGAAGAAAGCGATAGCTTTCTGACTGGCAGGAGACCCGAGGAAAGGTTTGGGCTGAGGCCATCCGCGAGGAGGTGACGAGCCGTCTAGGCAGTGTTATCCGAAGTGGCGCTGAGCTTTCTAGCCCAAACCTAGCCGCTACGTTATCCAAAATGGAGCGAAGCGACATTTTGGATAACATCGGGATTTAGAGAAGTTTCTGGAGCGAAGCGGAAGAAATTTGGGAAATTTGCGAGCCGAGCAAATTTCCTCATAATCCTTGTTAAGTGACCCGACCGAAGCGAAGCGTAGGGAGAGCGCAGCGTGGCTTGAGTAATTTTCAGGGGCGTTCTTTCCAATGAGCGAATGCGATACATCAAGAATAAGAATTAAGGGGCAAAAGTTTTACTTATAGATTGATTTAAATTTCTGAGTGTTTGCTTCAAAAACATCTGTTGAATCAGAGAATTGATTTATTGAACCAATATTAACTTTTATGGATTTCACTTTGGGATCTCTGATTTGTTTTTTAATCTCAGATGCATACAATCCTCCGTTTATGACCAAGAAAGGTCTATCATGGAAAAAATCTACTTTAGCTTTTAGAGGTTTTGTGATTTTCAAAGAATTGTGCATCTTAGCAAGATATTCATATGCTTTGGCAAGATGTTTCTCTCTTGTTTTCCAATCATCTGATTTTATTACTGCGTTAAGAATTGGTTTTAGTCTTTTTGATGATTTCAAATTATTAAATCCAGTTCCAAACCATTTTATGTAAGGAGTATATTGTTTCTCCATTAAGAAGCACATTTTCATTATGTCTTTGACTAATCTTGTGGCGACTATTTTTGAACCAATTTCATCGTTGAGTTCGCCACATCTTCCCATAAAATGTTCTTCTTGTGAAATTCTTGTCCATTGAGAAACAAGAAGGTAATACCAAACATCTTTTGGAAAATACTGGATTTTATTGATTATTCTCTTTAAATTTAAATCATCATAAAAAACTTTTCCAGTAGTAATAGTCAATAATTTTTGTTCAGGGAAAACAAGCCAATCATAAACAGAAATATCTTGCTTAATATCAAAATTAAGATATTCTTTAAAAAATGATTCTATAGAAAAAATCTCAATCCTATGACGGATTTTTCCAGTCTTGATTTTTTCCGAAACTTTGACACCTTTCTCATCAGGTACTCCAAAGTGAGTAGAAAAACCTCTAAAAGTATAAGGCAATTCTTTACTGAACATCTCAGAAATTTGCTTATTCTTTTTGAAATCATCTTTTGATAAGAACAATAATACTCTTGGACCCCAATCATGATCCATTGAGCGAGCAGTATCAAAATCGATTACATCAGAACCATGACCTAATAACCCTGCGGAATATTTGAGATTAGGATAATGCTTTTTCAAAAGAGGTTTTACTATTTCAGTAAAGAATAGTTCACTCAGCTTTTTTCCTTTGATAAACTTGGTCATAACATATAAAGAAATTTAGTAGATTATAAAACTTTTGCCCCCTTCCACTTTTTAGCCCCTGAAAATTATTTCACTTAACGTTTCAGTATATCTGCTGTTTGCCAAAATTCCTTTAAAATCAATTAGCTTTTGGCAAATATGGGTCGAGCGACGGCAGGAGCGAGCCAGATATACTGTGTTGTGCGAGGGTGATTTTCTGTAGTGATAACGGAAGAAAATCAAGTGCAACGACCCCGAAGCGTAAATTTTTTATTTTTTAACCACACCTCATTTGTGGATTTCCAGTATACATATCAATAAGATGATTCCAAGAAAACTTACCATTTGAATCTTTCCCCTCCATTACAATACAAGGATAGCCACTATTTACAGACTCTCTAAATTCAACAGTTCCTTCTGTAAAATTACGAAGATTCATAAAAGCTGCTAATACATTTTCACGATTGGAATTATGGTAGTAGGCAAGTTTTCTAATTGCCTCATCAATAGTAAGCTCTTGATTTAAAGGTATGTATTCGTGAAAATTTGGTAAGTGTTCTGATAATGCTTCCATAGTTTTTAGGTTAAAAAATAAAAAATTTATGTCGCACAACGTAGCGGCTAGGCGAAGCCTTGACGAGGGGCTTCTGTCAGGAAGAAAGCGATAGCTTTCTGACTGGCAGGAGACCCGAGGAAAGGTTTGGGCCGAGGCCATCCGCGAGGAGGTGACGAGCCGTCTAGGCAGTGTTATCCGAAGTGGCGCTGAGCTTTCTAGCCCAAACCTAGCCGCTACGTTATCCAAAATGGAGCGAAGCGACATTTTGGATAACGTTCACGCATATCTGATGTTTTCATCCCGTTTATTTAGGATTAATAATTGTTTATCAGTCATGCGTCGGATTTAGTATTCCCGCCCACATCTTCATCGAACAGAGGGATGAAAATATGGGCGGAAGGGGAAGGACATTTCCTTAAATTCTACATAAGAGTCCTTCCCCTGTAGCCAGATATGCGTTGTTATATGCTGTTTTCAAGAGCCGGTTCTAGCTAGATTACTTCTTTATCATTTACATACAAATGACCATTCTCAAAGTGATAGTCGTCAAAATCTACCTCATGTGTTTCTCCATGTATATCAGTTACAGAAGTAGTATGATTGATATTTAACCATTCAGACTCAAAGATTTTCCCCTCATCGGGATCATAAATAACAACTTGGTGTTCCGCATTCATGTCATTAACATGTACTAAACAATCCTTACCTTTTATTTGCTCAACACTAAAACTGTCCATTCCTTCAATAGCTCTGTCTAATTCAACGACATCTTTACCCTTGAATTCAACTTTCCCACGAGTTGGTGCTTCTCTATCATTTGTCTTAACTTTCCAATTACCAATCTCTTTAAAAGTGAATCCGTAATTATTTGAAGCTTCTTGGATATCGCTTGCAGAAGCTCCAGAAAATTTTTTATCTGCCATAATATTTTTTAATTAATAAATAATGTAATAGTTATATACGACCTCACCTTCACAAAAACCACCAAACGGAGGCTCTTGAAAATGGCATATAACGTAGCGGCTAGGCGAAGCCTTGACGAGGGGCTTCTGTCAGGAAGAAAGCGATAGCTTTCTGACTGGCAGGAGACCCGAGGAAAGGTTTGGGCCGAGGCCATCCGCGAGGAGGTGACGAGCCGTCTAGGCAGTGTTATCCGAAGTGGCGCTGAGCTTTCTAGCCCAAACCTAGCCGCTACGTTATCCAAAATGGAGCGAAGCGACATTTTGGATAACGTTTGCGTATGATGCGAAGTTTTATTTATTCTACATTATTATAATTAATAAAGAAAAGAATAAATAAAATTTGGGTGGAAGAAAATTTTATACCTTATTAAATTAATAATGAAATTTTCTGTAACCGCATATGCAGGTGTTAGGCGATGTATTTTTTCTCACGCCGTGGTTATAGCACATTTCGTTTTAAATGGTAAATATATAGTGCACTACTGAAACAAAGCATTGCCATTATAACGAATAACGTTTGAAATCCGAAAAACGTGACCAGGCCGCCGCCGACTAGTGCCCCGATTGCGGTGGTAAAGTAGTTCATTGATTCCCATGCACCCCACTGTGTGCCCGATTTATGCCCGTCAAGGTGTTTGGAATAAACAGCGTCAAAAGCGGGCGAGTAAATTGCTTCACCCAATCCGATAATTGCCTGGACTATAAATAAGAAAATGACCGACGCGACCCAGAAATACAGCAAAAACCCAATTCCCATGATTACATAACCCAATACGATTATCAACTCATTCTCTTTTATTTTATCGCTGTATTTTCCAGATACGAATGTGGTTAGGCCACCAACCAGGGCAAAAATACTGCCAGCAATACTCGCGTCCATTAAATCTCCACCTACTTTTTCTACGAATAGGGCATAAATTGGGCCTAGCATGGCGGCGGCCATTAATATCATAGCGTTGGTAGAAAGCAGAATTCGCAATGCTTTGTTGAAGAATAATCGTTTCATATTTGATAGTGATAAAAAATATTTCGCCTAACGTAGCGGCTAGGCGAAGCCTTGACGAGGGGCTTCTGCCAGGAAGAAAGCGATAGCTTTCTGACTGGCAGGAGACCCGAGGAAAGGTTTGGGCCGAGGGCATCCGCGAGGAGGTGACGAGCCGTCTAGGCAGTGTTATCCGAAGTGGCGCTGAGCTTTCTAGCCCAAACCTAGCCGCTACGTTATCCAAAATAGAGCGAAGCGACATTTTGGATAACGTTTGCGTATATCTGATGTTTTGCGGAGCGTAGCGAAGCAAAATATGGGTGAGCATTTGGCGTTAGCCAAGCGCGAACCAGATATACGCTGTTAGCTGATGTAAATAAATTCGCGAGCGATAGCGAGCATTATTCGGGCAAATTTTATTTTTATAATTCTTTTCTAATCCTTTCTATTTCTTTTACATCTTTTACTTTTTGCCTCATCCTGCTTAATTCTTGTCGTTTTTGATTATTTTTTTCCTCAACCCCAAAAAGGCTAATGGCAATAGTCAATATATTGTCGACTGATTTGTCTTCTGCTTCTGCAATTTTTTCTGCCAATTTTTTTAATCCTTCTGTCATGTCTTTTTGTTTTTGGAATTCGGGCTGGCTTTGCATAAGATCGAAAATTTCGTCCGCATTCATGTGCGGGCTGATTTGATTGGCAAAATCCTCAAAAATTTTTCGTCCGCGCTCTACAGATGCCTTAAATTCATCTTCATAAACTCTTTCTATATCATCAATATCTTCTTCAGTGATTTTCTCTGTTTCAATTAATTTTTCAGCGTCGGTAATATCGTAACTTCTACCTTGATTGAGTTTGTAATAAAGTACTTTTCCTGGGTGAGAAAGATTAATTCGTTGGCCGCGAAATTCTGTCGGCTGTGGTTCTACCCATTTTTCGGGAATAATGACACCGGAAACCCCGAGTGGCTGACCTTGTTCATTTCTTTCGATAAGGTGGACATCAAGACATTTTAACGAGCCTCTTGTGTTGTCAATTTTGCCGTCCGAGTTAATGGCGTAAATTTCAAGGTTTCTCGTCTCAGGGTCTGAATAATTAAAATCCCTATAACCCACCCTTCTTTTTATTCTTTTATCGCCACGAGATAAAAATAGACCATACCCTTTTTTAAGTAATTGCACCTCCAATGCTTCAAGTTCGCCTTTCTCTACAGAGATGTCAACATCTTTGTGTTCACCGATATAATTTTTTGGGTTTTCGCCGGCTCCATTCATTAGGGATATATTCAAAGCTCCATCAAGGTGCCAATTCAAATCAGACCCTTCAAATGCTTGGCCTAGTTCTTCGATACTTTCATTCATTGTTTTAATAACCTCAGGAGACGGTCTTTTGCGGACGAAATTTTCATCAATTTTTTCTGTAAAGTCTTCCCATGGAGGCTGTTCTTGTTCGTAATATTCAGCCCGAATTTCAGAAGCTTCACGTTGTTCTTCTGTCATCATACCCTCGGCTTTATTAATTTCTTTTTGTGTTGGATTGTATTTTTCTGGATTCATAAAAATAAAATTTGCCCGAATAATTTTCTGCGATAGCAGAAAAGAATTTATTTATTTCAGTTAATGTCCGCGCTTGATCTGTAGTCCCGAGGAGGAAAACGAAGTTTTCCGAATCGGGATTACAGATAAGCAGCTGTTATGCGACGTCGCGAGCGAGAGCGAGCGGCTAGCATAACAGTGCTGGCAAGCGCGGACATTATGCAACGAGCGAGCGGAGCGAGCGATGTTGCATAACGTAGCGGCTAGGCGAAGCCTTGACGAGGGGCTTCTGTCAGGAAGAAAGCGATAGCTTTCTGACTGGCAGGAGACCCGAGGAAAGGTTTGGGCCGAGGGCATCCGCGAGGAGGTGACGAGCCGTCTAGGCAGTGTTATCCGAAGTGGCGCTGAGCTTTCTAGCCCAAACCTAGCCGCTACGTTATCCAAAAT
>Ga0272441_10008277_pt1 | contig 16525 bp, 13 predicted proteins | sample SSMProp6N_FD_193582 | JGI IMG/M metagenome (GOLD analysis project Ga0272441, IMG submission 193582) | Marine sediment archaeal communities from Little Sippewissett salt marsh, Falmouth, MA, United States - SSM-Prop-6N | ecosystem: Environmental > Aquatic > Marine > Wetlands > Sediment ... | reverse complement strand
CAGGTAAAACGCTGGGCGGTTTTACGAAATGGCCTTTCAATCAATAGCGGAGAGCTTACAGCGAGTTTGAAACTGAAGCGCCAGGAGATACTGTTACGTTTATCAGGGTTGGTAGAGGCTCTTTATAGCGGAGCGTCATATTGTCATAAAGACTTAATGCACGTAGGAGAAACAGAAAAAACAGACTAGTATGTCGGTCGGAAATAAAGGGGTTAGTTTTTAATATTTCACACAACTTTACTCTAATGTAATTATTTTAATCTCTTGGGATTCAATTCCCGCAGTTCTGCTGTGAGGAGTTTCATTCCGTAAGTAAAAAGCAGGAATAAGCCTGTTTTATGGTTGATATCAACAGGCCTATTCCTGCTTTTTTTCAAGTGGAAAAAAAAGAAACAGACTTCACAATTTCACATTTTTTGTTTTTATTTTACTTTTTATAAAATTATAAAGCCTGATTAATTTTCTATATTTCTTCCAATCAATGCTTTATCTATTATTAATCAAAGTATCTAAATAATGGGTAATTTTATTATCACTTTAAACAACAAATCCCAGGTATTGGTAGGATAAAAATTCCAGGAGCTCCAATCTTCGGGATTCCCTCCGGTGGAAAAATAACGTTTTCCCTCAGGATAGGTAGTACCATCACTATTACCGTGACAGCTATAGTAGTGGTTCGCAATGGGATTGCTGACATAGCAAGTGCAGTAATAGTTTCCCGGAGTGACATAAGTTCCCTGGTTAAAATCGAAGGTCTGCCAACCGCCGTTCCCGGCAATAAAACCATTGATGCTGACACTTTGCAATACATTACCACCATTATCCCTGAGGTCACAAACGATGATATCCCCACTATCGGTAGGCTGACTACTGGTCAGATATATTTGGAACTGGTCAAAGTAGCCGGCTTCGGTGACCTGGAAACTTTGCCCTTGACCGACATTAACATAACCAGGACTTGCACCAAACCAGGCTTTGGAAGTTCCTTCAGTTTGAGATATGGTTAAGGTTGGTGTTGGATTCACTGTAATATTCAATGTTGCCGTAACACTACCGGCACTGTTTGTGGCAGTAATAGTATAGGTAGTATTTGTAATTGGACTGACTATAGTTGTTCCTGTTAAAGCTACAGCACCAATACCGTGATCAATGGTAACAGTGTCCGCATCTGTAACACTCCAGGTTAGAGTAGAACTTTCTCCCTCATTAATGGTGGATGGATTAGCTAAAATGGAATTAATAATAGGAGATGTTCCGCTACATCCGGCAATAAACATGAAAATTATTACCGAAAAAGATAAAACTGATAATTTTAAATACTTGCTTGATTTTCTTCTCATTTTTTCACTCCTTTGTTTTTACTTTTTATGTTTTTCTTCATTTTCTTTTGTAACTTATCTCAGTGGGAATAAAATCATAAAACATTTTTTGTTGCATTTATTTTAAATGATAAATTGCTAGTAACTCTATTATATTCCAATACCACAAGATTACGTTAAAATCCTTTTTATAATTAAGTATTGTAGGATTATTATAGAGTATTATAGATTCAGTTCTTGTAATATAAAAAAATGTCTGTAATGCTATCTTCATGAAGCGGCCATTAAGTATAGAATTTCATGAGACTCTCAAACATGTTGCCTCCCGGGAAAATGCCCGACAGGCCATTTTTCTCAATGAAAAATACTTCACTGAATTCCTCAGAATCTTAACCTTTTAGCCTTTGTGAAAAAGCTACCTTAAATTCTAGAATTTCCTAAATAAGTTAGGATATTATAACTTTGACAAACAATAAAAAATATTATATTATTTTTTTAAGGTTTGTGAAGGAATAATTACATAAATAAGCCAATAAGAAAAAAAATACACCAAAAAAGACTGTTAATGTAGGAAAAACTACAAAAAATAGAGGTAAGTTACAATTATAAAGAGACTAATTGAAGAAAAAACGCCCATAATGAGTAAAAGGCAACTCAGGCTAGCCAAATACATTTTGGCAAATACCGAAGAAACTGCTTTTCTGACTTCTGAAAAATTAGGGAAAAAAGCCGGAGTGAGCGAGGCAACAGTTATAAGGCTTGCTCAATTTTTAGGATTTTCAGGATTTAAGGATATTAAAGAGAACTTACAGCAGATAATCAAAGATAAAATTACTCCTCAACTCAAAATGAGAGAGACCGTAGAAAGAATTAAGAATAAAAAAGATGTATTTAGTAATCTGTTAAGTATAGATAAGGCTGTTTTAGAGGAAACGAGCCATAACTGCTCTGAAGAAAATATTAAAAGAGCAGTTGAATATATGAAGAAAGCAAGGATTATCTACATTATCGGTCTGGGTATTTCCAAAGCAATCGTGGATTTTCTGGAATTCAGGCTAAATAGGTTAGGATGCAATGTTACAGCAATAACCGGTGGAGGAGAAGAAGTGATTGATAAACTGATGGGTATTTCCCGGAAGGACATGGTTGTAAGCATAGGATTCTTTAGACCACACAAGGAACTAATAGCAGCCCTGGATATTGTGAAACAAAAAGGGATACCCGTCATCGCCATTGCAGATTCCGAACTTTCTCCAATCGCTGTTAATGCAGATGTAGTGCTCAATGCCAAAAGAGGTCCTGCAGAATTAATGACTTCTTTGGTAGCTCCCATGTCGGTGGTAAATATTTTGGTTTTAACCTTTGCCATGGAAGATAAAGCGAAATCAATCGGTTTATTTGCAAAATTAGATGAATTGAAAAAAAAATACAATTTGTAATCATTAGAAATATTAAAAGGGTAATTCTTATGGAAATAAGTCTTTCGACTAAGATATTGTGGCAGACAAATTTAATAGAGGCTTTAAAATTGATTAGAGAGAAGGGGTATTATGGTGCAGAAATATGGGAAAATCAAATCCAACGGGATATTAAAGATTTATCCTGGTTCAAGAAATATTTGCAGCAATCAGGATTAGAGATTACACTCCATGCCATAAGTGATGATATAAACCTATGTTCTACAAATCGTAAAATAAGAGAGGTTTCTCTTAAACAAGTTGAAGAATCTATCAAATTAGCTTCCAGGTTGGACATAAGAACAATCACTATCCATCCGGGGAGAAAAACTTCGAGCAAGGATGACCTTGATCATATTTGGGAAATACAATTGGACAGTTTTAATGCATTAGTTAAAATTACTGAAGAATACAACGTTCTTCTGGGAATAGAAAATATGGAATTAAGAACAAAGGAGATGGTAATTTTCCCTCAAGATATCAATAAACTGGTGTCCAGCCTTCGAAGTACACAGGTTGGAATTACTTTAGATTTAGCCCACATTGCGACCATAAAAAATTTTTCCGTTAACAAATATATTTCTGAACTGAAGGAAAAAATCATTCATGTTCATTTAAGTGATTCAAACAGGACAGCTACGCATTTACCTTTAGGTTGGGGTAAATTGAATTTAACCGAAATGTTGCTTGATTTACAAAAAAAATATGATAAAAATGTGGTTATAGAGGGATATGTCCCGGATAGAGAGATGGAAGTTCTTGAAAATAATATTCATATCTGGCAAAAAATATGGAAAGATAAAAGGGAAAAGTTAAATTGAAGATTAAATATTTTCAATATGGTCAGGGTTTGAAAAAAATATGCTTTGTGGCTGGTATTCATGGCATAGAAAATACCGGTATTCAGATAGCCTTTGAGTTAATGAATTTTTTAATGAATAGCCATTTAAATGAACAAATAGGCCTTCTTCCCCTGGTCAATATCAAGGGAGTACTTGAAGAAACAAGAGAAAATCCTGTGGATAAGAAAGATATTAATTCTTCTTTTTTAGAGGGAAAAGCAGTTTCATTGTCCGAAAAAATTGCCCAATATGTATGGTCTATAGCAGGAGAATATGAATGGATAGTCGATTTACATTCAGCAGGTTATGCCCGTTATCTGCCTCACGTGATTATTTATGAGGATAGGGTGATAGAGGATGTTAAATATTTTGGCTTTCCTTTTATTATAAAACGTAAGACCGGAAAATCAGGAAAAGGGAGCACATTACTTGCCATGGCTGCCAACCAGGGTAAAAAGGCTTGTGCCCTGGAATTGGGCGGAGGACAAACCGTTTTTTCAGATGATGTAAATCATGGCTTGGAAAATATTATTCATTTCTTAAATCACTTGAATCTACTAAGTGAACAGAAAAAAGAAGCGCTGAAAAAAACTGAGCCTGGTCAGGTTTACCTGAATGATTGCCGTGCCATTATTAAAACACCTAAGAAAGGAATATTATTCTTTAGAAAAGGTTTAGGAGAAGTAGTGCAAAAAGACGATATAGTCGCTGAATTATTGGACATCATTGACTTTAAATCAATACAACTAAATGCCCCGGTTTCCGGAAAACTTATTTATATCAGAACAAAAAACCACATAAATTTCGGAGAAACAGCATTTATGGTTTTGGAAAAAAGAGGAGGTGAAAGTGGATTTCAATAAGATAGAAAAAAGTACGGTAAATGAATATTTGATTAATTTTTATACTTTTAAGTAAATATTTTATTAGGAGGAAAAAAATGAAAAGGTTTTGTATTTTTTTACTGATAATGATTTTGATTTTTGGGTTCAATTTTTCAGCTTTAGCCAAAGAAAAGGTAACGCTTTATACTTCTGTTCCTCAGAGTATCATCGATAATATCAAAAAAGATTTTGAGCAAAAGAATCCCGATATTGACTTGGAAATCTATCGTTCCGGGACCAGTAATGTTTTGGCGAAACTATATGCTGAAAGGGATAGCAATAATATTGTTGTTGATGTTATTTGGGTGGCAGATTTTTCGATTTACGAAAATTTAAAAGCGGAAAATCTTTTATATCCTTATCTATCACCGGAAGCAGTCAATGTTCCCAAAGTCTACTACGAACCGGAAGGTTATTACTACGGTGCTCGTCTAATAAACATGGTGTTAGGTTATAATACAAAGTTTATTAAGGGAGACGATATTCCGGATAGCTGGAAAGACGTTTTAGATCCCAGGTTCAAAGGAAAAGTGGGCAATTCTACTCCGGAACGTTCAGGTGCTTTCTTTGTTACTGCCGGAGCTTTTGCAAATAACCCGGAATTAGGCTGGGATTATTTTGTAGAATTAGCCAAACAGAATCCGGTTTTAGATAGTAATACCGGAGCAGCAAACAAAATAGCATCCGGAGAATTACTGATGGGATTTGTACTGGATTATAGCATTCGTACCATGAAAGAGAAAGGTTCACCTATTGATTTTGTATGGCCGATAGAAGGAGCAGTCAGTGTTCCCAGTCCCATAGGAATCATTGCTTCCACTAAAAATTTGGAAAATGCCAAGCGATTTGTAGATTATAGTATCTCTCAAGATGGCCAAAAAGAGTTTGCCAAAAATGGATTTATTCCCATCAGAAAAGATGTACCTCCACCTGCAGGCACACCTGATTTAGACGAAATAAAGCTTATGGAAATCGATTGGGAATGGATGAGGGAAAATTACAGCAATATTATTCAGAAATTTAATGAAATTATGATAGAGTAAATATTTTTGTCAAATAGAAGGGCAAAATATAATTTTATTTTGCCCTTCTATATATGATTGGGAATGATTAGATGAATACAGGTAAAGTTTCAGGCAACAAAAATATATCCGTTATCTTGGCTTTGGCTGCGGTCTTGATATTAGTTGTTTTAGTGGTCTACCCCTTATATAGCTTACTTCTTAGGGCTTTTATCAGTGAAGGTAGACTTTCATTGCAAAATTTTCATAAGGTTTTTATGACTAAAGACATATATGTAGCTTTAAGTCATAGTATTTTTGTATCTACACTATCAACAATTTTTGCCACAATTATTGGTGTGACATTAGCCTGGATTGTTTCAAGAACTGATATACCTTATCGTAAGCTGATTAAGACTGGTTTAATCATGCCTTTTTTAATCCCTCCTTTTATATCGGCCATCGCCTGGTTGCAGTTGATTGGACCGGCCGGTTATGTCAACAGCATTTACATGGCTATTAAAGAAACCTGGCATCCGCTATTTGTTATTTACGGTAAATGGGCCATTGTTTTAGTAATGAGCCTTTCAGGTTATCCTTTTGTTTATCTAACTACCTTAACCGGTTTGGAAAAAATGAATCCTTCTTTAGAGGAAGCCGGGCAAATATCCGGAGCCGGCATCTTTACGGTAATGAAGGATATTACCATACCTATCATGGCTCCTACTATCGGAGCAGGGGCTATTTTAGTCTTTGTTTCCCGTATTGCTAATTTTGGCATTCCTGCAGTGATGGGTATGTCGGCAAATTACTATGTATTAACGACTAAAATATATAGATTAATCAGTCAAAGCTTCATCGTCAAAGATGCTCAGTCCATAGCTATTGCGATGTCAATATTTTTAGTATTGATTGCCGTATGCGGGCTTTTATTGGTAAAAGTTTATTTACGGGGAAAAGAATATATTGTCATCTCCGGCAAGAATGTCCAACCAAAATTTGTAAATCTTGGAAAGTGGCGATATTTTATGTTTGCCATCGCCTTGTCTGTGATTATCATTACGGTAATACTTCCTATCATTGCTATATTGCTTACTGCTCTTACCAGAGCTTGGGGTTTACTACCGGCCTTTAGCAATTGGACTTTGAAAAATTTCAAATATGTTTTATTTGATTTAGACATGTCTAAGCGGGCTATCAGAAATAGTTTTTTTCTCGCTGTTTCTGCTTCAATCATCACGACTTTTATCGGTGCAACGATTTCCTATATGGTGGTTAAAGTGAAGGTGAAAGGAAGTCAGATTTTAGATTTTATATCTTCGATTCCTTATTCAATTCCTGGAACTGTATTTGCTTTGGGAATGATACTTGCCTGGAATAAATCTTTCTTTGGAAAATTTAACATCTATAATACTATCTGGATTATTTTAATTAGTTACATAGCGCGTTATTTAGCGTATTCGGTACGTACAATCAGTTCTTCTTTGATGCAAATTGACAATTCTCTGGAAGAGGCTGCACGCATATCAGGCTCTACCCGAGTTCAGTCTTTTCGGGACATTATCATGCCTCTGGTAAAACCTTCTTTATTTGCCAGCTGGTTTTTAGTTTTTATGCCGGCATTTAGGGAGTTGACGATTTCAGTTTTGTTATGGAGTACCGGAAATGAAACCATAGGAGTCGCCGTTTATAATCTACAAGAAGGAGGGAATGTCACCGCTTCTTCTGCCCTGGCAATCATCATGGTGATAGTCATATTTTTTGGAAATATGATCATTAAGAAAGTAACGAAAGGTGAATTTGGTTATTAAAGGAGGGATTAAAAGATGGCTCAAGTTATTTTAAAAAATCTCACAAAAGTATTTGATAAATTTACAGCAGTAAAAGATTTTAGTGCAAAGGTTGAAGATGGTAAGTTCATTACCCTCTTGGGACCTTCCGGTTGCGGCAAGACGACTACCTTGCGAATGATTGCCGGTTTTATAGAGCCAACGGTTGGAGAGATAATGATTGGGAAGGAAATTGTCTACCGTTCTAAAGAATTTTTTGTTCCTCCTGAAAACAGAAATATCGGCATGGTATTTCAAAGTTATGCCGTATGGCCTCATATGAATCTGCTGGATAATGTCTCTTATCCTTTAAAAATCAGAAAAATATCTAAAAAAGAGCGCTATGCAAAAGCTGAACAAATGCTGGGATTGGTAGAATTAGAAGGAATGGGAAAGCGTTATCCTCATCAGTTATCCGGAGGAGAACAACAAAGGGTAGCCCTGGCTCGTGCCCTGATTGTTGATCCCTATGTCATGCTGCTTGATGAGCCCCTATCTAATCTCGATGCTAAATTACGTGAACAAATGCGTTTCGAAATAAAAGAACTGCAAAAAAAGACCAAAGTCACCATTATTTATGTCACACATGACCAGGCAGAAGCCATGGCTATGTCTGACGAAATCATAGTGATGAACAAAGGAGAAATCCAGCAAATTGGAAAACCTGAAGAAATATATGAAAAACCGGTGAATAAATTTGTTGCCAATTTCATTGGCTTGACCAATTTTATTCCCTGTACGATTAGTCGGGATAGAAAATATCTATTAGTCAAAGACGGGAAGGGTAGCAAAATCGAGTATATCGTCTCGGACAAATATAAAGATGAAGTGATGTTATGTATTCGTCTCGATGATGTGGCTCTTGGATCATTCAATAAGGGTGAATTGAATGCCCAGGTTATCAGAGCGACTTATTTGGGAAGTTTAACAGATTACCTCTTGCAGGTAGGTGAAATTACAGTGCGGGTTCAGTCAAAAAACACGGGATTTTCAAGAGGAGATAGAGTTTCCCTGGTGATTGATAAGGAAAAAATCATTCTTTATTAAGCGTTTAAAGAAAGTTAGTAAACTCTATTTTTAAGTGAAATATTTTTTAAAAAACAGGTTGCCATCTTATCTTGTCCTTCAAAAAGAAATCCTCATAAAATAAGCTATATCAGCCGACTACCGTTAAATGAAGTTTTGAAATGCTGGGGCAAAACCAAAAAAAACGAATCAACGGTAACATTTGGTACGGATTAAACGATACAAATTTAGTATCATATCCACAAGAATCATTCATGATTAATTAAAAAAAGGAGGAATATTAAGATGACGATGTTTTGCTATCAATGTCAGGAAACAGCCAAGGGAAGTGGTTGTACCAACAGGGGTGCTTGCGGGAAACGTGCAGATGTTGCCAATTTACAGGATTTGTTGATTTATTTATCTAAAGGGATTTCTGTATATAGTACCGAAGCACGAAAATTAGGGATAGAAAATCAAAAAGTCAATCAGTTTATTATTAATGTTTTGTTTATGACTATTACAAATGCTAATTTTGATTCAGTTGTTTTTATGAAAAAGATAAAGGAAGGTTTAAGTTTAAGAGAAGAAATTAAAAAACAATTTCTAGATGCAGGAGGGGTAATGCCTGAAAATTTACCTGATTGTGCTACCTGGGAAGCAGAAACTAAAGAAGATTTTGAAAAAAAGGCAAATTCTCCTGAAGTAGGTGTACTAGCTACTGAAAATGAGGACTTACGCTCATTAAGGGAATTATTAACTTACGGCATCAAAGGAATTGCAGCTTATACGGAACATTCGTTTAATTTAGGCTATAAGAACCAAGACCTTAATTCATTTATGCAAAAAGGTTTAGCAGCGACAACTGATGGTACGCTTGCGGTCGATGATTTAGTTGCGTTGGTATTGGAATGCGGTAAATATGGTGTGGAGGCCATGGCTTTATTGGATAAAGCAAATACCGATACCTATGGTCATCCTGAAATAACCGAGGTGAATATCGGAACTAGAAATAATCCCGGAATATTAATCAGTGGTCATGACTTGAAAGACATGGAAGAACTACTGGAACAGACTGAAGGAACCGGCATTGATGTTTATACACATGGTGAGATGCTCCCGGCTAATTATTATCCTTTTTTTAAGAAGTATAAACATTTTGTGGGAAATTATGGCAATGCCTGGTGGAAGCAGAATGAAGAATTTGAAAAATTCAATGGACCTATTCTGATGACTACTAATTGCATTATTCCTCCCCGGAATAGCTACAAAGAGCGGGTTTTTACCACCGGGTCAGCAGGATATCCCGGAATGCAACATGTGCCGGATAGAAAGAAGGGAAAAGCAAAAGATTTTTCTGAACTCATTGAAGTAGCAAGACAGTGCTCTCCTCCCGAAGAAATAGAAAAAGGAAAAATTGTTGGCGGATTTGCCCATCATCAAGTGATTGCTTTAGCTGACAAGGTGATAGAGGCAGTAAAAAGTGGAGCTATTAAAAGATTCTTCGTGATGGCTGGATGCGATGGGAGGATGAAAAGCCGGAATTATTATACTGAATTTGCCCAAAAATTACCTAAGGACACGATTATTCTAACGGCAGGTTGTGCTAAATACCGTTATAATAAACTTGATTTGGGTGATATAGCCGGTATTCCCAGAGTACTTGATGCCGGACAATGCAACGATTCTTATTCTTTAGCTATTATTGCTTTAAAATTAAAAGAAGCCTTCGGTCTGGATGATATCAATCAACTTCCTATTTCATATAATATTGCCTGGTATGAGCAAAAAGCGGTGATTGTTTTATTAGCCTTACTCTATCTTGGCGTTAAGAATATTCATCTGGGACCGACGTTACCTGCTTTTTTATCTCCCAATGTTGTCAATTTTTTAGTGGAAAAATTTAATATTGGTGGAATCAGTCAGGTTGATGAAGATATAAAAATGTTTCTTGGTTAAAATAATGATTATTAATTAAAATTCTCCGGCAACTTTTATCCCTTATAGGTTGCCGGAGAAATATATTTCAATGTAAAGGAGAAACGATGAAAAAAATTGCAATATTATTCAGAAAGATACACCGCTATCTTACCATTCCTTTTGTCATCCTAACTCTTCTGGTGATGGTTTTTACCAAGGGTATGCCGATTAATGAATCATTGTTTCGATTGCAACGTATTTCTATGCTGGTACTTGCTTTTACCGGTATATATATGTTTTTTTACCCTTATTATACAAAGATTATCAAAAAAAGGAATATCGTGAAAGGTCAGGAATAGAGTTTTTATAAATAATTTTCTAATGCTTGCAGGTTTTGAATGATAATATGGTCATTGTCATAATCGATTAAACCTTCTTTTTTCATCTGAATCAATTCCCGCGAAAGTGATGGCCGCGTTACGCCAAACTGTTCAGCCATTTTTCGTTTGGACATATGCAAGCGAATCGTGAAAACTTTTTGTTTTTCATAACATTCAATAAGATAAAGGCATAATTTTTGCCGGATATTCTCACCTGATAAAAAATGCAATTTGTGGTCAAGAATTAATATTTTTTCCGAGAGCAGGTGGAGAAAGTTACTGAGAAATTTTTTCTGTTGAAAACATATTTCCATAATATTGGTTTTGTTAAGAAACAAAATTCTTGCGTCAAGAGAGGCTACTACGGTAGATGGAAAAGTTATTTTAGAAGAAAATATGGCTACCTCACCAAAGACGCCACCAGCAGGGATTTTATTAACCACAATAATCTTTCCCGATGGATAACTTTTTTGAATTTCTACTTCTCCGGACAGGACCAGGCCGATTTTTGTTAATGGTTCATCTTTGATGGCAATTATTTGACCGGTTTGATAATCGTAGGTTTTAGAATGAGAAGATATGATAAAATCGGTAATTTCCTGATTGTTAAAATTTGTAAATAATTTATTTTTGCTTAAAGCGCTTTTCATATCAAACATATTTAATCACCCATAAAATAGAATCAAAACAGTATTTCAAGATTGAGATAATCTCTATCTATTATAAATCATAATAAGGTATTATGAAAAATAATTATGATATTTTAGCGTGTTAAGAAAAAGTTCTTCGGGAAATGTCAAAGGGCTGGTGATGTCCCGGTTCCAGCTATTTAATATACATTACCTTCGAAAGAAAAGCCGTACAATACACTAAAGTTTGAAATTTACCCTGTCATCTGTTTAATTTAATCCACATTAGTTATACTTTATAAAAAGATTATCTTCTATCAGCCAATAATAATTTCATATTCTCCTCTAATTCCAAAAAGGCATCCTCGGCAACCTTCATTGCTTTAGCTTCGACTGAAATTGGAACATCCGTTACATTCCGTATTAACAAAATGTACCTTTTATAAAGTACAAAACCATAATATCCGCCCATTGATCTTACATAGGTGTATTTTTCACCGTCGACCGTACCATCAGACGCATTTTCTTCCATAGTTTCTATACGTTTACAAATAAACCTGTTTTCTGAATCTTTCAGAATTTCATCTACGCCTTTTTGGAGGTCATTTTTTCCTTTTATAATTAGATCTGTAAATTCCTCTTTGGCCTCATCCACAGAAGGAAACTGCCATACAAGCAGAACTGACTCTATCATGTTCCATATAAAATAGGGAAATCCCGGTGCAAATTTTCTCCAATGGTATACACAGGTGGATTCCGGCTCTATTCCGAAAAAAATGGTGACATCAAAATTCAAAACTGTCCCACCTTCTCCCAATGAAACAACCTCAAATCCTTCCGGTGGTGGAGGGCATTCTGCTTCTCCGTATTGAATGACCTCTTCCTCAGCCGGTTCATCTTTCCTGATGGTTTTCTGCAAATTTTTCTTACAACTATCGACCAGCATGTCAGCCACCCGCTGTTTTTCCTCGGTTTCCCGGTGAAGGTGCTCCTCTTCTAATTGTTTCACTTGTTCTTCCAATTGTTGGACTTGTTTTCGTCTTTCCTGGTTAATCCGGTAACTCTCCTCCAGTATGGCTGTTAACAAATTATTATCAACATGCTGTTTCTTAAGAAGTTTAATCTCCTCTTCGGTCAGGTCCGCACTGGGTAGAATCTGCTTGACCGTCTCATCATAGACCGCTTTACCGGTTGAGGCCGGATCGGCCAGGCTCTCAATAGCCTCCAAAGCCCCCTTGACCGATACAGCCTTGATCTTGCTGGTGATGTCGTTTTGATTTTTCTCGGATTTAGGCTTTTTCGGTTTCAATCCCTGCAAGACCTTCAGTGAAGACCCGATCTTGGGGATGGCTTCGGCACTGGTAATGGCTTTGGCATAGGATTGGCCTACCCCCTTGGCTGTCTTGATGGTATCATAGGTGATATAGGCCAGGCGCCAGAAACTCTTGAGGAGATTGACTTTAATATTATTGACCAGTCTATTTTTGTAATCCCTTAAATCGCGGCGCATCAGCCGGTCGATTTCCATATCCCGCTTTAAAAAGTAGATCTGCAATTTCAAATCGATGATCTTTTCCTTGGTATGGTAATACTGCTGGGTTTCCCAGCTTCGGGAAGAGAGGTCCAGCTCATCAAAGGAAAATCTTTCATCAATATCAGAATACTTCTTCCAATCCCGATTGAAAATATCCCAATCAATCTCACAGTTTTTATTGATGATTTCTTCTTGGGCAAAGGTATTGATGTTTATAATAAAAAGTAAGAATATAATTGCACAAATAGTGAAGTTTATTCTATTTCCGGGGAAATTTATTTTATTCATCTTTCTCCTCCTTTTCATTGATTATGCATGTTTAAGGGCTATAAAACTCCCATTCCAGAGTCTCGACTCTCCCCTCAGAATCCAGGTAGTACTCGACTGCCTGGATTAGGTCTACCCGGGTAGTCCCATATTGCTGGTAAGCTTCCATACAAAGCGGTAAGGTAAAGCGGCGGGAGACTGTCTGGCCAGCATCATAGCATTTTTCATGATATTCCGGGAAGATCTTCTCGTAATTACGAGCCGGATTATTGATATAGTCGTAGGTTATTCCTGTTGAATCACCACAAGCATAGACATCTTCCTGAGGACAATCGGGATAAATAAACCAGTATTCGGTGGCATAAAGGCTCAGGTCATTCTCTACCTGCATGTTTAATTCCAGGATCCAGGCCATTTCTCCGCTCGCTCTCGCTTGTAAATTGATATCGTTAATGGTTAGAGTGAGTTGGCCGTGGTCAGAAATGAATAAATTGTGATCAGTTTCTTTTTCTGAAGCGGGAGATTCTGGAATAGATTTTTCTTTAGAAAAAGGATTTTCAACCGGTTGTTCTGGCATTGTCTTTTCTGTTGTTTCTTTTTTAATAATCTGTTCTTCACGATTAAAATAAGAGAATTCATCAGGTTGACCGTCTTTGTTAAAATCTTCTGCTTGCAGCATTAGATATTCCTCTTCATCATAAACAAACCAGGCATCTGGCAGGCCATCCTGATTGTCATCCCAGATGGTAAGGACTAAGTTATTGTCTTGAAAATAGGAAGCTTTGTCTAGAATCCCATCCTCATCAGCATCATTCTGGAAAAACCGGTCATAGCGAATTGTAAAATCACCTACCTGGATGGAGTCCGCTCCTTGTATTTGAGAGATGACAGGGTGGGTCATGCCAAATAAAAAAATCATTACCATAATGATGAGAATAGGCACTCTTTTATTCATTGCCTGCCTCCTTTTTATCTATAAATAATAATATTATTCAAATTTATTATTAATAATACGGCATACTTTCAAAAAATCCTTTTTTTGTAAAGCCAATTAAGAAGTGGCAGTGAGTTTGCACGCAGGGAAAAGGAATAAATATTTTAAAATCACCTACAATAAAGTAATTGATTTTACATAGATTAGTTATGCCCCATTTCTCAAATTGTTAGAGTGAAACTTCGGATATTTTCTTCCCATAAAAGATTTTTAAGAACAGTAATAAGTTCATCCAGAACAAAAAATATATTTTATAATTATTGATAGATATCTAAACGGATATAATATAAACATAGAAAAAGGCAATAAATTTCGTAATAATTATGATATTATATTCTTTATAAAAGAATTTTTAATAATGAGAATAATAAAGGAGATGATAGCATAGCTTTGCATCAAATGAAATGATTCCCTTATAGCACTTGCCATTCTCTCAGCGGACATGGCAATGGCGGGTATTCAATCGGTGACACCTCCTGATGAGATCATAGATGCGATGTATAAAGTAGGGAAGGCGATGCATCCAAGCTTACGGGAGACCGGGCGTGGCAGAATAGCGGCAACTCAAACGGGTATTTCCATTGCGACTGAACTTAACAAAAAGGCTCCTCCTCTGGAAAGCCAGGAATAAAAATGTTGTCAATGGAGACATCCTCAGTTGTAATGCCAACATCATTCAATTCATGGCAGGTCTTAAAATATAGTAATAGCTATACGATAAAGAGGCAGTTGTTTTCCGGTTAAGAGAAAATATTATCTGTAAGAAATAATGTTTAATAAGAGATAAAAAATGAGGTTAAAACTAAAAAGTAATATCTCTGTACATATAAAAATAATTTTTGATAAGCTATTTAAATAGGTATGTATCAAAGAAAAAATAGAGAATAAATTATTTATCTTTAGAGGTAAAATTATTATAAGCAAAGAGTTCGAATTATGAGAAAATCTTTTCATAAAATAGCTCCGATACTAAGTATTCTTGCAACCGGAATATTGTCTCTGAGCATAATAGAACCTATTATCCCGCTTTACCTGGTAAATATCGGTTTTTCCTCTAAGGCAACAGGTGTATTGATTTCAATTTTGTGGCTTGGTATGGTTATCGGTGAAAGTTCGTGGGGGTGGATAGCTGACAAAACAGGAATTAAAGTTCCAATGATTTGGGGAACCTTGGTGAGTGGCATAATATTGTCCGGATTTTTATTAGCCAAAGATACCTATTTTGTTTTTGTTGCAATTTTATGTATAGGACTGTTTCGATCTGCACTCTTTGGACCGATCCGGGGATATGTAGGAAAACATGCTCCTACGCTAAAAAAGGCTGCATTTATGGGATTACTTGTCGTCGTAATCGGTGGCTCTAAAGGTCTTGGGTCTCTATTAAGTGGATTTATCGCCGGTAATCTGGGATACAACCGGGTATTTCATATAGCAATCGGAATTTATATTTTGGGTGGATTAGCAACGATAATGATTCTTAAGGATTCGAAATATAATGCTCCCAAGATTATATCTGCAAACAAGCACTCGTATTCTAAAATCTGGCATAAATATCATTCCATACTTCCCTTGTGTTTCATAACAAGCTGCAAATATTTTGGATTAGGAATATTTATATCTTTTCTTCCGCTTTTTATTACTCAGGTTGTGGGTCTTAATGTTGTTTCAGTTGGCATTCTTTTCACTGTAAATGGAATAATTCCTATAGTCTTGGGGGTACCGATGGGGATGTTGGCTGATCGGAAAGGAAAAAAATTATTGATGATAGTTGCTCTTGTGATATCGGCGTTCAGTATGATATGGATTTCTTTTTCAAATAATTTTTTCTATTTTTTGATATCGGTTGTTTTATTTAGCATCGGTTCGGTTATGTATAGTCCTTCTGCGGTAGCCTTACTATCCGATTCCGTATCTTCTGAACGTCAGGGATCAGCGATGGGATTATACGGAGGCATATGCGAAAATACAGGAATTATGGCTGGTGCGTTTTCAGGAGGATTTGTTTGGAATATTTTTGGACCACAAGCAACCTTTTGGTTGGGCAGCCTGGTATGTATAATAGGGATAATCATGTGTTTAGCTTTAAATACTCAAGAAATAATGCAGGTCAATAAACATTCGAATTAAATGAATTAGAATAAAATAATAAAATCAAGATAAAAAAATATTAATAAATTTTCACCCAAGAGGCTTTGTTGTCTATCTTTTACTTTTACTACCGCAATACCATTACAAACCTGAATCTCTCTTGCTCTACAAATATTTGCATAATTTATTCTCCAGGTAAGTGATGGGAATATAATCAATTTTCTCCATTGTTTCTATCTGCGCATTTCCTCACCAAATATTCCAATATTTTTAGGTGGTTATCATTGCACTTACAGTAATTCATTGATTTTTTGTTAGAAGATTATTTTATAGGGCAACGATTTAAAAAATGGACAGGGTGGAAAAATAATATTGA
>Ga0272441_10008276_pt1 | contig 16527 bp, 13 predicted proteins | sample SSMProp6N_FD_193582 | JGI IMG/M metagenome (GOLD analysis project Ga0272441, IMG submission 193582) | Marine sediment archaeal communities from Little Sippewissett salt marsh, Falmouth, MA, United States - SSM-Prop-6N | ecosystem: Environmental > Aquatic > Marine > Wetlands > Sediment ... | reverse complement strand
CCAGACGGGCAATGGCCGGATAAATGTATTCAGGGCCGTGTACGGTTCCGATCGTTTCACCGATATTGAAGATCAGAACGGTTTCGCAGACCTTGGAAGCATTTCAGGCGGGATAGAAATCTACGACAGCATTCACGATGTTTCACCCGATAACCCGTTTGCCGACACGACAGACCTGTACAGGTTTACAGCGGAGTCGGACGGATGTATCGAGATTTATCTCGATATCTACACCTGGGGTGAAGACCTCGACATGACCCTTTACCGTAATCCCTGGTTCAGTCAGGTATTTGCCGAGTCGACAGGTGAAAACCATGCGGATTCATCGAACGAATCGATCATGATTTACGTTCATGAGGGTGAAACATTTTTCCTCGAAGTAAACTCCCCCGCCCTCGGAAACTCGACAACATACGGGCTTAAGATCAACTATCTACCGAATGAGTTATCTCTCGAACCAGTTGATATCGCGCCCGCATCCGTTTCCGCTGGTGAGGTTGATGTTCCGTTACTAAAACTGACCTTCGATGTCTCATGCAGCGCATACTTGAGGGAGCTGATCTTAAACAAACATTCGACATCGCCGGATGGATTGTTTGGATCTATCGATCTTTACTCAGATACAGATGGTTCTGGAGATTTCACGCCGTCGGATGAGCTGGTCGCCTCAGATCCCGACCCGGATTTCAATCGGACCAGATTCGGGAACATGTCGATTGAATTTTCTAACGGAAATCCACTAACCATCTTCGTTGTTGCAGACATAGCCCCTTCACTGGACCCGGGAACCGAAATTTACGTATCACTTGAAACCTACAGGGATTTGACTTTAATCCAAACCGGGACTGAGTATACTGGCTTCCCTGTCAGCTCCGGTGTAATGCTTGTTGAATAATCACCGGAATTGAGGAGTATAAACAAATAATGCCAAATGGACGCCCTGGGGATCATCCAATATCCGACATAGTTGTGCACGGGAAACGGATATACTCGAAGGAAATCGACGAACTCATTTTCGAGTGCGATCGTCTGATTGTTTTAATAATTCGTCATCCAAAGGTACACAAACCGAACAGGATCGATGAAAGCCTGGATAAGCTCTTTAACTGGAGCAGGCTTCCCCGAAAAACAGAAATGAGAGATCGTCTTAATAAACTGCATTCAGAGCTGCAGTTACTTTTTTCAAACCTGGAAAAAGCCAGTAGCGAGGACAGCCACAGCGATAATATTTTTGATCAGTTCTATAGTAAACTCGATGAGATTTTCGATAACAACTGACTCACCGAAACAAACCTCAGACAATAAACGATTTGGATTTATTCAAACGCAGCTTTCAGGTTTCGGAAGTCCCGCCACACGACATGCGCCACGGGCAGGACCTGTAGTAAAGAGCCTGAAAATCTCACGAACCCCAATCCCGACTTCCTTGCAGATCAGCCTTACTTCAGGAACCACGTTGTTTTCAAGCCAGTAGTTTCTAATGAACATTACGATAGTCCAGTGGGTTTCTGACATCTCATCGATGCCTTCCTCGAGCGCGATCGCACGCGCGACATCCTCGTTCCAGAGCTCAGGATTTACCATGTATCCATCTTTATCTAATTCTATATTAATCCCATTAATGTCCATGTCTATTCAGCTCCTTTCAGTAGTGCCATTCTCCGACATCATGCCGGACGATCAGATGCAATTTCTTTCATCGCAATGATTGCCGCATCTATATGCTCTTTTGTATTGAATGGTCCGACCGAGAACCTTACTGTACCTCTTGGAGTTGTGCCGTGATGTTCGTGAATCAGCGGAGCGCAGTGAAGTCCCGTACGCGTCAGGATGTTGTAACCTGCATCCAGAATCGTCCCGATATCCTGCGCGTCGTAGTTTTCAAGTGTCATAGATAGTGTCGCTACACGGTTCTCAAGGTTTTCAGTGCCCCAGATCTTTACCCCCTTTATCTCCTTCAGGCCATTCTGCAGAAGTTCGAGTAGCTCCATCTCATGGGAATAAATATTCTCTGTGCCCTTTTCCTTGATCCATTTAAGTCCCGCGTTCATTCCAGCAATCCCCGCAAGGTTAAGCGTTCCCGCTTCCAGCCTGTATGGAAACTCCTCGATATGATAAGGAAGCGCACTCCGTACACCTGTCCCGCCATACATGGTGCCCATGATCTCGGCATCATCCGAAACACAAATCCCACCCGTACCGGTGGGACCAAACAGGCCCTTGTGGCCTGTAAACGAGAGGAAGCTGATATTACACTCATGCATGTCGAGCGGGAGCACTCCCGCGGTCTGGGCCGAATCGACTGCAAACTGTACACCTTCCTCCTCACACACTTTCCCGATCGCTTTTATATCCTGTACCACTCCAGTGACATTGGAGCCGTGATTTACTACCACAAGCCTGGTGTTATCTTTAATGTTCTTCCTGATCTCCTCAGGATCGATGTAACCCTCACCGTCGGGGATGATATAGGTCGCCTCGACGCCTTCCTTTGCCTTATGATTGACAGGACGGATGACCGAGTTATGCTCGACCATGGTTGTAATCACATGGTCTTTCGGTCCGACTGTGCCATTGATGATAAGGTTAAGGCTCATCGTTGCATTCATAGTGAAAACAAGACGATTCGGGTCTTTCTCAACACCGGAATCTACCAGGCTTTTATTGAAAAACTCCGAATAACCCTTTCGTGTCTCGTGAATCATTGCCTCAGCAGCGACTGCCAGATCGCATCCGGTTCGTCCCGGATTGACACCCTTAGTGCTGTAGAAATCGCGCACCGTGTCATGCACCACGTCCGGTTTCGGGAAACTTGTTGCCGCATTGTCCAGATAGATTAATTCGTCCATGGTAACTCCCGTTATGAAAAAAGCTACCAGTTCCGAACGAGTGCAATTACTCGCCAGGATTGGTGTTTCTCATGTCTGCCTTATAAATTAAATGGGTTTGCCATCAGCAAACCTTGGGTATACCGAATTAAAAAGAAAAAACCGGGAAATATTTTATCACGGTTACGTTTATTAAATCAAAGAAGGAATTTATGATGGATGCGTTGTAAACGCAACTTATAGCGGAAGCGTAAAGCTGAAAGTTGTCCCGACCCCCTCCTCGCTCGCGACAGCAATCGTGCCCCCATGCGCGTGAACGAGCTGTCTGACGATCGCCAGCCCGATTCCCGTACCTCCTGTACCCCTCGAACGTGACCTGTCCACCCTGTAAAAACGCTCGAAAATATGCGGAAGGTCCTGCGCGGGAATTCCGCAGCCATTGTCCCTGACGCTTACCTTTACATAATTGTGCTCATGAACCGCGTTTACCTCTATCCAGCCTCCCTTCGGTGTAAACCGGACAGCGTTCCCCAGAAGATTCACCAGGATCTGCGTAATCCGGTCACGGTCGGCATTGACCTCCGGAAGATCGGGAGGTATCCCGGTCCGTAAACTGATACGCTTTTCATCAACCTGAGGCTGAACCGAAACAACCACCCGTTCTATTGCTTCATCCAGGTGTATACTCTCCCGCGACAGTGTGAACGCAGACGATTCAATTCTCGAAAGTTCCCTCAGGTCATCGATTATATGTTCAAGTCTCGCCGCTTCCTCGGCAATTATCCCCAGTGTCTCCTTTTCACGATCCTCGCCTGCCACAACACCGTCCCGAAGCGCTTCAACGTAACCTTGAATATTCGTAAGCGGCGTCGCAAGCTCATGTGAGACGTTCGATACAAGCTCGCGCCTCAGCATCTCGGTTTTCTCAAGATTCTCGGCCATGTTATTTACCGAGTTAGCAAGTTCCTGGATCTCGTCACGGGTTTTAAGATTAACGCGCTTGGAATAATCGCCTGCCGCGATTGCACGGGTAACCCCGGCGATACTGCGGATCGGTTTTACGAACATCCTTGACAGGATAAAACTTAGAAGAATCGAGACGATCAGCGTTCCGAAGATGATCCCGAAAAACGAAGTGTTAAGTTCACTGAGGACCTGCTCCGGATTGACTTCCGCGGGAGGACCACTCGTCGATCGTATGGTCAGCTTGCTCTCCTCTGCGGTTTCGCCTTCGTAATAACTTATAGTCGTAGTTCCAGGCGGAATGATCTTGTAAACGTTCTCACGAACGGTAATACTTGTCGCGGTTGACTGAAGGACCATGACCGCAATCAGCAGTATGATGAAACCAAGAAAAAGTTTTGCCTGTATGTTAAATTTCATCTGACTCCCTGAATCTGTAACCAATACCGAATACCGACTCTATGTATCGCGGTGATTTCGAATCGTCCCCAAGTTTCCTCCTGATGTTCTTGACGTGGACATCTATCGTTCGATCCAGCACACCTTCCGTGTCATCGTCATGAAGGCTGTCGAGAAGCTGCGCGCGTGAGAATACGCGTCCCGGACGAGATGCCATGTATGAGAGCAGACGGTACTCGGTGGACGAGAATTTTATCTCCTCCCCTTCGCGCCTGACCGTGTACCTGTCAAGATCGAACTCAAGGTCGAGGATATCGAACCTGTGCAACCCATTTTCATTCGGTGTTCCGTCCACGCGACGGAGTATCGCCTTGACCCTCGCTATCAACTCACGGGGGTTGAACGGTTTCGTCACGTAGTCGTCCGCACCGATTTCAAGACCAAGGACCCTGTCCAGTTCCTCCGATCGCGCCGTGAGCATCAGGATCGGGACATTCGATTTTTTCCTTATATACTTCGCGACATCTATACCGTCCATCCCCGGAAGCCCGAGGTCGAGTATCACGAAATCCGGTTCTTCCCTGTCAAACAGGTTAACGCCATCAACACCGGACAATGCTGTAACCGTTGCGAACCCGGCCTCCTCAAGATACATCCTGACGAGTTCGCAAATTTTCACGTCGTCTTCTATAACGAGAAACTTTTTCATTTTCCAGTTTCCATACTTTAGATGGAAAATCCGGGAACCGCAATTTTCAGTTCCCGGATTCTCATTATGTAAGGGCCGGGTCATGCTGATTTTTGGCGTTCGGGTCCGGTTCCGGTTCTGCTTTATTCCTTGTCTTCTTCGTCCGCCTGCATGTTGAATTCGATCGATATACCGCCATCGATCTCAAATACATCAACCGTCTCGAAAACATAGTCGTTATCCTCAAGGATATCCTCGACGATTTCATCCGCCCGCGAACGTATCTCCTCAACCCCGGATTCATCCTCCGAAGTAATTTCGATGATCATTCTGGCGCTGTGCGTATCACCCTCATCTTCCACTTCATCGATCCTCACAGTGCACTTGCTGTTCGGTATATCGAAATTGTCTCCGGTGATACCTGAAATCAAAACGGATGATTCCGACTCGTCACAGGTAATCGAAATCCGTGCGTCGTCGTTCTCAATGAAAATCTCCACGGTTTCACTTGCGTCACCGCTGATTTCTTCCGAGGTACACGTGCTGCCCTGTACCCGAATAATATTTTTCCCGCTGAATACCGTAACGCTGCTTTCGTCATCCGATGTGGCAATGGATGTGAAAAGTTCCGGTACACCCTGACATCCCACCATAAAGATTAACGTCAGTGGGATTATTAACATTGCTGTTCTCATTTCCATTCTCTCCTTGAGACGTGTAATTTATTCATACTCGGCTGTTTTCGCCTTGTTACACGAGAGAATATAAACTCCTCAAATGAGGATTTAATGAAAGAGTTATGAAAAAGTAATGAAAACAGGCTATGTGATGAAAAAAAATTTCGAGTGAAACACAGCTTGACATATACGTCAGTTTCATTGAAAATCTGATCCGGTTCGTTCGTCTAAATAACTTTGGATGAAACAACACGATGACTGAATCCTGTTTTGACAAAGGCAGTTTTACGCCAGAGGAACTTACCAGGCTGAAGGCACTCGCCGATCCGATACGCCTTGCGATATATTCCCTTCTTGATGAACCCCGCACGGTAACTGATATCGCCTCACTGCTTGAAACCGACCGTAAAGCTCTTTACCACCACGTTAAACTTCTCAGAACGAGCGGACTCATAGAGGAAAGTGATTCCAGGTTCGTAAAAAACCTGAAAGAAATCACCTACCGGCGTTCTGAAAATATCATGATGGATTCACTTGCGGCATTACTATGGAGCGATGCAGGTGGTAAAATACTAAGTGCGATACGCGCTTTTTCGGACGATGCAAATGAAACCGAGTATCGTGACAGGGATTCAATTGCAACAGTTTCCAGGAAAAGGTTCATGGTTAATAGTGACCGTCTCGAGGAAGTAAGGGACAAAATTATCAGCTATCGTGAAGAGTACTGCCGCAAGGTAATGGCGCTTGCAGAAAAAGAGGAGGGGGAATTAACCGAAATCGAACTTATGTGCATTTTCTTTGACAGGTAATCACTTGATATCTGTTAATTTCGGTACGTAATCCCCCAAAATATTTTACATAACTGAAGTTATTCAATTATCCGCACTGCCGGAAACGGCAGATTTCATTCAAAATATTTATAACGTTCAAATTTTCTTGTTGTCTTTGCATTATCATGTCTATATACTTAAGATATCTACATAGGACAAACTACATTCACGGGAGTTAACCATGCTTAAATGGTCGGCGATAATCGTTGTTCTTGCGCTCATTATTATACTGGGATGCAAGGGCGGAGGAACCCCTGTTATTCCGCCCGATGGCAACAGCCATGCGGCTATTACAGGGCCTTACGATGATCCCCGCGAGGTTACGGCTCAGTGCCTTGAATGTCACGGGGATGTAGCGGCGGACATTATGCAGACTTCTCACTGGACATGGGTCAGTGGCGAAGTGACTCTTCCCGGTGGTTCGGCTCCCGAACCATACGGAAAAATCAACTCGATTAACAACTTCTGCATCTCCGTACCCTCCAACTGGGGAAGATGCACGCAGTGTCATATCGGATACGGGTGGAACTCTCCTGAGTTCGATTTCAGCGATGAAATGAACCTGGACTGCCTAATCTGTCATGACACGACCGGCACTTACAGGAAGGCGAAGACAACCGCGGGATTACCTGAAGAATCCGTTGATCTGGAATATGTCGCGCAGAACGTCGGGACACCGTCCCGTGCCAACTGCGGCGCATGCCATTTTAATGGTGGTGGCGGAAACGCCGTAAAGCATGGCGACCTTGACCAGTCGATGGTAAATCCGAGTGCATCGATTGATATTCACATGGGTGGAGCCGACATGCTCTGCCAGGACTGCCATGTTACTCGTGACCATGACATCGGTGGAAGGCTGCCGTGGCTGAACGACTACATCAGCCTTGATGTAGAGTGCACCTCGTGCCACTCCGAGACACCTCACGAATCGGCAAGGCTTAACTGGCATTACCTGAGTGTCTCATGCCAGACCTGTCATATTCCACTGTATGCCTATGAAGACCCGACGGTCATGCACTGGGACTGGTCGACCGCGGGCCTTCCGGCAGCACCGGACGATCGCGAATGGGATCAGAAAAAAGGCAGCTTCGTTAAGGCAACTGACGTGGTCCCCGAATACTTCTGGTTTAACGGCACCATGGACAGCTACCTTCCCGGAGATGAAATGGACCCCGCCGGTGAAACCGATCTGAATTACCCGCTTGGGGACATTGATGATCCCGGTGCGAAGATATGGCCATTCAAGGTACATCGCGGGTACCAGCCGTACGACACTTCGTACAACATCTTCCTTATTCCCAAGCTCTTCGGTCCCGGTGGATTCTGGGCGACCTTTAACTGGGACCCCGCATTCCAGCTTGGAGCCGAAGATGCCGGAATTCCGTACAGCGGCAATTACGGTTTCGCGGATTCCGCCATGTACTGGCCGATCACGCACATGGTGCAGTCGACCGAAAATGCCCTCCAGTGCGGCGCATGTCACACCGGGGAGGATCCGGGATTACTCGACTGGGAAGCTATGGGTTATGAAGGTGACCCGACGATATTCGGATCCCGCTGGGATTAGGAATTAAAAGAATATTTTGCATACATCTCCCCGCTTAATACTGCGGGGATTTTTATTAACCTTAGCAAAGTAAAAGATTATTTGTCATAGTGCGGTGTATTGGATAGAATAAAAATAAGCCCCATGTCAGGAGTGAAATAATGCAATACAGGAACCTGTGCGGAAAAGAGGTCTCCACCCTTGGATTCGGGTGCATGCGCTTCCCCCTTCTTGATGAAGACACGGCCAATATTGACGAAAAGGAAGCGTCGAGAATGATCCATTACGCGGTCGATTCCGGCGTCAATTACCTCGACACCGCATGGCCTTATCACATGCAGATGAGCGAACCGTTCGTCGGGAAGCTGCTAAAATCCGGGCTCAGGGATAAGGTACTCATCGCGACCAAGTTGCCTTCATGGTTAATCGAGACAACCGGGGATTTCGACAGGTACCTGAACGAGCAGCTTAAGAAGTTACAGACAGATCACATAGATTATTACCTTGTCCATGCGCTCAAGGATTCTCTCTGGGGTAAGCTTAAAAAACTCGGTGTGCGTGAGTGGCTCGACAACACGCTGAAGGACGGGCGTATCGGTATAGCGGGATTTTCATTTCATGACGAGTTACCGGTCTTCAAGAGGATTGTCGATGAACATCACTGGTCATTCTGCCAGATCCAGTACAATTACATGGACACCGGGTTCCAGGCCGGAACCGAGGGTCTGGAATACGCCGCGAAGAAGGGGCTGGATATAATCGACATGGAGCCCCTCAGAGGGGGCAAGTTAACGAACAACATTCCGCCCGAAATAACCGGGTTACTTGAAAAATCAGGCCTTACGACAACACCTGCGGCACTCGGATTACGATGGGTATGGAACCGTCCGGAGGTAAAAACCTTACTTAGCGGTATGACGACAATGGAGCATGTCAGGGAGAATATTGAAATTGCTGAAACCGCCCTGCCCGGCTCGCTCAGTGGTGATGAAAAAGACCTAATCGATCGGATCAGGCAGATATTCCTCGACAGAATAAAAATCCCGTGCTCGGAATGCGAGTACTGCCTTCCCTGCCCCGAGGGAGTGAAGATCCCGGCAATTTTCTCCATCTACAACGATCTCCATATATATGGCGATGAAAAATGGGCGAGGCTGTATTACGGGATGACGGTTCCGGAGGATGGGCGGGCATCTAACTGCGTTCAGTGCGGACAGTGCGAGGAGAACTGTCCGCAGCAGATAAAGATCATAGATGAGTTAAAAAAGTGTACCAAAGTACTTGAATCCTCTGCCTGAAGCTCAAACGGCGCAAACTGCGAAATTATCCCACCTGGGTATTTACCGAATTTAGTTGAACCTCTCCACTAATTTTACGTCTTACAGGATGTGTACTCCCAATCTGGCAACTGTAGTCATTGAGAATCATTCGGATCGTGAAACGAACGCTCGAAACGTAGCAAGTCGAATGTTTAAGCGATCAGCCCGACAAGGGTAAAAAAATACGCGAATGGAGGCGTACAGTTGCATACCTTCTACAGGCTACCCACAAAACTATTCGTCCTGGCCTTTATCCTGAGCACGATCGGTGTTGCGCTCGGTAACAACATCGTGCTGGCGGAAGATCGGGACATGCTCATGGACCTTTCAAGAGGTGGTACCGAGATGTTCAACGAGGTGGTGCCATCAATCGTACAGGTATTTAACGGCGAGAGTTCGGGCTCCGGTTACATGATCGACCGGGAAGGTCATTTCATAACGAACGCCCACGTAACCGGCGGATACCCGACAGTGGAGGTTGCCTTCTACGGTGACCATGAAAACGTAAGGGGCAATCCAAATTCAAGGTGGATGGGAACCGTCATCTCGGAGGATCACGCGCTTGACCTTGCCGTGGTCCGCGTTGAAGCTCCCGCGGAGAAATTCAGTCCGGTCCGACTTGGTGACAGCTCTGTCGTCCTTCCCGGCGACCAGTGTGCGACGTTCGGATCGCCCGGCGGAGATCCCGGCTGGGTTGACAGATCGTTCGAGAACTTCGAGGACTCCTGGCTCGAATTTTACAACTTAAACCTGGGCATCGTATCCGAGGTTAACAGCTTCGAGGAAGCCTTCTGGACCTACAGATCGAATTTCTTTCAGGACTACACACAGCGTGTTGGTGTTCGCGATTACGGTTCGGCGGTGGAATATCTTCTTCACGTCGACGCGGCGATCAACCATGGAAATTCGGGCGGACCATGCCTTAACGCGTATGGTGAAGTCATCGGAACAAACACATGGGGAATGGGCGGAGAGAATCTTGGTATGAGTGTGCCGGTTAACCTGATCAAGGATGCCGCGACAGACATAATCCAGTATGGACGGGTCCTTAGGCCATGGTGTGGATTTTCGCTTCATCCGTCAAGGATGCCCCAGCAGGAACTCATGAGGAGCTGGCAGAATGAAACGTATCCCGGGCCGATCGGAACACCTTTCGATACTACTCCAGACGAACTGAAAGTCTACCACGTGAATCCATACTCACCAGCATATGAAGCCGGGCTGCGGGATGGCGATGTAATCCTGAGAATCGACGGTGAACAGTATGAAAATATATTCGATATCTATTCGAAAGTTCTGCACGGCGAGATTGGCGACACAATGATTATTGAATATGAGAGAGACAGTACTGTCATGCCATGGCTGTCGGTGGAGCTTGACGAGAAGAAGACCCGGTTCTCCGGAACGGATGTATTTGTTGGCGGAGCAGGATCATACGTCGGTGACTATACATCATACACATCGGACCTCACTTACTGAGCAAATAAATACCCGCACCTTATAAACAAACAGGACCCGGCATTCCGGGTCCTGTTGGATTTTTCATAACTGTCGGATTTGTTAAAAATCGAGGCGATAACTGTAGACTCCCTCCGAAAGCTTGCTCTTGACCTTCAGCCCGCTTTTGTTAAATACCGCCTGCATTGCGCGGTTTTCCTGGAGCGTTTCGGCGGTAAATCCCGAAATACCGTTTCGCCTTGCGATGCTTGTGAGGAACCTGAGCATGAATGAACCGATTCCAAGGTTATGCCAGTCATCCCGTACAACGAAGGCTACCTCGGCACGGTTCGTCTTCGGATCGAGGTAATAACCACCGACCGCAATAATGTCATCACCATGGGCTTCGGGTACCGTGCCGACGATAACGACCTCGTTACGATGGTCGATGTAAATAAAGTCCTGGATCTGTTTCTGCGGGATGCGTTTCATCCTGCTCATGAACCTGTAATAGACGGTCTGCTGGGAAAGCGCGTAGAACAGGTCGCGCATGCCTTCCATGTCGGTCGGGTGTATCGGCCTGAAGTTGATCTGCGTGCCGTCATCAAGAAGGTGCGATGTCCTCAGCTCGGGTGGACCAACGGCAATCTTGCCCTCCACATCCCCGAGTTCCTTCCTGAGAATATTCCTGTCGATTGCATCCTTGAGAAGCTGTTCGCGAAAATCCGGATGCGCGATGCTGATAAGCGCAAGCGCGCGTTCCTGAACGCTTTTTCCGTGGAGGTAAGCGACACCGTATTCCGTAACAACGTAATGCACATCTCCCCTTGTTGTAACAACACCGGCGCCGGGGCTCAGATTGGATACGATCCTGGAAATCGTGCCGTTCTTGGCGGTCGAGGGCGTGGCGATGATAGCCTTACCGCCACGTGATCTTGCCGCACCCCTGTTGAAGTCAACCTGCCCGCCGATACCCGAATAAAAACGTGTCCCGAGTGAATCGGCACACACCTGTCCGGTCAGGTCAACTTCCAGCGCAACATTGATGGCAACCTGCTTGTACTGCTGTCCGATAACCAGTACATCATTTACGTACTCGGTCGGCTGGAAGGAAAAGAGATCGTTGTTGTCGATATAATCATACAGCTTCTGTGTTCCAAGACAGAAACTGGCGACGATCTTTCCCCTGTCAACTGCTTTTCTGCTTCCCGTGATAACACCCGACTCAATCATGTCGATTATCGCATCGGTGAACATCTCGGTATGGATACCCAGGTCCTTTTTATCCTTGAGAAACTCTATTACCGCCTGGGGAATTCTACCGATGCCAAGCTCGATCGTTGCTCCGTCATCAACAAGGGCAGCTACGAATTCTCCGATCTTCCGCGTGACCTCATTAGGTACGGCAGGTTCTGATTCGAGAAGAGGAGTATCAACCGGAACGATGAAATCAAAGTCATGAATATGCAGGGAACTGTCGCCAAGCGTTCGCGGCATTCGCGGGTTAACCTGCGCGATCACCATGGTGGCGTTTTCAGCGGCACTTTTCACAATATCGACAGAGATGCCGAGGCTGCACATACCCCGCTCGTCCGGCGGGGTCACCTGAATCAGCGCAGCATCCAGCGGAAGCTGACCGGAATCGAGAAGTTTCGGGATATCGGAGAGGAAAATCGGAGTATAGTCTCCGAGTCCCTCCTGGATTATGTCACGCACGTTGTCAGAGATGAAGAAGCTGTTGACCCTGAAGTGCTGGGTCAGCGCCTTATGGGCATAGGGTGCGTCTCCTATGGTAAGGAGATGCACTATCTCGGTATCCGCAAGCTCGGTCGACCTGTCGGTAAGGGCCTTGACAAGTTCCTGGGGCTGCGCACAGCCGGTACCGATAAAAACTCTTGCACCTGGCTGTATTTGTTTGACCGCTTCCTTCGCGGTAACGATCATGTCCGAGTACTTTTCCTGCCAGTCCGTATCGTAACTTGGTTTCCTGTCAGTCATTTTTTTCAACTCCGGCTAAGGTCATCCTGGCATCTGCCACTACTGCTTCCCTGCCGACCGGGCCGACAATGAAGGGATTAATATCAAGTTCGGTAATTTCGCGGAAATCGGTTACAAGCTGGCTGATTCTCTGGAGTCCGCCAGCGATAGAATTCATGTCAACACCCGCCTGTCCACGCGCACCTCTCAATAACGCGTATGAGCGCGTTCCCTTGAGCATCTGCATCGCCTCGTCGGCGGTCAGCGGGGCCAGGTGGAACGTGACGTCCTTCATTACTTCAACAAAAATTCCACCCAGTCCGAACATCAGCATCGGGCCGAACTGCGGGTCCCGGCTCATCCCGAGGATGACCTCGAGCCCCTTCTCGGCCATCCGCTCTACAAGTACTCCCTGAAGATCGGCTTCCGGCGCACGTCTGCCGATCCTCAGCATCATGAGGTCAAACGCGTCACGCACATCACCCGGACTGGCCAGGTTAATCTTGACGCCACCCAGATCTGACTTGTGGATGATATCCGGTGACACGATTTTCATCGCAACAGGATATGTAAGCCGCTCGGCAATCTCGACAGCTTCGTCCGCTGATATTGCTATATGACCATCGGGTACGTTGAAATCATAAGCCCTCAGGATTTCCTTCGCGTCAACTTCCCCGACCTCAGGATACCCGGTCTTCTCATGCCTGTTGACAATCCTCTCAACTCTGCGCTTGTTTACCGGGAACCTCGTAACAATTCTCGGCGGACGTTCCCTCCACGCAGAGTATTCCACCATGTTCTTCAGCGCGCATACCGCTCTCTCCGGTGAGAAGTAATCCGGAAGGCTGTGAGTCACCAGCTCTTCCCTTGCCGGTACAACATCCTTGGCCCCGAGGAAAGAAACAAGAACAGGTTTTGTTCCCCTGACAGCCTTTGCTATTGCAAGTGCCGTCTCACGCGGGTAGGTCATCGCCTGTGGTGTCAGAAGAACGATAATCGCGTCTACCGATTCATCGTCCTGTGCGATATCAACAGCCATTGCGTATCTTTCGGGATCGGCGTCCCCAAGAACGTCAATGGGATTTATAACACTTGCGGCTGCCGGAAGTTCCTTACGAAGAGCTTCCGCAGTATCGCTTTCGAGCTTCGCTACCACCATGCCGGAATTCTCGACCGCGTCCGCGGCCATGATTCCCGGACCGCCCGCGTTTGTAATGATCGCCACATGGTTTCCCTTAGGAAGCGGCTGCATTGCGAATGCGGTTGCAGTGTCGAGTAATTCCTCGAATGTATCAACCCTGATAACACCTGCACGCTTGAACGCTGCGCCGTAGGCAATGTCTGCGCCTGCAAGACTTCCGGTATGGGATGACGCTGCTTTTCCGCCCGCGGCCGTGGTACCGACTTTAAGGATAACAACGGGTTTCCTGTCGGCTACCTGCTCAGCCATACGGATAAACTCGTTACCCGATTCTATGCTCTCTAGATATCCGACAATAACTTTTGTCTGCTCGTCTTCGCCAAGCGCTTCGAGGAATTCCACCTCGGTAAGATCTGCCTTGTTTCCCATGCTGACAAGGATACCCAGACCGTGATGACGTCCGGCAGCCCAGTCGAGAATCGAGGTGATCAGTGCACCGGACTGGGAGATAATTGAGATGTTGCCTGTCGACGGCATCTGTGTCGCGAATGTTGCATTCAGCTTGTGATGCGTATTAATAAGACCCAGTACATTAGGTCCCATCAGACGAACACCGGCGTGTTTGCATAATCCTGCAATTTCCTTTTCGAGACGGGCGCCTTCCTCACCTGTTTCCTTGAATCCGGCGGTAATAACAATTATCGCTTTGGCACCGCAGTCTATCGACGCCTGTACGGCATCCCTTGCAGCTTTTGTCGGAACTGCAATGACACTCAGGTCGACTTCTTTTTTACAGGATGCCAGATCAGGGAAGCACTTCACCCCAAGTATCTCATCGGCTTTTGGATTTATGGGTATTATCTCACCCTCAAATCCGCCGTTGATGAGATTGGCAAGTATCTCATGCCCGACTTTTCCCTGGGATTTTGAAGCACCGATTACTGCTACAGATTTTGGAGTCAGGAGGCTTTCTAACATTTTCCATTCCTGGTTAATAATGAAGAGTTGTGCAAAAAAAAAGCACGTTAAACACGGCACATAGTATTATTTAACCTGTTTTCAGTAATAGTCAAGGGTTAGTTTGTGATTTTTTTCACATTCTCCCCTTTTTTCAGTCTTATTAACGGTTAACCATGCTAAAACAGGATATTTAATACATAGGAAAATTCCTCAGTCATATGACGGGACATGCTATATTAACAAGCATCTGCTATTATATTTCGTGCATTCTGTCGATCCCGGCCCGATAAGACTTCACCATTTATTCAGACGCAGGGGCATTCCCACGCCTGATAAAGTGGATAATGGATTCATTTGTCCGGGCCAATATAAAAAAGGATGAGCCTGCCAGAATGGATGCTCAGCCAAAAAAAATCCTGGTAGCCGAAGACGACCCTGCTTCACGCATGGTTCTTGAGACCCTTTTCAAAAAATGGGGTTATGTAGTCATGTCCAGTGAAGATGGTACGGATGCATGGGAAGTGTTCCAGGAAAATCCGGACATTCATATTGTCGTCAGTGACTGGATGATGCCGGGCATGGATGGTGTCGAGTTCTGCAGGCTTGTGAGGAACAGGAAAAACCGAAGGTACACATTTTTTATCCTGTTGACAGCCAAGACACAGATCGATGATGTGATCCTCGGGCTCAAGGCCGGGGCGGACGATTTCGTTACGAAACCGTTCAACCAGTACGAGCTGAAAGTGAGGTTACGGGCAGGTGAGCGCATTATTGATCTCGAGGAGCAGCTTGCAGGAAAGGTCGAGGAGCTTGATCGTGCAAACAGGCAGATGCACAGGGACCTAGATGCTGCCGCAGCAATGCAGCGATCCATGCTTCCCCCATTTACAGGATCCAAGCAGGGAATACCATATGCGTCCGCCTACGTTCCAAGCGAGGACATCAGCGGTGACCTGTTCAATATCGTTGAGCTTGAGCCGGGTAAGCTTGGGATTTTTATTTTTGATGTCTCGGGACATGGTGTTCCGGCAGCTCTCCAGTCTGTGGCGATGGGGCGTATGCTGTCACCGCACGATCCTCACGCAAGCCTTCTGCTTAGACAGGATCCCGATGAGGCCATTTCAGTTCTTAAACCCGCGGAGGTAGCCGATCAGCTGAATACCAGGTTCCAGTCGGCTTCAAGTAAAGGTGACTTCATTACTTTTCTTTACGGTTTACTTGACAGGGAAACCGGGAAATTCACCTACACACGTGCCGGGCATCCTGCGCCTGTTCACATCAGAGATGGTAAGGTCCTCAATGTTCACGATCGCGGGGATATCCCGATCGGGATTATTCCCCAATACGGGTTCGAGGAAAATAAACTGACACTGCATGAGAATGACCGCCTCTATTTCTATACTGACGGGCTTCCCGAGGCAGTTAACCCCGATGGCAAAAGGTTCTCCGAAAAAAAGATGGTGGATATCCTTGCCGCAGGTTTTATAAAACCTCTGGATATTAGTGTAACAACCCTCATGGATGAAATTACATCATGGCAGACCAGGGAAATCGGTACGGATGACATGACGATACTTGCAATTGAATATAAACGTGAAGGTTGAATTAATTAGATATCATATTTCGCAGCTATTACCATTCTTCTACCGGTTCCAAAAGCCTTCGACGTGATCTTCAGCCCCGGTGCGGCCTGACGACGTTTATACTCGTTACTGTTTACAGCCTTCACTACCCAACGTACTGTTTTTTCGTCTATCCCCAT
>Ga0272441_10008275_pt1 | contig 16527 bp, 17 predicted proteins | sample SSMProp6N_FD_193582 | JGI IMG/M metagenome (GOLD analysis project Ga0272441, IMG submission 193582) | Marine sediment archaeal communities from Little Sippewissett salt marsh, Falmouth, MA, United States - SSM-Prop-6N | ecosystem: Environmental > Aquatic > Marine > Wetlands > Sediment ... | reverse complement strand
GGAAAGAGAAAACATCCGATTACAAGACCAGGCGTCAACGCTTGTCGAACTGCTGCACGCCGACACCTTCTATCCGGCGGGAACCCGTGTCCTTGAAGCCGGATGCGGCGTGGGCGCCCAGACGGTTGCCCTGGCCGGGAGGAGTCCGGATGCAGAGATCACCGCGGTCGATATATCGTCGGCTTCGGTGGCTCAGGCCAAAAGCAGGGTGGAGGCGGCCGGGTTTTCGAATGTAAGCTTTCTGCAGGGGAATATCTTCAATTTGCCGTTTCGGCCGGAATCATTCGATCACGTCTTCGTGTGTTTTGTTCTCGAACATTTACCGCGGCCGATCGAGGCTTTAGCGGCACTGAAAAAACTTCTCAGAGTCGACGGCACCATCACCGTCATCGAGGGCGATCACGGTTCGACCTATTTTCATCCGGATAGCGATGCCGCCCATCAGGCAATTCGATGCCAGGTCGAATTGCAAAAACGGTCCGGGGGGAATGCCAATATAGGCCGGGAGCTTTATCCGCTGTTGAGCAAGGCGGGATTCATTTCGGTCAACGTATCACCCCGGATGGTCTATGTTGATTCCAGCAAGCCGGATATGGTCGAGGGCTTCACAAAGAATACGTTCACGGCGATGATCGAAGGTGTGCGGAACGCCGCCACCGGGGCCGGCCTGATTGACCCCGCCGTATTCGACGACGGTGTCAGAGGACTGTATCGAACATGCGAAGCGGACGGCGTTTTTTGCTATACATTTTTTAAGGGCTTCGGCAAGAAATAAATAGTCAAAAATGACTCAGTATATCCTGCTTATTATTTTGTGGATCGCCTGGTGCGCACTGCACAGCGCTCTTGTCAGTCTTTCGCTTATCGAGCCTCTCCGCAAGCGGTTTCCGGATGCATCGCGGTACTACCGAATCGTTTACAACGTCGTGTCCCTGGTTACCCTCTTGCCGGTATTGCTCTACACCTTTTACCTTCGCGGGACGCCGACTTTTTCCTGGCAGGGACCGTGGCGGTTCCTCCAGATGGCTATGACGGTCTCGGCCCTGGTCTTTTTCGTCGCCGGCGCCCGGCATTACGACCTTTTCCAGTTCCTGGGGCTTCGACAATTAAAGGCCGAAAAGGCCTGCAGCGTGTTGACGGACGACTGCTCGTTGGACACCTCCGGCGTTTTGAGTTTGGTCCGCCACCCCTGGTACACCGGGGGCATTCTCATCATATGGGCCCGTCCCCTCGACGCGAGCGCAATTCTGACAAACCTTGTTCTTACCGGGTATTTTTTGGTGGGGACACTTCTTGAGGAGCGGAAGTTAACAGCGCAATTCGGACAGGAATATGCCGACTACCAACAACGGGTCTCGATGTTTGTGCCGCTCAAATGGATGGCCAGACGCATGCGAAAAAAGGGCTGAGATATTTAGAAATGTCAAATTACAAGCACCAAATTCCAATGAAATCCCAAATTACAATATCCAATGACCCATGCCGACATTCGAGATAAAAGGCGACACCATCGAATTGATCAAGCTGCTCAAGGTCACAGGCCTGTGCAGCACCGGCGGAATGGCCAAAATCGTGACGGCCGAAGGACGCGTAAAGGTCGACAACCAAACGGAACTGCGCAAGAGGTGTAAAATACGAAAAGGCCAAGTGGTCGAATTCGAGGGAAGTGTTATAGAGGTGGTCTAATAAGGGCCCCGGGAAAAAATAATTCCACCTCTTGCTTGTCTCATGGCCCGTCTACTGCGTTACATCCACCCACACGTATCCCGATATGCGCAGGTGGATGTGCCTTGCAAGACAAACCATAATCCGGTGCAATCGTGTAGAATTATTTCTTACCGTGATCCTAAAGGGGCAAAAAAGTCACCAGTTCGAGTCCTCACTGGAAAATTTATTGAAAAGGACACCGTTAAAGTTCAACTGTTTTTGATCCAGAGCCAAACCAGTGCTGCTAAAGATACCGCCAGGCAAATCAGCATAAACCAATATTCAGTCATACCCTATCTTCCTCATATTATTCAATTTATGGTGTAAACTGTATATCCAATAGAAACTCGCGCGTGTCAAGGTATTTTATTTCGGAAAACGAATAATTACCCGCAATATTTAGACAAAATATTGACAAATTATAATCTTGTCCTAGCTTATATTTGTAAGTTTAGTCAATGAGTCTTGGACGCGTACACACTACATATAATCAATTAATCGGCAGGAGGGAAACATGAATAAAAGGGATACCAAAAAGGAATTATTTGCTCATGCAATGTCATCTTTAATGAATAACAACATAGGAACGAGCATAGAACTGCTGGATAAAATACTCGACTCTGACCCTACGGATAAACTGGTTTTGCTGGCTCGAGGCTCGGCTCATCTTAAATCAGGCAAAGTGGAAAATGCAATTGGTGATTTCAGTCGAGCGATTGAAGTCGATTCAGATTATGCAAAGGCATTTCACCTGAGAGGCCTTGCACGGGAAGCGGCGGGAGAAGATGACGATGCATTGAAGGATCTTAATAAAGCCATCGATATCGATCCGGAATACGGAGCGGCCTATTTCAGCCGGGCGACGTTGCTCACCAAGATGGGGCAGGAGGATTCGGCCACCGAAGATATGAAGATGGTTACTCATCTGACAAGTTTAAACCTCGAAACCTTCGCAAACGAAAACAATGTATGGCGCTCCCGCCATATGCAAATGGAAAACGTGTTTGAAAGTGATCTGAATCGTTGACAGGTATCGTAGTTTTATCAGGGGAAGGGAGGGTGACCTCACATGAAGTATAAGGATGCTGATCTTATCATAGCCAGCTTGGTCAAGGAGGCTGTCGAATCGGAAGGTTGTCAGCTTGCCGATTTGGACATAGAAGGATTAATAGTCAAAGTGGAAGGGCCGGATGAAATAGTCGGCAACTGTGCGAAAGCCGTTGAAGAAATTCTGGATTAATCGTTAAAGAAACCGGCTTTTGTTTAATCTTATCGCCATTTTCAATGTTTTTTACATGAGCCCATTGGTGCGCACGGCCAATGGGCTTATTTTTTCCCGTTGTTGACCTTTTGAACTGCAAATGTATATTATCTTACTTTAAAAATATTCTTGACGCCGGATAAACAAATTCGCTGAGTATAAAATGGACAAAAAAGGCGTATATGCGATTCGATATGTATCCCAACGCACCGGTTTAACGCCCCACGTCATCCGTGCCTGGGAAAAGCGCTATCAGGCTGTTGTTCCGCTCCGGTCACCAAAAAATCGTCGACTGTATTCCGAGGATGATGTCCAGCGGTTGCTGCTTCTCAAGAGAGTCACGGTTGAGGGCCATAACATTTCACACGTTGCAAAATTAGATTCATCGGAATTATTGGAACTTGCTCAACAAAAGGCGTCCACAATCCCTTGGGCATTAAACGACAACGGTCGGCACCGACAACAAAAAGCCGCGCAAGATTACTGCACTGAATGCCTGTCCGCGGTTATAAATCTCGATCCTGACAGATTGAATCGGTCTTATGATCAAGCGGTGGTCGACCTGACCAGGTCCGCATTGCTAAAAGAAGTTATTGTTCCGTTGTTTGAAGAGATCGGCAACTTGTGGAGAAACGGGTCACTAAAAATCATCAATGAACACATGGCCACTTCGGTGACGCGCACGTTGCTGCTAAACATGCTGAGGGCAACTGCGGTTTCTGACAAGGCACCCAGAATCGTTATCGCTACAGCGGTGGGGCAATGGCATGACATGGGAGCACTGACCGTCGCTTTGACGGCTGCGGAATACGGCTGGCATCCGCTCTATTTCGGTCCCAATTTGCCGGTTGAGGAAATTGCGGCAGCTGTCAAGCAAAGCAGCGCCCGTGCCGTGGCAATCAGCATCACCCATCTGTTAGACCAGTATCCTTTAGTTAATGAACTGCGCAAGCTTCGCAGGTACATAGGCAATGATTTGATTTTATTTGTGGGGGGACAAGCGGTCAGCAGTCACCCACAAATTTTAGAAGAAATCAATGCGAAACATATTCCAAATATTGATCAACTGAGTGAAGAGCTTAATTCAGTGCTCAACGAAAATGTTGGCTGATCCTTATGGATCCCGCGCATGCCTGCCTGATTTCCGTAAAAATCCCTATAAAATCGTTTGACAACTTCGAGATTATGTCTAATCATTGTCTATAATATGTTTATTGTTTGTAACCGTGCACAGGGTTGCAAAGTGCGATGCGATTCAAAGCACCTAATTGTAAGCGATTACAGGGTGGCGTAGGTGCAAGGCCTCGGGCGCGCAGACGTACTTTTCTACTTCAGTTGCCCGACAACAAAGCAGATGCGGTGCCCTGTACTACTAACGCTTAGTATTGTTTTATCGATTGTGCCAGGTGGCGCAACGACAGTCGGGGGCGTCCGATAACCGGTGGCTCTGTCGACCGTCGTAATCGAGGCATGGAGGTAGTTTATGCCATCTTTTGTCATCGCTGAAAAATGCGATGGGTGCAAAGGTGGGGATAAGACTGCATGCATGTACATTTGTCCAAATGACCTCATGGTCTTGGACCCCAACGAAATGAAGGCTTATAACCAAGAGCCGGATCAATGTTGGGAGTGTTTCTCATGCGTAAAGATCTGTCCCACCCAGGCAATTGAGGTGAGGGGCTATGCCGACTTTGTGCCCCTCGGGAGCAGCGTCATGCCGATGCTGGGAACCGAAGATGTGATGTGGACCTGTAAATTCAGAAACGGGCTCATAAAACGCTTCAAGTTCCCGATTCGGACAACACCCGAGGGATCGGCGAATGCCTACGGTGACCTGAAGGGGAAAGACTTGGAAAGCGGCCTCCTCAGCACAGAGGAAGCTGATGGGAAATCTGTCCCACGTCCTCAGACGGTCTGACACGTCAATCGCCGTTAGCAGATTACCTCACTATGTAACCGGCGGAGTCGAGAGCTGCGGCTCTCTTCTCCGCCGTAATTTTTACATAGGGGGATGCGATTCTGTGCGGCATATGCACTTGCTGCGGTGGTAATATCGCCCGGCTTATCGAAAATGAAACGTGATTGAAACCTCCGGGCGCAATCTGGCTCGTTATCAAGTGACCAGGGTTACATTTGGTAACCGCTCTATACCTGTAGCCTTCGTTATCTGGTCTCCTTTCAAACAGGGTGGTCCACAAATTGTGGACCACCCTTGTGTCTTAAGACTATTCTAAAAATCAAGGTACTCATAAGGGAAGATTACCGCAAATGAATGATGACAAGGTAATTGCCGTTCCGGAATACTGTGCCATTTGCAAATACAAATTGATCGGCACCGAGTTCATGTGTCCAAAGTGTGGACATTGTGTGGTTTGCAAATGATCTCCGAGGTCACTTCGTGAACTTGAACCACCTGCCGGCCGAATGCCGGTGAGGTACTAAAATGGATGATATCTCGATACACAGATCGTTTTATCGTGTATGTCCGAGTTTGTAACCGTTCACAGGTTTGCAAAGTTCCGATGTGCTTCAAAGCACCTAATTGTAAGCGTTTACAGGGTGCCGCAGATACAAGGCGTCGGGCGCGCAGACGTACTTTTGTACTTCAAGTGCCCGACAACAAAGCAGATGCGGTGCCCTGTGAACGCTTACGCGAGTTTCAATAATATGGTAACCTAATGATGACTTACGAAGAAAAAGTGAGGCTTTTTAAAGCAAAACGGTATTTGATGCCTCTGCCCCCTTTTGGAACAAAGAACTGGACCATGCGAGATTATATCAGATTCATTGACCAGCACGGCAGGTGGTGCCCAAGGGGCAGGGATACATGTGAACTCCACGATGAAAACAACCATAGGATAAAAGAGGGGAGACGCCATGCTACCGGAACTTTCCGACCTGTGGGAGAAAATCGAAACGCGGTATCAAAAGATGTTCGATCTCATCGACGGATTGATGCCGGATCAACTCCTGTTTAAACCGGAGCCCGACTGTTGGTCCATTTTGCAGGTACTGCAGCACGTGGTCTCAGGCGCTCAGGGCATGCGCCGCTCCGAGGCCGAACTGCGAGACAATCCCTTGCGGGAAATTCTCAAGCCGGGGGCGATGGTTAAGGTGGTCATGGATGTCCTGGTAAATGACGTGCCCGTGGATGTTCCCGATCCGTCCATGGAGCCGGATGGAAAGGTGACCGTCGAAGAACTGTGCGCCATTTGGGAAAAAGAGCGGCGGGCCGTTGCCGTCCTGCTGGAGACGGTGACTGCGGAAAACCAAGAGCAGGTGATGTTTAGCCACGCGGCCGCCGGTCCGCTGACGGCCCTTCAGATGCTCGAAATAGCCGAGGCCCACCTTGAGACTCATCGCCGTCAAATAGACCGCATCCGTGCTGAGCTCCCTGCAAAATGATCAATGGTCCTGCAGACAATATACCTGCACTATGCTTTTATATGCTTATAGAGTCTCTTCTTCATCTTGGGACTGATTTTGATTGTCTTCTGATTTTAGCGCGTTTTTATCCAGTTTGAGTTGCCTCTTTTCCTCTTTCTTTTTCTTCCTCGCTAATTCTTTTTGACGTTTTTTAAACTGATAATTTGATCTTGCCAATTTGTCACCTCCTTGGCTGCTTTTTATGATAACGACAACTAAAAAAATCTGTGAACGGATTTATTTAGGATTAGAGTCTGACGATAACGAATTGTGCGGTCTAAGGGCCCCGGAAAAAAATAATTCCACCTCCTGCTTGTCTTATGGCCCGTGTACTGCGTTACATTATCCCACACGTATCCCGATTTGCGCAGGTGGAGGTGCCTTGTAGACAAACCATAATCCGGCGCAATCGTGTGGCATTATTTCTTACCGTGACCCTAAGTTAAAACCAAACAAAGGGGCATCCCCTCAATTTTAGAAGGAATGCCCCTTTTTACTTCAGAACATATTGTTAAATCACAGTGACATTGGACGCGGCAGGACCTTTTTGTCCTTGCTCAATATCAAAGGAAACACGGTCGCCTTCACTGAGGGATTTAAAGCCGCTTGCATTTATTGCTGAATGATGAACAAACACATCCGCTCCGTCTTCCTGCTCAATGAACCCAAACCCTTTTTGGTCGTTAAACCACTTAACAGTTCCATTGGTCATGATAACATCCTCCTTTCTCAAAAATTTCAACGTCGCAGACTGGAGGGTGCCACTATGAGAAATGGACTATTCCTTCAGAAAGAAACCGTCCCGCAGATTGAACGGGGCTTGATTGATTAGACGGATAATAATTCCGATTTGCGAAGAAAGCAAGCTAATTATTTGTAATTTTTAAAAATAATGGGAAATACGCATTTAAACGTGCAATAACGAAATGTTACCCGCTCAATGTCAGAGGAAACTCGGCGCGGCAAGGTTTGTTCATCGATTCGTTCTCCAAGCCGGAAAAAAAAGACCTTTTTGTCGGCGCTCGTCTACAGAGAATTGATCTGCCTTCCGCCCTTCGCTCTTCCTTTGAGCATTCACCTTTGCCTGCCCCGTTGAATTCGAAAGACCATTCAACTGGGGAGCCTTGAGCTCTTTATCCCTTTCCCCTTCAGCCTCAGGCCGGCCCGAACCGCCACTGCAACCGCTGTCTTGCGAATATTGATTTTATTGACAATTCGGCCTAACAACGATAATTTGATTCGGTCATTTTGAGCAGGTTTTTCCGAGATCGTGTCGTAAATGAGTCAGAGATCTTATATGAAGCAGCCTGACGATATATAGACATCCAATCTCATCATTTAATTTCTAAACAATTATGGCCCTTCGGATCGCCACGGTACATGAAAATGATGCACCGGAGTCCGGATGAGCGGTTGAGAACAGCGGCTGACTGTTTGAGTACCGAAACTTAAAATTTTCCTCTTCGATCAAACTGGATGCTTGCAGCCAGAGGCAGTGCTGAACCCTGAACCCCGAACCCTTCAACCCTGAACGTTTAATCCCGCCTGGACGGGAAACCGCTCAACCTAATTGATAGGAAATCACGGGATGTGGAGCAGGTTGTTGCAGCTAATGAAAATGGAGGCGGCACCCGGAATCAAACCAGGGGATCACGGCTTTGCGGGCCGCTGCCTTATCACTTGGCTATGCCGCCTTGTCGGGAAGGCTTTGAATTAGGTATCGTCAATACGACCATACTAAATCGAGATCGTTCTGCAAACGTTTTTTCTTTATTTTCGATTCACTGTTTATCAGATCTTTGAGTTTAGGGGCAACAATTTGGATTGTTTCAGCTCCTTTTGGTCCCTCACGATGTGCCACATACAACGAACAACTAACCTTGCAAAGCAGCCACTGACCAACGCCCCCCTTGAGTCTTTGGCCTTTAGCCTTTTGCTTAATTATGAACCTTTTAAAAGCCGACCAAGACATCAAAATTCAAAGCCGCAGCATCGAGATCGCCTCCTACGAATGTGACGATGAGCACATCATTGTCTGCGGAGAGCTGCGCGACCGCCGGCTGGTTCAAACTTTCACCCTGGAGGGAACGCCGCGGCAACCGGCTGCCGTGCACCACATGCGCATCTGCATGAAGGTGGCCGTCCGCACCCTCACCATAGAGGAGATCGAGGCCGAACTGCCCCGGGTTCCCCACGACGAGTGTGCTGAAATGCACCGGACTTTGGAGGAGATCAAGGGCTTTACCCTTTCGCGCGGGTTTTCCTCCAGGGTCCGCAAGACGATTGGCGGCCGCAGCGGCTGCATCCACCTGACGACCCTGCTGTTGGCCATGGCGCCGGCCGCTCTGCAGGGGTATTGGGTTCACAACGACCGCAAACCGGAACGCCGCAAAATCTCGGGCGAGCACTTGGAGCATTACCTGATCGACACCTGCCGGGCCTGGCGCCGGGAAGGGCCACTGGTCGAAAAGATCGCCGCGGCCGCCGGCATCCGCGTGGAGGGAAAAAACCAGGAATCGTGAGGAAACGATAGGGCAAGAAAAGTCAGCGGGCCGAAAGCTTAAAGACACAGGACGAGTTTTTAAATCATGGAGACGGAAAAAAACTTTGGAAAGCTTATATCTGATTAAGTTAAAGCCGGTTTGAGGCAAATGCGATCATTGAAATTCAACAACGATAGTCTTTATACAAAATTTCTGAAAATACGGACACCAGAGCAATGAAACTCGATGAGGCCATAAAGATACTGCAATAAAACCAGGATGTTCTGCAAAAACAATTCGTTAAGGACCTTTATATTTTTGGGTCTCTTATTCGCGATAAGGCTCGGGAAACTGGCGATATAGACATACTCGTGGACTATGAACCAGATGCCCATATTGGTATTTTTGATTTCATCCGTTTAAAAAGGGAATTGAGCGAATTGCTTCATTGCGAAGTTGACCTTGCGACGCGGGACTCACTTCATAAAGCCTTGAGAAAAGATATTTTGGATGAGGCTATTCATGCCGCTTAGAAACTGGGAATTTCGCATTGCAGACATCGTCGAATCGATAGAAAAAGTTTGATTTATCAATCATTAGACGATGAAGAAATCGATAAAAATTGAAGTAGGCGACGCCGCATCGACCGCCAAAGGGTTCATCGACGCCTGGCACAGGGCGGAGATAGGCGAGGGGGGTAAGACCGAACATCTGCTGATGTTCGAAAATCTGGAAACTCTGTTGAAGACCCTTACGCCCGGCAGGTGGGGTTTATTAAAGAAATTGCACCAGGTGGGTCTGGCGAGCATACGGTCTTTGGCCAAATGGTTGGGTAGGGATTATAAGAATGTCTATCAGGACGTGAAGCGTTTGGGGGGAATCGGGCTGGTTGAATGAGCTGGTGATAAAATAACGGTTCCGTGGGATATCGTCGAGGCCCGACTCAATCTGGCAGCATAATAAAGCTGATTGGGCCGCCAACAATTCATGAAGACTATAATTTTGGATGTCGCTTTCTATAGGGCCCGATTTCCACCCCTCAAATACGTGCATCTATAAATAGTATCTAAATGCCAACCCTCAACTTGCAACACCAAACACTAAATACCAAACACTCTCTCGTAAATCCAAACTCACAACTTGAATTGATAGACAATTCAAAGAGATAACGATACTTGATTTTATCAATACTTATGCAATTGGATTGAATGGAAACTGTATGAGTGCAATTACATTTATGCTGAAAAATAGTCCTTCCCCATTCCACCCCTGTTGTGGCATCACTGATCCTCTGAATTCACTGTTTTTATTTTATAAAAAAAGTCAGATTAATTCTGACAGCCTGAAATCCAAGTACTTGTATCCATGAGGTATTTAGTATACTAAGCTCGTTTCACAGGGGTCGTCGGACAGACTCTTCGCCCCAATTTGGGCCGTTAAAACGGCGAACAGTGCGCGGCATTCTTTCTTGCTGTACGCCGCATTTTGGGCTATTTCAACCTCTGACGAACTGGTTCGCCGCCGGGCAGGACAACCAGGTGCCACCGTCCGGTCCACGACCATACCGAATCCATGCTGAAGGAAAGTACCGGATGAGAGCGTCGGTCCTCATTTTCATAAATATGCTGGTGATGGCCTGGATATCGGTCCTGCCTCCGATTTGTGGGATCAGCGTTGCGGCGGATGATCAAGTCCAGAGCGAAACACCTGATTTTACCAAGTTTTCATTAGAAGAGCTGAAAAACGTCGAAATCATATCGGCTTCAAAGAGACCCGGAATCGTTTGGGACGCTGCTTCGGCTGTATATGTGATAACCAAGGAACAGATTCGGCGTTCAGGGGCGACCAGCATCCCCGAAGTGCTGCGGTTGTCCCCGGGTGTCCATGTGGCCCGTATCAGCGCCACGGAGTGGGCCGTCAACATCCGGGGGCTCAACAACCAGTTCGCCGAAAACCTGCTTGTTCTCATGGACGGCCGCAGCGTTTACACACATGTCTTTTCCGGTGTGTTCTGGGATGTGCAGGACACGGTCATGGAGGACATTGAGCGGATCGAGGTGGTCCGGGGGCCGGGGGCCGCACTTTGGGGGAGCAACGCCGTTAACGGTGTCATCAATATCATCACCAAAAACGCACACGAGACCCAGGGCGGAGAGGCCGTGGCATTGGTCGGCAACGAAGAACAGATTGCCAGCCTCCGCTATGGCGGTACGCTGGGCCGACAGACGTCTTACCGGGCCTATGGCAAGTTTTTCAACCGGGGGGATTTGAACAGTGTCGCTGGAGGCTTAGAGGATGCCACCGGCAATCCGCAGTCGAGCGATAACTGGCGTTCCGGTCGGGCAGGGTTCCGCCTCGACACAGCGCCCGCCAATGATGTACCGGTCGCCGGAGCCAACACCTTCAACTTGCAGGGGGAAGCTTACAGAAACAGGTACAACAAGGAGTTCGAGCGGCGCTCGATACTCTTTCCCACCGCCCCCACGGGTCAAGGCCTGCAAAAAGACGACTCCGAGGCCAGTGGGTTCTACTTGCTGGGACGATGGCAGCACACCCTCTCACCGGCTTCGCAAACAGCGCTACAGTTCTATTTCGACCACGGCGAAAAGGATTACGATCCGGCCAGCGGTAAAGTGAATACGGCCGATCTGGATTTTCAGCACGACCTGACCGTCGCGAAAAACCACGACATCGTGTGGGGCCTGCAGTATCGATTCATCTCCGATGAATTCCGGAACAGCCCCAACTTCAGCATGGACCCGCAGGATTTGAATCAAAACCTGTGGAGCGCCTTCATCCAGGACCAGATCCACCTGGCGCCCGATCTGCTTACCTTGACCTTGGGGTCGAAATTTGAACACAACGAGTTCACCGGGCTGGAAATCCAACCGAGCCTCCGGCTAATGTATACACCGTACCGGCAACTGGCCCTTTGGACGGCCGTCTCAAGGGCCGTTCGCGTTCCTTCACGGCTCGAATTGCACGGCCGGATCAGCGACCAGTTTCTCCTGCCTGTTGTCGATCCCAATGTTCCGGTGGTGGTCAACGTTCAGGGCAACGCAGATCTCGATAGCGAAAAACTCACGGCCTACGAATTCGGTCTGCGCCTGATGCCGACACAATCCCTGTGGTTCGATACCGCCCTGTTTTACAATGACTACGATGACTTGATCGGCCTCGAGCAGATCTCCGGCACCCCGCCGACCGGGCCTTACGAACTGGCCTACGCCAACAACGCCACCGGACGAGCCTATGGCGTGGAGATTGCCGCCGATTGGCAGGTCATGCCCAACTGGCGATTGGCGGGCACCTATACCTACCTGAACACGCAAATCGACAAAAACCTGGTCGCTGACCCGAACATCGCCGAACTCGTCTCCCGGGGGGTCAATCCGCGCAATGTCGTCTCCATCCGGTCGTACTTGAACGTAACACCACAGATCGATTTCGATGCGGCGCTCCGCTTTGTGGGCAGCCTGCCGGAAAGGAACATCGACAGCTACACGAACATGGATGTCCGGCTGGCCTGGCGCCCTTTCCCGAAACTGGAACTGTCTCTGGTGGGGCAGAATCTCCTGGAGGAGGGGCATGCGGAGTTCTCGACGCTGGAGGTCCAACGCAGCGTCTACGGTAAAATCGACTGGCATTTCTAAGGGCCCGCCCGATGGCAGCATTATCCGGAAAATGGCACACGAGAAAAATCGGCGTCGCGCGGGTCGCCGTGTCTCTCCTGTTCTGCCTGTTGATCTTCCGACCGGCGGCGGTTTGGGGCGGTCCCCTCACCGGTACCGAATATGACGTCAAAACCGGCTTCATTTACAATTTCGCGAATTTCGTATCGTGGCCCCCGGCCGCTTTCAAGGACAAGGGTGACGACCTGGTCCTGTGCCTTGCGTCCGATACGCCTGCCGCAGACGCCCTGTTCAAATTAAACGATCAGACCATCAGGGGAAGAAAAATCAAGGTCATCCCTTACTCACAGGAGAGTTGCCTCGACGCCAGCCATATCCTCTATATCGCCACCCAAGACAAAAACCTGGTTCAGAAGCTTCTCGGCATTGCGCGGAAACGCAACATATTGACCATCGGAGAAATCGAGGGCTTCACCCAGATGGGCGGCGTCATCAATTTCTTCGAAGAACAAAATCGCCTGCGCTTCAAAGTCAATATCGATGCCGCCAAGAGGGCCGGATTGACGATGAGTTCGCAATTGCTCGGCTCTGCACAGATTTACAGAGAGGAGCATAAGTAAGATGGGCGCCTTACGGGACATCTCGATTCGATGGAAGCTTAAATTGATCATAATGCTCACCAGCGGCATCGCCCTGCTGTTTGCTTCCGCGGCCCTGATGTTCAAGGACATCACCGAGACACGCCAGAACCTGCGCAACGATCTCGCCAGCCTGGCTCAGGTGATCGGGGCCAACAGCATCGGGGCTATCGTATTCAACGATCGCGTCACAGCGGAAACCAACCTGGCGGCCCTCAGCGCCAAACCATATGTCGTTCTGGCCTGCATCTACGATCGCGACGGACAACCGTTCGCCGTGTTCGTACACCAGGACGAAAAGGACCGTCTTTCCATCCCCAACCTGCGGGAGCCCGGCCAATACTTTGACGGCGACTACCTGTTCGTGTTCAACCCCATCCTACAGGAAGAAAAAGTCATCGGCACGATTTGCATTCAATACGATTTGAGCGGCACCGAAAGGGAGATATACGCCTCGGTGGCCATATTCGGGATCATCGTTTCGGCCGCGTTCCTGATCGCCTGGCTGTTGTCCGCCTCGCTCCAGAAGGTGGTCTCCCAGCCGATTCTGAGCCTGACCGAGGTGGTCGGGTCTGTGTCCGAACAAAAGGATTTTTCGGTCCGGGTCCAAAAACACTCCCAGGATGAAATTGGCGTTTTGATCGATGCCTTCAACGGGATGCTTGCCGCACTCCAGTCCCGCGATCAAAAACTCCAGGAATACCGCGAACACCTGGAAGAACAGGTGACCGCCCGTACGATGGCGTTGAGCGACACCAACAAAATGCTCCAAGCCGCCAAGGAGGCGGCCGAATCGGCCAGCCGGGCCAAAAGCGAATTCCTTGCCAATATCTCTCATGATATCCGCACGCCGATGAACGCCGTAATCGGTTTCTCCGAGCTTCTCACACCGCTGATCACCGATCCCAAACAGAAAAACTACCTGGCATCCATCAGTTCCAGCGGCAAAAACCTTTTGAGCCTGATCAACGGCATCCTGGATTTGTCCAAAATCGAAGCGGGCAAGATGGAGCTCGAGTACGAACCGGTCAGGCCGCGCGCCTTATTCGACGAGGTTCACAGGATGTTCACTGTGCAAGCCGCTGTGAAGAACATCGAAATGGTAATCGACTTTTCCGGGGAAATCCCCGACTGTTTGATCCTCGATGAGGTGCGTCTGAAGCAAATCCTCTTCAACCTCATCGGCAACGCCGTCAAATTCACCGAAAAGGGATTCGTGCGCATCGAGGTTCAAAAGCGGGACTCCGTGGGCGGCGACGGCATCGACCTGTCGATCACGGTCGAAGATACGGGCATCGGCATACCGGCACAGTATCACGCCGACATCTTCGAGGCCTTCAAGCAGAAGGACGGCCAAAGCACAAAGCGCTTCGGCGGCACCGGCCTGGGCCTTTCAATCACCAAGCGGCTGGTGGAGATGATGGACGGCACCATCACCGTTCAAAGCGAAGAAAACAAAGGCAGCCGATTCCAGATCGTCATCCCACACGTGGCGGTGGTGCCGGCGGCGGCCGAGCCCGAGGCCTTGCCCAGCACGGTGTCTGACGATATTGTCTTCGACCCGGCCTGCATCCTCGTCGTGGATGACCTGACCCTTAACCGTTTGTTGATCAAGGAGTATTTGGCCAAGACGCCGTTGACCATCATAGAAGCCGAAAACGGCGAAGATGCCGTGCGCTTGGCCAAGCAGCACCAACCGGACCTGATTCTGATGGACATCCGCATGCCGGTCCTGGACGGTATCGAGGCGACGAAACAGATCGGCCGCGACGAGGCGACCCGTGACATTGCAGTGGTGGCCCTCACCGCTTCGGTCATGGAAGAAGAAAGAGATTCCTTGATGGCCATGGGGTTTGCCGGTTTTCTGGACAAGCCGGTCACCGAAGACGCTCTCTACCGGGAGCTGAAGCGCTTCATCGGCCATGCCGCTCGGCGGCACGAACCCCAAGAGGCGCCGGCCTCGGACCTGACCCCCGCCCGCTTCGATCTTTTTCCGCAGATTCTGGAACTCCTCGAAAACGAGTGCATGCAGCGCTGGACGGCCACTCGGCAAAACCTGTTTTTCGACGAGATCGACGACTTCGCCCGCCGGGTGAGCGCCCTGGGCGACGCCCATTCCCTGGCGATCCTGAGCCGGTACGGAATGGATCTGAGTGCCCACGTCAAGGCCTTCGACGTGGAACAGGTGAACAGCGCGTTGAGCCTCTATCCGCAGATCGTCGCCAAGTTGAAGTCCTTTTACCTGAAGAGAGAAAGGGAATCGATCGATGGACCTGAATCGAAATAACCGTTTCAAAATACTCATCGTTGACGACGTGCCCAAAAACATCCAGGTCGCCGCCAGCATCCTGCAGAGCGACAGTTATCATATCGCGTTTGCCCAGGATGGCCCGACGGCTTTGAGCCAAGTCGAGAGCAACCGCTTTGACCTGATCCTGCTGGATATCATGATGCCCCAGATGGATGGGTTCGAGGTCTGCCGCCGCATTCGAAACCGGCCGGACAACCGGGATACACCAATTATTTTCCTGACGGCCAAGAACGATAACGACAGCATCGTCAAAGGGTTCGCCTTGGGAGCCATGGATTATTTGAGCAAGCCGTTCAACGGCGCTGAATTGCAGGCCAGGGTCAAAACCCACCTGGAGCTCTACCGGTCCAGGAAAGCGCTCGAGGAGGTCAACCAGCGTCTGCACCTGGAAATGGCTGTGCGCATCAAAGCCGAGGAAGAACTCAAACGGCGCGAGGAAAACTACCGTTATTTATCCCTGCACGATAATTTGACCGGCCTGTACAATACGCGCCATCTTTATCGCTCCTTGGAAAAACTGGTCGAAGAGGGCCGCCGCCAGCGCACTACCTTTTCCCTGATCTTTTTCGATATCGACAACTTCAAACGCGTGGTCGACACCCACGGCCATCTCAACGGCAGCAAGGCACTGGCGGAAGTGGCCGCGGTGCTGGACAGCTGCCTCGCCGAACCCTCTTATGGCGTGGCATACGGCGGCGACGAATTTGTGGCCGTCCTTCCCGGCCATGACAAGACCCAGGCCCTGCAAAAAGCCCAAGAGATCCGCGCCAGGCTGCTGCAAACGATGTTCCTGCCCAACGTCGAAAACGGCGTCCGGCTGCAGGCCAGCTTCGGCGTATCGACCTATCCCGACGACGCCGGAGACATCACCGCCATTCTTGCCCGCGCGGACCAGGCCATGTTCAACGTGAAAAGCAAGTGCAAAAACGCCGTGGGCGATGTGGACGGCGCCATTCTTTTGCACGCTCTGGATGAGGATGCCGGCGAGCCGGTGCGGCCGCCTTTGACCCGGCATTCCTTGAACGGCGAGGAGGCGTGACCGGCGCCGGCTCGGCCGCGGCCGGCTGTA